>Ga0074046_10000083_pt1 | contig 74986 bp, 69 predicted proteins | sample BogForMeECP23OM3_FD_94441 | JGI IMG/M metagenome (GOLD analysis project Ga0074046, IMG submission 94441) | Bog forest soil microbial communities from Calvert Island, British Columbia, Canada - Bog Forest MetaG ECP23OM3 | ecosystem: Environmental > Terrestrial > Soil > Wetlands ... | reverse complement strand
GCCGTCGTGCGCGGATTTCGATTCGCCGGGGTCAGCGCCGGCCTGAAGACCAAGCCGGGCGCACTGGACCTGGGCCTTATCGCCGCCGATCGTCCGGCCTCCGCAGCAGCCGTGTTCAGCGCCAACCGCGTGAAAGCCGCGCCGGTCTTGGTGACGATGGATCGCGTCAGGTCGGGCCGTTTGCAGGCGGTCATCGCGAACTCGGGATGCGCCAACAGTTTCACCGGCGAAGCAGGGATGCGGCTGGCGCGCGATTCGTGCGCAGAAGTCGCGCGACTTCTGGGATGCGCACCGGCACTGGTCGCGCCATCCTCGACCGGCGTCATCGGTCATCTTTACGACTTCGCGAAATTCAGGAATGGCGCCGCCGACGCCGTACGATCGCTGCGTCAAGACGGGCTCGCCGATTTCGCGCAGGCGATCATGACGACCGACACGCGCCCCAAGACCGCCGCGACGACTTTCAAGACCGGCGGCTCGACAATCACGCTCTCGGGCGCGGTGAAAGGCGTCGGGATGATCTCCCCGAAGATGGCAACGATGCTGGGATATGTTGTGACCGACGCCGCAATCGGTCACGCGGCGCTGAAGCGATCGCTCAAGTCCGCGCTGCCGACGAGCTTCAACGCGATCACCGTTGACGGCGACATGTCAACCAACGACACGGTGATAATCATGGCAAGCGGCGCCGCGGAAAATCGTGCATTCGGCGCGCGCGATCAGACCACATTCGATCGCGCGGTTTCGGAAATTTCGGCGGCGCTCGCGCGCGAACTCGTGCGCGACGGCGAGGGCGCGACCAAGCTCGTCACCGTCGAGGTGCGCGGCGCTCGCAATCCCGCGGACGCCGAGCACGCGGCCCGTCAAATCGCTAACTCGCCGCTGGTCAAGACTGCGTTCTTCGGATGCGATCCCAACGTCGGGCGAATCCTGATGGCCGCTGGATCGTCTGGCGCGTACCTTGAGTCCGACAAGCTGGTGCTGTGGATTGGCGGCGTGAAAGTCGCCGCGCACGGGCGGCTGCTGACCGACGCGCTGCCCGACGCGGGCGCAGCGATGAAAGCGCGCGAATTCATGGTGCGGCTCGATCTGCGATTGGGGAAATCGACCGCCACGATTCTGACTTGCGACCTGAGCTACGATTACGTGCGAATCAACGCGGAGTACACGACCTGAACGGAGGCGATTTTCGATGGCAAGCTTCATCAAAGTTGCGAAGGTGGCGGACCTGCCCGAGGGCAGCGGCAAGCTGGTCGCAGCCGGCGGCAAACAGATCGCACTGTTCAACGCTGGTGGAAAATTCTTCGCGGTCGACAACACCTGCAAGCATCGTGGCGGCCCGCTCGCGGAGGGCGAGCTCGACGGCACCACCATCACCTGCCCCTGGCACGGATGGAAATACGACATCACGACGGGCGCGAACCTCGACGACCCGAGCGTCAAGCTCGGATGCTACGCGGTGAAGGCCGAGGGCGACGACATACTCGTCGAAGCATGACGCGTGCGCCCCGCGTGATTCAGCGCGCGGCAAACATGCGGCCCGCGATGTACGTCGCGCCCGCGGCTGCCACGCCGACGAACATGCTTTCGAGTCCGCTGCGCCACCACGAACGGCTGGTGATGATCGTCTTCAGCGCGCCCACTGCGAACAGCACCGCGACCGTCGAGATTGCGGAAACTTTCAGAGCCTGCCCCGGTTCGAAGAAAACATACGCCCACACTGGCACTGCCGCGCCCGTGAGATACGACAACCCGACTGCCGCGGCGGACCGGACCGGGCTGTCGAAGGAATCCACGTTGAAACCCAGCTCCTCGCGCATCATCACGTTGCTCCATCGCTCCGGGTCCGACGTGATGTGCGCGACGATCTGCTCGAGCAACGGCCCCGCGAATCCCTTGTTTCGATAGATGCTGCTGATCTCGTCGCGCTCGCGTTCGGGCCATCGCCGGATTTCGTCGCGCTCGCGTTCCACCTCGCTTTGATAAAACTCGATTTGCGAACGCGCTGAGATAAACGCCGCGAGTCCCATCGCAACGGCGCCGCCAAGCATCTCCGACAGCCCAGCCATCATCGCCGCGTTGCCGGTGACGAATGCGCCCGCGACGCCGGAGGTAACGGCAAACGACGCGACCAGTCCGTCGTTCAGCCCGAGCATCACGTCGCGCACCCAGCTTCCGCCGGCGGCGTGGACCTGCTCGGTGTGATGGTCGTACTCGCGGCTGAAGATTGAAAAAGCCACTACCGGGTCCCCCCGGCGAGGGGAGCCACGACCCGCTCCGTGGCCGGCGCACTGCGGCGCTTGCGGCGATCGATCGAGTCGCGCGCCGCTTTGACCTCGGCGATCATCTTGCGTGCGCCCGCGCGGTCCGGCCGTTGCCCAAGGTAGGAATAAAAGAAGTCGAGCCGCGCCGCGCGACAGAGAAATCGCCCAATGCTGCGATCGAGATGCACCAGGTTTCGAATTCGCCGATCCCACGAGACGTTAGCTGCGTGACGAAAATCCTCGAGGTCGATAAAGTACATGTTGAAGCCGCCGGATTTGTCGTCCTCGACCATGATGTTGGTCTCTTGCAGATCACGCGTATAAAGGCCGGACTCGTGGAGGCGCCGGATCTGCGCGGCCACCGTGTCGGAGATTTGTTTGCGGCGACGCACGTTGCGTCCCTTGATTTCCCCGGGACCAAGCATGAAGCGGCTCAGTGAATCGGCGTTAATGAGCGCGCGGCTGACGAGATAGGACGCTCGAATCGCGCCCGCTTTGTACGAATCCATCGCCGCGAGCGGTTCCGGATGCGCGATGCCGTGCGCTTTCAGCATCGCAGCGCCGGCGAGCGATCGCGCGACGCGAGATCCGCGGATTCGCGCATAGACGCCGCGGCTCCATGAGGAAATCTCGACGCGCTTTATGAACGCGGGGCCCGCGCCGGGGACATCGATGAATCCTGCGCGCGTGCGGGCTTCAGATTTAAGCACGCGAAATCCTGGCGACGCCATCAACTCGTCGGCGCGCTCGACGACTGCGCGCCACTCCGGCGAGCGCGCATAGAGAACTACCGTGCGCATGCGCGATCAAGCCTAACCCTTTCGCGCGCCGATGGCATCGGGGGCGTGGGCGCCGGGCAGAGCCGACCGGCTACTTTTTGGGTTCGACGATTAGCGAACCGCCGATATGCGCTGGATGCAACTGACATGAAAACGGGAAAACTCCCGCCTTGTCGGCGACGAACGTGATCGTCTTGGGCTCGCCGCGCGTCACAACTTCGGTGATGTTGTAGGCCGGGATCGTAAAGCCGTGTTGATTTACCGCGCCCGGCACGAGGTTCTTGAGTGTGAGCTTTACCTTGTCGCCCTGCTCAACCGCGATTACGCTGGGCAGCCAGATTTTCGCGTCATCAACTTCGACCGACACGAGCGTGAAGCTCCGGGTGCCGGGCTCCTCCATCGCTGGCGCCGGGGCAGCGGCCGCGGAGGGTGCTGCGCCTTGCGCCATCGCGATTCGGTTCGCGCCCAGAAGCATCGACACTGCCACGGCCGCAATCGCGCCCATCGTTTTCAACATTACCTTAGTCATCGAAATTATCTCCTTGTTCAGCAGGTCATCAGAATCTATCACGACAACGGCGAGACTCAGCCATTAAATCGTTTCGCGAGTTTTGCCCATTCGGCGTCATCGGTCCCCGCGCGATACGGAAGATAGAACGCAACGCGATCGAGCAGCCCGTCGTAGCGCTCCCGCACCTTGTCCGCGATTTCGTCGAACGTGCCCGAGACCGTGTACACGTCGAGCATCTCGTCCGTGATCTCTTTCGCCATCGCGACCCACTCGCCCTTGGCCGCCTTCTCGTTCAGCCGCTGCGCGACGTCACCCCATCCGTGCGTGTCGAGCACGATCTTGTAGGTTCGCGTCGAGGCATAGAACGAGATCTGCTGGCGGACGGCTTCGCGCGCTTTTTTAATTTCGTCCTGGTTGCGGCCGACGATCACGAACGCCGTCGATTGGATCTCGAAGTCCTTGCGCGAGCGCCCGGCCTTTTTCAGACCCTTCTCGACATTCGGCAGCACGTATTCGCGCAGGTACTTGGGCGAGTTGAACGGATGCGCGTGCAGGCCTTCGCACAGTTCTCCGGCTAGCCGGATAATATGTTCGTTCACGCCCGCGATGTGGATCGGCACGTTCGGGAAGTTGTGCCTCGCCGGCGTGAAGAATGGCGTCATCAATGAGAAGTTGTAGTACTTGCCCTGGAACGAAAGCTTCGCTCCGCCCTCCGACCAGCATTTGAAAATCGCGCGCAGCGATTGCAGGTACTCGCGCAGGCGCGGCACCGGCGCTTCCCACTTCGTGCTGTAGCGGCGCTCGATATGACCCTTCACCTGCGTGCCGAGCCCGAGGATGAAACGGCCCTCGGAAAGTCCCGCGAGATCCCACGCGGTCGCCGCCGTGATCATCGGGCTGCGCGGAAACGCGATCGCGACCGACGTTCCCATCTTGATTCGCCTGGTATGCTCCGCGATCAGCGCGGCCGGAAGGAAGCCGTCGTTGCCGGCCTCGGGAATCCAGATCGCATCGAATCCCGCAGCCTCAGCCGCGCGCGCAGCGGCCGGAACATCGCGCAAGTTGCGCGTCGAGAGACCAGTGTCGAGTTTCATAATTTTCGCTCCCGCGTGAATTTTTCGACGAGCGGGCGGAATCGTAACAAAGCCCGCGCCAAACTGGCAAAGCCGGCGGCAGATAGAAAAGAGTGCGCTCAGCGGCGCGCGGCTGCGCGACGGCGAATCACGTCGAGCGCGCGGCTCGGGTAGTCGCTGATCAATCCGTCCACGCCCATGTCGAGCAGCTCCGACATCTCGGCTTCCTCGTTCACCGTCCAGACGTGCACTTCGACTCCGAGTCGATGCGCGAACTCGACACTTTCAGGCGTCACGAGCTCCCACGATTCGTGCCGGTGCGGGATTTCGACCGCGTCGGCGGGCGGCCGATAGTTGGCGTCGCGAGTCCCCATCGCATTGATGAACACGCCCGATTCGAGGTACGAGAAGTTGGTGGGGATCTCCGGCGCTACCCTGCGCACTTCGTCGAGCGGTTCCTGCTGCTCGCTGGCGACGAGCACGTTTCGGCGCATCCCGGCGCGATCGATCACTGCGAGCATCGGCGCGACCACACTCGGCGCGATCTGCTTGACCTCGATTATCATCCGCAGTTGCGGAAACGCCGCGAGCACTTCGGCCAGGCGCGGCACGCGGATTCCCTTGTCTCTGAATGGAAACGTGATGCCGTCGAGCGTGAACATCCGGCCCGCGTCGGCTGTCGCCAGGTCCGCGTATGTCATCTCATGGATGACGCCGGCGCGACCGCAATTGCGCTCGAGATGATCGTCGTGACTGACAACAACTTCGCCGTCGCGCGTCGTGTGAATGTCCAATTCAAGATACTGAACGCCGAACGCGGCGGCAGCCGCAAATGATTCGAGCGTATTTTCGGGATGCGTACCGGCGGAACCGCGATGCCCAAAGACGCGCGGCAACGCGGGCGTGAAGAAATCGGTGTCGAGATGTTCGCGCATTTCAGATTGCGACACGTCGTGATCTCAGCAGTAGCCGGGGAAATTACGAACTGGCAATGGCGGAAAAGGTTTTAGCGAAACCGGTAAGACGTTCAGATCAAAGCGCGCCGTCGGAGCTGTAGCGGCTGCTCGAGATTCTCTGCCCTCGTACATGCCTGATTCTTCCCAGGCTGCGATCGAGCGTCACGTGATACATGTCGCCAAACTTCGAGATCGCGGGCTTGCGCTCGCCCGCCGCGATGAAATGGCTGCCGAGGTCCGGCAATTCGGCCAGTGCGGACTGGTACTGATCCTTGATCTCGTCGAATATCGCCTTCATCCGCGGCGACACCGCGTGATTTTCGCCGAGTTTCTCGGTCAGAGGATTAACCCATGCGCCGTCTTTTTCCATCGCGAAGTGGAGATGCGGTCCGGTCGAAAGGCCGGTCGAACCGACATTCCCGATGACCTGCCCGATGTGAACGTAGCCGCCCGGCTTCACCTCTGGACTGATCTTCGACAGGTGACCGTAGATGCTGACCATCTGATGCTGATGCTGGATGCGAATGCAGTTGCCCAGCTCGCCCTGCCATCCCGCGCTTATGACGCTGCCATCGGCCACTGCCTTGACCGGCTCGCCGTATTTGGCGACCAGATCGACGCCCACGTGCGGGCGGTACTCGTGCAGGATCGGATGATAGCGATGGAAGGTGAAACCAGACGAGATGTACTGGAAATTGAGCGGGAACTTCAGCGACTGCGGACCGAGCGCGTGGCCTTGTTCGTCATATAGATGAGGGCGACCGTGCTCGTCGCTGAACGAGATCGCCGTCAGTGTGCGACTGCCAAAGCGGATTTGCGCCGCCTGCACGTCGCCGACGAGCGTGTACGAGCCGTCACGGCTGATCTTCTCTTGGTAAATCAGCTTGACTGCGGACCCCGGCGCGAGCCGGTTCAGATCGTGGCGGTCCGAAAACGCATCCTGCAGCGATTCGACGATTGGCTTGGGGATACCGTTCTCGGCGGCCGCGCGCTGGAAGTTGTCCTTGACCGCAAACGTCATCTTGATAGGACGAATGTAATACTCGATGGGCCGAATGGCGGCCTTCAACACGCCCGCGCCGAGGCTCGCGCCGATGACGGTGCTATTTTCGTCGAGGTCGTACTTGAGGCCGCGCATCTCGCCGGTCTCGGGATCCTTATATAGCGTCAGCGGATGCCCACTCTGAAAATACCGGTTGGCCGTGATGCGCTGGATGTACGATGCCCATTGATGCGCATCGCCCGGCTCCATCCCAGCTTCGCGAAGATAGCTCTCGATAGGTGCGGTGCGGTCGAGCATCGTGCTGATTGTGATCGACGGGGGAGCGGGTTCGGCGGATTCGGGCTGCTCGACTACGTCGGGACCGTCCTTACCGGCGTCCAGTTGGGAGCTGAGCGTATCGAGCGGTGAGGAAAAAGGCTGTGGATTTGCTTGGAAAAAAAGGAACAACGCCGTGGTGGTCGCAATCAGGGCAACGACCAATCCCACCAGCGCGCGTGGATATCCCACGAAGCTTCTCCCCCGAGCCGCCATCGTTAGCGAAGCTAAGTGATTTGACTACCCAACGCAACCCCAGCATGTCCTCTGTTTGCACATCCTGTTACGGCAGCGACGCGAATTCACGCGTTTTCGGTTACAATGGGCACAGATAAACTGGGTCGCGGGTGACAAGCTCCTTACGGACAGTTCCGCGCCGCTCGGTAGCCCTCCCGCTCGGCAGGCTCGCGGCTCGGAAACAGGACCCGATTCTCCGGCGCCATCGTGTGGTAGCTGCCGCATCCGGGCCACGCGTAAATCTTGCTTCGTCGATTGCCGATAATTTGGAGGGCGAGCGTCTTCGACGAAGGAAGCGGTGCAAGGTACGGATTCGCCGGATTCCTCACATCTTTAGGACCGACGGGCTGCGTCCAGATTTCATTCAACAGGCTTGCCAGCCTGAACCCTGCCTTCGCAAGCTGATGGCCCGCGGTCGCGTCGGCATGTTCGAGGTAAGAGGAGTCCAGTTCGATGGCTCGCCCCAAGGGATTGAGGCAGACATTGACTGTGGGTTGGCAGGGTTCGACGGGGATGCGCAGCGCACCGTAGATATCCGAACGCGCCAATTGATTCGATTCCCAAGCGATATCGTCCGCGGCAATCCATGAATCGGCCTCTCGCTCCTCCGCGTAGGTTCGTTCCAGCTTGTGAGCCGTCGTCTCGGGCCTTCCGGAATCGATGCTGTATTCGAGGCGGCGTACTATAGTGGTGTCCCAGACCGCGTGAAGATTTTTCGCCCGCGAATCTACCTCTATACAATTGCCGCCCTCGTCGGCGTCGGTCGCCGCATGCAGGGGTTGATGGATGTCGCCGACAAAGTGGATCAGGAACGCCAAATCTCCGGCGGCGCCGAAGTGGTCGTAGTTCCCATCTTTCAGGCGCTTCGAATATTCGTCGATTTTTCCGGTAACGCAGTTGCCGCCGGGGCATCGCGCCGCCACGTCCGTTCGCCGGTCCTGCAGACAGATGTCGATGAAGTGCCAGGGCTCCGTCCGACGATCTTCATCGCGGAACTCGGTATCCGGCCGGATAGAAGCCGCCTCCATAGCAGTCGCAATCGCTCTTTTTTCGCCGGACGCGCCAAGGATGCTCGCCACATGACTCTGCGCCGCGGGCGTGAGATTGTCCGCCGCGATGACCGCTACGATTTTGTGCCCGTCAGTCCCCCAAGCCGACGCCGATACGGGACAGAGAACCGCCAGTACTACAATTGCAATCCAAGGCGCCGGTGAACGCATGCGGTATCATAGCACCAACGGTCATGAAAATTTGTTACCGTCATCGGCCACGTATGAACGCTGAACATCAACTGCGCGCGATGCGAGTGGACGGGACCACCGATGGCGATTGCTGCACTTGACCTTGGGCGGCGGCGAATTGGGGTCGCTGTTACCGACGCGGCCTCGATGGGGGCGCATCCGCTCGGTATCGTCGAGCGGCGCGCGCTCAAGCACGACCTCGACGCGATTGCTGCGATGCTGCGCGACCGTGACGTAAGCACTATCGTCGTCGGGCTGCCGCTTAACATGGACGGCAGCGAAGGGCCTGCTGCGCGCGTTGCGCGGAAGTTTGCCGAGCGCCTGTGCGAAGGGCTCCGCGTCAGCGTCGAGATGTTCGACGAGCGGCTGACGAGCTTCGAGGCGCGCGATCGCCTCGAAGACCTGCCGGTCGGGAAGGGAAAGCGCAAAACAGGCATCGACGCGCTTGCGGCAGTCGTTATTCTCGAAGGCTGGATGCAAGCGCATCGCGACAAAATCCCGCCCGCTCCCAGTTAGCGTACTGCACCCGTCGCGGGCGTCGCCTCTCGCGAGTCAAGCGACCTCGCGAGTCACCGCATGCACCGGCGCGGTCGGCGCCGCAGGGACTATCTCCTTCGGCACCCGCGCGATCAACTCGCGCAGCGTCTCCTTAATCCGCGACTTCATCAAGCCCACGTCCGGCATCAGATTCGGCTCCGCCATCAGCCCCAGGTAGAGATTGCGATTGTAGCTCAGGATGGCGACGCCGTAGCCGAGCGTTGCGGTGAGCGGAATCATGCCGACCGTCTCGGCCATCTGATGGCCCGCAAGATAGACCGGCACCGGCGAACCCGGGACGTTGGTCGCGATGAAGTTGATGCCCGTGCCGACCATAGGCGCGAAGCGCGCGAGCCGCGGCGCCGCGCCAGCGAGCCGTCCGGCACCTTCGATCGCCGAGGTCAGCAGCCGCGAGGCCGTCCCGAGCGTGATCGGCGGAACGTAGTCGAGGACAGCCAGCAGGTTCTCGAACGCGAGCGCCTCCTTGTTGGCCTTGATCTGCGAGGTTTCCTCAATGACGGCCTCGAGTCGATCGACGGCATTCATCGTCCGGGCGTCGAACTCGGGGAACATCATCGAGACGCGGTTGCCGAGCTTTCCGTATTCGTCTTTCGCGCGCACGTCCACCGGACATCCGATTCGGAGCGGCCGCCCCTCAGTCGGGCATCCGTGAAACGCCAGGTAGCGCGCGGCGCCCTCGCTCAGGATGGCCAGCACCAGGTCGTTGACGGTGCCGCCGAAAGTGGCGCGGATACGCACAACGTCACGGAGCGGGAATTGCAGCCAGGCCATGGTGCGTGCAGCGGTCACAGTCGCCGTGTTCCATGGGGCAGCTACGATCGGCTGACTGAATCGCCGGAAAGTCTGCACAGCCGCCGCCGGCGCGGACACGTCCGCGTCGAAATCGCGGAGATGTGCGATCGTGCCGGCTGCCTGGCGGGCCAGTTCGATTCGCGAGCGGGTGAAGTCGGAAAGCGCCGAGGCAACTTGTTCCGCGCGGCCGGGCAGCGGCGCGGGCTTCCAGGGCTCGTCTGGAGGCGTCGGCGCGGGAGCATCGGGACGCGTGCTCGTTGTCACGGCGAGCAGTTCCATTCCTGAAACTCCGTCCGCAAGGCAATGATGAATCTTGGTGAGGATCGCGCTGTGGCCGCCTCTCAGGCCAGTGAACAAGTGGAGTTCCCACAACGGCTTGCCGCGATCGAGCGGCTTTTCATAGACCTGCATCACTTTCTTCATCAGCACCGCTTCGGACGAGTCTGGCGGCAACTCGTGGCAGAAGAGGTGATTCGCAAGGTCGAAGCCGGGATCGTCCTCGAGGCTCGGATGGGCCAGGTTGAACGGCGCGAACACGACGCGCTGACGATAGCGCGGCAGCAGATGCATCCGCGCTTCCATGTGCGCAAGCAGGCTCCTGAATTCGATATGGCTGCGGAACGTCTCCATCATCGCCATCGTCAACGGCCCGTTGGCCGCCTCGCCATAGAGGAACGACGCATCCTGAGTGCTGAGCCGGAACGATTCTTTGGATGGCGTCACAGCTGCTGCCTCCTCGGCGGCGGGCTTCGCGCCGCCAACTCGCGACAAGCTCGCGAGCAATTCACTTTCCCTTTGCTTCCCGAACACAGAGACGCAAGAGCCACGCCAAAAGCATCGCGGAGGGTAGTAGAAGTCAAAGAAAAAAATGAGTCGGCAACGGTTGGATCTGCAGCCCGCACGCGATGCGTGCCCGTCCTACGGCCAGCTCAGGTGGCTCCGATGGCGACAGGATGTAACCGAACGAGTCATATAACCGTCGATCGCAAAATCCGTAGCCGCAAACTCGGGTTGATGAAAAATTGCGGCGTGAACGATATCCTCGGATTAGATGAAGCTGGCGGCTGCAATTCTTGTAATCGCGATCATCATCGGCGCGTCGTACGCTGCGTTCTCATATTACTGGCTTAGCCCCACTGAAAAATTCGCGCCGCCGCGCGAAGTCACGATTGAAAAGGGCGAGTCGTTTCGACAAATCGCCCGGGCGCTTGCGGATGCCGGTGTCGTTCGCAGCGAGCTCGCGCTGCGCCTGTACGGCCGGATGAGCCAGACCGCGAGCCAAATCAAGCCCGGCGACTATGCATTCAAAGGCGGCGAGCGGATTCCCGACGTGATGCGCCATCTGGTCAGGGGTGATTTCATCGTCGTGACGATTACGATTCCCGAAGGCCTGACGGTCCATGAGATTGCGGAGCGGGTGGCGCAGACGGGCCTGGTCTGCGAGGACGAATTCGAGAATGCCGCGCGCGACGGCGCGATTGTCCGCGCGCTCGGCCTGATGCCGCTCGGCGCGGAAGGCTACCTGTTTCCCGCGACCTACAAATTTTCACCGCATGCGAAGACCAACGACGTGCTCGCCGCGATGCTCGCGCGGTTCTACCAAGTGCTGACGCCGGATGTAGAGGAGCGCATGTTCGCGGTCGGCCTCGACGCGCGCCGGCTGGTCACGATGGCCTCGATCGTCGAGAAGGAAGCAAAGGCGCCCGCCGAGCGCCCTCTCATCGCAGGTGTCTTCTACAATCGGCTGCGGCTTAAAATGCCCCTGCAATCCGACCCGACTGCCGAGTACGAGCTGGACGGCGCCAGGGAGTCGGCCGCGAGCGCGGTCCATACGACGTCGGCCTTTAACACGTACGACTTCACCGGCTTGCCGCCGGGGCCGATCGCGAATCCCGGCCTCAAGTCGATCGAAGCCGCGCTACATCCGACGCAGACCGACTATCTCTATTTTGTCGCGCGCGAAGGCGGCACTCACGTCTTTTCGAAGTCGTACGACGAGCATCGGCGCGCGATCGCGCTCGAACGGAAACTGGCGCCCGCCAAACCAGCCACAACGCCGGTGAAATAAGGTCCTTCGAGCCGCCGATTGAACGGTCGCATCTGGGTCAAGTACGCTATAATTTCATCCTGTGGACAATCCGGTCGAGACAATCGGCACTGCCAGCGCGCGGATAGCGAGGCTGGCCGCAATTCGCATGATGTTGTGCGCGGTAGCGCCGGCGCTCACCGCGATTGCACTCGGGTTGTTGCTCGAACCGATCGGCGACGTGACCTGGGCGCGATACGGATACGCGCTCGCCCCCGATCGCGCCAACGTGCTGAGCCTCGCATTAATCGGCGCCGGCATCGCAGTGCTCGTCGCCGGGTCGGTCATGGCATTTCGCGCGTATCGGCGCGCCAACGACTTCGTCGCGGCCGCCGCCGAGCTCGATGATCGCCTGGAATGCGACCAGGAGATCGTAACGTTCGCCACGCTGGCCGATCCGTCGGCGCCGGAGAGCAGCCGGGCGCGGCGTACACCGCTGTTCCCGGTTTTGTGGCGGCGCGCGATCGCGATGTTCGTCGGCCTCGACGTGCGCCGCGAATTCAGACTCGAAGTCGGCGAGCCGCTCAAGCGCTCCTCGATTTTTGCGGGCGTGGTCGCGCTCGCGATGGTGCTTGCGACACTCGGACTGGTGCGTGCGCCGACGCCCGAGAATACCGAGGCCGCCAAGCTGCGCTCGATCGCCGAGGAGATCGCCAAAACCGCGACGAGTTCCGACGATACCGTTCTGGCAGACAAGATTCGCCAGGCCGCCGACGCGCTGGAAAATTCCAAGCTGCCGCCCGAAGAGAAAAAGAAGCGCATCGAGGATGCGATGCGGGAGGCTGACAAGGCCGCACAAAAGCGCAACAACAGCCAGTCCGGAAAGAATCAAGGCACCGGCAAATCAACGGCCCAGAGTGGAAAGGGCAACGGCAAGGGCCAGGGTAACTCATCGGGCTCCGGCAGCGGCGAGGGCAAGAGCGGCACTGGAGTCGGACAAAACGCGGGCGGCAACAACCCGGGAGCGGGCAAAGGCGGCACGGGCAAAAATTCAGGCAAGAACGACGGCGGCAAGGGGTCGGCGAAGAACGATCAGAACAAGGGCGACCAATCGAACATCGAGCTTCAGAACGAACTCGCCAAGGCCGAAGCGCAGGTCGAGACCGCCAACGCGAAAAATCCCGGCCCCGAGAGCAAGCCCGGCAACGACAAGAACCAGGGCGGCGCCAACAAGCCGGGCGAGAAAGTCGATCAGAAGAGCGGTAGTCAGCCCAATCCCAACCGGCCCGGCGAGATTCCCAAGCCCGGCGCTAGTGGCGATCGTAATATTCCGTCCGCCGGCGGTAATCCCAAAAATAACAAGGACCTGGGATCGAACATGGGCGATACGCATCTTGGCGAGATGCCGACTTCAACCAATGCGCAACGCTTCCTGAAGCCCGGCGAGAAAGGCTCGACGGTTGATATAAAGGACGCGCGTTACGTCATGTTCCGGCTGCCGGGTGCGCCCACTTCTGGCAACGGCGGAAAAACTGTCCTCGACACCGATCGGCCCACGGCGACGACGGCTTACGTCAATGCTCCGCTCGCGCCGACCAGCGACAACGCGCCGCCCGACGAACGACAACTGGTACCGCCTCGATATCGCGACATGATTCACTAGGAAGATTCATCAAAGGAAGGACAACGGATGGGAGCGGCTCCTCAACAGGTTTCACCCGACCAGCGGGTGGCGGATTTTCGCAAGATTTTTTCGCGCGCCGAGAGCGAAGTTGCGCGCGTAATTGTCGGCCATCGCGACGTCGTTCGTAAGCTGCTGACCGCGCTGTTTTGCGGCGGCCACATCTTGATCGAAGGCGTGCCGGGACTCGGCAAGACGCTGATGGTCAAGGCGGCCAGCGAAACGCTCGGTCTCAGCTTCAAGCGAATCCAGTTCACGCCCGACCTGATGCCATCCGACATCATCGGCACCCAGGTGCTGACCGAGGCCGACGGCCATCGTGAGTTCCAGTTCAAGCCCGGCCCGATCTTCGCACACATGGTATTGGGCGACGAGATCAATCGCGCCACGCCGAAGACGCAATCGGCCGTGCTCGAGGCGATGGAAGAGCATCAGGTCACCGTGTTCGGCACCACCTACGTGCTCGATCCTCCATACATAGTGCTGGCGACGCAGAATCCAATCGAGCTCGAAGGAACCTATCCACTGCCCGAGGCGCAGATGGATCGGTTCATCTTCAAAGTCGTGATGGGCTCGCCCAAGCCCGACGAACTGCGCGAAATCCTCGACCGCACCACCGGCACGACGCATAACAAGATTCAGCCGCTGTTCGAGCCGGCGCGCGCGCCGCAGGCTATCGAGGACCTCAAGGCTCTAGTGCGCGAGGTGATGGTGGCCGAGCCGCTCGAGCGTTACATCATCAGCGTGATCGGCGGATGCACTCCCGGTGGACCCGGCGCGATTCCCGAGGTCTCGCAATATTTGCGCTTCGGACCGAGTCCGCGCGGTGCGCAGGCGCTGATTCTATGCGCCAAGGTTAACGCATTGCTCGCGGGCCGCGTCAGTGTGAGTTACGACGATATTGACGACGCCATCATCCCCTGCCTGCGCCATCGCTTGCTGCTCAATTTCCAGGCCGAGGCCGAGAGCGTTTCCGCCGAATCGATCCTCGAGCAGGTGATAAAGCGGCTCAAGAAGCCGCGCACGTAGCCGATGTTCGGACTGCCGGATGAGTTTACGCCGGGATTTCTTGCCCGGCTCGAAAAGCTCAGGATCAGAACCCGCCAGCGCTATGCCGGGCTCGGCCGGGGCATGCACCTGTCGCCCAAGCGCGGCTCGTCGCTCGAGTTCAACGATTTTCGCCACTACTCGCCCGGCGACGACTTCCGCTACATCGACTGGGGCCTCTACGGGCGCAGCGACAAACTTTACATCAAGCTGTTCCAGGAAGAGGAAGACCTGCTCACGTACATCTTCGTCGATGCGAGCGCGTCGATGGGTTATCCGGCGGGCGACCGCAAATTCGAATCCGCGATGCTGACCGCGCTCGCGCTCGCCTACGTCGCTCTCGCCAGCGGCGATCGCGTGATGCTGCGCGTGCTCGGCGGCAAGGGCGCGAAGGTCAATCCGTCGTTCGTCAACGGGCGCCATCGAATCGTCGAGCTTGCGCGGCGCCTTCATGATCTCAGGCCGGGCGGGCAGTTCGACTTCGCGACTTCCCTCGCCACCGAGCTGCTCTCGATTCGGCGCGCCGGCAAGGTGTTTATTGTTTCCGACTTCCTGATGCTGCTCAACTCGGTCACGCGCGGCCTTGGGATGTTCACAGCCGCTTCGATGGATCTCACTGCTGTGCAGATTCTCGGCGGGCGCGAGCTTAATGGACAGGGCCTCGACGGCGACGTCGAGGTTGTCGATTCCGAATCGGGCGAGCGGCTGCGCGTGTCGATCGGCGAGCGCGAACGTACGCAGTATCGCGACACGATGCTACGCCTGACGCGCGAAATTAAATCGTTCTGCCTCAAGCGCGGGCTGCATTACGCGCTCTACACGACCGACCAGGATTTCCAGCAATTTTTCGTCCGCGCCGTGCGCGACCTCGGTCTGGCGCACTGAAGAGTCATCCGATGGGACTCCTATACCCAGGCGCGCTCGCATTTTTCGCTCTCATCCCGGTGCTCGTGCTGGCGTATCTGGCCAAGGAGCGGCCGTCGCGCGTGACCGTCTCGAGCGTGCTGGCGTTCCGTGCACTGCGCGGTTTTCGGCGCGAGCGTTTCGGCGGATGGCCGCGGCTGGATTGGATGTTCTTCGCCGAGGTTTTGATCCTGAGCCTCGTGGTGCTGGCGCTGGCGGGTCCGTTCATCTGGAAGAGAACCGCGCCGCTAGCAGTCGTGCTCGACAATTCCGCCGCGATGCAGGCCGCGACGCGCCTAGGCAAGAGCCGTTTCGACATCGCGCGCGAAAAGCTCGACGCCGAATTGTCGGCTGAAGATGGCGGCGGCGAAATTTCCGTTTATGTCACCGCGCCGCAGCCGCGCCGCGTCGCGCCGCCGTTCAGCACGCTGACTGAGGCGCGTCTCGCGCTGTCGCGAATCAAGCCGACCGATGCGCCCAACGATCAAACGACGCTCGAAAACTTTCTCAGCAACCTCGCCTCGGAAGCGCGCCTCGCGAAGGTGATTTTCGCCGGCGCCAACGCGCTCGCCGCTCCGGTCCCCGCCCGCATTCATCCGATTGCGGTGGGTGACGCCGTCGCGAACGTCGCGATCGGCTCGTTCTCGCTGCGGCGCGAAGTCCTTGGCGCGGAAGCACTTCACGCCAGTATCACTATCGCCAACTTCAGCCCCGATACCCGCACGCTCGACCTCGTCGTGACAGGCGACGGCAAGGAAGTCGCCCACGCCAAGGAAGCGCTCGGCGCGCGCGAGACTGCGACGCTCGAGTTTCCCGCGATCCCGCCGGCGCGCATCTACGAGGCCAAACTCGCGCCGGACGACGCGCTCGCACTCGACAACGTCGCTTACGCGACGGCGGGCTCGGTCAAGAATGTGTCGATTCTCTTCATCAGCCCGACGCCCGCCGATGCCGAGGGACTGAATTCGATCCCCGGCGTCGCAGTCACCGCAAAAAGCCCCGATTCCTATTCGCCCGACGAACTCGGCACCTACGATCTCGCCATCTTTGAATACGCCGCGCCCAAGGAACTGCCCGGCGTGAACACGATGCTCGTGATGCCGCCGCCCGGCGATCCCGTTTTCGGGTTGACAGTCACGCCGACCGCGAAGGTGGAGATTGCGGGATGGCGCACGACCGACACGCTCACCGACTCGGTGAATTTCAGGCTGCTCAGCCTGCGCGGCGGCGAGTATTTCGGGGCGCACCCGTGGATGAGTCAAGTCGTGGGCGGCAATGGCGGCGCGCTAGTGCTGAAGGGCGAGCGCGGGGCGCATCGCTTTGTCGCGACCGGCTTCAACCCGTTCCCATATCTCGGACGCCGCAACCTGCCGATGTCGGTACTGACGCTCAATGCGATCAGCTATCTCGCGGGACTGGGCGGCAGCAGCAGCGGCTACCGGACGGGACAGCCGTGGCTGGTGCCCGCGGGTGTCGCGCGCGTGATACTGCCGTCAGGAAGAAAAGTCGGCGCACATCCCGGCACGCTTTTCACCGATGTGTCGGAGCAGGGAGTCTATGAGCTCGTCGGCGCCGGCGGAGCACAGACCCCGCGCGCGGTGAATCTTGCCGACCTGACCGAGTCCGATCTCTCCAGCTCGCCGTTGCTCAAAGTCGAGGCCGCAAACTCGGGTTCCACCGCCGAGCCGGTGATGGAAAAATCCTCGGTCAGCGACTACCTGCTTTTCGCGATCATCGCGCTGACGGCTCTGGAAGCGCTTATCCTCTATCGGCGCCACCGCACAATCGAGGCCGCGCCGTGATTCCCGCCGGCATGCCGCACGATCTAACGTTCGCTCATCGTGAGGTGCTGTACCTGCTCGCGATTCCCGCGGTCGTCTTGCTCTGGGGTCTTATCAACGCGCGCGAGCTTCGGCGCGTGTTTGCGCCGCTGATGCGCGCGATAGTGCTCGCTCTGTTCGTCGTCGCGCTCGCAAATCCGCAGCAAGTGATGCATTCGGAGGGCGCGGCGCGGCCGGCAATCGTCGATGCGAGTGCAAGTATCACGCCTGCCATGCGGGCGTGGACGCTCAAGCTGCTCCGCGACGACCTGGGGCTGCGCGCTGGAGATCCCGCGTGCATGTTCGCAACCGATGTGGCGCCGCAATCGATCGGCGGCGTCGAATCGGCTTTTGCCAACGGAACCGGATGCGCCGAATGCGGGCCCGGCGCGACCAATCTCGAAAGCGCGCTTTACCGAATCGCCGCGGATCCCGACGCGCACCGCGGCCCGGTCGTGATGGTCACCGACGGATGGCAGAATCGCGGCGACGCCGACCGCGCGGTAAGCGCAATCGTCAACGCCGAGATTCGCCTCGACATCTTCACGCCCCCCGGCGCGCGCTCGATTCCCAACGTCGCGATGACGGCGCTGTCGCTACCGCCTGCGCTCGAGAAAGCCGCGCCGTTCGAGCTCGGCGTCACGATGGAAAATCTCAACGACGCGCCGGTGACCGGTACAATCGCAATCGAGCGCGACGGCGCGCTGATCGATGAGCGCAAAGTGACGCTGGCGCGCGGCTCGCAGCGCTTCGACTTCCCCGTGCGTACCGAAACCGCCGGCCTGGTTTCGTACTCCGCGACCTATAAGCCCGACAATCCCGCGCTCGACGCGTACCTCGAAGACGACTCGCTAAAAGGATGGGTGGGAGTGGGCACGCGGCGCAAAGTTCTGATTCTCACCGACAGCGCCCGCGACGCGAACTATCTCGGCATCGTCGTCAATCGGATGGGACTCGAGCCAACTGTAGTGCCCGTCACCGGCGGGAGTTGGGACGGCACCGTCACGGGATATGACGCGGTGCTGATCAACAACGTGCCGAGCGAACGGATCGCGCCGGCCGCGCAGAACGCGATGGCGGCGTACGTGAGTCGCGGTGGCTCGCTCGCGATGGTCGGCGGCGATTCGAGCTTCGGCCTTGGCGGCTACGCGGACAGCCCGCTCGCGCAGGTAATGCCAGTGACGATGAAACCGCCGCAGCACAAGGAAAAGAAACGTGCGCTCGTTCTGATTATCGACAAGTCGGGCTCGATGGGCCGCAACGACAAACTCACCTACGCCAAGGCCGCGGCCGAGACCGTCACGAAAAATCTCAAGGACAACGACCTGATCGGCGTCATCGGATTCGACTCGCAGCCGTTCGTTGTCATCCCGTTGCAGTCGGTCGGACAGAGCCGCGCGTATTTCAATCAGATGATCGACCGGCTCTCGGCGCATGGCCAGACGTTCCTGATTCCCGCGCTGCGCGAGGCCGAACGAACGCTCGGCAACAGCGGCGCGCAGGTCAAGCACGTCGTGATCCTGACCGACGGCGAGACCGGCGGCACTGCCGAGATGTACTACGACCTCGTCTCGCGGATGCATCACGACGCGGACACGACGATCTCGACGATCGCGATCGGCCCGGACGCCAACGTCGATCTGCTGCAGGCGATCGCCAAGTACGGCGGCGGCTCGTACTACCAGACCGACAGCCCGCGCAATCTCCCGCAGCTTTTCGTCGAGGATTTCAAATCACACGGCGGCGAGATCACGATGGTGGAAAAAGAATTCACGCCGCGCACCGAAAGCCCCGACCCGATCCTGAAAGATCTCGCGGCGCGCCAGATACCGCCGCTGAAGGGCTACGTCTCGACCGAGATCAAGCCGCGCGCCACGATGGACATGTACGTCGATCGCAGCGGCACCCACGAGCCCGTAATCGCGAGCTGGAAATACGGCGCGGGCAAGGTGATGGCGGTGACGACGGACGCGAGCGGGCGATGGTCGGGAACGTGGGTTACCACTAATCTTTTTACGCCGTTGTGGGATCGCCTGCTCGCATGGATGACGCCGGAGATGCCGGCCGAGCCGAAGATCGACGTCGCACTCGGCTACAACGCGGGGCGCATCAATATGAAGCTCACCGACTACAACGCAGAGCCCGGCAACGCGGCGCGACTCGTCACCGTGCTCGTGACGCGTCCCGACGGCACCACGACGGAAACCGCGCTGACCGAGGAAGTGGTCGGCGAGTTGGCGGGATCAATCGACGCACCCGCGCCCGGCAATTACTACTTCGAAGTGCGCTCGCCTGCCGGCAAGGACAAGAAGTTCCCGCCGCTCGCGTTTACCGTCAGCCCTTCTGTCAACTCAGAGTTGCCGCGCCCCGAACCCAACTACGGGCTGCTCGAAAAACTCGCGTCCGCGACCGGCGGGCGTCTCAATCCGTCACCGGCGGAAGTCTCGACTGAGCGCGCCACACTCGAGCACCGCGCCTCGATGAATCCGTACCTGCTGGTCGCCGCGATGATTTTGCTTATTGCTGAAGCACTCGTCCGCCGCCTCACTACATGAAGAAGCACGATCCGATTCACCCCAACCATGGCGTGCAGCGCGACTATCCCGCCAAGGTAAAATTCTGTCCACTGTGCGGTGCCGCGATGGAATCGCGCATGCTGATGCTCGAGAACGGCGAGCGCAAAGTCTGCACGCGATGCAGCTTCGTCCTTTTCCCCGGACCCAAGCTGGTCGCTGGATGCTTCGTCATTGACGACGGCCGGGTGCTGCTGCTTCGCCGTGGTATCGAACCCGCCGTCGGTAGGTGGACGTTCCCGGGCGGCTACGTCGATTTTGGCGAAAACTCCGCCGACGCCGCAATTCGCGAGACGCTCGAGGAAGTCGGGATGCGAGTCGCGCTCGGCCCGCTGCTCGGAGTGTTCACTGATTCGATGACTCCGGCGATCACGGTCGTCGTTTATCTAGCCAGGCCCGGCAAAGAACCACCGTCGAAATCCGACGAGGCAAGCGAGGTCCGCTACTTCGCGCGCGACGACATTCCATGGCACGACGTCGCCTTCCCCACAACGACCGACGCCCTGACCGCATGGGTCGCCTCGACCCGAAAACCCCGCCAATCATCTTAAATTTCAGGCTTTGAGCATTAGCAATACTGACGTAACTGTGCTAAATAATTTATCTTGAACTCCCGGCACCTGCGGCCATTCCAAGTCAGGAAGGTGGCTTTTATGGAACGGGTTGAAGTAGTAGGCGGAAATATCTTCATCTTGCGGACGCGCCAGGTCGGTCCCGACTGGTGGTGTTGCGACCTCTACGAGAAAGTCGAAACCGACGCCGGCGTCGAGGCGTTCGTGCTCGAAGATTTCGGCCAATCGGAAATCGAGGCTATCGGGATGGCGCTGAGCGACGCGCACGAGCCCAACCACGTCCAGCATCACCACCACTGATTCGCGGCGCGCTGAATTTCAAACTTTCCCTGCCGACGGTAGTATTTTCTGCCGCTCGTAGTCCGCAGTAACAGTCTCGATTGAATCCGCCTGCTCAGGCGACTTGTCGTCGCGGATGCGCACGATACGGGCAAATCGCAACGCCATCCCGGCGTCGTAGTTCGGACTGCGCTGAATATCATTGTACGCAACCTCGACGACGACCTCAGGACGAACGGTCACCACTCCGTGCGACTCCGCAGTCTTGAGCGCGAGCAATCGCTCGGTCATCGCGCGGAATTGCTCATCGCTCAGGCCCTTGAAGGTCTTGCCGAGCATTGCGAACCCGCCGCTCTTCGCGCGTGCCGCGAGATGATAGTTGGAGAGCCACCCATGACGGCGTCCGTAGCCCCACTCTGCCGCGACGATCACCAGGTCTAGCGTGCGCGTGTGTTTTATCTTGAGCCATCCGCGCCCACGCGCGCCCGGTGTGTACGCGCTCGCGAGCGACTTCGCCATCACGCCTTCATATCCGGCGGCGACGGCGGCAGCGTAGAATCTTTCGGCGTCGGCGAGATTCGGCTTGATGATTCGTTCGACTATTTCCAGGCCGGCTGAGGACTGCAACGCTTCGAGCATGGAAATTCTGTCCGCCCACGGTCGATCGATCGTTAGAGCGCCGTCGAGCGCGAGCACGTCAAACACGTACAGTTTCAACGGTTGCTCGGTGCGCGCCTTCTCGACGTCGCGCGTGCGTCCAAAGCGCCGCATCAGATCCTGAAATGCGGCCGGACGCCCCGACGCATCGACGCCGATCACTTCACCGTCGAGGATTGCGTGGCGCGCGCCGATTCGCTTCACAACCTCGATCACGTCGGGGATGCTCTCGGTGATCTCGTTCAGCCGGCGCGAGAAAATTCGCACGCCACCATCGGCCGCATGATGAATCTGCACGCGCGCGCCGTCGAGCTTGTGCTCGAACGACAGTTCCGGGCCGAGCGTGGCGAAGGCTTCCGCGATATCTGCAACTGGAAACGCGAGCATCGGCTTGAGCGGCTTGACGGCGGTCAAAGATTTCTCAGCGACGGATTTTCCCGCGCCGGGCGAGCGGATTATTCGCACCACGCGGCCAAGGTCTGCCTCGAGCATGTGAATCCGGCGAACTTCACTGACCGGCCGCGCGCCCATCCGGGCGATTGCCTCCAGCATCAGCCCTTCGTTCACGCCGTGCCGCATCTCGCCGATCAAGATTTTCGCGATGTACTTGCCCTCGAACGCCGACGCGCGCGTGAACAGCTCGCGCAGCGCGTCGAGCTTGCGGTTGCGCGCGTGGCGCCCCTCGATCGCGGCAATCTCGGCGAATTTTTCGTTGAGCTCGCGAATCGTAAGCGTTTGTTCAGGGTCGGCCGCACGAAACTTGAGCGTCATCTCGACCGCCTCGCCGAAATCTTCGGCGGCGGTGAAGATGTCCTCGCCCTGGTCCGCGCTGTCCGTCATCTCGGCAACGATTTTCCAGATGGCGCGGCCGCTGATCTGGAGGCGCTTCTCCTCGCCCTGCTCGACCGCGCGGCCGACCATGAATCGCGCCGCGATCTCGGCTTCGTCGACGTCGAGCGCGGCGAGGAACGTGCCGACCGTCTCAGCCATCTGCAGCCGGCTCTGAGTCTGGCTGAGCGACTGGCATACGATCGCGAAGTCGTGGAACGAGGGCACGTACGAGATTAATGCCGCCCACCACGCATCGCGCAAGCGCCGCGACGATCGGCGCCTACGCGGCCATCTGGTGCGACTTCACGAACGGCAGAAACACCTTCAAAAATTCCTCGCGAGCATCCATGAACGCGTGGCCTACTTCCGGGATGATGTGCAATTTCGCGCCGGGTATCCGCGCCGCGATTATCTCGGAGTTTTTCGCCGGGAGCAGCACGTCCTCGGCGCCCGTGATAACCAGTGTCGGCGCCTTGATTTGCGGCAGGCGATCGAAGGTCTTCAGCGTGTAGGTCGCTTCGAGCTGGCGCTGGAACGCATACGGTGGAGTCGGATACTTGAGCAGGCGCGGAATCGCGGCCTCGAGCGTGGAGCGATTCTCCGCGATGTATTTCGGCGTATGCCCTAGCGGCCATCCGCGCCGAATCACGTCCGCCGGCGACACACCTTCGCGCGGTGCGGTCAGAATTTTTAACGATTCGGGCGGCGGCGGCACCGAGTGCGTTCCGCCCGCCGTGGTGCATCCGAGCGTGAGCGTCGCCGCACGCTTTTGGTGCCGAAGACCGAACTCCTGCGCGATCATCCCGCCCATCGAGACGCCAAAAACATGCGCCCGCGCAACCTCGAGCCGGTCGAGCACCCCCGCCGCGTCATCGGCGAACATCTCGATCGAATACGGCGCGTCGGGCTTGTCGCTCTGCCCGGTGCCGCGATTGTCGAAGGTGATCACGCGAAACGTGCGCGCGAGTTCGGCTACCAGCTCGGGATCCCACTGCGCCGAGCTGGCGCCGAGGCCCATGATCAGCAGTAGCGGCTCGCCTTTCCCGGCCACGTCGTAGTTGAGGTTGAGTTCGCCGACTTGAATCTTTGGCATTTCGATTTCCTTTCCGGACTGCGCCGCCGGCCGTCCGCGCTATTTGTTAGTGCAGAATCCCTGCTTCTTCATGTACTCGACGGAGTTTCCGGTCAGCGGGGATTGCGCCGTCGCGTCGGCCCGATAGACCGAGTTATGCTGCGGATCGTAATAGCACATCAGCTTGATAGCCTGGCCCGCAGGAATCTGAAACTCGATCGACTCGGGAGCGTTAGGCGACCCGTATGAACCCATCATCGAGGGCTGCGGCGACGGCGCCGCGGACCCTCCTTCTGCCTGGCACATCTTGACCGCATCGATCTCGCAACTGCCGGCTGCGGCGGGCGATATCTGCATGCTTGCGAGATCCATCCCCGGCGGTTGCGCGTTCTTGCTCGAGCACGACGCGGTGCAAATCGCGAGCGTCAGCGCCGCGGCCCCGGCAAGTCTCAAGATGTAGTGCTTTTCCATCACCACGGCTCGATCTCCGATTCAGGCTGCGGTCGAGGCATCCGCGCTTACGGCGGCCACGGCACGCTTCTCGCGTCCAGCCTTGCGGCATCGCAGGATCAGCTCGCTGCGCGCGATGTAGGCGGTCTCCTCGATCACGATTCCATAGCGCGCCAGGATCTCGCGGAGCATCTCCAGAGTGTAATGCGTGATGTGCTGGTCCTTGTATCCGCCCGGCATCAGGAAGCCGTAAACCGGCTCGATAATCCGCCAGCCAATCGTCGCGTAGTCGGGCGTGCCGAGGATCAGCGTGCCACCGGTCCGGAGCACCCGGTGCATCTCACCGAAAATCGACTCGTCGTATCGAATATGTTCAATGACCTGGGAGCTCATCACACAGTCGAACGAACCGTCCTTGAATGGCAGCGCGAAGGCCGAGCCGTTGACCAGCGGGATTTCGTAGCGGCGCAGGAAGCGGAGCTTGGCGTAGTTGAAGTCCATGCCCACCACGTTGTTGAGGCTCTGCACGATCAGGCTCGAGCCGCATCCCGCATCGAGCACGCGGCCCAGGCCGCGCGCCCATAGCACGGTGATCCGATGGCGGCGGCGTTGCCAGTAACGTTGCGGCGGAATCAGGCTGTAGTAGGCGCGTTCGTCGTAGTCGGCGGACGCCAGCGAGTTGCGGATTTTCCACAGCGATAGCGAAGAACGGAAAATCTTCCATCCGAAGCTGAACAGCTTGGCGTGCGAGCGCCCCGCGCCGCGCGGAAAATAGGTGAACGGAATTTCCACGACGCTGAAGCCGCTGGCGTAGGCTTTGACCAGGATTTCTTCCTGCACCTCGAAATTCGCCGACGTGAGTTCCAGCTCCGCGAACACCTCGCGTCGGTACAGGCGATATCCGCTGGACATGTCGAGCACCGGTATCGAGAGCATCCGCCGCAACGCCTGGTTCAGAAACCAACTCGTCGAGCGGCGGATGAAGTCGGAGTAGGCGACACCGCCAAGCACGTAGCGCGACGCGACCACGATGTTCGCGCGCTTTCGGGCCCGCCACATCTTGATGATGAAATCGGGATCGTGCGACTGGTCGGCGTCGAGCGTCAGCAAGTAGTCACCGCGCGCCTCGGCAATCCCGGTCTCCAGCGCGCCCGCATATCCGCGCTTGCGTTCCCCAACGACTCGTGCACCGAGCGCCTCCGCCGTTTCGCGAGTGCCGTCCGTCGAGGGACCATCCACCACGACGATCTCGTGGGTAAGCCGCTCGCGCTCGAGCGACGCGATGAGCCTGGGGATCAAGACCCTCAGGTTCTCGGCCTCGTTCATGACCGGTAAAATTACGGAGACATCCATGCGGGCTCAGTTTCCTTTATGCTCGAAGAAAAGGGAATAAGCGGAACGTCGCGCGCCGGGCGCTCGCGTAGTAATCTCTTGAGTCAGATGAGAACGGGCGTGCGGGAAAAATCAATTTTGAAAACTATTGCCGTTGCCGCGATCGCGATTCTGGCGGCGAGTTCCACTCCGTCGTTTGCAAGAGTCATTCACCGTCATCCCACCGCGCCAAAGCACGCGCCCGAAGAAGCGCCCGCCGTTCCGCTGACCGCCATTCACGTGCTCGGAGACCGGCCTGCGCCGTTCGCCCTCGACGCAAAGGCCGCCATCATGATCGACGCCGACACCGGCGCGGTGCTGTACGCGTACAACGAACATGAGAAAATGCAGCCCGCCAGCCTCGCCAAGATCATGACGTTCTATATCACCCTCGACGCGTTGAAGGCCGGCAAGATCGCGCCTACGACCGACGTCACGATCAGCGAAAAGGCTTGGCGGCTCTCGATGAACGACACCGTCTCGCGGATGTTTCTCGGCGTCGGGCAGAAGGTCGCCGTCAACGATCTCCTCTTTGGCCTGATGGTGTCGTCGGGCAACGACGCCGCCGTGGCGCTCGCGGAATATCTCGCTGGCAGCACCGACGCGTTCACGCAGATGATGAACGACAAGGCGAACGAAATCGGACTCAAGGAGACGCACTTCAACAACCCCGATGGATTGCCCGAGGAAGGCGAGTTCACGACCGCGGCCGACATGGTCGCGCTTGCCCACTCGCTCGTGAATCATCATCCGGAAGCGATCACCTACACGTCGGCCAAGGAATTCACGTTCGACAAAATCTCGCAGCCCAACTTCAACAAGCTGCTGCTCCACGACCAGCGGGTTAACGGGATTAAGACCGGCCACGTTGACGAAGCGGGCTATCACCTCGTCGCCTCGGCGTCCTCGAACGGGATGAATCTGCTGTCGGCCGTGTTGGGCGCGCCGAGCGAGGCGCGGCGCGTCACCGAATCCGAAAAGTTGGTCGATTGGGCGTTTCGCACTTTCGTCAGCTACCGGCCGGATTTGAAAAAAGCGATGCCCACGACGATACCGGTGCACGATGGCGTCGCCGAGACCGTCGCGATAGGGCCCAACGGCGACGCAGTGTTCACGCTGGGCCGCGGCGAAGAGACCAAGGTGACCGTCCAGTTCGAGCCCGCGGTGAGATATGTGGAAGCTCCCGTTCAGCCCGGCGGCTCGGTTGGCGATCTGACGGTCCTGCTCGGCGGCAAGCCGCAAGCGACGATTCCGATCATAACCAAAGCGGGAGTCGCTCGCGCTGGATTTTTCGGCCGCCTGCGTCAGAAGATCGGCCGGATGCTGTAAAGGCGCTAAGCTTCCAATTCCTCGAGTAGCGTTTTCGCTTCGCGCAGATCGCTGGTATTGAATCCCTCGGTGAATTGCGCGAAGGCCGGCGCCAGTATCGCACGAGCGTCATCGCGTCTGTCCGTTTTCATCAACAACCGGGCGAGGCTCGTCGCTGCTCGAAGTCTCCACGAGTTCGCTTGCTGGCTCACAGCAATCTCGATTGCGCGCCGGAAACATCGCTCGGCATCGGCGGCGCCGTCCCGGCGCAGTAGCATCGCCTCGCCGCGGAGCCTGTGAACTTCAACCTCGAGCAGCCGATGGTCCTTCTGCTCGATCCGCTGCGCAATCTGGTCGAGCGCTCGCAGACATTCGTCGATCCGCTTCATCGTAAGATACACTTCCGCCAGCATGACGAATGAGAACGTGTAGATCAGATCGGCGCCGCTTGCGGCCAGGCTCTCGACAGCCTCTTTCAGCATCGCCAGTCCGGACGTCATCGCCGCTTCATCGCCGCGAAACTCGCCTTCGCCGGCAATCGTGCGCCCAAGACACATCTTTCCCGCCGCCAGCCAGAAGGGAAGTCCGTTTTCGCGCGATAGTTCGATCAGCGCCTCCGAACGGGGCCGCACGTCGGCATACTCATGCCGGAAATGCATCAGCACGATAGCGTACAGGTTGGCGAACGCGACGCTGAAGGGACGGCGAAGGTGCACCGCCATTTCGTTTGCCTCATCCATCCGGCGTTTCGCCTGATCCGGGAAACCGGCCATATGAAGCGCCCACGCAAGATTGCAGCGCGACGGTGTGACCGGCGTCTGCATCATCGGCAGGTAGCGTGGAAGATCGCGGTCGAAGACTGTGCCGGCGATCTCCAGGTGTTCGCGCGCCGCGGGAAATTCACCCATCCAGAGCTGCGTCGCTCCCATCGCGTTGTGCGCCACCCCCAACGCGAGATCGGTCTGCATGCGCCCGGCCATCGCGAGCAGTCGATCCGCGAGCACGCGGCTCTCGCGCAATTGTCCGTTGGCATGATCGAAGCTCCACAGCGCCGCCAACACGCCGAAGACCTCGGGCGTCTCGCCGGCGCGGCGGCAGAGTTCCTGCGCGCGTTCGATGTTGATTGCCAGCTCCGGTGAAGAAAATCCCTGGACCGCGACGATCAGCGGCCCCAGCATCATCTGGATCTTGAGCTCAACCTGATCGCGCTCGCGCGATTCGGGCATCGTAGCGATCAGGCGCAACGCCTCGCGCGCGTAGCCGATCGCATCGTTGTATGCCGACCGCGCCCCCGCCTGCTCGGCCGCGCGGCGCAAATATTCGATCGCCTTGGATGCGTTGGCGCTGCGGCTGTAGTGATGCGCCAGTTCTGCCAGGTGATCATCGAGCGTCGCGCCAAACATCTCTTCGAGCGCCGCCGCTGTGCGTTCGTGAATAGTCCTGCGCCGTTGCATCAGCACGGAGTCGTAAGCAACTTCCTGCGTCAGCGCGTGCTTGAAGGTGTATTCGTTTTCTGGAAACGCCGGCTGCTCGTATATGAACTCCGCCGCCTGCAGGTTCGACAGCATCGGCGCAAGCTCGTCGTCGGGCTTCCCGACCACGCGCCGCACCAGCCCGATTGGAAATTCCTTGCCGATCACCGCCAGCGATTGCAGCAGGTCCTTGTCCGCCGCCCCCAGCTTGTCGATTCGCGCGGCCAGGATTCCCTTGACAGTCGACGGTATTTCGATCGACGTGAGCGGCTTGGCAAGCGACACCGCGCCGTCGCGCACCAGCACGCCCTGGTCGAACAACACCTGCGCCATCTCTTCCATGAAAAACGGATTGCCCTGGGTGCGCTCGATGATCGTCGCCTTCAACGAATCGAGCGCGGTGTCGTCGCCCAACATCGCCCTCAGCAGCTCTGCCGCGTTGTCGGGTTCCAGCGGATCGAGCCGCATCTGCGTGTAGTAGGTTTTGTTGCCCCAGTTGTGGCGGTACTCGGGCCGATAGTTGACCATCATCAGGATTTGCGCAGTGCCAATCGAGTCGGCCATCAGGTTGAGCAACGCCTCCGACTCCGCATCGACCCAGTGCAGGTCCTCGAAAATTAGAATCAGCGGCTGGTTGAGGCTCTCGCGCACGATGAGACTCTTGACCGCTTCGCGCGTCCGGCGGCGCCGAATCGAAGGATCCATTTCGTCGAGCCGCGCGTCGCCCGACGGAATTCCGAGCAGCGCGAATAGATGCGGCAGCGTATCTTCCAGCGCGCGGTCGAGCGCCAGCACTTTGCCCGTGACCTTCTCGCGCCGCGTCCGCGCATCGTCGCGATCGGCAATTCGAAAGTAACTCTTGAGCAAATCGACCACCGGCAGGTACGCCGACGCCTTGCCATGCGAGAACGAGAACGCCTCGAGCACCAGGCACTCGCTCTGCCGGCGCATCTTGAATTCGTGAAACAGGCGCGACTTACCGACGCCCGCCTCGGCCATCGCCGCCACGATCTGACCATGTCCGCCGCGCGCCAACTCGAGCGCTCTGTCGAGTTGCTCCATCTCGGCGCGCCGGCCCACGAACTTCGACAACCCGCGCGACGCCGACCTCTGCAGCCGCGTCCTCAGCGGGCCGATTCCGATCACTTCGTACACGTTAATCGGCTCGCTCACGCCCTTGATTCGCGCCGGGCCGAGCGGCTTCAGGTCGAAGTAGCCGGCCGTGAGTTTTTGTGTCTGCTCCGTGATGACGATTGACCCGGTCGGCGCGAGCGTTTGCATCCGCGCCGCCAGGCTCATCGAGTGCCCGATTGGCGTGTACTCGGTGTGCGCGTCGTCGGTGCGGATCGAGCGCACCACCACCTCTCCGGTATTGAGCCCCACGCGAATTTCGACCGGCGGATTTCCCGCCGCCCGCAGGCCTGCGGAATATTTCGCCATCTCCTCTTGCACGCGCAGCGCCGCGAAGAGTCCGCGCTGCGCATGATCTTCATGCGCCACCGGCGCACCGAACAGCGCGAAAATTCCATCGCCGGTGGATTGCACGATGTACCCGTCGTAGCGATGCATCGCGTCGATCATCAGCTTCAGCGCCGGATCGACGATCGCCCGCGCCTCTTCAGGATCGAGCCCTTCCATCAGGTCCATCGATCCCTTGATGTCGGCGAACAGCGCCGTTACCGTCTTGCGCTCGCCGCCGGCCTCGTCCGCGGCGGCCTGTTCGAGCCGCACCCGCACCGAAGGTCCGACAACTGGCGTAGCGCCCCTCTCGCTCGCGATGGCTTCCTGAGCCCCCGTCAACGCCATCCCGCATTCACCGCAAAATTTGAACTCGGGCGGATTCCCCAGTCCGCAGCGCGGACACCGGTTACGAAGCGCAGCCCCGCAATTGCCGCAGAACTTCATCCCGCCCGGATTCTCCGTCCCGCAACTAGAGCATCGCATCGCGAATGAGCTTATCTCGGCAACGAGGGTTTGGCCTATCGGTCTAACTGAAGAGCGCAACCGCCTCTCTGTCTCCTCGCCCATCGAGGAGAGTTACGCGTACCCCACCTCGAAGCTCTTCCCCTCTCCCTGCTAGGGAGAGGATTAAGGTGAGGGTCGAATTAGGGTGTCGCGTTCCGCGCCACCGATTACCCGCCTCGCCCGCTTAGTCGCGGGAGAGGCCACGCCGAAGGCGCGGGTGAGGGGGATTACAGCGCGCGATTTTCGCGCGCGATTCAAGATTCTGTTTCTGCCCGAAATCCGACAAATCCTCAGGGGGGGGTGAACTTTTCAGCCTGCCAAGTCGCGCACAGAACGCGCTATGCTTAACCGCATGGACTGCTCTCAGGTTACTCCAAACGTTCCGGCCTCAAGCACCTTCCTTCAGCGCCTGACGCCATGATTTCCGAAAACAAAATTTGACGGAACGAAACTACCGATGGTGGTGTCGCCACCATCGAACCACTATTAGTGGTAGAAATTAGGGTATGGCGGCCATGACGGATCGCGCGAACTCACCACTTGAGGCCCATCGCCTCGGTAAGGAACTTCATGAACGGTGCCGACGATGCGCACGCTTTGGAAAACAAATCCATGAACTCCGCCGAGCAGACTTCCTTGCGCGTGAACTCTGTGCCGCCGATGAAGTCCTTGCGCTTGAGATCCTCGATCATCGGATGCTCGGGACTGTAGCCCTTCGGTGGACGCGACAGCATGTCGCCCATCATTTCGAATCGCGCCTTGAATTTACGATCGTCGATGGCGCCCTTCCATTTCGCGGGCCGCGCGACGATCGCGTCGCGAATCTTGGCGACTGTGTCCGCCTGCGGATGCCACACGCCAACGCCGGCGAAAGCCTCCGCCGGCGACAGCGACAGATAGAACGACGGCGAATTGAAGTGCGCGCCGTCGCGATGACCGAACGCCGCCGACGCATTGGTGTGATACGGCGTCTTGTCGCGCGAGAAACGCAGGTTGCGGTAGATGCGCATCATCGATCCGCCCGTCGGGCGCGGATCGGCGACGTAGTTCGGGCTGATTTTTCGCAGGCGCGGCGCGAAGTCCGCGATGAATGCGAGCATCGGCTCGCGCACGTCGCGCTCGTAGCGCGGCTTGTTCGCCATGAACCAGTCGCGATTGTTGTTGCGGCTCAGTTCCTCGAAAAATTCAAAAAATCGCGGAGTGAAGTACCGCTGTGCCATCGCTCCGACTCACGCCTCAATGAATTCGTTGAAGATTTTGAAGAAGCGGTCCGGCTGATCGCGATGCACCCCGTGACCCGCGTTCTCGAACACCTCGAGCCGCGCCATACCCGGCGTCATCGCCGCGGCGATATCTTTCGAGTCAGCCACAGGCAGGATCGGATCGAGTTCGCCCGCGGTAATCAACGTCGGGCACTTTATCTTTCCAAGGTCGGGCAGAAAGTTGAAGGTGTGCGATTCGTGCAGGAAAAATTCCGCCATCAACTTCGGATTCATCACCGCGCGCTGAATAAACTCGGGCGGCGACGGAGTCCGGTTGTACAGCGGCAGACACTTTTTCTGATAGTCGGCCATCGCTTCCGGCCCTGGATTGTCGAAAAATCGCCGCGCCACCTCGCGCACATCCGGCCCGCCCAGCTTCTCGAACATTTCCAGCGATCGATCCTGCCGCGATACTGCCGCCGTGCTGCTCAGCACCAGCTTGCCGGGATGCTCAGGATGGCGCGTCGCATACGACATCGCGACCATGCCGCCGAACGAGACGCCGAGCACGATCGGGTGCTCGATCTCCAGCGCCGCGCAAAACGCGCGCACGTCGTCGCCCCATTGCGCGAGATTCCATTTCGCCGGATCGCCGTGATCGCTGCGCCCGTTGCCGCGATGGTCGAGATAGATGACCTGCGCGGCCTCCGCGAGCCGCGAGAAGTCAGGCTTGAAGTTCGAATGATCGAAGCCGGGTCCGCCGTGCAGCAGGACTACGGTCGGCACCTCGCGCATCTTCACGCCGTCGGGCCGCAGCTTCGCGCCTTCTACATCGAAGAACAGTCGAACGTCGCCAATACTTACCCGCATGGGCGAAATCACTAACGCGAACGCCCGCCAGGTGCAAACCGTTCGCTACGCGAACCAGTATGAGGAGCTACCGCTCGATGCGCAGGTGGAAGATGCCGTCGCGCGCCGTCGATTCAAGCACCGCGTAGCCCTCCGCCTCCGCGGCGCTCGGGATGTCGCGCGCGCCGCGCGGATCATCGAGCGTCAGTTCGAGCACCTCGCCGCGTGCCATCTGCTCGAGCCGTACTTTCGCACGCGCCCAGTTGAGCGGACACTTGACGCCTCGCAGGTCGAGGCGAACGGTTTTGTCGCGCGCTTCCATGCCTGCATGATTCTTACCACACCGCGCGCGCCCGTGAATCTGCCGCGCGAAATCGCTAAGCTGGCGCGATGTTTCTCGAAAGCTCCGAGCTCTACGACGCCATCTATCACTTCAAGAACTACGCGCGCGAGTGCGAGATTCTGCGCGCCGTGATTGCGGTGGCCGCGCCGGGAGCACGCACGATTCTCGACGTGGCGTGCGGCACCGGCGAGCACGACAAATTTCTGAAGGAGCACTACGCGGTCGACGGCGTCGATCTCAACGAAAACTATCTTGGCGCCGCGCGCGTGAAGAATCCCGCCGGACGCTACACGCGCGGTGACATGACGGATTTCGATCTTGCGACGACTTACGACGCGGTGACCTGCCTTTTCAGCGCGATCGGCTACGTGCGCACCATCGATCGCATGAATCGTGCGATCGCAAGCATGGCGCGTCACGTAAAGCCCGGCGGCGTGCTCATCGTCGAGCCCTGGATTACTCCGGACGGTTGGAAATCCGGCAATACTTTCATTCATGCCGGCGAAATCGGCGCTGACAAAGTCTGCCGCATGAGCCTCAGTGGCCGGGAGGGCAATCTATCCGTCGTGCTCATGCACTATCTCAGGGGCACGCCCGACGGCATCGAGCACTATAGCGAGCGGCTCGAGCTCGGTTTGTTCACGCGCGACGAAATGACCCGCGCATTCGAGTCGGCGAAGATGCAAGTGCGCTACGACACCGAGGGCCTGATGGGCCGTGGCCTCTACATCGCGCACCCACGGCAGGGGTGACCCCTGCACCCAGTTTTAAGTGGGCTACACTTTGCGGCTTTGGCCTTTTGCTTCGGCCCATCCTTGTTTGAGTGGGACCACGTGATGGAAAAACAATTTGCGCTCGACGAAGCGCCATCGCCCGCGCTCGCGCCGATATTTATCTTCGTAGTAGCCAGCCGCCGTGACGCTTTCGCCGTTGCGCGCGAAGCGGGCCTCAATCGCGCAAGTCCCGCGCGCCTCGTCGCCGCTCAGCTCGATTATGTGATTCTGGATGAACGGCAATGCGACCTCCGGCTCGCGTACCGACGCGCGATAGAACTTCAGCAGCGCCTCGCGCCCGCGCACCGGTTTGAAGTCGCCGCCAGTCACGTCGAGCACGCCGTCGTCGGTGAACAGGTTCGCAGCTGCTTCGCCCTCGCCGTGCGCGACGTGCCAGCAATATCGCGCCGTCAGTTCCTTGATCTCGTCGCGATCCTCCAGCTCCCGAACGCGCTGCTCGATTGATTTTGCCATTGTCGTCAGCTCGCGAATCTTTCGGTCGCACGTTTGAGGATCGCGCGCATGGCGTCGAGGCTCTGCGCGCCCACCAGCGGGAATTCGCCGATGAAAAACGTCGGCACGCTGCTGACTCCCCGCTGATGTGCGGCCAGCGAATTGTTCTTCAGCCGCAATTCATACTTGGGCGATCTTATCGCATCCGCCACCTCGCCCTCCTCGAGTCCCGCTTCTCCCGCCAGCCGCGCAACGACGCCCGCGTCGCCGATGTTCTCGCCGTCGTTGAAGTACGCGCGGTAGATTCGCTCTTCGAGCGCCTCATCGCGTCCCGACTCGCGCGCGAACTCGGTCGCCGCCAGCGCCGCGCGCGAGTTGGTGAACACGGTGGGCGGCTTCATCGAAAATCCAACCGCCTCGGCCATACCGCTGATCCGCTTCCAGAGCGCCTGTCGCGTCGCGCCGTCACCAGCCCCACGTAACTTGTCGGCCGGAATTCCTTCGGCGGGCCAGTCGGGATGGATCTGAAAGCCGCGCCATTCGATCTGGAAATCGAATTCCGGCTTCAGCCGCCGCATCGTCTCGAAGCCGACGTAACAGAATGGACAGATGTAGTCCGAGAACATCACGATCTTCAGCGCCATAACTCGATCCTCTCCGCACAATATAGGGCCCACACTTGAGCGCCGTCAAAACCGCCGCGCAGTCTTAGCCGTCATTTTCCGCAATGTCGCGGCTATGTTAATTAGCTGTCAAGGCCGCGGCGCGCGATTTCAATTGAGGTGACGCAATGATTCTCGATTCTCTCAAGCTCGACGGCAAAGTCGCCATCATCACCGGCGCCGGCCGCGGCCTCGGCCGCGCGATGGCGGTGAAGTTCGCCGAGACCGGCGCCGACATCGTCGCCGCCGCGCGCACCCAGTCGCAGCTCGACGAGACCGCCGAAGCCGTGAAAAAAACCGGGCGCAAGTGCCTCATCGTGCCGACCGATGTGACCGTCTCCGTCCAAGTGAACGCGCTCGCCGAGGCGGCTCTCAAAGAGTTCGGCAAAATCGACATCCTCATTAACAACGCCGGCGGCGGCGACGGCACTCTCGGCAAACAGCTCCCGGAAATCACTGACGACGAATGGCGCCGTGGCATCGACACCAACCTCAGCAGCCAGTTCTACGGATGCCGCGCGGTGATCCCGCACATGGTCAAGCAGAAGCGCGGCAAGATTATCAACATCGCGTCGGGCTACGGGCTGCGCGGCGGCAAGCACAACTTCATGTACGCGTGCTCGAAGGGCGGCACGATACAGTTAACGCGCTCGATGGCGCTGACCTACGCGCATTTCAACATCCAGACCAACTGCATCGTCCCCGGCATCTTTCCTCACAATCAAGAGATGATGGTGTTCTTCAAGGGCGGCAAATTTATTCCGATCGGCCGCGGCGGCGACGACAGCGAACTCGGTCCGCTCGCCGTATTTCTCGCCTCCGACGCGTCCAATCACGTCAACGGCGAATTGATCGCGATCGACGGCGGCGGCTTGGCGGGCGGTATCACGCCGACCGGAGTGTCGCCGGAAACTTCGAACTAGAAACAGCGGAGGTAAAGATGGCCTCGTCCAACGCGTCGAATGATTTCTCCCTCGAAGGCAAAAGCGCGTTGGTCGTCGGCGCCGAGCATTCTGTCGGCCGCGCCGCTGCCGTCACTCTCGCAGAGGCGGGCGCCAAGATCGTGCTCGCGTCGCAGGAGCCCGGCACCGACAAGCAGATCAAGGAAGTCGCCAAGCTCGTCAATGCGGCCGGGGTCAAGCCCCTCATTCGCGTGCAGAGCGCGTCGATGCGCGCTGACCTTTCCGCCACCGCCGATTTCACCGCCAAACAGCTCGGCGCATTGGACATCCTGGTCAACACGCTCGACACGCCCGCATACGGACCGGCCGAAGCCAGCGACGACACCACGTTCGACAAAGTCATGGAGAACAATCTCAAGACGGTGTGGATGTCGTGCCAGGAAGGCGCGCGCGTGATGCTCACCCGCGGCGGAGGTGTCATCGTAAACGTCACTTCCGTGCTGGCCGAACGCGGCGTCCCCAATGCGGCGCTCTACTGTGCGGCCAAGGCCGCGGTCCTGAACCTGACACGCGCGCTCGCGCTCGAATGGGCGCGCAAGGGTATCCGCGTCAACGCAATTCAGGCCGGATGGCTCGACGACGAATCGAGTCCCGCCAACAAGAACGATGAGTTCAGCAAGAACCTGCTCAAGTACCTACCCGATAATCGTCTGGTGAAGCCCGAGGAACTCGGCGGCGCCCTGCTCTACCTATGCTCGCCCGCCGCAGGCTTCGTAACCGGGGAATCGATCGCAGTGGACGGCGGCCTCCGCGCCCGCGTATAGGTCTTCGCGCTATCGCTCAGCGACAGTGAACATGTAATCGCCTCCGTCGTACGCGAACTTGCGAATCACATCGTTGATGCGCCCCGATTCGATGTCGTCGGCGATACGCTTCACGCCGCGCGCGATTTCTTCCTGATCGGGGGCGTCGGCGAAACTCGAGATACCGCTTCGGATGCGCGGATCGAGATACCGTTCAGGCTGATGCTTCCCGCAATAGAGAAAAAGGTCCTTCAGGTCGGGAGTGACGTCGTATTTTTCTTCGCATACGATTCGGAATCTCACCGACTCAAGAACGTCGACGGTCACGAATCGCTCGTACGGCGCTGTCGCTTTTTCGGTCATCATTCGCGGAAAATACTCGTTCAACCAGCAATGCCGCATCTGGTCGGCTGTCGCGTTGAAAATCACGAACCGCGCACCTGGCGTCAGCACGCGATGGACTTCCTTGAACGCCGCGACCGGGTCAGCCATATGATGATGCACGAAGGTGCAGGTGGCGCCGTCGAAGCTGCCCGATGCAAACGGGATCGCCTCGGCGCGGCCGTTGTGCCATGCGATCTCCGCGCACTTCTCCTTCGCCCTCGCGAGCATCGCCGCCGAAAGTTCGAGTCCGCGAATCGGCACGCCCGCCTGATGCATCGCGATCGTGTAATTCCCGGTCCCCGATCCGATATCGAGGTAGCGTCTGTCGGCTCGCGGACGCAGATGATGGATCAATCGCGAAAGCAGGTACGGATCGGCCTGTCGCGTCGTGTCATACCCGACTCCAATCCGGTCATACAGCGCCACCTACATCTGCTCTCCGCCAACGGTCAGCACGATCGCGCTTTCCTCGAGCGCCTCGACCGAATGTTCGATCGCGCGATCAAGCGCGACAATCATCCCCGCGGTCGCAAGCTGCGTCCTGCCCTTCGCGACAAAATTAATTTTGCCTTCGATCACCTGCACCGTGATCGGCGCACGCGTGTGATGCTCCTGCAGCTTGGCGCCCTTCTTCAGCATCATCAGCGCGACGTTGATGCCGTCGCCCTTGACCAGCGAGCTGCCGTGCCGATCGCCGCTGGCCCACGCCGGCTCGCCCTTGAGGCGCGCAATCTCCGCCCGAATATCGACGGCGACCGATCCGCCTTGCGCTAGAAAATTTTCGTTGTGCGGATGCCTTGCTTGATGCTTTGCCTGATCGGCCTGTCGCGCACGATCGGAGTCTTTAGTTTGTTGCGCCATGGGAGCCCTCCGCTACGACCCATTGTTTCCCCACCCGCGGATCGGCGCAATCACCTGCGCGGTGGGCGGCAGGGCTGAGCCCTGCACCCAGTGTCCATTGCGATAGAAACTGGGTTGCAAGGGGTCACCCTTGCCGCCCACCGCGAAGGTGATTCATCATTCCGTATCCAGTATCTTTTCTCGCATGAGCAAGACCGCAGCCCCGTCCGCCAACCAAATTATCGAGTACTCGAACTTCACATCGGTCGTCACCGGCGAGGGCGACTGGATGCCCGCCGGCTTCCCGCTGCCCGACGGCGGCTTCTGGCAGTATCGCGAGCCCGACGCCGTGGTGATCGTGCAGGACGGATTTCTGCGCGTCGCCGCGGTGCCCTACACGCGCGGCCACGGCACGATCCAGTTTCTCGACAACGCCAAGCACATGTACTTCAGCACGCGCACCTTCGCATGCCCCGACGGCGGTACGATCACGTTTTCGATCGACCTCGCCGCCACCATCATCGACGGCGTGCCCGGCGATCTGTACGACGGCTTCGTTTCGTTCAACGTGCTCGACTTCTCTACTGGCGCGGCGCTCGATTTCTTCGTCGGTAACGAAACGATCGCGACGGTGTATGGCAAACTGCCGTTCCCCGGCGTGCCGATCGTCGATCCCGCGCACGGCCCGCGCCACTTCTGCCTGTTCGAGGAAATTCGCGACGCGACCGCGCCTGGCCAGCTCCATCATTTTGAAATCGCATACGACTCCGCCGCCGACCGCGTGACCTTCTCGATTGACGGCAAGCAGGTGCGCCAATATTCCAACGTCCCGTTCAAGCTCGGCCCGTGCACGCTCGCGCTCGGCCTGATGAGCGAAAAGGATATCGCGCCCGGCAAGGGCAGCGTCTCTTGCCACGGCCAGGGCGCAGTCGGCAAATGGGGCAACATCCGGATCACAACGACGGCGCGCTAAGAACAAGGGGTACTCGAATGGAATTCGCCGGGTTTGGTCATATCACGCTGACGGTCAGCAACTACGATGCGTGCCTGAAATTTTACGATCGCCTGATGACTCACATCGGGATGCGCCGTTACTTCGAGTCACCGCTAGGAGTCGGATGGTTCGCGGACGAGTACATGTTCGTCATGGGACATGCGGCGCCGGCCGGCGACCGATTTTCGCAATGGCGCACCGGACTGCATCACCTGTCGTTCCGCGCGCGCAGCCGCGCCGAAGTTGATTCGTGCTACGCGATGCTCAAAGAAATCGGCGCGAAGATTATCTTCCCCGCCGAGCCCGGCCCGTTCTGGCCCGGCTACTATTCGTTGGTCTGCGAAGATCCGGACGGCACCCGCCTCGAAATGAACTACATTCCCCCCGAAGGATGGCAGGCAGTCGCAGCCGCCGCCGACGCCATCGCGCAGCGCAAATCTCAATCCTGAAATCGCCGCGGAAGACGGCTGCCAGCGAATTGCGACCACATCTAATTTCTAGGGAGCCATCGTATTTGCTCGATTTCAGATGCGAGTGTTTCACGTGAAACTTAGTCGTCGCGTCCAGCTCGCCGCGGTCGTGGTGCTCGCGTTTATCCTTCGCGCGATATGGCTGCTGCGGCCCGGCTCCGATTGGGCGGTCGGCGCCGACTCACATCTCTATCTCGCGCTCGCTCGTGGACTCAAAGCTGGCTGCGGCGTCGCACCGTACATCGAGCGCTGCGGCCCTCCCGAGCTGATGCGCACGCCGGGATATCCGGTCTTTCTATTTCCCTTTCTCGCCCATCTCCGTCTTGCGATTGCGATACAAGCCTCACTTGGCGCGCTGGTATGCTTGTGGGCCGCCAGTTTTACCGGACGCCGCGCCGGCCCGGTCGCTGGAATCCTCGCCGCGGCGATCGTCGCAGTCGATGTCCCGACGATACTGAATAGCAAGGAGTTCATCACCGAAGCGCTTTTCCAGGCGGTGCTGACGCCCGCGATCTTCGCCGCGCTCGAGGGCAGTCCGTTCGTTGCCGGCGCGGCGCTCGGTATTGCCGCCCTGATTCGTCCAGTCGCCCTGGTGCTCGTCCCGCTCGTGGCGATGCCGTTTATCGCGAAACGAAGTTGGCGGGGCGCGCTCGCTGCTCTGTCGGCAGCAATTTTGATCATCGCCGCATGGGCGGTTCGCAACGAGCGCGTGGCTGGCGTCTTTACCTTGACCGTTGAAGGTCCGATGAATCTCTATTTGTACACGGCGCCTGCGGTTATCGCGCGTCACGATCGAGTGCCGCTTGAAAGTGTCCAGCTTTCGTTCGCTCACGATGCCGCAGTGCTGGTGCCCGCGCGACAAATCCCCGGCGATGCTGAATTCGGGCAGCTCTACGGCTCCGACCCTACTATCTCAGCGCTCGAAAACGATCCTGCACTTTCAAATTTCATGCTGTCCAGGTCGGTCTCGGTAATTCTCGCGCATCCAATCGACTTCGCGATCAACACTCTCGCGGGATTCATCAGACTTGCGATTGAACCGTACAGGCTGCAAACGGGTTGGCAGGGATTGATCACAAACCCTCGTGCATTGGCGTCGATTCAATTTGCCGCGACCGCCTTCCAGGGCGTCGTGCTCGCCGTGATGTGGATTGGAGTATTTTGCGCGGTATGGCGCCGGCCGCGAGATTGGGAGCAATGGATACTCCTCGGCGCGGCGTTGATGCTGATCCTGACGGCCTCGATCTACACGGACGCGATCTCGATGCGATTTCGCTCGCCGGCAATTCCATTCCTCGCCGTGCTCGCCGGCATCGGCTGGTTTCCCTCAAGCGTTAAACGGCCGCAAGCGAAGCTGTAAGCGGATTCGGCGCGATCCAGCCGAATTACGGCTAATTTCTCGAAAATCGCGTTATTTCCTAGGATCCAGGCGTGAAGGTTTCACGTGAAATGTTTTTACTTCAGGTGACCAAAACACGAATCAGCGGGGGTCACCTCACGCCGGGGAAGCTCAACGTGAAGCCGCCGTCGACCATTATGGTTTGGGCGGTCAGGTAGCTGGCGGCTGGGAGGCAGAGCAGGCAGGCGACGGCGGCGATCTCATCGAGGGTTGGCAGGCGCTTCAGGGCCGAGCGCTCGGCGCATCGGCGCTGAAAGTCTTCGTAGTTGTCGCCCAGATAGTTGGCGTAGAAGCGCGCGGAGTCGGTGTCGATGTAGCCGACGTTGAGGCCGTTGACCGTGATGCCGCGCGGGCCGAGCTCGAAGGCGAAGTCGCGCACCATGCTCTCGAGCGCGGCCTTCGCGGCGCCGAGCACGCCGTGGCCGGGCAGATTGCGAATCGAGTCGATGCCGGAAATCATCAGCACGCGCCCGCCGTCGCGCATCACCTTGTTCGCTTCCTGGACCGCGGCGATGAAGCCGTTGACGCTGAGCGCAAAGGTGCGCGCGAGATTGTGCGGCTTCGTTTCAAGCAGCGGTTTGAACGCGGTCGCGGCCGCGTTCGCGATCAAGATGTCGAGGCCGCCCAGCTCCGAGGCGGCGCGCGTGACCATCGCGCGCACCTGCGCGTCGTCTTCGAGGTCGGCCTTGATGAGAATCGAGCGCGGCGCAATCGCGCGGACGTCTGCGAGCGTTTTCTCGGCGCTCGCTTCGTCGCGGCGATAGTTCATCGCGACGGTCGCGCCCAGGCGCGCGAGGCCGAGCGCGATTGCGCGGCCGAGTCCGCGCGTGCCGCCTGTTACAATCGCTATCTTGCCTTCGAGGTCGTGGTCGCCCATCAGCTTTATGAATTCAGATTCGCGTAGAGGATTTGGCGGATATCTTTGGCGAGCGAGGTGCCGTCGGCTTTCAGCTTGCGAGAGTTGAAGCCTTTCAGCTCGACGCTCACCGTCAGTTCGGCGTCGGAGACGTCGGCCGGCGTCGCGAATGCGACGCGGCCGCTCTCGGGCGTTCGCGTTTCCGCGATGACGGCGCCGCCGCGGCCGTGGATCGTGACGCGTGCGCCGGCGACCGGCGGATGCTCGCCGTCGGGCAGGTGATCGTTGTCCAGCACGGTGACGCGGAGGCTGCGCAGGTCGCGCGCGCGTTCGAGCTCGACGCGCAGGTCACGAAGGTAGATCATCGGCTCGGCAAACACGCCCTGGATCCCCGCGCGCTCGGGCTCGCGCGCCGGGTTCGCCTTTAGCTCGATGCGCTGCGCTGCCATCCCATGGTCGGAAGTGACGACGAACAGGGTGGATTCCAGCAGGCCGCGCGCGCGGAACAAGTCGAGCACGGCGCCGATTCGTTTGTCGGTGCGATAGAGCGCCTCGCGCAGGCCCTCGTGATGCGGGCCGTAGTCGTGACCGGCGCCGTCGGTAATCACGAACTCGTGCGCGACGAACACAGGCGCATCGCCGCCGCAATGGTCGAAAAGATTGATCACTTGCGCCATGCCGCGGATGTCCACGATTTCTTCGCGCGTCATCGCAGGCATGTTGTCCGCGGCCCATCGCGGACTTACGTCGGAAATCATTTCCGCTGTGAGCGCTTTGAGGCGAGCCTTGTCACCAACGATGCGCCGCTCGAACACCGCGTGATCGGCGCCGCGTCCCTGCGGCTCGTGGATCGACGCGGTGATCGTGCCGTCGCCACCGGCGCGTTTGAAGGCCTCGTAGAGCGTCTCGACGTCGTGATTCAGAAAGCGCTCGGTCTCGAAGACGTTGCCCTGAATCGGCACGGTCTCGCGATGCTCGCGCAGGTGGAAGGTGGGATTGACGACATCGTGATGCCCGCACCATGCACCGGTCAAAATCGTCGAATGGCTGGGCCACGTGATGCTCGGGAAGTTGACGATCGAGCCGTGCGAGAGCATCGCGCCGCGCTCGACGAGGCCGGCGAGATTTGGAATCACGCCAGGATTGGTGTCGAGCTGATGGCGGAGTTCCGAATGCGACTGGCCATCGAGCAGGAACATGTACACACGCTTGGGGCGCTCGGCCTTGCCGTCGATTATTTCGTCAAGGGGATTGCCGTCCTGGCGCTTCAGGTAAACCTCGGCGGGCGAGCCCGACGCGTCGAGGCCGGCGATTTTCGGGATTCCCGCGAGGCTCGCGATCGTCGGCGCTACATCGACTTGCCGGGCGTTCAGCTTGAAGAGTCCGCGGCGGACTCCCGGACCGCTGAACACCAGCGGCGCGCGGCATTGCACGACGTCGAGCGCGCCATGCTGCCCCGGCTGGATGCCGTAAGCGTAAGCCTTGGAGCTGACGATCAAGTCGGGGGCGCGCGGGCTGTCGAAGAGCTGCGCGATTCGCTCGTACGCGTACGGATGACTCATCACGTGCGGCTCGAAGTACGCGCGATTGGGATCGTCGGTGCGATTGCCACTGCGGTCGGCGGCGTCGAGTTCCTCGTCAATGGTTGAGACGATGAACGGATCCTGATTTGCGATCGGGTTCTCGCCGATCTGCTCGACGACTTCGAATGACAGCGCGCCTTGTACGCCGGCGAAGCGCTTGAAGCGAATCATCCCGCGGCGCGACCACACTTCGTATGCGTCGGCACGCCACGTGATCGCGAGATCGACGTGGTCGGCGGCCGGGGTCTCGGCGAGCAGCGCGAGGATCGTCGCGTCGCCGGAATCGTACTGATGCGGATCGAGTCCATTGCCGCCCCGGCGTTCAGGTCCATGCTCGCGCAGTTGGTCGGATTCACGATTCATTTTTTTCGCAAGTCTCCTTGTCAAAAAACATTGCGCCGCGCGAGATGACGCGTGCAAGACAATTACGGCGCACTACCTGACGTTTCGTTCACATCAGCGAGCTAGCCTGCGCGTTTGCGTGTGCGCGCGCATTCCCGCAATAGTGAAACCCCAAACCGGGAAAGGCAATCAGTATATGGCGCTCAACGAAGAATTCGAATCGAAAATCGGAAAAGGCACCAAGGCCTCGGGCAAACTCAACTTTCGCGGCCCGGTAAAAATCGAGGGCGAAGCGGAAGGCGAGATCAGCGGGGATGAAGTTGTAATCGCGACCGGCGCGGTGGTGAGCGCGCGAATTTCCGCGGGCAAGGTGACGATTGCGGGCGCGTTCAGCGGCGAAGTGACAGCGCGCGAGCGGGTCGAGTTGATGGCGACGGCGCGAGTGCAATGCACGATCAGCACGCCGAGCCTGGTGCTCAACGAGGGCGCGCAATTCGACGGCGATTGCAAGATGCCGACGAAGAAGCTTGCGGCGTAGGGGGGAAGCGTCACTAATCGAATGTGAAACCCGCGGTGGGTTTCACACTTCCTTCGGCAGGGGTGACCCCTGCACCCAGTATTCAGAAAAAATGCGGGACTTCGTCCCGGTTAGAACCGTTTTGAGTGGAGCCGTCCGACTCTTACCTCGCCCGTTATTTTCACGGGAGAGGCGGACGGCCGCATCGCGGCCGGTAGGTGAGGGTTCTGCGAACGCGTCAGCAAAGCCTGACTACTCACTAACTGGGGTCTTAGAAACCAAAATCGTTTCGACGCCGCGCGAGTCGCGGCGGCGCACCACGTGCCCTGAGTCGTCAATTTCAATTTCCTCGGCGTCGCCCATCCGCGGCTCGTAAATCCACACATGAGGGTCGCTGCTCCGCTGGCGGCACGACTGTTTGCTGGTGGCAGCAACTAGAGTGTTCGCATCGATTGCAGCGACGCGTCCGGTCCATCGCGTCTGCTTCCGGTCGCGAATATGCGCGATGATCAGCGCGCGGAAGATGACTAGGTCCGCATCCACTTCGCTGTAGCGGCCGAGCTTGGTGGTCAAGTCGTTGCGGCTGCCTCCAGCGCTGATGTTGCCGCGCAGAAAATTGTCTGCGGCTACGTAGGTGGCATTGCGAGTGAACGGGCCGCGGCTGTAGCTCACGACTACGCGCCGCACGAGGCCGGCGTCGTCTAGTTCGGCTTCGACTTCGTAGACGTTGGAGCCGCTCGCGGGACGCCGGACGCCGCGAATCATCCCCCATGCGAGCGTTTCAGTTTCGACGGCTATCAACTCGCCGGCTTTGCGGATGTCGTAGCGGAACTCGCCGTCGGCAATCAGCATGCTCGAAAGCTAACCGCTCGGGTGGAAGCGAACAAGTTTGCCAGCGTTCGCGAGTTGGGCCATTGTGGCGGCTCGAAGACCCTACTTGCCAAGAGGAAACGCGGAATGAACTGGCAGGAGTACTACCGATCGCGCACGATTTCGGCGGATGAAGCGGCCGCCATGGTGAAGCCGGGGATGCGGGTGGATTTTCCGCTGGCGGCGGGGACAGTGATACAACGCGCGCTGGCGGCGCGGGGCAAGCAGCTCGACGGCGTTGTCGATCTCAGGATGTCGTCGCCGCTTACCGATCCGGGATGGCTGGGCGGAGACATCGCGGCGCGTTTCAGGATCGAGTTCGAGCTGTTTATCGGCAACCTCGGACGTCCGGCGCACGACCGGCAGCAGGCGACGTACCTGCCCAATTTGTTTTCGACCGCGTTCAAGCCGCACGATGAGCGGCCGGCCGAAGACAAGCCGATTGATTTCACTTTCGTCAACGTCACCACGCCCAACGCGAAGGGATTCGTCAGCTTCGGGCCGCATCAGTGGAACAAGCGGATGTACGCGCGGCGCGCGCGGCACGCGATCGCGGAAGTCGACGCGAGCATGACGCGCACCTACGGCGACGTGTACATGCACGTGTCGGAGTTCGAGTATTTCGTCGAAGGAACTCCGCCACCGCCAGATCATGCCGTGATCGAAAGTGCGCTTGCTACCATGGACACTGAAAAACGCGAGGGCATCCGCACCATAATCGCAGACGTGGGAGTCGAGCGTATCTGGCCGATCGTTCAGTACCTGCAACGCACACCGCTTGCGAATCTGCGCGTGCTGCTCGGCCTGACGCCGCCGCCCGCGGAGTTCAAGGCGATTGCGGGGTACCTGGGCGAGCTGGTCGAGGACGGCGTGACGATTCAGATCGGGGTCGGCGATCCCAGCTCGCAGATGCCGCGGATGGGCGCGTTCGACGGCAAGCACGACTTGGGGCTGCATACGGAGATGGTCGCGCCGGGAATCGCGCGGCTGGTGGACGCGGGGATAATCAACGGGCGGCGCAAGACAATACATCGGGGCAAGGCGGTCGCGGTCGCGTGGTCGGGCTCGGATCCCGACGACCTGCGGATAATCGACGACAACCCGGCGTTCGAGATTTACGATCCCGAGGACGTGCTCAAGATTGAGACGGTTGCAGCGAACTATCGGCAGACGTCGATCAACAATGCGATCGCGATCGATCTGACGGGACAGATTAATTCGGAGAGCGTGCTCGGCGCGCGGATGATGAACGGGACAGGCGGGCAGCCGGAGACGCATATCGGCGCGTTTCTATGCCCCGGCGGACGCGCAATTACGCTGCTTCAATCGACGGCGGTGGGTGGCGCGATCTCGCGTATCGTGCCGCAACTCGAAGCGGGCGCATTGGTGACGGTGCCGCGCTACTTCGCCGATACCGTCGTGACTGAATTCGGAATCGCGCGGTTGTTGGGCAAGAACCACCGCGAGCGCGCGGCCGAGTTGATCGCGATTGCCCATCCGGACCACCGCGCCGAGCTGAGAGAAGCCGCCAACCGGTTGTTCGGTTGAATCGAGATTTTGAAGCCCAGCTTTTGATAGAGCGGGACGTCGAGCCGAACAGCAGCGTGCGCGGCTGAGGCTTTATTCCGCGAGACCTCGCGGTTAAATTTACCGTTCGAGTAAATATTTCCGATTCACGGAAACCGCCCCGATTCAGTGCTGAATAGCACAATGCCGCTTGGTATATCCCAGCAAGGCTTGACCTTGTGCGGGAAATAGTCCAATAAGAGGGTCTATAGCGTAGTTCAACTTTTATGATAGTCTGTTTGCCAGCCTAAGAACGGGTAGGCGCATTAAAGAGGAAGTGAACGGATGCCATCCTCCACCAAAGTACTGACAGTGAACGAGCTAGCCGAGTATCTGCGCGTACATCGCTCGACGATCTACCGCCTGCTCAAGAAGGGACAGTTGCCCGGTTTCAAGATCGGCAGCGACTGGCGCTTCAACGTCGAAGTAATCGATGAATGGCGGCTGCGCCAGGGACCCGGCGTGCTGGAAGAGGAAGCGGCGGATTAGCGGACGGCTTCGCAACTCTGCGGCGGTCTGCCGTCGAATTTTCAAAACCGTCCGAGTATCGCTGAACCCGATCTGTCGCTGAAGTCACCTCCAGTCCGAAATTCGCAGACTGATTCTGGATTTCAAGCTGACATGCAAAATCGCGTAAGTTGTCGCGCGCACTCGTGCGCGGCTAGACTGCGACCTCGCGCGGTAATCTCGCAGAGTCATGCCGACTGATCTTTCTTCCAAGACGCGCCTATTCACCGAATCGGTAATCCGCGAGATGACGCGGCGGGCGCTCAAGTGCGGCGCGGTGAACCTGGCGCAGGGGTTTCCCGACTTCGCGGCGCCGGCTGAAATCAAGGAAGCGGCGAAGCGCGCGATCGACGAAGAATACAATCAGTACGCGATCACTCACGGCTCGCCGAATTTCCGCCGAGCAATTGCGGACAAGGTGCGCAGTTATAACGGCATCGCGTGCGATCCCGACCGCAACATCACGGTAACCTGCGGCGCGACCGAGGCTATGATCGCGACGATGCTGGCGGTGATCAATCCGGGCGACGAGGTGATCATTTTCGAGCCGTTCTACGAGAACTACGGGCCCGACGTGATCCTGGCGGGCGCGACGCCGCGCTACGTGGCTCTGCGCGATCCGGATTTTTCGATCGATCGCGCGGAGCTGGAGGCGGCGTTCGGGCCGCGCACCAAGGCGATCGTGATCAACACTCCGCACAATCCGAGCGGCAAGGTGTTCACGCGCACCGAGCTCGAGGTGATCGCCGCGTTATGCCAGCGGCATGATACGCTGGCGATCACCGACGAGATTTACGAGCACATCATTTACGGCGGCGCGCGGCATATCTCGATCGCGAGCCTGCCCGGGATGGCCGAGCGGACGGTGACTATCAGCGGGCTGTCGAAGACCTACTCGATTACGGGCTGGCGCCTGGCGTATGCGATCGCCAGCGAGCGGATCACGGCGGCGATTCGCAAGGTGCATGATTTTCTGACCGTCGGCGCGCCGCATCCGCTGCAGGAAGCCGGCGCGGTCGCGCTGCGGCTGCCGGAATCGTTTTATGCGGAGCTGACCGCGATGTACGAGCGCAAGCGCGGCGCGCTGTACACGGCGCTCACGCGGGCGGGCCTGGAATCCAGCAATCCCGACGGCGCGTATTACATTGTGTCGGAGATCGGCGGCTTGGGATTCAAGGACGACTTCGCGGCGGCGGATTTTATCCTCGATGAAGTCGGGGTCGCCGCGGTGCCCGGCTCAAGCTTTTATCATCGCGCGGAATTGGGGCATCGGAAGATTCGATTCACTTTTTCGAAGAGCGACGAGACGATTGCGGCGGCCGCCGAGCGATTGAGCCATTTGCAGGAGAAGCTGGCAGCGCGCTAAGCCGACTTCTTGCCGCCCTGGATTGTGCGCAGGCGCGGGCGTTCGATGCCGCCGGAGAGATAGACCAACACCGTCCAGGCGCTGCGGGTGAGCGGGTAGCAGAGCAGCACGCTGCCGCATGCGATGGCGCACAAAATAAAAATCTCGACGATATCAGAGAGGTGCGTGGCGAAGGCGAGAATCGCCCAGCATACCAGGAACGAGCCGGCGGCCACCGCGAAGTCGAGATACATCGCGCCGAGAGTCTCGCCGGGATCCTTCCAGAACACGACGTGGCATCGCGGGCATTCGCGATTCATCCTGAAGTGCGAGCGGAAAATCGCGCCGCTGCGGCATACCGGGCATCGGCAGTTGAGCGCGCACTTGATCAGCGCAGATGGGGAATCGTTGGCCACGATCCTGATATAACTCCGCGGCGCGCGTGAGGCCAGCGACAATGTCAGGCGAAGATCAGATGCTCCAGTTGAAGCCGACCTCAGGACCGAACAACTGCACGCGCAGGAAGTTGCCGACGCCCGCGGAAGTCTGCGTGTACTTCGTGTAGTTGTAGTTCAGGCCCGCGAACGGGGAGAAGCCGCGGTACTGGGGGTTCGAGTAAATGATGCGCCAGTGAGTTTCGAAACCGGACTGCGAGTCGTAAACCGTTCCGCCTTCGCTGCGGCCGGAATTCCACTTGTTGGCCCAGTAGCCCTGCGCAGTCGCCTCGAACGCGAAGTTGTAACCCAGCCAATGCCGCTCCTCGATGCCGATTACCGGTATCGGCAATCCCTTGTCGTGGAAACGGATGCGGGCTTCGAACGGCGAGACCTGGCTGAAAAGCGGGGTTCCGTCGTTGATTCGGAAATCGTTGTAGGTGAACTCGAGTCCGATCCGCGCGCGCGAGTCCCATCCCTGGAGAAACTGCGGCAATCCAGATTCGTAATTCTCGTATAGCGGTGTGAGGCGGCGCTCGTAATATCCGCCGAACGTGTACCATCGCGTACCGCCGGGATTCAGCTTCTGGGTCTGTTGCGCCTGGGTTGCGGACGCCGTCGGCGGGGCGATTATCGTTCCGCCAAACGCCAGCGGCTGCGTCTGAGGTTTGCTGCCGTAGATGCCGTAGTACCTGAATTGGAAATTCACCGCATTGACGCTGTCGAACCAGTAGGTGAGCAGCACCTCGGGCAACTGCAACTGCGAGACGCCGAGGTCGTGCTGCAGGCTGATCGCGCTGTCGGGAAACGAGTTGATGCGCGCCGCAGCGTGTTGGAGCCGAGTAAGTACATGTAGGCGTCGTCGGCTTCGAGGTCGATTTGATGTGGCGCGGGCGTCAGCAGATCAAAACTCGGATCGCGCAGCGAGAACAGGTCACTCGCAAAACAGTTCGCACTCGCCACCAGAGCGGTAACGACCAAAGCGATAGCCAGTCGAACTAAACGCATAGGGCGGCATGCTGGCTTAATAGCAGCCCAATTTCAAGACGCGTTCTATTGGGCGCTGGCGGGTTTTGGCTTCTCGTCGGGAAGGGGCACGGGAGTGCCGGGCGCGGACTGGAATCCGTCAGGCAAATCGCGCGCCGGCGAAATACGAATGACGACGATTTGGCCCCGGTTCAGTTTGGCGCGAGACGGACGCGCAAAGCCGATTCGGGCGAGCAGATATTTCTTTGGGTACTCCGCGATTACCTGATCCTGCAGAGCAGTATCTGTGACAATTTCCGCCTTGCCGATGAATGCCGGGCCGGTGCGCGTGCCGATCCAAATCATTGCCGGGCTGCCGCGCTTGATTCGCTTGGCCTTCCAACTGGAGGGCGAAGTTTCGATGAGGACCTGGTTGTCGGCGGTCGTGATGAACCAGACGGGCGCGGCCTTGCTCTGGTTGCCGTCTTTGCGAACCGTCGCGATATAGATGTAAGTGGCCTTGACGAGAGCGTCGACGTCGCGCGGTGACGCGGCAGCGAGGGCGGTCGCGGCGGGAGCGGCAAGCGCGAGCAGGAGCGCGGCGGCGGCCAGGAAATGAGGAAAATTGGCGGCGGAAATTTTCACGATCGGCTCCATCGTCAATTTCAATCCCCGAGATAACGGCGACGCACGAAAACTTCGCCCAGGAAGAGCATTATCACAACCGGAATCAGCCACGGATCCGCGCTGCGGCGAAACGCCACGGTCTGACTGCCGTGGCGCGCGATGCTCGCGGGGGTAGCGTCGAAGGCACCGTGCGTCGCGGTCGACAACCGGCGCAGCAGTTCGAGATTGGGCGGCTTGATGCGCAGTTCGGCGGTGTCGGCCGGAATCGATCCGGCGGTGGCGAATTCGCGCTGCTCGAGGACTTTTTCGGAATCGCCCGCCTTGAACATCAATGTCGCAACGTACTTGCCGCGCGGCAATGGCCCGACTTCGCCGCGATAGATCGAGGCGTCGGCCTCGGTCATCGCAACGTCGATAGCGCGTCCCGGGCCGGTGATGCGGCAGACCAGGTTGCTCACGGGATCGGGATCGGCCTTTTCAGCCTCGACCGTGATCGATCCGTCGGGCGCGCCGTGGACGCGCATCGTGAACATCCCGGAGTCGCCCTGGCGCATCGTCCAGTTGGCGAGCTGCGACCAGAATTCCACGTAGCGGTTCCATCGAATCCAGCTCAGCGTCGCGAGTGAATCGGGATCGGCGGCGAAAATCGCGGTGCGGCCGAGTCCGTATTGCCACGACGCGAGCAGCGGTGCAGTCTTGTCGGCGCGCGCGACCTTGAGCGCGACTTGCGCACCGTTTTTTGGCTCAGTCGCCGCAAAAAAATCGATCGGCGGAATCTCCTTGATGTCGATGCCGGAGAGCATCGCGGTCGCTTCGCCGGCCTCGACGCTGGTGCGATCCTGCTTGCGCCGGTTCATCGCTTCGCGCGTCAATCCGACCAGCAGCAATGGCAGCTTCTCGATATCCTGCACGCGATAGAAGATGCCGCCGGTCGCCTGCGCGAAGTCCTGCAGCAGCTCGAGGTTGGCGAGGTCGGGGCCGATGCGGATGGTCGAGACGGGAATGTGCTGGCGCGCGAATTCTGCGATAAGATCGTCGTGGTCGTGATACTGGCGGTTGGTGTCGCCGTCGGTGAGCAGGATTACCTGGCGCACCGGGATGCCGCTCTGCAGAATCTCGCGTTCGGCGATTTCGAGCGCGTCCTTGAAATCGGTGCCGCCGCCGGGTTGCAGGCGGTCAATGCGATTTTCGAGCTCGCCGCGATCCTCGCCGAGCGGCTGCAGATGCGCGAGCACGTACGGCTGCGAATCGAACGCAATCACACCGGCGAAGTCGGTATCGTCGAGCTGGCGCAGGAGTGCTATCGCGGCTTCCTTGGCGTAGCGAATTCGCTCGCCGTCGCGAACGGCGGGATAGCGCGAGTCGTAACTCATCGAGTTCGAACGATCGATGCACAGGTAAACGGCGATCGGCTCGCGCGACGGTGGCGGCGGCTGCGGCAGGAACTTCACCGGCAGCGCCTTTTCCAGCTCGCTGCCGGCCAGGCTCTCCTCGCGCAGCGTGTCGCCCGTCGCGACCAGTCCGCCACCGTAATCGGCGACGTAGCGATTGAGCGCGTGCTGCGCGGCGGGCGTCAGCGAGCCCTCGGGCACGTCGTCGAGGATCACGAGCTGATAGGGCAGGTAATCCACCGGATGTTCGCTCAGGCTGCGCGGCGACACGAAGGCAATCTGGTACTTGCGCATCTTGAGCGCGGTCACGAGACTTTCCGGCGGCGCGACCGAGACGATCAGAATCCGTGGCGCGCCGGTCACCGAGATCGCGGCCTCGACCCGCGGATTCAGCGCCACGCGCGGCGGCGCAATCGAGACTTCCGCGCTCATCAGGTACGCGCCCGCGCGGTCGAGCCGATACGGAAGCTCTAGACGGTTCAGTCCCGGCTTGAGCGTGATCGATTCTCCGCCGACAGCAGTGTCGTCACTGTAGAGCTTGAGCTTAGCGGCGACTGGAGACTGCGATTCGCTATGGACGTCGATCCTGAATGCAAAGCGCTGATCGGCGCGGACCGCGTCCGGCGAATAGAAGTTGGTGACCGCGACTCTCTCGGTAGACGACGGCGGCGGCGCGGCGGCGAAAATTCGCACGCCGTCCTCGAGCATCGCGGGAACCTCGGTCATCGCGGAATCCTTGGTCTCGTTGCCGTCGCTCAGTAGCACGATTCGCTTGTCCGCTTCCGGCGCGAACAGGCTCTCAGCCGCGGTCAACGCGCCGGCGATATTGGTGGCGCCGCCATCGGCGCCGTCGCCGAAATTGCCCATCAGCCGCGGATCGGTCAGAGGCGCAAGCAGCCGCGCGTCGCGTCCGAAGCCGACAATCCCAAGCTGGTCGGTCGGACCCATCGCAGCCTTCAACTGTTCAACTTGGCCGCGCATCCATTCGTGTTGATCGGGCGACACCGAGTGCGACTCATCCAGCACCGCGACCACTGCGACGCTTTGCGCAGCGATACGCCCCGGAATGCGCAGCCCCGCGAGCATCGCGACCAGAGCGACGACGCACAGCGCGCGAAGGGTCGCGGCCGCCGCGCCCGCCAGCCGCAATCCACTACGCATCGCGACAATTCCCGGCGCCGCGGCCAGCGGCACGAGCACGAGCAGCCAGAGAAGATGCGGCCGATCAAACATGACCCATCCCCCAGCGGCCGGTGTGGCCAATCAGCATCGCGGATTCAACTGTCAGCGCGATCAACGCGAGCGCGATCAAAATAAAGACCAGCGGCTGCACTTCTTTGGCTGATTGCGCGTTCGATGCCGCCGCGGCCTTTCGCACCGGCGCGCTCGGCTCGGCTTGCGGCTTTGCGCCGACGTCGGACTCGGCGGCGTCGTAATAGTTGGCGAGCACCTGCGTCGTCACGCCGCCCGATTCGACCGTGTAGCGCCCGGCTTGCAACGGACGGATTCGCACGCGGCCCCATTTGTCGGCCGCGACGGAGCGCACGCTTGCGTCGGGTTGGATAACGCGCGCGGTTCCGGTCGCGGGCACGCTCACATCAGCGCCAGTCGGCACGATCAAAATGTCGTGCGGCGCGGTCAGTTGCTTGATCAGATCGACCGTCAGCACCAGCGCGTCGAGATGGTCGGGGGCAAGCAGAAGATGATCGCGGACATCGTACGCCAATACGCCGACGGGACCGTCCGCAGCGCGTCCGACTGCGGCAATCGGAATCGACGAATGGCCGGTGGCGGTCGCGGTCGCGAGCAGATCCATCCATTCGGGGATCGCGACGATCCGCGTCGCACCCAGCGCCAGGGAATTGAGCGCGGTCGATTCGCCGGTCGCGTCGCCGCGAATATCGGCACTCACCAAAGTTCCATCGACCGAAATTCCGATTCCGTTCTTCGCAGCCCGCGGCGGATATATAAGGAGCGTGGACTCCGCCTTGACCGCGGGCAGGTAGCAATCGTGCATGACAGCCAGTTCGAGCGGCTTCGCATTCGGCCCGGATGGCGCGACATACTTGGCGGGATCGGCGGTCTCGATCTGGAAATTTGCGTTGACGGCGAGCAGCACGCGCGCGATGTCGTCGCGCACCGCGGCGTCAGGCGAAAGGACCAGGACTTGCGCCGCAACTTCGGACGGCGCGTACGCGTAGCGAGTGTTATCCGCGTCGATCGCATCGGGAGTCAGGATTCGCGCGCGCAGCAGACCGCCAGCCGGGAGCGGTCCAAACCCCACGACGACCTGTTCGCGCGGCGCGAGCATCATCGTCTGATGGAACTGCTCGCTGTTGCCGAGATCGATAGCCAGTTCTGCCGGAAGGGGCCGCGCGGAAAAATTGCGAATCTCGGCGCGGGCGCGGGTCGAACCCGGGATGCCTGGATCGAGCGACACGATCGCCAGGTTGGAATCGCCGGAGCCGACCGGGTGGAAATTTACGCGCGCCGTCGAGCCGGCATCGGCCAGAATCGCCGGTGCGGGCGGCCGATCGGCGAACAGATCGATTTCCGACGCGCCGCGGGCTCGAATCAGCGCCGCTCTGAGAGCCGCCGTGCGTGCGGGTACCGCCATCGGAACGAGGTCCCCGAGCGCCTTGCGCAGATCGGCCAGGTTCGCCGTCTGCGGATGCCGCATTTGTGCTTCCAATGCGTATGCGATGACGCTGAACTCGTCTCCCGGCGGCGCTTGATCAATGACCTCCACCGCCTGTTGGCGCGCCTGGTCGATTCTGGTGCCGGCGCCTTCACGCGCACTCATCCCGGCGCCGAGATCGAACACCAGCGCATGGCTGCGGCCGTGACCGGGCGAGGGCGGGCGCATCACGTATAATCCCGCGATCGCGAACGTCAACGCCGCGAGAGTCAGCATCTCAAGCCAGAACAACGGGTCGATCCGCACATGACGGACGCTCGCGGCCGGGGCGGGCGCTTCGTCGAAAAGCATCAGGCTTGACACTTCAATCGTCGGGCGGGAGCGCGAGCGCAGATAAATCAGCACCAGCAGCGCGAGGCTGAGTCCATAAATGACGTTCTGCGGATTGAGGAGGCCCACGGTTATCTCACGATTCCCAGCAGCGGAAGTTCACGTTCCATGAAGCTTTCCAGGTTGACCGCGCCGAATGCCTGCGCGTAAGTGATCGCGTGCGCCATGCAGATCTCGCGGATGCGCGCGGCAATCTTCTCGACACTGCGCCGCAGCGCGGCGACCCCCGCCGGGCCGAGCACGGTCTCGCGAACTTCACCAGTCTCCGCGTCGCGTACGCGATACAGTCCCGACGGATACGCGGCGGTGCTCTCCTGCTCGCCCATAACGTGGACCACTTTTACATCGTGCCGCGCCGCGACCAATCGCTTGAGCGCGTCTTCGACGTCGCCTTCGTTCACCAGAAAATCCGAGATGACCACGACCGTCCCGGCCGGCCGGCGCTGCAGCAGCAATTCATCGACGGCTGCACCAAGCCGGGTCTCGCCGCCCGCCCTCACCGATGTCACAAACGGTTTGAAATTGAGGTACGACTCGCGCCGCCGATGGAACGGCGTTGCTTCGAGCTTCATCGCCCCCCGATGCATCGCGAACGCGCCGATTCGCACCGCGTCGTTGTCCGCCATCCCGATGTAGGCGAGCGACGCGCCTATAGCCAGCGCGAGCCCGAGCTTGTCGTCGCGCTCGGGCAATCCCATCGACGCACTCGCGTCGACCAGCGCGGTGATCTCGACCTGGCGATCGGCGCGGTAGGTTCGCAGCATCAACTCGTCGAGCCGTGCGAATGCGTTCCAATCGAGGAAGCGCAGATCGTCGCCGGGTGCGTACTCCTTGAAATTTTCCGGTTCGATTCCGAGCCCCTGGATTCTGCCCAACGTGCGCTGGCCCGAGCGCACGGTACGGGCCCGCTGGATACCCAGAACCAGGCGGTCGAGCTTGCGCAAATACTCGGGCTCGAAAGCGCGCGCCTCGAGCATCGTCGGCCGCCTACACTTTCGCGGCGCGAACCGACTTGATGACGCGCTCGACAATGTGCGCGGCGTCGATTCCGTCGGATAGCGCGGCGTAGTTGAGCATAATGCGATGCGCGAGCGCGGCGACCGCCACCTGCTCGATATCCTCGCGCGCGATATTCGCGCGCCCGTCGAGCAGCGCGCGCACTTTGGCGCCCAGAATCAGCGCCTGCGCGCCGCGCGGGCTCGAGCCGAACATCACATAGCGATTGACCATCTCGTCGTGCACGGCCCTGGCCTCGTCGGTCACGAAGCGCGAATTCTGCGGCTGCGTCGCGCGCACCAGCCGCGCCGCGTAAATCTCCATCGCAGGCGCCGCCATCACTTCGCGCACCAGCCGTTTCAGCGCCTCTATTCGCTCGGGCGCTTCAGCGGCGTGGAAGATCGGCTCGATGCCGGCGTCATCGGGGCCGGTCGTCGACGCGATGATTCGCGTCAATTCGCCTTCGTCGGGATAGTTCAAGCGCACTTTGAAGAGGAACCGATCGAGTTGCGCCTCAGGCAGCGGATAGGTGCCCTCCATCTCGATCGGATTCAGTGTCGCCATCACGAAGTACGGCGGCTTGAGTCGGTAGGTCGTGCCCGACACGGTCACCTGCAACTCGGCCATCGCCTCGAGCAGCGCGGATTGCGTCTTGGGCGTCGCGCGATTGATTTCGTCGCCGAGCAGGATGTGGCAAAACGCCGGCCCCGGCTGAAAGGTGAACTCGCGCCGCCCGTCCTCGCCCGACAAAATTACGCGCGTACCGGTGATATCGGCGGGCATCAGATCGACGGTGAATTGAATTCGATTGAAACTGAGATTGAGCGCCAGCCCCAGCGTCTTTACCAGCGTCGTCTTGCCGGTGCCGGGTACGCCTTCGATCAACACGTGACCGCCCGCGAACAGGGCAGAGAGCAACTCCTCGACGGCCTGCTCATGCCCGATGATCATCTTGTGGATCTCGGCCTGGATACGCCGAAACGTCCGGGCGAAATCCGCCACCGTTGGCGTTTCCGCCTGCACGTCGCTCATCTTTCGAATACCCGTTTGATTGTGGTTCGATCTTCGGCCGGCACGGCGGCGCGCGCGACCGGCTCGTCCGGCTCCTGGTTCAGGCTAAGAGGAGTGCGCACCTTGGGCGGGACGTAGGCGTGACCGGCGCCCTTCGCGCCGTGATCGACGGGCCGCGCCTCGATTGCTATCTCGAAGCCCTCGTTGCCGAGCTTCGACGCCGCGGGCGCGCCGAACAGGCTGTCGGGATCGGCGCCGATTCCATGCGCCTCGCCGCCGTTGTTGCTGTTCTCGCCGCTCTGCTGGATGCTGCGATCGGTCGCACTGTCATCCTGATTTGGGTTGTCCTTGCCGGCGTTGGATTCAACGCCCGCCTCACCGGTGCCGCCCGGCGAAGGCTGCGAATTAGGCTGGCGCGAATCGTCTGCCTGCGGTAGATCGAGCTCGGCCTTGGATTTCGGCTGGTCCTGTTTGAACTGTCCCGCGACGTCGCTGTGCCGATTCTTCTGCTGATCGGGAGCGCGATGAATTTCATTCCGATCCTGATCGCCGCCCGCATCGGCCAGCCGCAGGTTGAGGCGCTGCCTCGAGGCCGCCGGCTGTCCGGTCAGCTTGTTCTGCAGGTTTCCGGCCATGTCGCGCGCGCGATTCATCAGTTGGTTCAGCGAATTGCCGGCTGCGTCGCCGCCCGCCGCGCCCTCGCGAGCCAGCTTGTCCTGGAGCCGGCGCATGGTGGCGGCGTCGGCCGTGACCTGCATCCCCGATTCATCGCCCGGATCGGCGGGCCGCAGGTGCAGGTCATCGAGATCGACCGTCAGGTCGTCCTGCCCGCTGCCCGAAATGATCTGCGGCGCGTGCTTGATTTTTGAAATCGGATACGCGAGCGCCGCCAGCACGAGCGCCCCGGCCAGCGGATAGATCCCGCGCGACACACGGCGCCGCTCGATCCTCGCGGCCGCGAATTCGTCCTCGCGACCGAGAGTATCTTCGACGAGGTACGCCCACAGCGAGCCGCGGTTCTCGCTATGCGCGAGCGCGACGATTGTCGAGAGGCGCCCCTTCAGCTCGGCGCGATCGTCGGCGATTGCCGCGGCACGCGCCGCGCTCGCACGCATCCGCCACGCGGCGCCAATTGCGCCTGCGATACCGATGACTGCAATTACAAGGAGCGCCGCGCTTCCAACCAGGAAGACGAGCGGCGTCAGCACGTATGCACCGGCAAAGACCGCGGCGCCGCCCGCGATCGCGATCGCGAGGGTGTAGAAAATCGCGTGCTGTATCGCCAGCGAGTTGAGCCGGACGCGAACGGAACCGACCCGGCCGATGATTTGCCGGAGTTTCTCGTCAGCTCGCTTGTCTTGTGAGGGAAACGACATCGAATGCGCCAAGCGCTTGAAACTAGGTTAGTTTAGCTCCGCTAGTCGCGCAACGATGGATCTCCAGCGGGTTCGCGGCATCCAAAAAACCTAAAACGTCCAGCCAACGATCGATTTCAAAAATATTCCGTTACTCGCGCTAGTCAGTCCAATTCCCACGCCGAGGTTGAGCTCGAGCTGCGGAATGAAAGCAAAATTCAGCGCCGGCACGATGAAGTGCTGCTGCTCCTGCACCTTCGCGAGCGGCTGAATCGAGCCCATGTCGCCGTAGTATTCGACCGCCGGTGAGAGCCAGTCGTTGAGCTTGTAGACCAGCATGCCCGACGGATCGAATTGCATCCCGTGATGCGCCCCCGGACCGCTGAATGGATCCTCGAACGCGAAGTTCCCCACCAGCCGAAATCCCTTGTAGCTCGCGCCGGCAATCGGCCGCAGCTCGAGCGTCGTCGGATTTTCCTCGGCCGCATGCCGCATGTAGTCGAGTTCGATATTGCCGCCGAACTGCACCGGCCACTCGAACGTCTGCGGGATTCCGAAATGGACTTTCGTGCGCGAGCCCGCGTATTCGTAGTCGCCGTTGGAGAGCTTCGCGGTGCAGAAATACTGGCCGACCTCCAGCCAGCGCAGCACCCCGTACGTGCCCTCGACCGTTTCGTGCACCTGGTAAACGTCCATCTGGCTCTTCGCCAACTGCCCCGTCGCCGTCGAGGTCGTGTTCGAATGCAATTCGAGCATCAGGTGGCCGACGGGCGCGGTATCAGTGTCGTAAATCTGGATTTCGTAGAAGTCGATCGCGTGCGACGGACGCACCGCCGCAAGATTCGCGACGATGAATATAGCGAGCGCAGCAATATGACGGACGTACTTCGTCACGGCGTCTCGGATGAGATTCTCTAGCGCGATTCCGTGAGTCCGGCGTCGTCAGCCGCTCCCAAAGCAATCGCGGACCAGTCCAGGTCGGCACGCCCCTTGGCAATCGCCGAGACGAATCGATCACGCAACAGGCTCGCCGTCGGCATCGGCGCATTCGCCGCGGTCGCGGTCTGAATCACGAGGTCGATATCCTTGAGTCCGAGCGGCAGCCGGAAACCCGCCGGCGTGAAACGCCCGTGCGCGATGATAGGACCGTAGCCTTGGTACACCGGCGCCGCAAAGATCGTCTTGGCGAGCATCTCGAGCGCCGCCGCGGGATCGACGCCACTCTTTCGCATCATCGCGACCGCCTCACCCATCGCCTCGAGCGCCGCAGCAATCATGAAGTTGCCTGCGAGCTTCACCACGTTGGCCGCGCCGACATTGTCGCCAAAATCGAATACCTCCTGCCCCATCGCCTCGACGATCGGTCTCACCCTGGCCTTCGCCTCAGCCGGCCCCGAAACGCAGATCCGTAACTGCTTCGCATGTGCGGCGTTCGGCCGCCCGAACACCGGCGCCGCAACCATCACGCTCCCGCGCGCCGCGTGATAATCGGCCAGCTCTCGCGTGGTCGCCGGAGACACCGTACTCATCGAGATATGAATTCCATCCGGCGCAAGATGCTCGGCGAGCGCGTCCTCGCCCGTCACCAGCGCCTTGACTGAAGCGTCATCCGCCAGCATCGAGACGACGATACCCCCCGGACGTGCGACATCGCCGGCGCGTACCGCCCGATGCGCCCCCTTCGCAATGAGCGGCTCCGCTTTCGACGCCGTGCGGTTATAAACTGTCAGATGGTATCCGGCGGCGAGCAGGTTCGCCGCCATCGGCAGACCCATCGCACCCAGTCCCACGAATCCGATTTTCTGTGTCATAAGCTCAGGCTACCACTTGGCCCGCCTGTCGCAATGAATTTGACTGCGCTGCGACTTGGAGGACTTGGGGGGGTCAGCGCGAATGAGTGACTCCGATCCGCGGGCATAGCGGCGCGATTTTACATCGCGAGCACCACGGCGACGTCGGATGGCAAATAGTCTGGCCGAACGCGACCAGGATTCCGTTGTACCCAATCCAATGCCGCGAGGGCAGGACAGCGCGCAGCGCAATCTCGGTCTTGTCGGGCGTTTTCGTCCGCACGAGGCCCCATCGATTCGAAATGCGATGCACATGTGTATCGACGCAGATGCCGGGCTTCGAGTACGCCTCGGTCACCACCAGGTTCGCGGTCTTGCGCCCGACTCCCTTGAGCGTCAGCAGCTCATCGATCTCGTCCGGCACGCGTCCGTCGAATTTTTCGATCAGGTCGCGGCAAATTCCCCGGATGACGCGCGCCTTGGTGCGATAGAACCCCACCGGATAGATCAGGCGCTCGAGCGTCTTCGGCGCCAGCGCGAGTATCGCCTCGGGCGTATGCGCGCGCGCAAATAAACGGCTCGACGCCGCCGCGGTGGTGGCGTCCTTGGTGCGCAGACTGAGGATGCACGAGATCAGCGTGCGGAACGGATCGCGATGCTGGATCGCGATGAAGCTGACAATCGGTGCATTCCACGACGGCGCCTCGCGCCTGAGCACCCGCAGCACACGGCTGACGCCGCGCGCATCGATCGCCGAGCGCCGTGCTCTTTTCTTAGCGGATTCCATCCGCCGATCTATCGATCTGGGTCGGTAGTTCAGGCGGCCCGCTGCACCTTGATCCGCCTGATCGCGTCAGGCCTGAGATTCTTGCGCGCCATCTTAAGATCATAGTGCGTCTGCAAATTCAGCCAGAACTCCGGACTGTTGCGGAAATACAAGCCCAGCCGCAGCGCCGTATCGGCGGTTATCCGGCGACGGTTGTTCACGATCTCGGCGATCCGGTTGGGAGAAATACCAATCGCCTTCGCAAGCCGGTTTTGCGGCAGACGGTACTCCGCCCAAAATTCCTCTTTCAGCATCTCACCGGGAGTGACCGGTGCAAATTCCTTCATCGAAACTCTCCTTAGTGGAGACCTCGGCATAGCCGATGTCGGTGCCGGAGAGACACGCTGGCGCGTGAGATCCTCCGCTTTGCTCAGGATGACACAAAAGAACGATCAGCGCTCGTGTCATTCTGGGCGAAAGCTGCTGTAGCGAAGAATCTCGACGAACGCTACGGCGTCCGTCGCAGGCACGCTCACCGCGAATATTCACCGCGCTTCACTTTCGACCTCTGAGTGGTTGACGGCGCGCCCGCGACGTAGTTCCTTCATGGCGTGATCGAAGTATTCAACTGCGACCCACAATGACCCACGCATCCTCGACTGCGATTGCCGCGGCCTCGCTGCTGGCCTGCGTCGCGATTTCCGGCTCTGCTTTCGCGGCCTCCCCTTCTGCCTCGCCTAATGTCCTGCCCGCTGGGTCGCAGGGGGTGACGCAGGCGCCGCCGCCGCAGCCGATCAATTGGGACAAGGTCACGCAGGAAGCGACCGACTTGCTGTCCAAGTACGTCCAGATCGACACCACCAATCCGCCCGGTAACGAACTCGGCGCGGCGCGGATGCTCAAGGAGAAATTTCTTACCGACGGCATTCCCGCCACGACCTGGGAGCCGCAGCATGGACGCGGAATTGTCGCGGCGCGCCTGCGCGGGATCGGCAAGCATAACAAATCGATCATCCTGCTAAGCCACATGGACGTGGTGCCCGCGAATCCCAAGGAGTGGGAGGTGCCGCCGTTTTCGGGCGCCGTCAAGGACGGAAAAATCTGGGGCCGCGGCTCGATCGACGACAAGGGCCCCGGCGTGATCGAGCTGATGGCGATGCTCGCGATCAAGCGCGCGGGCATCCTGCTCAATCGCGACGTGCTGTTTGTCGCCACCGGTGACGAGGAGGAAGGCGGCAAGAATGGGGCCGGATGGTTTGTCGATCACGAGAGCAGCGTCTTCTCCGACGCCGGCTATCTGATCAACGAAGGCGGCGGTATCCGCGCGCTATCCGACAACAAGCGCAAGGTTTACGTCGTGTCGGTCACCGAGAAGACGCCGCTGTGGCTCAAGCTCACGGCCAGCGGCCCGCCCGGGCACGCGTCCGATCCGCCAGCGGAGACCGCGGTCACGCGGCTGGTGCGAGCGCTGGAAAAGTTGAGCGAGTACAAAACGCCCGTCCACGTCATCGGCCCGGTGCAGGACTACTACCACACGATGGCGATGCTCGATCACGGCCCCAAGCAGCAACTCGATCTCGCCGCCGCTCTGAAGGATCCCGCGTATCTCCAGAAATTCCTTGACGACCCCAGCCAGAACGCGCGGGTCCGCGACACGATCACGCCAACAGTGCTGTCGGCCAGCCAGAAGACCAACGTGATTTCCGAAACGGCATCAGCCGAAATCGATTGCCGGCTGCTGCCCGGCAGCGATCCCAAGAAGGTCCTGAATGACATCAAAAAAGTGATCGGCGACGACACCGTAAAGATCGACGTAATCCTGAATTTCCCGCCAATCTCGTCGCCGTCGCGCTCGCCCCTGATGACCGCGATCGAGAGGCTCGCCAGAGAGCACGACCAGGCCAGCGTCGTGCCGTCGATGATCATCGGATTCACCGACAGCCACTACTTCCGTCAGAAAAAGGTCGTCTCCTACGGTTTCATTCCGGTCGATGTGAATCCCGCGGAAGCCAAAGGCGTTCACGGCATCAACGAACGAATCGGCGTGAAGGAACTCGCCGACGGAATCCAGCGGATGGTAGAGTTGCTCAAGATTTTCGGGGGCCAGAATTAGGTGATGCGATGATTCGAGCCGGCGTCGGTTTCTCGACGGCGCTCAATCCGCGGATCGCCGCCGCCGAGGCAACGGCCGCCGCGCTCACGCAGGCCGGGATTAGCCGTGCGAAGGGCGCGCTCTGTTTCGCGACTACTGCGTACGGCGCCGCCTATCCGATGATCCTGCGCGCGGTGGCTTCCGCAGCGCACACGCGCGAAGTAGCGGGATGCTCGAGCATGGGTGTCATCGCCGGCGAGACCGAAATCGAGACCGGCCATGCGCTCGCCGTGCTGGTGTTCGGCGGCGAAGATATTCAGGCAACGCGATTCTTCGTGCCTACCCTTCGCGGCCGCGCCGCGGGCGTGGCGGCGGAAGTTGCATCCGCGGTGCGCGCCAAGCTCGACAAAACGAACCTGCTGATTCTCTTCGCCGATACTTACAACTTCGAAGCCGAGGCGACCCTCGAGGCTCTCGGGAAAGAACTGCCCGGGGTGATGATAGCGGGCGGCGGTGCGAGCGAGGATGGCTCGATCGGCGAGACGTTTGTTTTCTGCGGCGACACGATAAGCTCGAACGCAGTCTCTGGGATGCTGCTCTCGGGCGACTTCTACCTGACTCTCGCGAGCATGATCGCATGCGGGCTGATCGGCACGGCGCATCGCGTGACTGCCGCGCGCGACAACATTCTTATAGAGCTCGACGGCCGGCCCGCTTACGAAGTCTTCGCCGAGGCGGCCGGACCGCTGGCCGCCGATCTGCGCCGCGCGCTCGCCTACGTCTTCGTTGCGATTCCGGTGTACGAGAGCGCAACGACCATCGAGCGCGGGCAATTTGTCGTGCGCAATATTGTCGGCGCCAGCGAGGAGCATGGCGTTATCGCGGTCGCATTCCAACCCAAAGTGGGCGATACGCTCGGTTTCGTGCTGCGCGACGCCGAGCGCTCGCGCGAGGACTTGAAGGCGACGCTGGACGAATTGAGCGACCGCCTCGACGTACCTCCCGCGTTCGGTCTGTACTTCGATTGCGTCTCGCGCGGCGCCGGGCTGTACAACATCCCGGGCCACGATTCCGCGTACATCAGGCGCGCGCTCGGCCCGGTTCCCATCGCCGGGTTCTTCACCGGTTTCGAAATCGGCTCGCTCGCCGAGCAGACCGCTTTGCTTCAATACTCAGGCGTCCTCGCGCTCATCTCCGGGAAAAAAACCTAAGCCGTGCGCGTCGGCAGCTTGCGCGTTACCAGCATCGCGATTCGATACGTGAAATACAGTTCACTGTCGATTCGCACTGGACGCGCGCCGCTTAGATCTTCGGCCGCGTCGCGCTCGACCATCGCCATCGCTTTCGCTGCACGCTCCGGCGACGCATTTGCCGCCTTGATCCACTGTGAGACCGGAGTGCGGTATCCATGCGACGCGAACCGCACTATTTCGAGACCCGCCGCGCCCATCATCCGTACCAGTTCGCTCATCGCGAGCGCGTTGGTATGCGACGTGTCGCGCAGCCGCTCGAATTCGTTGTAGTACGCCGCGCGCTCGGGCTGTTCGCTGGCGATCAAAATCCTCGACCGCCACCAGTCCGTCAGCCCGACACACCCGCGCCATCTCGGAAATAACTTTCACTGGAAAAGCGAAATGATGAACCGCAAACCGGCATACGACGACGTCGAATTCGCCGTCCTTGAACGGCAAGCGCGACTCGACGTCGCCCTTCTGGAAGCTGACGTTGGCGAGTCCGCGCTCGGCGCGCATCTTCTCGGCAATCTTGAGCGGCGCGTCGGTCAGGTCGATGCCGACGACTTCGCGACAGACCGCAGCAAACGCCATCGCGACGTGCCCCGGCCCGGTCGCGACTTCCAGCACGCGCGCGCCAGCCGGCGGCGCGACAATCTCGACCAGCTTGCGCAGATGCTCCGCGTCGCGAATCGCGGGCGCGGTGGCGTAATCATTAGCCTGTCGTGTGAATTCTTCGCGGACCAGATCTTTGTGTTCCATTTTTTCTTTTTCAGTGTTCAGGTGACGATTGTCGCGGTTCCCGCGAGCGAATCAAGCGGGCAACCCGCGGTGTTGCGGCATTCCCGGCGCTTGCACGGCTGAAAGCCTTAATGGTACCTGAAACATGGATCTGAGCGGCTTCAAGCCGCAGGATTCCTCATCGAAAAAACGGAGGAACGCAAGTTGGATTTCGGATTTTCTGAAGAACAAGAGATGCTTCGGGACGCGGCCAAGCGCTTTCTGGCCGACAACTGCCCGACCAAGTTTGTCCGCCAGATGATGGCGGATCCAACCGCACACGACGCCGCCTTCTGGAAGAAGCTGGTCGAACTCGGCTGGCCAGGGCTGCTAATCCCAGAAAGCTACGGCGGCCAGGGCGGCAGCTTCCTCGACATGACGGTGATCGTCGAAGAGGCAGGCAAGGCGCTCGTACCCGGACCCTTCTTCACCTCCGCGCTGCTCGCGGCGCCATTGCTTATAGAAGGCGGCTCCGACCAGCAGAAGAAAGACCTGCTACCGCGCATGGCGAAGGGTGAGTTTATCGGTACCGTCGCGATCGCCGAAGCCGCGGGCCGCTTCGACGCCGACGGAATCCAGCTCAAGGCGGCCAAGAGCGGCAAGGAATACACGATCACCGGCGAGAAATTTTTTGTGCCCGACGCGCACGTAGCCAACGGGATGGCGGTGGCGGTCCGCACCGGCGGCAGCGGCGAAAAGGGAATCTCGATCCTTGCGATGAATGCGAAGACCAAGGGCGTCACTATCACTCAGCTCAAGACGGTCGATATGACGCGGCGGCTGTGCCACGTGAAGTTCGACAATGTGAAAACTTCCGAGCTCGTCGGCAAGGAAGGCGAGGGATGGCCGATTCTACGGCGCACCCTCGACATCGCAACTGCAGGTCTCGCGGCCGAGATGGTCGGGACGGCGCAACGCGCGCTCGACATGTCGGTGGATTACGCCAAGACGCGCGTGCAGTTCGGCAAGCCGATCGGATCGTTTCAGGCCGTCAAGCACAAGTGCGTCGACATGATGGTCGCGGTCGAGAACGCGCGCTCGCTGACCTACTACGCGTGCTGGACCGTCGATACCAAGGGCGCCGAAGCAGCGACCGCGGTGCCGATGGCGAAAGCGTACGCATCCGACATGGCAAAGAACGTCACGTCGGAGGCAATCCAGGTGCATGGCGGCATCGGCTTCACCTGGGAGCACGACATGCACCTGTTCCACAGACGCGCCCTGGCAGGCGAAGCAAACTTTGGCAATGCCCCAGTACATCGCGAGACAGTGGCAAAGTCCCTGCTCGGCTGATCGCGACAGCCAAAATCGATTGATAGAGGGCCGCGGGTGGCGAACCCGCGGCCCTTTTGGTTTTGTGTTTCGTCTTCGTGCCGCTCCGAATCCAAGACCTCTCCTTGTCCGAGGAGAGGTTAGAGTCTTCGCTGCGCTCAGAGTGTGAGGAGGCCCCTACGCGATGGATTTTGCTTTTTCTTCTTCGGCCGCGGCGCTGCGAGCGTTCAGCCGGTCGCGCATTGCGCGGTGGCTTGCACGCGTGATCGGGTAGCGCGAGAAGACCAGCGCGCTCATCAGGTAGATCGACGCCGGGCCGAGCGCGAACAGCGCGCGCAGATTGTCGCCCGCTTGGGGTGTGATTCCGCCGCCGCCCGGCTTGTAGCCGACCCAGCTCAGGACGGGACCGACCATCAGCAGCGAGACCGCGACCGCCATCTTTATCGACATCGAGGTAATTCCGCCGTACGCGCCTTCCTGGCGCTGGCCGGTGCGCTCCTCGTCCCATTCGATCACGTCGGCCGCCGCCGAAATTTGCGTGACCCAGATTCCGATCGCCGAGAAGCCGCTGAACGCGAACAACAAATAAAGCCCCAGCGCGCTTTGCCGGCTCATCAGCATGAATCCCAGCGAGCCCATCGCGTTGCAGATCATCGCGACTACGAAGGCTGGCTTCTTTTCAAACCTGAGCGTGATCCTGAACCAGAACGGATACGAAATGACCGAGCCGGCGAAGTACGCCATCAGCCATCGCGCCGCCGCGTTCTCGTCGTGATACCAGTACTTGGCCAGGAAGCGGATGAGCACGGTCGGAATGTTGATCGCCATCACGGCCAGCGTCGTGGCGATCAGCAAAATGACGAATGGCCGATTGCCTGCCACCGATTTGATTGACGCGAGCAGCTTGGAGCGCTCGAGCGTGGAGAACTCGGCACGCTCGCGCAGGCCCGTGTATGCGACCATCGCGCCGCCTGCGACCACCAGCCCGCAGACCGCGCCCGTCACTTTGAAATCGGTGCCGCGCGCGAACAGGTAGCTTGCCGCGAACGGCAGCAGCGCGCCGCTGATGTCGCCAACGGTGCCGAGCAGTTGGCGAAACGTCGAGAGCTTGGTCCGTTCGTCGTAGTCGAGCGTAAGTTCCGGCATCAGCGCGCCGTACGCCGTCTCGTAAAACTTCCGCGACGTGAGCATCAGGAAGTAGAAGCCGAAGAACCATACGAACAGCCCCGCGTTCAGCCGCGGCGGCGACAGCAGCAGGAAGTAGCAGAGCGCCATCGGAATCGACGCGATGAAAAATGGCCGCCGGCGGCCCGACTTGAAACGCGCGCGATCGGAAATATTGCCGACCAGCGGGTCGGTCATCGCGTCCAGCACGAGCGCGAGAAAGAATGCAAGTCCGGCCAGCGATGGAGAGAGCCCCTTGCGATCGGTATAAAAGTAAAGCAGGTGAAGCCCGAGCAGAGTCGCGCACAGGTTGAGGCCGGTCTGCGCCTGCGCGTAGATTAGCAGAGGACGAAGGCCAATCTTCTCGCTCGAATCCCGGTTTGCCACAGTCCGCAAAGACTACTCGATGCAGACGACCATATACAAAGCGACCGCGATTCCCCGGCTACTGCTCTGGTCCGCCGCGCTGATTCTGACGCTCGCGCTGGCTGCGCAGGGATGCTCGACCGTCTCGTCGAAGGTCAAGTCGATAATGGGTTCCTCAGACGACGACTCGATCGATCTCGACGACGCCGCCAACGCCAACGAAGGCGAACCGCTGCCACCTCCCATAGCGAATGTCGCGATCAGTTATCGGCGTCCCGGCGATGCGCTCGCACGCGCCACTGTGATCAAGTTCTTCGGAGCCGAAGTGATCGCGAACCATCAGCGCGACGCGTCGCATACCGAGTCTGTCGTACGCTTCGACGGCGGCGTTCCCATCTGGGAGTTCAAAGCCGATGAAAGCACATTCGGCTCTCTCACCGGCGTCGGTGCGACGAAGTACACGCTCAAGAGTATCGAGTACTCGAAAGTGCCCACGCACTTCACGCAGATGCTGCCCGAGGAAGGACCGCCCGAGCCGCTCGACCGCGGCGCATACTACGTCTTTCAGATCGAGCGTGTCTCCGGCTCCGTCAGTTATCAGGCGGTCAAGGTGCTCGCCGACGGCTCGCTGCAGGCTTACAACGCTCAACCTCGCGCGGGAAGCAGTTATCTGCTTTGTTGCAACGTGACATCGGACTTTCCCGAGCCCGTGATTCTTCCGGATACGACTCAGGATGCGGGAACCGAAAACCCGCCGCCGGACCAGTCTCCCGATCAGTCCGGCGCTCCACCGGATCAGTCGGGGCCGTCGCTCGATCCCAACGGTGGCAGTGGCTCACCCTAGCGCCTTTATCGTTCTTGTTCGGCCCTTCTCTGTTTGATTGCAGTCCACGCCGATCTCGAAATCCTGCAATGAATTTAACTCGTTAGTCGAAGTCGAAGCTCAACTCACTTATGAATGTAGATTCAGTAATGAAACAATAATCGTAATTGACACACAATTCATTTTGCACTAAAAGAGCACCTTGTGGGTCAAGTTGCTCGACAATCCTGCGATGCGCCGAACCGGTTCGATCGTCGGCGCGAAAAAACGCGCGTCGATCTGATCCAGGCCGCCGAACGCGTCATCTCAAGCAAGGGCTACCATCAGACGCGCATCGCCGACATCGCCACCGAAGCCGACGTCGGGCTTGGCACCTTCTACCTGCATTTCAAAACCAAGAACGAAATCTTTATCGAGCTGATCGAGCATGGCGCGGCTGAACTGCGGCGCAATCTCGCCGAGGCGAAGACCGGCGTTCACTCGCCGGCCGAGAAGCTCAAAACCACAATCGACACGATTCTCGATGCGGCCGCGCAGGCGCCGGAACTGTTCCGCATAGTCTTCGGTCATAGCCCCGCGTTCCTCGATTTGATGGTCCGGGTCCACGAGGTATTCATCGACGACCTGCGCGATGATCTCGCGCCCGCGGTCGGTGAGCGCGCCGACGCGATCGCGCATCTCACGATCGGGATGTTGTCGCAGGCGATTTCGTGGCTGCTCGCGAGCCGCGATCTTTCTCACGCCGAACTGAAAAATATAACGGTAAATTTTGCCCTGGGCGGACTCGAGCGCGCGGCACGGCTCGGCACCCAGTGAAAAGTGAATCTGGAGGATTCCCACAATGGCTCACGACCACACTGTTGTTAACACCGACCTCGAAAGCGTTTTCCACTGGGACTACAGCGTCAAGTTCCCCCAGATGGACCGCCTGTACGAGAACGCCAAGCGCGATCAGTGGAACGTCTCGACCACCATCAACTGGGACCGGCCGATCGAGAAGGAAGTCCTGGACATGACGATGATGCCGATGTTCCAGACCGAGCTCTATCGCTCGCTGAGCGGCGAGAACAAGTACCAGCTCGGCCGCAAGTTCGCGGCATGGCGCCTTTCGCAATTCCTGCACGGCGAGCAGGGCGCGCTGATGGTATGCGGGCAGTTGGTTGACGCGGTGCCGGACCTCGACGCCAAAATGAACGCGGCGGCACAGGTCTTCGACGAGGCGCGTCATGTCGAAGGCTTCCGCAAGTACATCACCAAGCTCGATCGTATCTACCCGATCGACCCCACGCTCGAGCGGCTGCTGACCACGGTCATGGAGCACGATCGATGGGAGCCCAAGTACGTCGGGATGCAGGTCGTGGCCGAGGGCCTCGCGATCGCGGCGTTCCGCTTCATGCAGCGCGAGACCAAGGACGAGCTGCTCAAGGAGCTGCTCGAGTACATCATGAAGGACGAGGCGCGCCACGTCGGCTTCGGGATGTTGGCGCTGCGCGATGCCGTGACCAAGCTCAAGGGCAAGGACAAGAAGGACCTCGAGGACTTCGCTTTCGCCGCGTGCGACATGATGGTGACGAAGGTCGTCGATGGCGTGCCCAAGGACGGCTTCCTGTCGGGCGCGTCAGTGTTCGAGGAAGTTGGCATCTCGATGAAGGACATCGAGGAAGAGATGCACCGCAATCCGGCCTGGGCGGCCGCGGAAAACGACATGGAGAAGCAGTTCAACTCGTTCCTGTTCGTCGATACGATCATCCCATGTCTGCGGCAAATCGACCTGATCAACGACCGCACGGAGTCGTGGTACCAGCAGCTGGGCGTGATGCAGATGGCATCGGCAGCGTAGCTCGCGAGCAGCACAATCTGAATGATGAAGGGCCGGTCGTCAGACGACCAGCCCTTTCTTTTTTCTCGATGTCATCCTGACCTGAGCGAGCAACGCACTCGCGAAGTCTGAACGCGCGATGCGCTACTTCCGAAACTTCGCGAGTGCCTCACCACTCAGCTTGTAGTTGGGCTCGCCGAATTCTTCATCGACGTTGCCTGTCGGCTCGAAGCCCAGGCTTACGTACAACGCAGCGGCGTTAAGGTTAGTTCGAAAGCAAGTTAGTTGCACCGCTTCGCATCGCGGATAACGTGCGGCGATCATTTTGATCAACTCGACCATTGCGGCGCGGCCGTAGCCTTTGCCCTGTTGGTCCGTGGCGATCATGATGTCGTCGATCCAGTAGTTGTCGGGGCTGTCAGGGTCGCACGCGGTCGTTGTGTAGCCGACTACCTCATCGCCGGCGCGGATTAGATGCGGCAGATGCTCGAAGTTGTCACCGAAAAACCGCACGTAGCATCGCGCGAGCGTCCATCGCGGCGGCGTGACGAATTTGGTCTGCTCGGGCCGAAGCTACATGTTGAACAGCTTCATGAAATTGCTCCGATCGACTGGTTCGAGAATTACTTTTTGGTCCTTGGTCTTCACGATTGCAGGTGGAGGAAAATGTCGCGGGCGTGTTCGTCGCTGATGCGTTTGACCGAGGTGATTCGATCCGCGAACTGCGCGAGCGACGATGTCTCGGCTGAGCCCACATCAACCAGCACCGCAAAGATAGAGAAATCCAGCTCGTCCTTACGCTCGCGCAACCGCGCCAGCCATTCCGGACTGACCTGCGACTCGCCGTCGGTGATAATCACGATGTCGCCGCGCTTGAGTTTCTTTTCTCCGAGCAGTTTGACGGCCGCGTCGATCGGAGTCTCGAAGTCGGTGCCGCCGCCGGGAAAGTATTCGGCCATCTCGACGACCTTGTTCAAGTCGGGCTGGTAGCGCCGCTCGCGATTGAGATCGAGCACTTTCAGGCTCACTTCCCCCGACGAAAACATGACGGCGCGAAACAGCCGGCGCTGGCGTCGCGCGATATCCATCAGCGTCAGCGCGACCGCCTTCGACCACATCTCCTTGTCACCCTGCATCGAGGAGCTCACGTCGATACACACGACCATCGGGCCTTTGCCTTTCTGCTCGTCGTCGCGCAGCCGGTACTGAAGGACGGTGCCTTCGAGCACGCGGCGATGGAAATCGCGCTTGAGCACGGGGTGATGCATCGCGAGCAGCTCGGCGGGAATCAGGCGCCCGAGCTCGGAGCCGAGCTCGATGTCGTAGGCCTCGGCGACGCCGCGCTCGAGGGTTTTGCGCTTGAGCGCGCGCGCGTCCTGCTTGAACCGCCCGACCATCCGCGCCAGCTCGCCGAGCTTCTTGTTGCGCGCGAGGCGCCGCCCTAGCTCGAGGCGCGCACCGGCCGCAACGCGTCCGCCCTGCCCGAACTCGCGGCTAAAGTCGCGACTGTCCTCGGCGGCCTGATCGATTTCTCCGGCCAGCTCGGCCGTCTTGAGCTGCATACGTTTGAGCGCCGTCTGATCCGCGCCCTTGAGTTGCGTTTCGAACTGCCGCGACTTCTGATTGAGCCGCGCTTCTGAGACCTTGGCCGCACGCTCGGCAGCATCGGCCATCTCCGCGAGCTCTTTCCTTGTGGCTTGATCTTTTTTCTCTTCGCCGGGCGCGGATTCGCCTTCTTCCTTTTCCTGGATTTCGTTGACGGCCTTCACCGCCTCGGCCCGCGCTTCGAGATCCTGCTCCTGTCGCGCGAGGTCCCACAGATCGAGCATCTCGCTGCGATTGATGAGCTTTTCGGATTTCATCATCTCGAGCGCATGCTCGCTCATCACGATCGCGGCGATCGCGGCCTTGTCTTCTTCGAGCGCGGTACGCGATCGCAGCGCCTGGAACGGCGCCGACGGCACGATTTGCTCGAGGACGGTGCGGTTGAGCGCGGCCGCCAGGCGCACGTCGCCGGCCCTGCGGAACACCGGGTTCATCTTGAACAGCGCGAGAAAGAGGTCCTGCACCAGCGCGCCGAAATGAGGCACCAGCCGCTCGCCAGTCTCCGCGAGGTCGGCGATCGACGGCGCGTCGGCCACGATTTCATTCCACGTGCGCCGATCGTAGCTGTCGCTCTCGAACCACGACGCATTGGCGGGCACGACCGGTACATACAAGCGTCGCGGCTTGACGATTTTGGCTTTGCGCGCCATCGGCATCGATCCTACGTCACAGAAAACCGGCTCGCCATGACCCGGTTCCCGCCATTGCGTTACGATGGCGCTTGAATATATCGCTGGATGAGTAACAGAATTGTAACAAGGGCGTGCCGCGCGACCCACCAATAAGATGACGCAGGAATCGAACACTCTCTCGAACCGCCAGCACTCGCTGATACTCGCGGCGGTGCAGGAGTTCATCTCGACTGCCGAGCCTGTGGGTTCCGCGCAGATCGTCGCGCGGCATCAGCTGGGCGTGCGCGCCGCGATGGTCCGCAACATGATGGCCGAACTCGAAGACGGCGGCTACCTGCGCCAGCCGCACACGTCGGCGGGCCGCGTCCCGACCGAGAAGGCGTTCCGCTATTACGTCGATCATCTCGCGGCTGCAACGCGAATCGGCTTCGAGGATCGTGCGCAGATCGAGCTCCATTACTCGAGCGCCGTGCGCAATCTCGGCGAGGTCCTGCGCGACACGCCAAGGTTGCTCTCAATTCTGACCGGACAGGCGGCGCTGGTGATGGCGCCGCGGCTGGAGGCTTCGATCATCGAGCGCGTCAACTTCGTGCGCATCCGGAACAACCAGGTGCTGGCCGTCTTCGTCGCCTCGAAAGGCGCGATGCAGAACCGGATCGTCGATACCGAGCTCGACCATTCGCAGGACGAGCTGGATCGCATGGCGCGCTACCTCAACGAGTCGCTCGAAGGACGCACGCTCGACGAGGCGCGACGATGGATCGAGGCGCAACTGCGCGAGGAGCGAGCGAACTACGATCGCTTCATGCATGATGCGCTCGCACTCGGCGAGGCGATCGCCGACTCCGTCGGGCGTCCCGAGCTGTACGTCGAGGGCAGTTTGCAGGCGCTCGAGCAGCCGGAGTTTTCCGATCGCGGCAAGATGCGCGAGCTGTTGCGCGCGCTCGACGACAAAACCGCGCTGCTCGAATTGCTCGAGCGCAGCCTCACCCACGCCGGAATGACCGTGTCGATCGGCTCGGAGAACTACGACCCGCGCCTGTCGTCGCTGAGCGTGGTCGCGGCGTCGTACGCGAGCGGCTCGAGCGCGCTGGGCAGCCTGGCGATCGTCGGCCCGGTGCGGATGGACTACGACCGCGTGATCCCGCTGGTCGAGTACACCGCGCGCGCATTGTCGCGGCTGATGGAATACTGAGAGAGGAACTTGATTGTGTTGAAACCCGCGTGGGTTTCACGCTTCTTTCGGCAGGGGTAACCCCTGCACCTTAGTATCTAGGCCTCCGAAAATCTGCGAAAAATCTAACGATTTCGGCCTTGCCGGCAGTGGCATGGGCGAAAATCATGCTTAAGTTTATTTTCGGTTCGGTCTCATAAGATGAACAAGCGACACAAGCATCCTCAGGACGGAAATCCCGGCATGGATGGCGAGTTCGATCAGACGGACGCCGGCCCGGAATCAGCTCACGGCGAGGGCGGCGGCGACCTGGATGCCTTGCGGACACAGCTCGCCGAAAAGGACAAGGAAATCGCCGAGCTGAAGGACAAGTATCTTCGCGCGCTCGCCGACTCCGAAAATGCGCGCAAGCGAATCCGCCAGCAGAGCGAGGAATCCGTCCGCATCCAGCGCGAGGCGATTCTCCGCGACCTGCTGCCGATCATCGACAACCTCGAGCGTGCGCTGGCGGCGGCACGCGCCGGTACCAACGTCGGGACGATAGTCGATGGCGTCGAGATGACGGTGCGGGCGCTGATCGATTTTCTGCGAGCACAAGGCGTCACGCCGCTACAGTCGGTCGGCCAGGCGTTCGACCCCAATCGGCACGAGGCGGTCGATCACGTGGCGTCCGAGGCGCATCCGCCGAATACGGTTGTCGATGAGTTCCATCGCGGCTATCTGATCGGTGATCGGACTTTGCGTCCAGCCCGGGTGTCGGTTGCCAAACAGACCGGTACCGATTCCGGAAAGCGAAACGGAGGCGAAATCGACACCTCCGACATTGAAAATAGCTAAAGCGTGATTATCTCTATCTTAAGTTCTATATCAGGGGACCTTTAGGAAAATGGCAAAAGTTATAGGTATCGACTTGGGCACGACGAACAGTTGCGTCGCGATCATGGAGGGTGGCGACCCTGTAGTTATCGCCAACTCCGAAGGCAGCCGCACGACGCCGTCCGTCGTCGCATTCACGGAGGCTGGCGAGCGGCTCACCGGCCAGATCGCCAAGCGCCAGTCGATCACCAATCCAACCAACACGGTATTTGCGATCAAACGCCTGATGGGCCGGCGCTACGACGACGCCGAAGTTCAGAAGGCGCTCAAGGTGCTGCCGTACAAGGTCGTGAAGAACGAAGACGGCGCGGCGTGGGTCGAAATTCGCGGCAAGAAATACAGCCCGCCGGAAATCTCGGCGTTCATTCTCCAGAAGATGAAGCAGACGGCCGAAGATTATCTCGGCGAGAAAGTCACCGAGGCGGTTATCACCGTGCCCGCGTACTTCAACGACAGCCAGCGCCAGGCCACCAAGGACGCGGGCCGCATCGCGGGATTGAACGTGCTGCGAATTATCAACGAGCCGACGGCGGCGTCGCTGGCTTACGGTCTCGACAAGAAGAAGGACGAAAAAATCGCGGTGTTCGATCTCGGCGGTGGCACGTTCGACATTTCGATTCTCGAACTGGGCGAGGGCGTCTTCGAGGTCAAGGCGACCAACGGCGACACCTTCCTGGGCGGCGAAGATTTCGATCAGCGCGTCATCGACTACCTGGCCGACGAATTCCGCAAGGATCAGGCAATCGATCTGCGCAAGGATCGCATGGCGCTGCAGCGGCTCAAGGAAGCCGCCGAGAAAGCCAAGACCGAGCTGTCCACCGTGACCGAGACCGACATCAATCTGCCTTTCATCACCGCGGACCAGTCGGGACCGAAGCATCTCAACATCAAGCTGTCGCGCGCGAAGCTCGAAGCGCTGTGCGCCGACCTGCTCGACCGGCTGGATGCGCCATGCGTGACCGCGTTGCGCGATGCCGGCCTCAAGGCGAGCGACATCAACGAGATCGTGCTCGTCGGCGGCATGACCCGCATGCCTGCGGTGCAGGAGCGCGTGAAGCGCCTGTTCGGCAAAGAAGGACACAAGGGCGTCAACCCCGATGAGGTCGTCGCGATCGGCGCCGCAATCCAGGCGGGCGTGCTCAAGGGCGAAGTCAAAGACGTGCTGCTGCTCGACGTGACTCCGCTGTCGCTCGGAATCGAAACGCTCGGCGGCGTGTTCACCAAGCTAATCGAAAAGAACACGACGATTCCGACGCGCAAGAGCCAGACGTTCTCGACCGCGCAGGACAATCAGACGGCGGTCACGATTCGCGTCTTCCAGGGCGAGCGTGAGATGGCGTCGGACAACAAGCTGCTCGGGCAGTTCGACTT
>Ga0074046_10000081_pt1 | contig 75500 bp, 64 predicted proteins | sample BogForMeECP23OM3_FD_94441 | JGI IMG/M metagenome (GOLD analysis project Ga0074046, IMG submission 94441) | Bog forest soil microbial communities from Calvert Island, British Columbia, Canada - Bog Forest MetaG ECP23OM3 | ecosystem: Environmental > Terrestrial > Soil > Wetlands ... | reverse complement strand
GGAACCAAGACCGCGGAGTTCATGGAGTTTGGCGACGAAGGCAGAGTCACGCGAGTGGTTGCGAACTACGGCGCTTGATTTCCTGGCGCTCTCAGTGTCCGCATTTCAGATCTCCACCATCACATCGCCATTTTCAATCCTGAGCGGATACACCGCAACCTTCATGCTGGGATCTTGTCCAGCCGCACCAGTCCTCGGGTCCCACGCCCAGCCATGCCAGGGACATATAACCTTGCCGCCTTCGATCATTCCCTGCCCCAACGGCCCGCCGCGATGCAAACAGACATTCTCCATCGCGCTGTAAGTTCCGTTCACGTTAGCCACGCAGACGGTCCTGGCGCTGCAGGGAAATTCTTTGGCTTCGTCGACAGGTGGAAGTTCGGATTCGGTGGTGAGCTTGACGAAGTTCGGCACGGGTCCTCTAGTCTGCTGAGAAGAACTGCCGAGCTTTGCCCGGCTGACAGCCGAGGGCGGCTGTCCCTACAGAAATCTTGCTGACAGCTATTTCGGCTGCACGGTCTGCGCGATCATGACCTGCCGCTTGAAGTTCTCCACCATATTCGCATCCAGCCGCACTTCCGTAGGCCGCTTCGCGACCGTCATGGTATCGATCTTGTCCTGGAGCTTCAGCAGAGCGTAGAAAAGATTCTCCGGCCGCGGCGGGCACCCGGTCACATAAACATCCGTGGGCACGATTTTGTCGACCCCCTGCAACACCGCGTAAGTATTGAACGGCCCGCCCACCGACGAGCACGCTCCCATCGAGATCACCCACTTCGGGTCCGGCATCTGATCATAAATGCGCTTTACCACCGGCGCCATTTTCAGCGTCACCGTGCCGGCCACGATCATCAGGTCGCTCTGCCGCGGGCTCGGCCGAAACACCTCCGACCCAAAGCGCGCAATATCGAACCGCGACGTCGACGACGCGATCATCTCAATCGCGCAGCAGGCCAGGCCAAACGTCATTGGCCACACGGCAGACTTCCGCGCCCAGTTAAAGACGTAGTCGACCGTGCTGATCATGAAGTTCTTTTCAAATTTATTTTGCAGCCAGCTCATCAGGAGACCTCGGTGCGTGAAGGTTCGGAACAATTATACGTTCAATCATGCGGAAAATGGCGCGAAGCGCCTCAATCCAGGCCAGACGGTCACCGGACGCATTCACACCACCGCTGTCGAGTTGCCGCCGCATCGAGACTCAGCTACAAATAGAAATATCCATGGATTCAAGCTCCGCGGTGGCCGCCGCCCGCAAACGCATCCCGCCACAGTTTCTCGATGCATGGGCCGGCATCCGCACTTCGCAATTCTGGATGGTCGCTATCGCCCTTTTTCTCCGCGTGGGCTGGATCATCGTCGGCCACACCTACAAGTTCAAGAGCACAGAGGATAACTTCGGCTTCGGTTGGGAGATGGGACGCATCGGCGCCGCCATCGCCTCCGGCCGCGGCTTCAGCGATCCCTTCGGCGCGCTCACCGGCCCTACCGCGTGGGAGCCGCCGCTTTACCCATACCTGACTGCTGGCGTCTTCCACTTCTTCGGCATTTATTCCAGAGCTTCGGCATTCATTCTGCTGACCATCAACAGCATTTTTTCCTCACTCACCTGCATTCCCATTTTCCTGATTGCGCGCAGAATCTTCTCGGAGAAAGTCGCGGTCGGCGCCGCCTGGACCTGGACCCTTCTTCCTTACGTAATGTTTTGGTGCACGCGCTGGGTGTGGGAGACGAGTTTTTCGGCGTTGCTGCTCGCCGTTATTCTCTGGCTGGCGCTGACCATGGAAGATCGCGACGGGCTGAAGCCATGGCTGGAGTTCGGCCTGCTATGGGGAATCGCTGCGCTCAACAGCACGGTGCTGATCGCATTCCTTCCAGCCTCGGGATTGTGGGCGTTGTATCACCGCGCACGGCTGCGCAAGCCTTCGCTAGCGGGCGTGGTGCTGGCTTCTGTAGTCTTCATCGCGTGCGTCACCCCGTGGACGGTGCGCAACTATCGTATCTTCGGAAGGTTCATTTTCATCCGCGATAACCTCGGCGCGGAACTGCGTCTGGGCAATGGCCCCGGCGCCGACGGTACCTGGCAGCAGTATCTGCACCCCACGCAGGATACTTTCGCCATGCGACAGTACACCTCTAGGGGCGAGTTGGCCTACATCGACCACCGCAAACGCCAGGCGCTCGATTACATTGAAGCGGATTATCCGCGCTTCGCCGTACTCTGTCTCAAGCGCTTCATTTATTTTTGGGCAGGACCGCCGCGCCTGGCAAGAATCTGGTGGCTGGCCGAGGTGAAAAATTCCCTCTTTCTCGCCTCATCCATCCTGATGTTCTGGGGACTCGCCCGCGCCCTTCGCCAGCGCAAACCCGGCGCCTGGCTGCTGTTCTGGCTGATCCTGCTCTATCCCGCGATTTACTACGTGGTCTACCCTGGCCAGCGCTACCGCCATCCCATTGAGCCGGAGATGACGATCCTCGGGATCTATTTGCTCACCGAAGCAGGCAAAAAGAAATCAGCTCTCAGTAGATCGTGATCAGTAAATCGTATATCCCGGGGCCGGCGTCCGCAGATCGGGCTTCGACGCCACTAACAGCAACGCCCCTTCGCGCTTGAACGCCCGCAGGTCCTCCAGACTATGAAACGACTTGGTCTGGTAGTCGTCCGGCGTAGGCGTGTCATCGGGAACGCGGAAAGCCTCAACGGTTTCGAAAGCATGTTTCTTCAACAGCTCGACGTACTCCGCCTCCGACCGCACATGCACCGGCACCTTCAGCTTGTCTACCCACTGCAGCGAGTAAGGATTATCTTTATATAGATTGATCAGGATGAATAACCTCCCACGCGGCGCCATCACGCGGAACAATTCCATCAGCGCGCGATCCTGATCGGCGTAGTAGTAAAACGACTCGACCGACAACACCTTATCAAAGAAATTTTCTTCCCACGGAATCTGCTGCGCCGATCCCCAAACATAAAGCACATTATCGAAATCCTTCGAAGCCGCGCGCGCCTCGCGAACCATTTCGTCAGAAACATCGAGCCCCACCACCTGCCCAAACCCGTCCGGCCCCTCGCCCACCAGCCGCGCCAGCAGTCGCGTCGCCCATCCCGATCCGCAACCCAGGTCCAGCACGCGCTCACCCGGACGCAGCTCCATCCGGCGAATCGTCTTCGCCGTAATGTCGAAGTGATGGCTCCCCATCCTCGCGCCTTCGCCAGCTGCGGCCCAGCGGTTGAATTCCTGTTGCAGTTTCTCGTCGGGAGTAAGGGATTTTTCAGGCATTTCGGGGTCTCTCTATCTTCCTTCTACCACAGGAGAGGATAGGATTAAATATCGGGTGTCCTCTTGTCATTGCCTCAGGCCTACCCGGCGAAGCAGAGTTTGGAAGCGTGAATCGGACCGCAGCGAATCGAGCGCAGGTTCGACTCCGATCTCAGTCATGGCCAGTTCACGTTCCTGATATGCCCTTTCCAGCGACTGGATCGCCTTTTCCTTTTCGCCGAGGCGTGTGTAAAGGACAGCTAGGCCGTACGCCGACTTATATGCCTCAGGCGGATTATCCGGCATATGCGCGAATTCGAGGAGCTGCTGCCAGTATCCGTGTGGACCCCGGGATTTCCATGCCTGCTGCAGAGAACTTTCCTTTTTCGAGACGCTTTCGGAATCTTCGCCCGCCAGCAAACGCGCCCTGCTGTCCTCCAGAATCGCTTCCTGAAACTTGCCGATGTAGGTGTACAAGTGAGCGAGCCGCTCATGGTTGATGGCAAAGCCTGGGAACATTTGGTTACACTTCTGGCTTTGCACCAAGGCGTCGTCGTACCGCCGCGCCCAGAGATAAGTCCTGCCCAGGAAGGATTGGACCGGTGGTGAGAACGGGTCGAGTTCGATCGCCTTCTTCATCTCGACGATAGCCTCCTCGTGACGCCCCAGCGGCGAAAGATAACTATTGGAGTAGAAGAGGTGAGTATAGGCATCGTTCGGATTCAGTTCCAATGCACGGAGATACTCACGCTGTGCCCCGGCCCAATCATACTCATAGTGTGACTTGACGAAGGCGAGCGCCGTGTGTCCTTCGGCGAGAGAGTCGTCAAGCGCAATCGCCCGCGAGGCCGCTTCCCGCGCCTTGGGCATTGCCTCTTGTCCTGACAGAACACCCGTGATGGGCGCCAGGCTATATACCCGCGCCAGTCCCGCATAGGCCAGCGCGTAATTGGGATCGAGGGAGATGGCCCGCTGAAGTTCAGCGATGCTTCGTTCTGCTCCTTGCACGGTCCGCGAGTCCCACACTTGCAGGGCCTGAAGATACGCCAGGTGGGCTTCGGGGTTCACCGGCGGCGCCGCCGCCAGCCGCTCCCGCACCTCCCGAGAAAGGCTCAATTCGATCTTGTCGGCGATGGCAAGCGCCACTTCGCTCTGCAGCTTCACAACGCCGCCCTGCTCGCGATCGAAGCTCCCCGCCCAAACGTGGGTCTGGTCGCTGGCCTGGATCAACTGCGCCGTGACCCGCACGCGCTCGCCTTCACGTCGGACACTGCCTTCGAGCAGGTAATTGACCCCAAGCTCTTGTGCGATCTGCGTTGTATTTTTCCGAGTGCCCTTGTACTGCATCGAGGAAGTGCGTGCGATCACGCGCAGGTGCCGCGGATCCAGACTCCCCAACTGTGTGATCATTTCTTCCGTCATTCCATCCACGAAGTAGTCTTCGTGAGCATCCCCACTGAGATTTACAAAAGGCAAGACAGCCAGCATGTCCTTCCCTGGACTTGGTCTTGCGTTTCGCACCAGGAAGGGTCGGGCAACAATGGCTGCGACGACTAACAGAGCTGCCAGTCCCAGCCACAATTGCCAGCGTCGAGTACTTCGTCCAGCGCCAGAGGCGGCCCTTTTCTGGGGAACTGAACTAAGTCCGGCCTGGTGATCCGCGACCTCGGGCCTAATGAAGCGGTAACCCTTGCCGGGAACGGTTTGCAGAAGTCGCGGATTTTCCGGATTATCCTTCAGAGCCTGGCGGATCTTCCGTACGGCGGTGTTGATGCCATTGTCCACATCCAGGAAGACGTCTTTGCCCCAGATGCGGTCGAGGATCTGCTCCCGAGTTACCAGCCGGCCGGGGTTTTCCGCCAAGAGGAAAAGCAGCTCCAGCGGTATGCGCTCAAGCCGCACCAGCCGGCCACGCCGGCGGAGTACGAAAGCGCCACGGTCCAGCTCAAAATCTTCAAATCGAATAATCTGGATGTCCATTCCGAGCCCGCCACACCGGCAATGAGGAACGTCTGATTCTACCCACAATGGCGGAGATGAGGTGTAGCTGCTAAATACTTCAAACTTGGCCAGCCGACTCTGTTTTGCCCTGCAAGCATGAAGAGTCATTATCCATTGCCAACAAAGGACTTACTGCTACACAAAAGCTACACGGAATCTTCAGCATCTCTCCATTGCCCGCAGGATGCCTCCCCGTGCACGATGCGCCTCACGCCGGGTCAAGCCGGCCAAACTTCAAAAGCAGGCGAGGAGAAAGTCATGAAGAGTTGGACAGTTGCAACATTTCTGGCAGCACTGGCGCTGATGACGCTGACTTCGGGGAGCGTATTGGCGCAATCAATCGACAGTCGTTGCACAGCAAATACTTTGGTTGGGGAATACGCTTTAAGAGTCTCGGGACAGATTTACGGCCCGAATGGGGTGATCGCACAGCAGCGCGATGGAGTGGCGATGACGTACTTTGATGGCGACGGCCATTTGACCCAGGTGGACTGGGTAATGTCGAACGGTTCTCCGCTATCGGGCCCCATCGACAAGGCGGGTTTCCACACCTTTGAGACGGGCACCTACACCCTCTATTCGGACTGCACCGGCGAAGCAGAGATCGACCTTCCCGCTCCTCCAGGGGTGCCCTCAGGCGCAGTCATCAATCTAATGTTCATCTTGAGCAATCACGGCCGGACCATTCATATGATCGTTTCGCAGTTGACTCCACCCGGGTCGACCATTCCGGTTCCGGTGTCGATCCACAGTGATGGCGAGAAGCTCGGGCTGGTTCCCGATTTTGATGACTAAACTGGGCGTAAGCGGAGGCCGGGCAAGGTTTTGCCCGCCTCCGCCTGAGTGCCGAGCGGAGGCGTGTCGCACCCAGGGCCTCCCTGGCAGCGAGGTTTCTGTCGCAGTGGCCGCACTGCGGCATTTCGATTCGAACCGACACGCTCGATAACTTCTGGATTGTCGGCAACTCGGAAGTTATGAGGTTGTTGGCGAAAAATCGCCATATCGCTCACAATGCCTGAATGGGTTCGCCAAGGGCAGTTGGTCGGCAATCCGGAGACTGATCTGCTGCCCCGTCTCCCCCCGCCCCCACCCCTGTGTTACAGTTTTCCTCCTGATGGCGACACGTCCTCAGAACCCTCCACCCGAGCCCGACCCCGGATCTCTCTACTGCCCGAATTGCGCCGAAGAAGTAACCGATCCCCTGACCTGCGGCGATTGCTCCGCCGTGATTTGCCGCCGATGTGGCACTCCGCTCGAATCTTCCGACGAACTGGGAATCGGATAATGGACTCAATATCCGTCACTACCACCACCGAAGCCGCAGCCGAAAGCCGGAAGCCGGAAGCCGCTTCTCCCACCCTGGTTCGCGGACTCGGCCTGCTCGATTCCGTCCTGCTCCTGGTCAGCGGCATCATCGGCTCTTCAATTTTTCTCACCGCCAAAGACATCGCTGGGCCGCTGCCGCAGCCCATGCTCTTCTTACTGGTATGGGTGATCGGCGGCGTCATTTCTCTTTTCGGCTGCGTCGCCTTCGCTGAACTCGGTTCCATGTTCCCCGAGTCCGGCGGCCAGTACGTCTATCTCCGCGAAGCTTACGGCGACCTCGTTGCCTTCCTCTACGGATGGATGCTCTTCTCCGTCGCCAACGGCGGTTCCATCGCTGCCCTCTCTGTCGCGGCAGCCGCCTACACCGGGCAAGTTTTTCCGATCGTTTCGCAAGATCACGTGGTCCTTTCAATCCTCGGTGTCACCATCACTCGCGCGCACCTCTTCGGTCTTCTGCTTATCGCGATCCTCACCTACGTAAACGTCGTCGGCCTCCGCTGGGGCACGCTGCTGCAAAATCTCTCCACCTGGACGAAGTTCGTCGCTATGGCGGCTTTCGTATTTCTCGGATTCGCCATCGGCAAAGGCGACTGGTCACATTTCCGTTCGCACGGCATCGGCCTCACCATGGGACTTCATCCCACCGCGCTAATCTCCGCCATGGGCATCGCCTTGATCGCCGTCTTCTGGGCCTATGACGGATGGGTGTACATCACCTGGGTCGCGGGCGAGGTGAAAGAGCCGCGCCACAATGTGCCGCGAGCCATGGTGCTGGGCGTGCTCGTGGTCGGCGTCATCTACATGGCCATGAACGTCACTTATCTATACGCCCTTCCGCTCGGCGAAATCGCACAGCACGAAACCATCGCGCACGCCGCCGCAGCCGCGCTGTTTTCTCCTCACGCCGCCATGTGGCTCTCGCTGATGATCGCGGTCTCATGCTTCAGCGCCGCGGCCACCTGCACGCTCTCCGGTGCGCGCGTGTACTTGGCCATGGCGCAAGATGGCGTCTTCTTCAAGCGCATGGCGGTGATCCATCCCAAATGGCGCACGCCCGCCTTCAGCCTGATTGGTCAAGGCATATGGGCCGCGCTGCTCACCGTCAGCGGGCGCTACGATCAGCTCTACACCTACGTCATCTACGGGATGGTGCTTTCCTACACGCTGACCGTGATTGGAATGTTTCTGCTGCGCTGGAAGCGTCCCGACATTCCGCGCCCCTACCGCTGCTCGGGATACCCATGGCTCCCTGCGATCTACGTGCTGGTCGGCGCCGCCTGGACGCTGAACACGATCATTACCCGCCCTACCGAAGCCTTCTGGGGCACAGCAATCGTGCTGATCGGCATTCCCGGATATTTGTATTGGAAGCGCAGCAACCGGAAAGCCGCAGCAGTGGAGTAGCAAATGTTCGAGCGATTCACCGAGAAGGGGCGACGCACGATCTTCTTCGCGCGCTATGAAGCAAGCCAGTATGGCTCGCCGGAGATCGACACCGAACATCTGCTCCTCGGCCTGCTGCGCGAGAACAAGGCGTTGTATCGCTGGCTGCCGAAAAAAACTCCCGATGCCATCCGTCAGCGAGTCGATGATCATTCGCGGAAACGTCCGAAGATATCGACCGCCATCGATTTACCACTCACCGAGGCCGCGAAGCGCGTCCTGAAACACGCGATGCGCGAGGCTGATCAGCTATCGCACAGACACATCGGAACGGAGCACTTGTTCCTCGGCCTGCTCGACGAGGAGGGCTGCTTTGCCGCCGAACTTCTGCGTGAAGGCGGAGCCGATGCCGCCAGCATCCGACAGCAACTCACCGAATCCGCCGAGAGGCAGTGGATGCCCGGAACTTACGAATCCATTCGCGCGCAGGGCAGCTTCGGCCGCTCGGGAGGCGCGATCTCCATCCACGGTGTTCCCCGCAGCGCCGACCATATCCGCGACGCCGTCCAGCGCTGCCGCCTGTATAACTGGCACTGGGACAAGCGTCCATGGACGAATCTTGACATCGTAGTCGCAAAAAACACTGGCAAGGTTTCCTTCGACCTGCACCTCGCCGCGGATAGGGAGAACTTCGAACTCATCAAAGGCGGCCAGAAAAAAGATCACTGCCTGATCTGCCTCTGGGAACTCTTCGAATCGCAGGACGACGCCGACCACGGCACCGGCTACACCAACGGCCGCCACTGGTTATGCACGGAGTGCTATACGAAATTCTGGCAGCGCCCGGATTTCTTCTCGTCTTCGTACTCCGACATCACCTGACGTTCGCCGCAAGCGCTCATCGTTCTCGCCACGTTTCCTTTGGCACCTTGGTCATACCAAGAACCGTTGTTCGTTTTTCGTAACAAGCACAAGAGACACCTTGCGTTGCTGTCCCTCTGCTGCTACTTTCCAGTTAACGAACGGGCCAGCACTAATTTCGTTGATGGTAGGGAGCTGGGCTCATTTCCTGGGGCGTTTCCGAAAGTATTCCTGAATGCTTCTCTGCTTCTCTTCGAATTAGACAAGGCCCATCGAAAGGAGAACTATGTCTACTCCGAAAAAAACTCTTCCACTCGCCGGTAGCGACCGCGCTCCCATGCAGGGAGCACAAGAAATAGGTCCAGCCAATCCCAATGAGACCGTTGATGTAACCATTCGTCTGCGATCACGAGCAGGGAAGAAGCCGATCGTCAACTCCGAGGAGTTCACCAAACCGATAGAAAAACGCACCGTTCTCAGCCGCAAAGAATTCGAGCAGCGCCATGGGGCGGACCCTGAAAGCATTGCCCGCATCGAGTCGTTTGCCCGCGAACACAAACTCATCGTGAAGGAAAAGAGCGCGGCGCGCCGCACGGTCATTCTCTCCGGAACCGTCGCTGCGATGAGCCAGGCCTTTGGTGTCACACTGAAGGAATATCAGCATCCCGGCGGCAAGTATCGCGGACGCACCGGTGCGGTTCAGCTTCCCGCGGAACTGCACGATATAGTTGAGGGCGTCTTTGGCCTGGATAATCGTCCTCAAGCCAAGCCGCATTTTCGTAGACGGCATGGGCAGGCCGGAGCCCGTGCCGCAGCCGTAAGCCTCTCCTACACGCCGGTACAAGTCGCCACTTTCTACGACTATCCGACCGACGCGGACGGATCCGGAGAGTGTATTGCCCTGGTCGAACTGGGCGGCGGCTACAATCCAGCCGACTTGAGCGCTTACTGGGGTCAACTCAACCTGGCGAAGACGCCAACCGTATCGGCCGTGTCAGTCGGCAACGGCAGCAACAATCCTACCGGCGATCCCAACGGTCCCGATGGCGAAGTGATGCTGGATATTGAAGTCTGCGGAGCCATCGCTCCTGGGGCCAAAATCGTCGCTTACTTTGCCGAAAACACCGACGCCGGCTTTCTCAACGCGATCACAACCGCAATCCACGACAGCACCAACAATCCCTCTGTGCTTTCCATCAGTTGGGGTGGTCCGGAATCCAGCTGGACGCAGCAGGCCATGACATCCATGGATGAGGCATTCCAGTCCGCGGCCGCTATGGGGGTTACCGTTTGTGTGGCGGCGGGAGACGATGGGTCCACTGATGGAGCCAACGATGGCCAGAACCACGTCGACTTTCCCTCATCCAGTCCCAATGTGCTGGCCTGCGGAGGCACTGAACTGGTGGCGTCGGGAAATACCATCACCAACGAAACCGTCTGGAACGAGAGCGCGAATAATGAAGGCGCAACCGGAGGCGGCATCAGCGACGTCTTTCCCCTTCCCAGCTACCAGAGTGGGGTTGGCGTTCCAGCGTCAGCCAATCCTGGAGGGCGTGTAGGCCGCGGGGTCCCGGATGTGGCCGGGGACGCTGATCCCTCCACCGGTTACGTGACCCGCGTCGATGGACAACCCGATGTGATCGGTGGCACCAGTGCCGTCGCGCCGCTTTGGGCGGGACTGATCGCGCTCATCAATGAGAGCATTGGAAAGCCGGCAGGCTTTATCAATCCTTTGCTTTATCAGGATGCAAGCGCAGGTGGCATCTTCAATGACATCACCTCCGGCAATAACGGCGCCTATTCGGCAGGTCCGGGATGGGACGCATGCACGGGGCTGGGGTCGCCAGTAGGAAATCAGATTGCAACGGCGTTAGGGGCGCCCACTTCCGTGCAAGCCACGGGCACTTAAAACTCAGAGAGACAAAGTGGCGCGACCTGCCGGTGTCGCGCCACTTCTTATCAATTTCCGTTCAGAGTTTCTGAGCATCAGGCCCAGACATGAGCACAGGCAACGAGCCTCCCTGCCCTAGGGTGTGACCGCAGTAACTTTATTTACACCCCCACTTGCAGTACCTTGGTGTAGTGTCCAGAAGTTTGTGATCGTTTGCGCATTCGCGCCTTCTTTGGAGAAGACATGAGCCGCTCTGTAGTCTGTCGCCTGTTTTTTGTCGGGTTCCTCATCACCGCGCTGTTTACCGGGTGCTCGCGCGATCCCAACGTCCGCAAGCAGAAATTCCTGGAGAGTGGCGACCGCTATTTTGACAAAGGCAAATACCGCGAAGCGGCCATCCAGTATGCCAATGCGTTGCAGGTCGACTCGCGCTTTGCCCAGGCTCATTACAAACTCGGAGAAACTTATCTCAAACTCGGAGACCCCGGCCGCGCCGTTCAGGAACTCTCGCGCACCGTCGATATCGATTCAGGCAATTACGCCGCCCATATCGACCTCGCCAATCTTTGGGTCGCCGCTTCACGAAGTCAAAATGGATCTCTCAACGACGAATATCTGAAGAATGCGCGCGCGGAACTCGACCTTCTCCGGGAGAAGCAGCCGCAGAATCCTGCCGTCTTACAGGCATGGGCCGACTATTACGCCGTGCAGAACAAATTAGGCGAAGCTCTCCAGGAGATGGACAAAGCAATCGCGGCCGATCCCAACCGATCCGAGTCTTACCTGAACTTGGCGATCCTTCAGCTGCGATCCAACCTCCCTGACCAAGCCGAAACCAACTTCAAGAAGGCTGCCGACCTTGATCCGCATGCAATGAACGCACAACTCGCTCTCGGAGGCTTCTACCAGTCGCGGAACCGCATGCCGGACGCCGAACAACAATTCAAGCGCGCCATCCAACTCGCTCCCAAGGATCCCACACCCCGAGAGGCGTTGGCGCGCTTGTACATGGCGGAAGGGAACAAAGCTGAGGCTGAGGCAGTCCTAAAGCAGGCTAAAGGCGACCTCTCGGACAGTTCGGAAGGCTATCGACTGCTTGGCGATTTCTACTTCGCCATTGGCGACTTGGATAAAGCCACGGCAGAATATGCCTCGCTCTACGGCGGCCATCCCAAGGACCCTTTCGTCAAGAAAAACTACATCCAGCTTCTGATTCTGAAGAACCAATTGGAGGATGCCACCAAGCTGAACAATGAAGTTCTGAAGGCGAATCCGCGCAATGTGGACGGGCTGATCGCTCGCGGACAGATACAGATCCGCCAAAACGACGCAGCAGGCGCTGTGGATTCTCTCCAGCAGGCGCTCAAGGACGATCCCAATAATGCTGATGCTCATTATCAACTTGGCATCGCTTTTGATAAGCAGAACAATGATGCTCGTGCCGAATCGGAGTGGCGCGAGGCGGTGCGCCTGCGTCCTAATTTTATCGACGCACAGCGCGGCCTGGCCGTTCTGGAACTGGGTCGGGGTGATCTCGATGCAGTCTCGCAAACTGCTCAGCAAATTATATCTGTTGCGCCTAATGCTCCCGATGGGTATCTCTATCGCGCCCTGGCTGAGATGAGTCGTCAGAAATATGCCGACGCCCAACAGGATCTAACCAAGGCGATGGGCATGGCTCCAGGAAGTCCCGTGCCCTATGTGCAGATGGGTAACCTCCATCAATTGCAGAAGCAATATGGGGAGGCGATCAAGTTTTATCAGCAGGCTCTCGATAAGGACCCGGCCAACACGGATGCCCTGCAGGGAATCATGAATGCCTATCTGGCGCAGAAGCAGCCAGACCAGGCTATCGCTGCGGCGCGGACACAGATCGCAAAATCGCCCAATACCGGCGGCTTCTATGATTTGCTTGGTACTGCGCTGTTCCAGAAGAAGGATCTGAGTGGCGCCGATGCCGCGCTGCGCAAGGCCATTGATCTTGACAAGAACAATTCCGACGCGCTTTTGAAGTTGGGGCAGGTGCAGGTAGCGGAAGGCTCGGTGACCCAGGCGCTGGCCACGTATCAGCAGTCCATCAAGGACCACCCGCGCGAGATTGGATTTTATATTCTCTCGGGTGAGATGTACGAATCGCAAAGCCAGTGGGACCAGGCGAAAGCCATGTATCAGAAGGCATTGGAAATTCAGCCCAATAATCCGCTGGCCTCAAACAATCTCGCCTACGTGATCCTGCAGCAAGGCGGCAATGTCGACGTGGCACTGGCCATGGCGCAGACGGCGCGCCGCGGCATGCCTGACTCTTCCAATGCCGCAGATACTTTGGGCTGGGCATATTACCGGAAGGGCGTCTATCAATCCGCCATTGCAATGTTCCAGGAGTCGCTGCGGCTTAGCGAAAGGCAAGGCACGGCGGACAATCCAACCGTCCACTATCATCTGGCTCTCGCCTATCAAAAGACCGACCAACCGGTGCAGGCGCGCCAGCAACTCGAGCGCGTGTTGAAGATTAATCCTAACCACGCCGACGCCCGCAAGGCGCTCTCGGAATTGCGCGGATAACTTCCTCTGTCTGAGTAAGCCGCGACGTCTGGTGAAAGCAGTCTGATTCGATTCAGTCCGCAGCGATATCGCTGTCGGCCGCGCCGCCGGCTTGAGGACGGCGTGCGGAGCGGTTGGAGGGCAGACCGGCGTCGCGAATCTTATAGAGCAGCGCCCGATAGCTGATGTTAAGGGCGCGAGCGGCCTGCTTGCGGTTCCAGTGGTGATGCTGCAGCACCTTCAGAATGATCTTCCGCTCCAATTCATGGACGGCCTGCCGAGTTATCTTCTTCAGCGAGATGGGCCCATCCACAGCGATGTCGGTGCTGAAGAAATCCTGTTGCTGGGGCCGCAGATCGCCGGAGATGGCCTCTTCGGTGCCTAGGATCACGTAGCGCTTTATCAGATTTTCCAGCTCGCGCACGTTGCCCGGCCAATGATATTTCTTCAGCGCATTCATCAAATCGGCGGAGAGCGGCTTGGCGCGCGAATTGAATTTACGGTTGTAGTATTCGAGGAAATAGTCGATGAGGTCCGGCAGATCGGAAACCCGCTCGCGCAACGGCGGCATGTGAAGATTGACAACGTTTATGCGATAAAACAGATCCGCCCGGAAAGTGCCGTTCGCAATTTCCTCTTCCAGCTTTCGATTGGTGGCGCAGACGACCCGCACTTCCACTTTCTTATCTTCCTGCGCGCCGATGCGGCAGAACTGGCCGTCCTGCAGCAGTTGCAGTAACTTCGACTGCAGACTCATATCGAGTTCGGAAATCTCATCCAGAAACAGCGTGCCGCGATGCGCCATCTCGACGCGGCCTGGCTTCATCCCGAAGGCGCCAGTGAAAGCTCCTTTTTCGTAGCCAAAGAGTTCGCTCTCCAGCAGCGTTCCCGGGATCGCGGGACAATTCACTTTTACCCAGGGACCGGTCTTCCACGGGGAAGCCGTATGAATCATTCGCGCGATAATATCCTTGCCGGTGCCGCTCTCCCCTTGGATCAGCACAGGGACGTTAGCTCCTGCTATTTTTGCGAGTCGCTCGCGCAGGGCCCGCATGGCGTCAGTGCCTCCGAAGACTACGGCCTCAGGAGGCATCTCTCCCAGAGGCTGGATCAGAGAACTGACTGAATTTACAGTGCTCATAAGGCTTTTCCGGCTCGACGGGAAGGGCCCCCGTTTACGTGCATCCTAAGAACCAAACGTGAACGAATGGGCTGGTACAGAATAAGGCTAGTCTAACTAGTTGATGAAAAGCAACTTACTAAAGATTTCAGAGGAATGCAGCTGGTAATCGGGGGAGAAAGTCGCTTGCAGGTGAGCTGAGACGCGAATAAGAGAAAAGTTTTTCACACGAAAGAACCTTGCTTCCTACGTGACGCCCTAACCTTTGCCCGGCCATTTACCAAGGGCCGGGAGAATTTCAGGCCAACCAGGTTATAGGCTTCGGCGTGCTCGGTTCGAAGTGCCTTAGCGCGCAGCGTACGCGACGCTTTCGGCAGTGACGCCAGAGCAGCTAAAGGCGCACTTGGGATTTCCAGCGAAACCTCCGCCATTGCAGGGAGAGAGCGGCGAACCGCCACGAGCATACCTCCGGCGGAAACGTTGAGCGCGGTAGCGAACTCCAGAAATTCCTTGTCCTGCTCGAGCCGAGTTCGGACGAATACCGGTATCGCCAAAGGCAAGCGTGGCCACCGCCGTCGCTCTACGCTTGGAGCCTTTGGGTTCACGCACACCCTTTCCTTCGTTAATTTACGCAACAGTCGAAGCACCTCAGTGGCCAAATCAAGGGTAAAGGGTAATACACTACGAACCGAGCCTGGGAAAACCACAGATTCCCGACTGACTTCGCCCGAGGAACCGGCAAAAGCCGGGTAAACCACTGTCTTTCCAGCAACTTTTAAGGTTGCTGGGTTTCAATCGCTGCCAGTCGTAAACAGCGGCCTGAACCAGCTGGAAGTGCAAGGTTTTGCTACACTTGGGTAATCAGCTTTCATTTTTCGTTGACAATGAAAAGTAACCTGGCTTACGATTTTGATAACAGCGTTCTTCCTTAAAAGGCGAGTGCCTCCCCCCTTCTGTGCAACGCCGTCGCGTTCCTTATGGTCACTGGGCAAAAAAATGTGTACGTCTCCGGGCCGGGCGAAGAAACCACGAATCCGTCCGCGTCTCCGGCTCAGGGACCGGGAATGCCCAGCCCGGCGGATCTACCCCGAGCCTACTCTGAATTGCAACAACGCTTTCAACGCACCACGAACGCCTTAGGCTCAGCCGCCCACGATTTAAAAACCCCTCTGGCGATTCTGAACGGTTACGTCGAATTGCTGCAGAGCGAAAAGCTGGGACCGATCAGCGAGCGACAGCGAGAAGTTCTGCGCGACATGCAGGCCAGCGGTCAACGCCTGAAGCAGTTCATCCAGGACTTCCTCACCTATAGCGCATTGGAAACCGGCGGACTGAAAATGCAATTTGCCGTAGGCAATATCAACGAGTGTCTCTCCGAAGTTTGCCGCTTGTGGTCGACCCGCTTCCAGGAAAAAGGTTTGGCTCTTTATTTTCTGCCCAACGACAAGTTGCCGGAATTTGAGTTTGACCTTCCCAAGCTCGAACGCGTGATCTCGAATCTGCTGGAGAATTCATTCAAGTTTGTTCCCCAGGGCGGCACGGTCTGGTTGCACGCCGAGCCCTATATGTGGGAACGCCGCGCCACTGCTCAGCCGGCCTCTGCTGGCGAGCGCCGCAGGCAGGCAAATTCGCAACCCAATTCCGTGAAGGTCAGCGTCTCCGACACAGGACCAGGAATTTCAGCCGAGTTTCATCAGGAAGTCTTCGACGATTTCTTTCGCCTTCCGGGCAACGAGAATCAGGATGGCATGGGCCTCGGTCTGGCAATCGTTCGGCGCCTGGTTCAGGGCATGGGTGGAAAAGTCTGGGTGGAAAGCGATCTTGGCACCGGCTGTAAATTCTCATTCCTGATTCCCTTCAAACCGTCCTCGACTCCCAGCAGCAAAGGAAAGAATCGATGAGCGATACCGCCAAGATTCTCCTGGTGGATGACGAGCCCGCCATGCTCCGGTATATCCGGACATTGCTCGAGGTCGACGACTATAAAGTAGAGACGGCTTCCACCGGGGAAGAGGCGCTGCAGCGCGTGGACAAGGGCATGGAGCCCGATCTAGTGCTTCTGGATGTACTCATGCCCGGCATTGACGGACTGGAGACGCTGGAGCAGCTTCGGCAGAAACGGCCCGGAGTTAAGGTGGTCATGCTCTCCTGCGTCAGTGACACGCGAAAAGTCGTGCAGGCCATGAAACTGGGAGCGCACGACTACCTGACCAAGCCCTTCCAAAAGGCGGAACTGGACGCAGTCATACACCAATGCCTGGGTGAAGGCAGAGGTCCGGTAGGCGGCGAGGTCGAGGAAGTTGCCGATGACGTGTTCTTTATCGCTGCGAGCCCGGGCATGCGAAAAATCCGCTCGCAAGCCGCGCTGGTCGCCAACGTGGATATCCCCGTACTGCTCTTAGGCGAAAGCGGCACCGGCAAGGAGGTGCTGGCCCGCCTGATTCACAAACTCTCACCCCGGGCCCATCGCACGTTCTTAAAAGTAAATTGCGCCGCCGTTCCCGCGGACCTGCTCGAAAGCGAACTGTTTGGTTACGAACCGGGCGCCTTTACCGGCGCGACCCATGCCAAACCCGGCAAGTTTGAATTGTGCAATAAGGGCACCATCCTGCTCGACGAAATTGGCGAAATGCCGCCTGCCCTGCAGGCCAAGCTGTTGCATGTCTTGCAGGACCAGCAATTCTCGCGGCTGGGCAGCCGTTCCATCATCAAGGTGGACGTCCGCATCCTCGCGGCCACGAACATTGACATCCCGCAAGCGCTGGCTACGAAGCGCCTGCGCGAAGATCTCTACTACCGCCTGAACGCTTTCACTTTACAGCTGCCGCCGCTGCGCGAACGAAAAGAAGAGATTCCCGTTCTGCTCAAGCATTTCATGACACGCATGGCGGAACAGTACGCGCGGCCGCAGCTTCCACTCTCGCCCGCGCTGCTCGAAGCCTGCCAAAGGCATTCCTGGCCGGGTAACCTGCGGGAATTGAATAATTTCTTAAAGCGTTACCTGATCCTCGGGGATGAAAATCTCGCCGCTGCTGAATTGCAGCCTCTTCATGACGGCAACGGAGGCGGCGCACGCACTGAGCCTGGAGCGAAAAACGGAGAAGCCAGTGGAGGATTGAAGTCGCTCGCACGCAGCGCCAAAGACGAAGCCGAGGGAGAAGCTATCCGGCAAGCGCTCGAACAAACCAACTGGAATCGCAAACAAGCAGCCGGAATTCTGCAGATCAGCTACAAAGCTTTGCTCTACAAAATTCGGCAATATGGAATCGCCGAAGCCAAGAGCCACCACAAGCTCTCAGCCGGCGCCTAGAAACCATCTGCCTCCGCTGAGATCTCGGCAGTTGTCTCATCTGCAATCTCGTTTTCACCAGTGGATCGTTTTGGGTAGGGCACGACTTTAGTCGTGCTGCTCAGGATCAATAGAGACGAGGGCTTTAGCCACTGAGGGAGCCGGCGGCCTACCGCTCATGATGAGCCGGCGGCAGGCCAGCCCACCTGAACGCGGAGCTTCTACTGCACGGTCAGACTGAACCCCGTGCTCTGCGAGAACGATCCCGAGGTCGCCGTAACCGTGAGCGTATAAGTGCCCGCGGGCGTTCCGCTCACCACCGGCTGCTGCTTGGCCTTACTGCAAGCCGGCAGTGGCACGATGAAAGAGAAAAGCGCCAACAACAATAGCATTCCTAACAGGCGATGCCGCCTGCGCTTCTTTCCGCTCAACCCTACGAGAGCCGTGCCCGGAACAATCAGCCAGAAGGCATAGAACGGCCCGTGCCGTCCCGTGGAACTGATCGTGGTCGGAGGACGCGCCGTGGTACTCAAATTGAGTGTGCTGGTCTGAGCGCTGGGCCCGTTGAATGTAAGCGATTGTGGAATGAACCCGCAGCTCGCTCCGGCCGGAGCAGAGCTGCAGCTGAGTGAAACATTCGCTCCGAAGGTCACGGCCGGAGCCACTTGCACCGTGTAGACCGCGGTGCTGCCGGCCACCACCGTCTGGCTGGAAGGATTGATATGTACTGAAAAATTGGTGGACGTAAAGGAGGCCGTGGTGGTTACAGTCTGGTTCGTATTATTACCGTTGGTGGCCGTGGCGATCACCTGACCATTACCTGCCGTGATCGGAGTCACGGAGAATACGACATTCACGGAGGCACCAGCGGGCACCGTAGGGATAAGACAAGACGCGGTAGTGCCGGCAGGTGTGCTGCAAAGGGCTCCCGACCCACCATTGGTGCTGGCGGCGGTAAAAGTAGCCGATGTGTTGCTGGAAACCTGGCCGCTCACGATGACGTTCGTGGCCAGATCCGGTCCTTGGTTCAGAACGGTGAAGGTTATGGCGATCGCATTGCCGGCGCTTATCGCACCTGTAGCTGGAGACTCAACTGGCGCAATGCAGGTAATGCACAGACCATTCGCCGGCCGCAGCAGGACCGCGAACGCATCCATCGTTGTTCCCTGAAAAGTAGGCTGATACGCTCCTTGAACCTGCAAGTTGCTGGAGGTCGTATCGCCGGCGAAATAAGTGTTGAGGTTAGGATCGACCGTGATGCTGGTACCACGATCCACGCCGCTGCCCCCAAAATATGTGGCATAAGAACCGCTCGTGTTCGTGCCCGAATTCGTGGTCGTATTGATGCGGGCGAAGAAAGCGTTCTGCGTGCCGTTAAGCGTACTTTGAAGAGCATCGGCGGTGACCGGGAAATCGACCGCCGGGTTCACTACACCGATAACTCCCGAATTGGTCGCCCCGGTTACGAGGGCGCCAGCGCCCGTATCCACGGCAATCGCCAGACCGCTGTCGTTGCCCGACCCTCCCAGGTAGGAAAAATAACTGAGGCCTACGGCGTTGGTTGTGCCTCCCGAGGCTTCGGTGGGATTCGTAAATTTCGCCACATAGGCGTCGGTGTTGGCGGTACTGGGCGACGTACATGCTGCTGCCGTTACGCCCGGAGCGTTCAGGCAAGGCTGAAATTGTCCGACCCCATTCGGGATGGTGAAATTCGTCGAGTTGGTCGACCCGGTAATGTAGACGCTGGAGGCAGTAGTATCAATGGTGAGAGCGGTTGACGAATCGTCGTTGTTGCCGCCGAAGTAAGTCGAGAAAAGTAACTGCGCCGCATTGGTCTGCGCGTTGTTGGGGTTCAGCTTGGCGATGAAACCATCGGTCTGCGCCGTCTGGTTAGAGCACTGGATCGGCGGTACAAAACTAACCGGTGGAGGCGAGTTAAGGCATGGCTGATATGCGTTTAAGATGGGGAAATCGCTGGCCAGCAGTCCGCCGCTGCCGTTCGTACCTTCGCCACTGTTATAGAAATTTGTGGTTCCGCTGAAATAGACGTTCCCGGTGGTGTCGACCGCAATGCCACCGCCGGTAGCGATCGCGCCAGTACTCGGGTTTCCGCCGCCGAAATAGGTCGAATACGGAACGCTGTTCACGCTGCTGAGCCTTGTGTTCACCTCAGTCACAAAGAACTGGATGTTCGCCAGCGAATTCAATTGATACGCCGGCGGCAGCGTCGTAGACGGAAATCCAGTACCCGCATTTGTGGAGGTCGTCGTCCCTGTAACGAAGGCATCGTTGTTGTTATCAATCGCCAGACCGCTGGCCATGTCCGTGCCGTTGCCGGAAAGATAGGTCGAGTAATTCAGCCCGGAAAAAGTAGGGTTCAACACGCTGACGAAGACGTGCGTCCCCGCGGTTAGAGGCGAACTCTGAAATGCATTCCTCACCGGAAAATTCGACGAAGTGGTGTAGCCCGCAACGTAGGCATTGCCGCTGTCATCCACTGCCAGACCCACCGAAGTGTCAGTTCCGCTCCCGCCCAGGTAAGTCATGGCGACCAAACCCGTAGTGCCCTGCGTCGGATTCAGCTCAGCTACGAACACGTTCTGCGCACCACTGCCTCCCAGCGTACTTTGGAACGGGGTTACGCTGGACAAGGGAAGGTCATCGGCGGTGGTCGATCCGGCGAGATAAATGTTGCCGTTACCGTTCACCGCAATCGAAGGAGAACTCGTCGCACCGTCCGCGCCGCCAAAGAACGTCGAGTAACTGATGGTGGGATCAATCACCAATTCGCGGGTGCGGTCGTAGGCGCCAATCTCGAACCCGACTCGATTCGCGGCGCGCAGAACAAACCGTCCATCAATCGGCTGCTGCTGCCCCGCAACGCTCTGGTAAACCCGCGGAGCCTGCAAGCGCACATCGGCGCCTGCCCCCTTGAGAAGCAAATCTCCGTCGCTCAGCTCCAGCTTCGTTGCGCCGTCAAACTGCAATTCGGCCTGAGACGGGTCGGCGCCCGGCGAAACCTTGAAATCGTATTCCAACTTGCCCTGGCTCCCATAGAAAACCAGATCGATCCCCGGATAAACGCCCCGGTAGTGGACTCCAGCAAACTGCGGAATATCCGTATGCCATTTCTTCGGATCGTTGCCGATGAAGTAGTTGCTCCGGCCGGGAAGGGAATCGTTGCCTGCGATGGCTGCCGCCGGGTTCGCTCCCAACAAAGTCATCCGCACCGACTGCACGCGCCGTTGAGCCGCATTTTGCCCTGGTAAGGCCGGCTGCACCGTCTGCATCGCCAGCGTGGCTCCCGCCGGATCGAGATAGAGACTATATCCCGGCCCGCGCGAGACGAATTTCACACTGGAATCGGCTTGCCCCTGATTGGGCTCGAAGATCAACGGAAGTTGGCCAAGGAGGGCCTTTGCGTCCGGTTTGGAGCTGGAGGAACGACCAAAGACGGCTGGAGCCGGCGAGAGGGGAACCTGGGAGGACGCCTTCTGCGAATAGCGGTGGGAGGAGCCCAAGCCGAGTATCCCGCAAGCCGCCAACACCAGAACCAAGCCCGCTCCTGCGACTCGTAATCCCTTCCAGCTGCGCCCGGATCCTCTTCCCGTCAACGCCCCACGGCCATTTCCCATTACGCTTTTCCTCCGCTGCATACCGATCATAATTTGGAGAGAGTAGAACCGACGCGCAAGTTTTCACCCGGCGGCGGCGAAACCGCCCGCTGCTGACATGTCGCTTAGGAACTGGCGGAAAATAAACAACTACTTAAACATCTGACGGATAGCCAAGTCAAGCGAGCGCCCGCGCCGCCTAGCGCCCCCCGACCATCAGATGCGTGGGTAGCTGAGGAAAGATGCCGCGACGTAACGCAAAGTGACTGCGAATCATTTACCGACTCAGTTCCATAAACCTTTTTGCTGTTGCAAACCGGCGGCAAATCTATAAAGTGAAATGCTATCAGGACTTGCTCCCCAGCAGTGTTGGGGACTGTGCTTTCCAGCCTGGCTGTCGATTCCGCTTTGCGTTTGATTTTGGTCTCTCGGGGAACAATGCTTTCGGAAAATACGCCACGGACGAACCCGGAATTGCAGGAAAGACGTTTAATGCGGCGCTTCGACATGCGCCTGCCCGCCGTGGTCCGACTGGATCGAGACGGCTTGGCTCAACCTGCCTTGGATCAAAACCAGGAATTCCAAACCGAAACCCAGAACGTGAGCGCGCGCGGAGTTTTCTTCTATCTCGATCGGCCAGTTCCCTCAGGCACGCCTTGCGAAATAATCCTGACTTTTCCGCCCCACATCACGCTCACCGACGCGGTGCGAGTACGCTTCACCGCCCGCGTTATCCGTTCGGAATCCCCTTTGCCGTCGTTGCGAGTGGGGATGGCCGCTATGATCGAAGATTATGAATTTCTGCGCTCCGCGAGCAGCACAGACTTCGTCACCGCATTGCAGGCAGATTCGAAAGCGGCAAACTGAAGATCGGCTTCGGCTTCCGCCCACCGGAAGCCGGAGGGCCGGACAGCGGAAGCCGCCCCTACTTCGCCAAATCCCTCAGCTGCTCGTGCAGGCGATTGTAGCGACGTAAGACGCTGCCCAGATACAAACCGTGAATTACCCAGGTGGCAATATAGGCCGCGTAGAGAAACTTAATGGAATTCACATCGTCCCCGATCGTGATTGAGTCTTCTTCAATGGTAATTTAGCTCGTCCAGAGGTTGCCGGAAGCCCTTCGCTCCCTAGTAAGGCCTCCAGCGCCTGCGCCTCCTCCAGGTCCCGCTTCAATAACTCGAGTTGATAACGCCACCAGCAAACCAGGAAGGCGAAGCAGGAGAATGCCAGCCAGTTAATCAGCAGCACATGCAGCATGCGCGGATCGATCGACCCGCCGCCCCCAATCACCGGCTGCGGATGCTGCGTGCGGAAAAACCAGATCGAGAAATACACCAGTGGCACATCGAGCGCGCCAAAAATAGCCAGCACCGCCGCGAGCGTCGGTGTCTGTGAGCTATCGGAAAAACGCCGCAGCACCAGATAACTCACGTAAATCAACCACAAGACCAGAGTCGTGGTGAGTCGAATATCCCAGGTCCACCAGATACCCCACACTGGCCGCGCCCAGATGGGCCCAGTCACCAGCACCACTGTGCAGAAAACCACTCCCACTTCCGCCGAAACCAGCGCCACGGCGTCCGCCTTCGTGCTTTTCCGGATGAGGTAAACCACCGAAGCCACCAGATTCACAAAGAACAGCAAAAACGCCGTCCAAGCCGAAGGCACATGGTAATAGAAGATGCGCTGCACATCGCCCATGGTTCGTTCCATGGGCGCGACCCACAGCGCCTCATAGAAAGCGTAAGCGAGCAAAAGCGCCGTCAAAACCGCCAGGATGGGGAAGGCCCGTTTCATTCCGCCCGCAGGATAGTTCCGAATAAACCCAGACAAGCAGTAGTAAACACCACATCGTAGGTGAGAAGCAATACGATCCAGAACCTCGCCGACCCGTCACCGGCGAGGATGATGCGCGTAGCCTCTACCATCGACTGCACCGCCGGAATCGAGATCGGAAACAACAGCAGCGGCAACATGATTTCGCGGCTGCGCGTACGCAATGACATCGCCGCGAAAAAAGTCCCATTCACCACCAGCGCCCACGTTCCCAGAATCGCCACGGGAATCAACTGCCAAGCCGGACCGAGCGCGCGCAGGTTATAAAAAATCATGAACAGCGGAGCCATCACTGCTTCCAGCAAACTCACCAGAATGAAGTTTCCCAACGCTTTTGCCACGAACAACGCATTGGCTGGCGCCGGAGAAACGCGATAGGCATCCAGCACCTGGTTGCGCAGCTCCCGTGCCCACGTCTGATTCAAGGCAACCACCGCCGCAAACAGGAACGCGACCCAGATCAGCCCTCCCGCGATTTCGCGCGACTCTTCCGCGTTGGGGTCGAACGAGAAGCTGAAGATCACCACTACCAGCAACGAAAAAAACAGCATCGAGTTAATGGCGTCGCGAGAGCGCCACTCCAGCCGGATATCCTTCGTGAGCGTAGCCAGAGTAATCGAGCGCAACGAACTCATCGCGTCTCCGCTGCAGCCAGGCTCGACGTGCGTTCCACGATCTGCCCGTCCTGCATCCAAACAAACTCGTCGGCCACGCCCTCCAGCAGCGGCGCCTGATGCGTCACCACAAAAATCGTTTTGCCGCCGTCGCGCATGCCTTTGAGCAGCCCCACCATCTCCCGCGCCGAATGCACATCCACGTTGGAAAACGGCTCATCGAGCAACAGAATTCTCGGATCATGCAGGATCGCCCGCGCCAGCGACATGCGCTGCCGCATCCCCTGCGAATACTGGCCCACCGGGCGCCTCAACTCCGGGTCCAGCCTGACCGATCGAATCACCTGCTCGCAGCGGCTGTCACCGGCAATGCCATAGAGTCGCGCAAAGTAGCGCAGATTCTCCATCCCGCTCATCTCGTCATAAAGCAGAGACGGATGCGCCATATAGCCGACGTCGCGACACGCATCCTGCGGACTCTTCCCCAGGATGGAAACCGAGCCACGCGTGGGATGTGCCAACCCCGCCAGAGCCCGCAACAGCGTAGTTTTCCCTGCGCCGTTATCTCCAAGAATCACATGAAACTTTCCGCCATCAAATTCCGCACTTACCCCGCGCAACGCGGCAAACCGCCCGAACTGTTTGATCAGGTTGTTGACGGTAATAGTCGGGGCAGCCGGGATTTCAGGGGCGCTCACAGGGATAGGAATCAATACGATTCAGTCGAAAAGTAAAGGTAGAAGATAGCCGAAGCGTGCAGCGAAGTCGAGGACGCAGGGGCCGCTGCGCCCCGTTGCCCATTATCATCCCGATTATTGCGTTGTATCCCGATTACGCGTTGTCATCCCGAGCGAAGCGAGGGATCCCTACCAGCGTTTCAGCTGAATGCAGTCTAATTCGGCACGCCGGCAGACGTCGCAGGTTGCGCCTGCGTCACACTCTTCGCCGGTTCCGCCTGCATCTGATTGCCAGGCTGTTGCGGAGCATATTTCGAAGCGCATTTAGCTTGCAGAGCCTTCGCGTGAAAAACGCCATCTCGCCCAAAACTGCCATCGGCCAGCGCCTGCGAGTCGTCCTTGAAAGTATCCGGAGGAGCCTCGGTTCCCGTGTAGTCGACCGAAAGCAACTGATCCTGTTCCACCAGCACAAACTGCACATGCGTTCCGATTCGCTTGATCGACCCCGGCTGCACGTTCCCCGCCACCCGCAAACGCTTGGTGTAAGCCCCATTCCCCATCTTGTGCAGCTCGCTGATGGTCACGTAGTAGCTCTTGCTATCCTGCACGCCGGTGTAAGCAAGATACCCAAGCAGCAGCAGAATCACGACAACAGCCGAGCCGAACTTCAGATAAGTCTTGCCTTGACTGGACATAGAACACCCCACAAATACGGTCCTTCCATGACTCTATCCTTCCTCAAGCCCGGAATCAAGATTTCGAAAGAATTGTCACACGAAGCGCTGTCATAATTAGTTCGTATGCGGTTTCTTTTAATTGGCGGGAATGGTTTTATTGGACGATTTGTCGCCGCTCAGCTAATCCAGCGGCGACACGCCGTGATGATGTTTCACCGCGGCACGAAGCCTTCCCCTGCCGGTGCGGAAGAGCTTCACGGCGACCGCAACCAAATCACCGCCAGCGCTAACGAACTCAAACGCTTTGCTCCGGATGTTGTGATCGACCTAACCCTCAGTTCAGCTCCGCAGGCAGAAGAACTGATGAACATCTTCCGTGGCGCAACCCAACGCGTCGTCATGCTGAGCAGCATGGACGTGTACCGCGCCGTTGGCATTATGCACGGCACAGAAACTGGCCCCCTGCAAGAATTGCCCCTCACCGAAGACTCGGAGCTGCGCCGTAGCTTGCATCCCTACTCGCCAGAGAGCACGCAGCTCTTGCGCAAGATCTTCTCTTGGGTCACGGACGATTACGATAAGATTCCCGCCGAGCGCGTTGTGATGAACGACCGTGACCTCCCCGGCACCGTGCTGCGCCTACCTATGGTCTATGGACCCGGCGATCCGCTGCATCGGTTTTATCCTGTAGTGAAGCGCATCACCGACAAACGCCCCCACGTCATTTTTCCCGAGGCCGTTGCCGTCTGGCGCTCGCCGCGAGGTTATGTGGAAAACGTTGCCGCGGCGATTGTGCTCGCTGCTACGGACGTACGCGCCGCGCGGCATATCTACAACGTGTGCGAGCAGCCTTCATTCAGCGAACTGGAATGGGCGCGGAAGATCGCCACGGCCATGATGTGGGATGGCGACTTCGTTGTCCTGCCGGTTGAGCGCACACCTCAACATTTACAAAAGCCCGGCAACGCCGCTCAGCACTGGACAGCCAGTGCAGCTCGTATCCGCCATGAACTCGGCTATCAGGAACCAGTAGCGATTGAGGAGGCGATCCGCCGGACCATAAGCTGGGAAAAAGAAAATCCGCCAGCCGACGCGCTTCTGGCGCAATTCGACTACGCGGCAGAAGATGCGGCAGTGGCAGCCTACCAAGAACGCGCCCAGGAAACCACACCCTTTCCGCACGGATCTTACTGAAAGCTGAGAGCTGACGGCTGAGAGCTGAAATCCTCCGCTAAAATAGAAGTGGTTCCCGACTCCTATGATCCATCCCTGGCACGACGTAACTCCCGGCGACAAGCTCCCGCAGGAATTCGACTGCGTCATCGAGATCCCGTTCGGATCGAGCGTCAAGTATGAACTCGACAAAGCGAGCGGCCTGATCAAGCTCGACCGCATCCTCTACTCCGCCGTCTACTATCCGGCAAACTACGGCTTCATTCCGCAAACGCTGGCGGAAGACGACGATCCGCTCGATGTCCTAGTGCTCTGCCAGGAACCCGTGGTTCCGCTCACCATCATCCACGCCCGCGCCATCGGCCTGATGACGATGATCGATGGTGGCAAGCCCGACCACAAGATTATCGCCATCGCCACCGAGGATCCCGAGTTCAATTCCTATCGCGAAGCCGCGGAGATGCCCCCTCACCGCATGATCATGCTGCGCCGCTTTTTTCAGGATTACAAACAGCTCGAAGGCAAGGCCGTCGAAGTCGACGAGATACGCCCCGCCGGGGAAGCGTATCCCATCATCCTCGACGCCCTGCACCGCTACAGCGAACAACGCCGCAAGGGCTTCAAGATTCCAGAAAAGCACTGAAGCGGATCACATTCCTGCGCGCTAAACGCCCGAGTCAGTCTCACCATTCAGGCCTCCGGCCTTGGGCTCGGCGTGAGCACCTTGATCACGCCGAACCAGAAAGCCGCTTCGGTGTCGGTTTGGGCACGCCGGTAATAATGCGACGCCTCGCTGCGCGCTTCCGCAATATCGTCGTCGCAGATCGTGATGAGTGTCTGCGCCTCCTCGACCGGGTGCGGAATTCGAATGGGTTGAAGTCTTGGCATAAGTTCCTCGCTTCACATTGCTTTGAAAACGAAACTGATCTCCTTGGTTTCGTTGGCTCCAATCGTGATCGTCTGCGTGGACGTCCCCAGCTTCTCGTGCCACGCTTTGATGGTGTAGGTGCCCGGCGGCAGACTGCTCAAGTCGAAACTGCCGTCCTCGCCCGTGACTGCGAAATACGGATGCTTGAACACCGCAATGTACCCGTGCATCCAGGGGTGCAAATTGCACTTCACCGGGATCGCGATCTCCTCCCGCGCAAACGATTCGTCCATACTCGATCCCGGTGGCTCCGCCTTGTTCCATTCACGGTTATTCGCGGGCGTGGGATGAATGTTGTGCGACGTGGGATCGTCATTGACTACATGTAACGGCTGGTTTGCCCGTACCGCCAAAACATGCGGCATATACATGCAGCCCTTCTGCTCAACTACGACGGGCTGTGTGGGCGGATCAAACGTGCGCTCGCCCAATCCTTCCGCAACAAACACAATCACGTTTTGCAGATCGCCTTTTGAATCGGTCATCACCTCTTGCGCGAAGACGGGCGAGGAATGTTGTTTGGCGCAGCTTGGGTCGGCAGCCATGTTGATCAGCTTGGGCTTGGGAGTAACTCCTTCAAATCGGACCGTACCCTTCACATTAGAGGCGCCGGCTGCGTTGACGCTCGGCGGGGCTCCGCCGGCCTTCGCCACCCGAGTAACGACGACGCAGATTGCCAGGGAGAAAAAGATCGACAGGGAAAGGGCGGACAGGGAGAGTAACTTTCGTGCGTGCATAACACAACACCTCAATTCTGTTTTGCTGGACCTTTGCTTTTAAGGCTCGATGCGAGCCAGCGTTTCGTTGTATCCACGGTGATACCCCGCCGTGAACATGGCTCGGTCCTGTTCCGTGGACCAGCGCGCAATAGCCGGACGCAACGGCCTCCCGCCTTCGGCTGCAAGCTTGCCTGTGTACATTCCATCGCGGAAGGCTCCGTCGGCCGCCAATCGCTGTTCCGCAGGTTCGTGCGGCCTGTTGCTTCGTTGATTGTTGTCGAGCATCGCCGTCGTTCCCAAGGAGACGGCAATCGCTAATACGTATGCAGAAAGTTTGCTCATTCTTTTCTCCTCTTCCGATTGGCCTCGTCGCAGAAACCTCTCCACTCGATTCATTGTCCGCAGAGTTTTCTGGCTCGAAGTGGATTGAGCGTAATCGTCGTGCAAAGAGGGATTGTCACGATGCCGTCAAACGTTAGTCATTTCGTCGTCAAGTTCTGGAACGAAACCATCGGCTGGCAAATTTACTTGGAGAAGCTTCCGCGCAGCTCTGAGGGCGCTCTCTCTGCCGGCAGACGATCGCTGTAACTGCCCGCCAGACAAGGGTTTTGGCTGGGGCATGCCCTGAGGTAACTTCCGCGGCGCGGCCGCGCCCCGTAGAATTCAGCGAGTCGAAACCCTGAGTTCAGGGTTCATTACTAGCGAAGTTCATTCTGCCGAAAGGCTCCGAGGAAACCATGAAAATTGCCCGACACTGCGCTTTAATAGTCTTTCTTGTGGCTCTCTCCGCTGCACTGAGCTTTGCCGACGAACCGGGAAGGCATCCGGCCTATCTGCACGCACTCACTGATCTGCGGCACGCCCGCGCTCACCTCGAAAACCTCGCTCCCACCCATCACATGGACAAAGAAGAAGAACACGCGATTAACGAGATTGACAAAGCCATTGAAGAAATCAAACGGGCTGCAATCGATGACGGCAAGAACTTGAACGATCATCCTCCCGTCGATGCACGCATGGATCGTGCCGGACGTTTTCATCGCGCTATGGAACTGCTCGATAAAGCTCACAACGATATCGCCCGCGAAGAAGATGACCCGTCCGTGCGCGGCCTTCGCGATCGCGCTCTCCACCACATCGACGAAGCCCACCGCATCGTCGATCACTTGATCGTTCAGGCTGCCAACTACTAGAAGTTTCTTGCATGAGAAAAAGGCCCGGCAAATGCCGGGCCTTTCATCTTTTATTAAATGTGACTACCCAGTCCGGCCGCTCACCAGACGTGGCAGGCATTCTCTGCAACCATCGGCTGCCCCGCCTTGCATCCCCAAGCCTTCTGAAATTCCGGCATGTTTTGCACCACGCCATTCACCCGATATTTCCCCGGTGAATGTGGATCGGTGAGCACCCGGGTGCGCGCGATCTCCGGACGCCGCTTCTCACACCACACGCGTCCGAATCCCAGAAAGAAGCGTTGCTCCGGCGTGTAGCCGTCAATTTTCTCGCCTTCTTTTCCAGTCTTGTCATCGGCGATCATGTGCTCCAGCGCCATCAAGGCAATGCGCGCACCGCCATTGTCCGCAGTATTCTCGCCGAGCGTGAGACGCCCATTGAGCTTTAGGTCATCCACAGCCACAAAATTGGAATATTCATCGGCCACGCAGCTAACACGCTTTTCGAACTCCTTGCCATCCTGCGCCGTCCACCAGTCGTGCAGATTCCCCTGCGGATCATACTTGCGGCCCTGGTCGTCGAAGCCGTGAGTCAGTTCGTGGCCAATCACCAGGCCGATGCCGCCGAAGTTGACCGCATCGTCCATCGACTTATCGAAGAAAGGCGGTTGTAGAATTCCCGCCGGAAACACAATCTCGTTGAACGACGGGCTGTAATACGCGTTCACCGTAGGTGGAGTCATGCCCCACTCTTTGCGGTCGAGCGGTTTGTCGATCTTCCCAATCTCGCGTTTCGCTTCGAATTCCTCCGCCCGGGCGATGTTGCCTACCAGATCGTGAGGTTTGATCACCACTGAACTGTAATCGCGGTAAACGTCGGGATAGCCAATTTTGTTGCGAATCGCATCCAGCTTCACCTTGGCTTGCTTTTTCGTTTCCTCGCTCATCCACGACAAATCCTGAATATCTTCCGCGAGCGATTTCTCCAGCGCGTCCACCATCTTCAGCATCCGTTGCTTGCCCTCCGGCCCGAACGTCGCATCGACATATTTCTGCCCTAACGCTTCCCCCAGCTCACGGTCGGTCAGCGTGACGCATCGCTTCCATCGCGCCTGAATTTCTTTTTGTCCGGTAAGGTTTTGCTGGAATTTGAAGTTAACGTCGACAAACGATTGCGAAAGCCACGGGGCCGCCTCGTTCAGCACGTGCCAGCTCACATAAGTTTTGAGCGAATCCAGCGACTCGGATTCCAGAACCCCATTCACCTGCTTGAAGAAATCTGGATTCGTAACGTTGAGGCGAGTAAAATTCGGGGCACCAACAGCAGCAAAATAGCGGTTTAAATGGAAATCCGGCCCCAGCGCCACCGCTTCCTCGCGGGTCATTTTATGATCGCGATTCTTGGGATCGCGCCGCGCCGTGCGGTCCATCGACGCCTTGGCCAGAGCGGTCTCGATGCGTAGCACCGTCTGCGCCGAATCGCCGGCCTGTTGCGGTGTTTGCCCGGCCTGCGTAAATGTCTGCGTCACGTATTCCACTAAGTGCTGACGCATCTCTTTCATCTTCGCGTTATCGTCCTTGATGTAATAATCGCGATCGGGTAGCGTCAGTCCTCCCTGGTCGATGTAAGCGATCACCTGATCCGCGTTGTGCAAATCGGAAGCGGCGTAAAAGCTAAACAGCGAAGTCCCACCAACCAGGTAAAGATGCGCGAGTTCCTCAATCAGCGCGCCCTTGTTCTGAGCCGCCGCCACGCGATCGAGGTCCGGCTTGACCGGCGAGATTCCCTTCGCGTTCACAGCTTTCTCATCGATGCAGGAACCGTAGAGATCGCCGATTCTCTGGTCGACCGCGTCGCGGCTCGCCCCGCCGGTGGCCGCCTTTTCCAAAATGCCGCGCTCAATGTCGAGATTGCGCTCGCGCAGTTCCACGAAGCTGACCCACTGCGACTGATCGGGAGGAATTTCAGAATGCTTGATCCAGTTGCCGCATGCATACTGGTAAAAATCCACACAGGGATCGGCTGTCTTATCGATCGTGTCGAGACTGAAGCCGGGAGCGGGCCTCGTCGAGGAAGATGTTTGGGCAAACCCGCTAATACTCAGCAAAACCAATAATGCCGTCAGGCGCATAGCGAGACTTCTCCTTTGAAGAACGGATGAAATTCTAAGCTCCGCTCTCCGCAGGAGCAAGGCCGCCCCAGGAGAGGATGGAACCCTACGACGCCGGAATCCAATGACTGCGCTCGATGAACATCGGTGGTTCGTAGGTCTTTCCTGACGCCAGTCGCCGCGTTTCTCGCCGTGTAGACCACAATAAGACCGGTCCCAGGGACGCAGCGGTCAGCCGCGCCACAACCGGAAACTCTTTCTCAACTTCGCGGCGCAGTTTGTGAATCTTCTCGCTCACGCTGCGATTCACTTTCCTGAAATCCCGCTCCATTGCCCAGAGCGCCGCATTGTAAGCTCCAATAATCTTCTTCACCTGCCGTTGAAACCGCTCCCGCACCCGCGGATCGGGATAGTCTTTGTAGCGCTGCCAGCCTTGCAGCATGGTCTGGCAAAGACGGTAAAGGCTCGGCCCGTTGCGCTCAAAGTCGCGCCAGAACGCCCAATCGAGAAATCGCTTGGAATCATCGCGTGAAATCGCGCCGTGCTGAAAGTTGAACTTGTACTGCCCGTGAATGTCCGCGTACTCGACATTTGGCAGCAGACGCCCCTGCTCCGCCATTTCCTGATAAAGCGGCGTGCCCGGAACCGGCGTGTACAGCATGAACTGATGGAAGTCAGTTTCATAATCAACAGCCGATTCGATTTCCTGCACAATATTTTCCGGCGTGTGGTGCTCGAGTCCGATGATCGTCGAACCTTGCACGCGTATGCCGTGTTCGCGAAGTTCGCGGGTCAGCTGCGTAAGATCGTGTCCTTGCAACTTGCCATACTTTGATCGCGGAGATTCCAGCCCCATCCATACCCACGAAACTCCCAGCTCCACCAGTTCCACCATGGTGTACTTTCGAATCGCGTTGGCCGAAGCAAACACCGAGAGCTCCCAGCTCTTGCCCGCTTCTTTCATGCGCTCCAGCAGCCGCATCGCGCGCTCGCGGTGCAGCAGGAAGTTCTCGTCCATCACAAAAAAAGATTTCACTTCCAGCTCCGCTTCGATCCCGCACATCACCTCAAACAGTTCATCTCCAGTTTCGTAGAAGTTGATGAACTTTCCCTTGCCTCCAAAAAATGCCGACGTGGTGCAGAAGTTGCACCCCATCGGGCATCCCACCGAAGGAATAATGGTTGCAGCCGTCCCGCCCTTCCGCTGTGGCAGTCGTACTCCCATGATTCGAGTCTGCAACCCCGAAACGATCGCCGGATGGCGGATCGGTGCATTTTCGTCTTCCCCCAGATACCTCCGCATCCACGAAATTCCCTCTCCGCGCACAATGTGATCCGCGTCGATCATCGCATCCAAACCGGGAACCGCAGCTACATGTCCGCCCACCACGATCACCGAAGCCGGCGACAGTTCCCGCACCATGCGGCACATCTCCCGCACCTTCAGAACATTCACGATGATCGATGAGATCCCGACAATGTCATAGTGGTTGGTGGTCAATTCGTGGGCAAACGCTTCGCGCGTAGGAAAATCCAGCACGCTGCACGGCGCCGAAATATTTTCCTGGATCATCATGATGCCCCACGAACGATGAAACATGCGCAGCGAGAAGCTCCCCTGCGCCCGCGTCACCTGGTTGTGATAAAGCTCCATAGGATTAATCGCGCGGCTGCCAAATTCATCGTCTTGCGCGTAAGGCCCAAATACTGAAGTCAGAAGGATGCGAGCATGACTGCCTTTTGGATGAGTTTTCATTTTGGTTGTGTCTCCAACCTAGCGCCCCCACTGCCGTCCACGCGGTGATCCCTGACACATTACGAAACTATTACACGCGGCCAAACCGCCCTCCGCGGAGTCATTTGCCCGTTCGCACCCAGAACACAGGTATAATCAAAGTTTCAGAAACTCCCAGCAAGGACGGCTCCGTCATGACTCTCCCCAACTCCTCCAACGGTAACGGTAGTAATGGTTATAGCGTCCCTAAGCCGCGCGCAGACTGGCTCGCCCGACGCAAGCAGGAAAACTCGACCGGCAACTTTTCCCAGATGCACTACGCCCGCCAGGGCGTGATCACTGAAGAGATGGGTTACGTCGCCCACCGCGAAAAGCTGGCGCCCGAACTGGTTCGCGATGAAGTCGCCCGCGGCCGCATGATCATTCCCGCCAACATCAACCACCCGGAACTCGAGCCCATGGCGATCGGCGTAGCGTCGCTCTGCAAGATCAACGCCAACATCGGCAATTCCGCGGTCACCTCGGAAGTCAAAGAAGAATTGAAAAAGCTGCATACCGCCGTGCACTACGGCGCCGACACGGTGATGGATCTTTCCACGGGCGGCGAGATTCACAACATTCGCGAGGCCATCCTTCGCCACTCGCCCGTCCCCATCGGTACCGTTCCGATTTACGAAGCCATCGCGCGCGTCAAGCGCGTCGAAGATCTCAACGCCGATGTGATGCTTGAAGTGATCGAAGAACAAGCCGCACAAGGCGTCGACTACATGACCATTCACGCCGGCGTCCTGATCCAGTACGTGCCGATGATCTCGAAGCGCATCACCGGCATCGTCAGCCGCGGCGGCGCGATTCTCGCCCAATGGATGGTTCACAACCACAAACAGAATTTTCTCTACGAGCGCTTCGACGACATCTGCAAGATTTTCAAAAAATACGATGTCAGCTTTTCCCTCGGCGACGGCCTGCGTCCCGGCTGCGTCGCCGACGCCAGCGACGAAGCCCAATTCGCCGAACTGAAAACTTTAGGCGAGCTCACGAAGATCGCCTGGCAGCACGACGTCCAGGTGATGATCGAAGGCCCCGGCCACGTTTCCATGGACAAGATCAAGGAGCAGGTCGAGAAGGAAGTCGAGCTCTGCTACGAAGCTCCGTTCTACACGCTCGGCCCGCTGGTCACCGACATCGCTCCTGGCTACGACCACATCACCTCCGCGATCGGCGCGGCCATGATCGGATGGTACGGCGCCGCCATGCTCTGCTACGTCACGCCCAAGGAGCATCTAGGTTTACCCAACGAAAAAGATGTGAAAGACGGCATCATCGCCTACAAGATTTCTGCCCACGCCGCCGACATCGCCCGCCAGCGCCCCGGCGCTCGCGACCGCGATGACGCCCTCAGCTACGCCCGCTACAAATTCGATTGGGAGAAACAATTCGAGCTCTCACTCGATCCTGAAACCGCCCGCTCCATGCACGACGAAACCCTCCCTGACGACCACTACAAGGAAGCAGCCTTCTGCTCCATGTGCGGCCCAAAATTCTGCTCGATGAATTATTCGTCAAAAGTGGATGCCTACAATAAGGAAGTCCACGGAATCGAGAAGAAGGATTATTCGGAGCTGGTGGAGAAGCTGGTGACGCTGAAGTAGGTAGCGCGGCCCTTCAGGGCCGCGTCGGCAATCTAGCGAAAATTAACCTGCAGGACAGCCGCCCTCGGCTGTCCTGCAGGATACCGGGTGCCCCACTTCTCGCTTCCTTTGCGAGAAGTGGGATCGCGGGAAGACGGGCGGCGAATTCCATTGCGCCCGCCGATCTCATTTAATGTCGCGATTCCTGCGTCCAGTCCTCAATCTTCAGCTTCTTGATTCTGGCAAACGCGTGATCGTTGGTGACGAGGACCACACCCACCGCAAGAGCGTGAGCGGCAAACATTACCTCGAGGTTTCCCATCGGTTGCCCCTCGCGTTCCAGAGCGGCCCGAAGCTGTCCGTATTGCCTGGCTGCATCTGAATCCCAGGGCAGGACGGCCACGCGCAGAAGGAAGTCCTCGATGACGGCGTGCAAGCGCGTTGCGTGAGGAAGACGCGCCGCTCCAAAGCGCAACTCGCCTTCGGTAACAGCGGAGATAGCGAGCTGTGCCATGGGAACTTTCACCAACCGGCGATCCACCGCCGGGCTGTTCCCTTTGATGATGCAGCTTGCGATGTTAGTGTCGAGCAGGTAGCCGATCGCCATCAGAACAGGTCGCGCTTCTGCGGAGCTTCATCCCGGCGATCTGCCATGAACTCATCAGGAATGTTGGCCTCCCGCCGCAGCTTGAAGAAACCCTCCCATGACTCCGGACGCCGCGAGAGAACCACATCTCCGGTAGCGTCGTCCCGCCGGATGAAAACCTCGCTGCCTTCAAAGCGAAACTCGGCAGGCAAACGCACCGCCTGACTTCGGCCATTGCGAAAGAGTTTTGCCATGCGGGGCATCGATGACCTCGTAGAATGATATATACCATGATACATCACAGAGTCAACAGCGCAATAGTGTGACATCCAACCTTGCCCTGCCGGGGAAATAGGCCGATCATCTTCAAGTCGGAGGCGGTATGTATACATACTGCACCGGACGGTATAAGTCCTTTGGTTTCTGTATTTTGGATGCTAACATCTTTGCAATCTAGATTTTGCAAACCACCGTTTGCAGACCCCGCGCCAGGCAAGACTTTCAGGGGTATGGGGGGAGGGGGGTGTACCGCAGAGAGCGGCGATTTCCCGGAAGGGAACCGCCTCAGGGGCAGCGTTTTGAAGTGAGGCCGCAGCGTATATTTCGGCAGATTTCAACAGCGTGTTTCAGTCAGATTCTGCTCGACAGCCGGTTGCAGCTCGCCGCCAATCTCTAACTGCCTTTTGACTGCGCTACCCGCTCCCGCATGGTCTCCACTCGCTTGAGCATGAACTTGAGCCGTTCCCGGCCGAACTTGGATCCCATGATCACTTTCTCGATGGTCGCGAACATCTGCGGGTCGCCAGCTTTTTCGCGCAACTCCTTGAGGAAGGGATGCACCTTCGCGAACACGATGAACATTTCACCGCTCACTGCCGGCTGTATGAACAGCTCCTCATTCAGCGCACCGTGCAGCACGAACGACGCTGCCATGCTCCAGTAGCCGGTCACCTGGCGCAGCCAGTTATTCTCCTGCGATCCGGGCGTAAACGCGATCTTCATGAAATCGTCGGCGCTTTGCGGCCAGAAACCGACAAACCACCAGTTTCGCGCTTTGCGCATTTCGGCTTCGCGGCGCAGATCGTAGAGTTGGAGAATCAGTTGAGCATCGGCAGCAGTTGGCTTCTTAGGCATGAAAGCACCTCAACAGGGAATTTGTAATCGAGCGATCGGGTCGTTGGGCGATTGAGTGATTGTAACGCCACGGTCGACGAATCAAATCCTCGGCGATCGCGCAATCACTCGATCGCCGAGGATCAGGCGGTGGTCGCCGCCGCTTCGGCCGGAGGCGCGGCGCGCTCGTAATCGCATTCTTTGTTCGGGCAAGCGATCACCGGTCCTGCTTTCAAGTTTTTCTCGACCAGATATTCGCTGCCGCACTTCGGACATTTTTCAGCGATCGGCTTGTGCGCCGACGTGAATCTGCACTTCGGATAATTTCCGCACCCGTAGAACGTGTTGCCCTTGCGTGCGCGCTTCTCGACCAGTTCGCCGTCTTTGCATTCCGGACACTTCACGCCGATGTAGTTCTGCTTCACATACTTGCACTCGGGATATCCGCTGCAGGCGGTGAATTCGCCGAAGCGTCCGTGCCGAATCATCATGTTGCGCCCGCACTTGGGGCAAAGCTCATCAATCGGGATGTCAGGAACCTTCTTGCCTTGGTCGAGTCGCCGCGTCGTTTTGCAGTCGGGATAGCCGGTGCAGGCCATGAACTGTCCGAAGCGCCCCCGCTTGAGCACCATCACTCGCCCGCAGTTTTCGCAATATTCTTCCTGCGTAGTCTCCTGCACATCGGCGGAATCCAGGTCGGGCAGGTTGATGGGATTTTCTTTCGTGAACTTGCAAGTGTTCGGATCTTCCTTGTCGAAGGTGCTGCACGCGTAGAAGGATCCGTGCTTGCCCCACTTGATCACCAGCGGCGCGCCACAGAGTTCACACTTCTCGTCTGTGGGCTTTTCCATCCGCTTGATGTTCTCCATATGCTTTTCGGCATATTTGAGATCTTTCTGGAATTTCTTGTAGAACTCGGCGAGAGTGTCGGTCCACTTCTCTTTCCCTTCTTCGATCTCGTCGAGTCCTTCTTCCAGGCGGGCCGTGTAGGCCACGTCGAAAATATCGCGGAAATTTTCTACGAGCAGATCGGTGACCACCAGGCCGATCTCGGTCGGCGTAAACTTACCGCCGATCTTCTGCACGTACTGCCGCTCTTGGATGGTCGACAAAATCGCCGAGTACGTGGAAGGCCGACCAATGCCGCGTTCTTCCAACTCCTTCACCAGTGACGCTTCGTTGTAGCGCGGCGGCGGTTCGGTGAAATGCTGTTCCGGCTTCAGTTCCTTCAGCGTGAGTTTTTGACCGGCTTCCAGCGCCGGCAGCTTGTGCCTCAACTCTTCGTCGTCTTCGTCTTCCCCTTCTTTTGATTCCTTGTAGACCTTCAGGAAGCCATCGAACTTCATCACCGATCCGGTTACGCGGAACCAGAAAGCGTCTCCGTTTTTCGTCTTGGCATCGATGTCGACCGTGGTCTGGTCGAAGACCGCAGGCATGATTTGCGAGGCCACAAAGCGCTGCCAGATCAGCTTGTAGACTTTGTATTCATCTTCTTTTAGATACTGCTTGATTTGGTCGGGATGGCGCATCGCTGAGGTCGGCCGAATCGCTTCGTGCGCCGCCTGCGCTTCTTTCTTCTCCTTATATATGTTGGGAGTCTCGGGCAGGTAGGCCACGCCGTACTCTTTGCCGACGTATTCTCGCACTTCCTGAATCGCCTCGGGCGCAACGCGAGTGGAGTCGGTACGCATGTAGGTGATGAGGCCGACTTGACCTTCTTCGCCCAGCTCCACGCCTTCATAAAGGCGTTGGGCAATCATCATCGTGCGCTTCACGCTGAAGCGCAACTTGCGCGAGGAATCCTGCTGCAATTTACTGGTGGTGAAAGGAGGCGCAGCATTGCGGCGGCGTTCTTTCTTGTCGACGGAGCGGACGATCCAGTCCGCTGTTTCGAGCGCGGCGCGAATCTTTTCCGCATCTTCGCCGTTAGTGACTTCAATCTTCTCTTCGCCTTTTCCCAGAAAGCGCGCATCGAACGCCGGCGGCTTGCTCGCGGCGAGATGAGCGTCGATGGTCCAATATTCTTTCTTCTCGAACGCTTTGATCTCGCGTTCGCGCTCCACGATTAAACGGAGAGCGACAGTTTGAACGCGTCCGGCGGAAAGGCCGCGGCGGACTTTGTCCCACAGAAGGGGCGAGACCTGATAACCGACCAAACGGTCGAGCACGCGACGCGCCTGTTGGGCGTCGACGAGATTCTGATCAATGGCGCGGGGATGCTCGAATGCTGCCTGCACGGCGCGCTTGGTGATCTCGTTAAAGGTGACGCGCTGAATGCGAGGCGGCGCATCCGCATCTGCCTTCTTCTTTTTTCCTTTTTTGGCCTTGGCGCCGTTGCCGTCGAGCTCACTCGCAAGATGAGCAGCAATCGCCTCGCCTTCGCGGTCCGGGTCAGGAGCCAGATAGATCGCATCCATCGGGCCCGCCAGCTTCTTAAGCTTCGCCAGAACTTTTTCTTTGCCGGGAATCACAACGTAGTCGGTTTCAAACTCGTTGTTGGTATCGACACCCAGAGTGCTCTTGGGCAGGTCTTTGACGTGGCCGAGCGAGGCCTCGACAGTGAATCCCTTCCCCAGATATTTCTGGATGGTCTTCGCCTTGGCGGGCGATTCGACAATGACTAAACTTTTTACCAATGGACCCTCAGTTCGTAAGAATTAGTTCCGAAGCTAGCACGAATGGGACGAAGACAACAAGTTACTGGCAGGAAGCTGTCAGCCCTCAGCTGTCAGCTCTCAGCCTTTTCATGAGCGATGCCAGCATTCGCTTCACCTCAATAACTAGGCCGGACAGTCGCTCGTAATTGGGGGCTGGTAGCAGGTTCAGATCACGAGCGAGCAGCAAGTGATACTCTAGTTCGCTCGCGGATCCCGCCGCCATCGGCAGGAATCTGGCGAAGTCTACATCTCCTTTTCGACACGATCCTTCAGCGATGTTGGCGCCGATTGACGTCGATGCCCTCCGCATCTGACTGGTCAACCCATAGATCTCGTCCCGAGGGAACGATTTGCTCGATTCGTAGACGTCAAGCGTCAGATTATGAGCCCTTTCCCACCTTGAGGTTTCGAAAACTTTGCACAGCGATCTCCGTTATTTACGAGCAAACTGAGAGCTGACAGCTGAGGGCTAGAGCTAAAAGCTCTTCACAAAATTCTTTCCCGGCATTTGCTTTACTTTGCCGGTCAGCTCCAGCTCGAAGAGGGCCGCGAAGATTTCGGAAGACGACATTTCGCTTTCCAACTTTTCTAGCAGCTCATCGATGTGCGTGGCCTCATCTGCTTTCAGCAGACTCAGGATGCGCTTCTCGTGTGGAGGGAGGCCGTTGTCCGGGAATAGAGATGCAGAAGACCCGCTGCCGGATTCAGGCGAGGCCGGCGGGGTCAGCGCAAGCTTCACTTCTGGAGGCAGATCTTCCCATACGTCTTCCCAGGTAGCGACTAGCTTTGCGCCTTGCTTGATCAGGGTGTTTGGGCCCCAGGAATTCTTGTTCGTGACGTTGCCAGGGACAGCGAAAACATCCCGGTTTTGTTCCAGCGCGCAGCGCGCCGTGATGCGTGTGCCGGAATATTCGGCGGCTTCGACGACGAGGACTCCAACTGCCATACCACTCAAAATTCGGTTGCGGATGGGGAAATTCTGCGGTGCGGCGAAGGTTCCCATGGGGAATTCGGAGATCAGCGCTCCGCCGAGCGCCAGAATTTGCTCCGACAGCCGCGAGTTTTCTTTGGGGTAGATCACATCCACGCCAGTTCCAAACACCGCGATGGTCTTGCCTTTCGCCGTGATCGCGCCGCGGTGGCTGGCAGTGTCGACTCCCCGAGCCATGCCGCTGATAATCACCAAGCCTTGTGCCGCCAGATCGCACGCCAGTCGCTCGGCCATGCCCGAGCCGTAGGGAGTGGGATGACGCGTGCCCACCATGGCAATGCCAGGTTTCGTCAACAGTTCGGAATCGCCGCGAACATAAAGCACCAGCGGTGGATCGTAAATTTCTTTCAGCCGAGGTGGGTAGCACGGGTCTTCACCGGAGATCACCGTCACACCTTCAGCAGTGGCGCGGGCGATTTCCTCTCGTGCGAGTTCGGCTGATTTTCCGGTCGCTATCGATTGCGCCGAGACGGCCTGGATCCCCGTGGCTTCCAGTTCCGTTAGCGAAGCGCGGAAGACCGCTTCGGCGCCGCCGAAATGTTCCACAAGTTTTCTCGACTTGGTGGGACCCAGGCCCTGAGTCAGCGAGATGGCCAGCCACTCGAGAAGGTGAGTCGCTGATGCGGGGACAGCATTCGGCAAGTTTATGCTCCAGTTTTTCTTAGCTGGGCGGACTGTAGTGATTCGTGGAATGCGGTGTCAAGGGAAGGCATCACAAAGGGCTGCTCGAAATCGTCTGCTAAAATCAAAAGAGGAATGAGACGTTTGCGCATCTCTGCGATTTCCTACCTGAATACCGCGCCCCTGATGTGGGACTTCGAGCACGACAAGGCAGGCAGCGAGTTCGACATTTCTTATACGCTGCCGTCGGCTTGCGCCCGCGAACTGGAAGCCGGGACCGCCGACATCGGAATTATTCCTGCCGCTGCCTACACACAAATTCCCGGGCTAATGGTGTTGCCAGATGTTGCGATTGCGTCGCGCGGTCCGGTGCGCTCCATCCTTTTGGTGAGCAGAGTGCCGGTAGAAAAAATTCGCACTGTGGCTCTGGATACGTCCTCGATGACCTCGGTGGCGTTGACGAAAGTTTTGTTCGAAAAATGGCTGGGCGGCGGCCGGACATTTACCTCGATGGCTCCAGATGTCGACAAGATGCTTGCCGAGCACGACGCCGGATTGCTGATCGGAGATCCGGCTCTGCGAATCGATCGATCGCGCTACCTCACACTCGATCTCGCGGAGGAATGGATTCGCTACACCGACAAGCCGTTCGTCTTTGCTTTCTGGGCGGTGCGCGAGGCCGCGTTGCGGGAGTGCTCGCCGTCGCAAGATCTGGCCGCAGTGTTTCAACAATCGCGCGACCACGGTCTTGAACCCGCCAGTCTCAGGCAAATTGGTAGTGAGTGGGCTGCCAAGCTCGGCATCACCGAAGCCGGCGTTCGTTCCTACCTCACGGAAAACATCTACTACAATCTTGATGCACCCTGCCTCGAAGGCGTGCAATTGTTCTATCGCTATGCAGCGGAGATTGGCATTTTGCCACCAGCTCCCGAGATTAAGTTTCTGAGCACGGCAAAGGCCTGTATGGCGCAGTCAAGAGCCTAACCTGTAAACTCCTACAACCTGAATGCTGCTGCATCTCCATCCTTTACTGGCTATGTCTGCGTGGCGGCATCTGCGCCGCATGGGCGGGCCGGGTCTGGTCTTGTTGGGCATTGCGGACAACTCGGTAATTCCTCTGACCGGGAGCATGGATGTTCTAACCATTTGGCTGGCCGCGCGCCACCACGAGCCTTGGCTCTATTATGCTTTCATGGCGACGCTGGGCGCGGTCGTCGGCGGCTACATTACTTATGCGTTGGCGCGCAAGGGCGGCAAGGAAACGATGGAGCGCAAGCTCTCCAGGAAACGCGCAACCCAGGTTTCGCAAGCTTTTGAACGCTGGGGATTTTTTGCCGTTGCCGTTCCCGCCTTGATGCCTCCGCCATTTCCCTTTCTTCCATTCCTGCTGGCTGCTGGCGCCATGCAGTATTCGCCGAGGAAATTTCTGGGAGCATTAACACTGGGCCGCGGCGTTCGCTACACCATTGTCGCCGGCCTGGGATTTCACTATGGCACCCACATCCTGCGTTTCTTCCGCCACTACTACAAGCCCGCGATGGCCATCCTGATCGGCGTTGCGGTCATCGGAACCGTGATGAGTCTCATCCAGTATTTGCGGATGAGAAAGTCGTAACGTATCCACGCCGCATTTGGAGCCGGCAAGCATCCTCCGTTAGAATTGAATTGCAAACATGTCGCTGACGAAGCAGCAAGCCCTGGAGATGTTCGAGTCCGATGACCTGATCGGCATTGGGATGGAGGCAGATGCGGTGCGCCGCCAGCTTCATCCCGAAGGCACGGTCACCTACATCATCGACCGCAACATCAACTACACGAATTTCTGCACCGAATATTGCACGTTCTGTGCCTTTTATCGTCCGCTGAAAGGGCCGGCGGCGAAGGAAGGTTACATTCTCGATTTCGACACGATTTACGAAAAGATTCGCGAGACGGTCGAACTCGGCGGCACCGGCGTGCTGATGCAGGGCGGGCTGCATCCCGATCTCAAGATTGACTGGCACGAGAAAATGCTGAGTGGAATCAAGCAGCGTTTTCCGCAAGTTCATTTGCACTGCTATTCCGCGTCTGAAATTATCGCCATCGCCGAGTACAGCGGTCTGAGCATTCGCGATACGATTCTCCGCCTGCGCGATGCCGGCCTCGATTCCATCCCTGGCGGCGGCGCGGAAATTCTGGATGACGAGGTCCGCTACAAAATTGCGCGCCTGAAATGCCTGACCGGCGACTGGATCAACGTGCATCGCACGGCGCACCAGATCGGAATGCGCACCACCGCGACCATGATGTTCGGTGTGGGCGAGGATTACAAACACCGCATCAATCACCTGCAGGAACTCTACGATCTGCAGGAAGAAACTGGCGGATTCACGGCGTTTATTCCGTGGAGTTTTCAGCCGCAGAACACCGCGCTGGGCGGCCGGGACTGGGATGAGGCCACCGCCGTCGAATACCTGAAAGTACTGGCCATTTCTCGCCTCTATCTCTCGAACTTTTTGAATGTGCAATCGAGCTGGGTCACGCAAGGGCTCAAAGTCTGCCAGATGGGATTGCGCTTTGGCGGCAACGACGTTGGCTCTGTGATGCTCGAGGAGAATGTGGTGCGGGCGGCTGGCGTGAATAACTGCACGACAGAAGAGGAGCTGCGCCGCATCATCCGCGATGCGGGATTCCGACCTGCCCAGCGCGATACGCTCTATCGGCAGTACTACCTAAACTAACTTTTCGCGATCGCTTACTGCGTTCCTTCCCGCAGAAGCACAACATCGGCGACGTCGTGCTCGCGGACGACGGCCAGCGTTTTTCCGTCTGGCGACCAGTGGAAGTCAGTAATTTTCTCCGAGGTAAAGTGAGTCAACTGGTGTCCGGGGGAACCGTCGAGGGGCTGGAGCCAAAGGTTCTCTGCCCCGTTTTCGCTGACTTTGTACGCCAGGAAATTTGTGGTCGGGACAAGTTGAACGGTGGATATAAGAGCACCGCCCCCAACGAAGCGCGGATCAAGGTCAATGACGCGGGGCTGCGAAGCGGCATCCAAGCTCGCGATGGCGACTTTGGATGTTGCGTCATGCGTCACTGGGTCGGCAACATCCACGACATAAGCGAGCGATTTGCCGTCGGCAGAAACGAAGCTCATGGCTTCGAAGCCAAACTGGTTTGGGACAGCGGTGCCGGGTACCGCTTCGGCTTTGCCTCCCTCGATCGGAACCCGCTTTAGCGTATTGAGACCCTGGTGATCGATGTAGTACATCCACTTGCCATCCGGAGAACATATCGGATTGGAATCGTATCCTCCAAAAGTCATTTGCTGGGGCGCGGCTCCATCGGCGCTGGCCCGCCAGATGTTGAAGGTTGAGACCCCGGCATGGAACCACCAGGTGAGCAGGACGTAGCGTCCCTCGCAAGAAGAGAATCCCCATAGAGTGGCGTTCGGGTCGGAAACCAGGACTGAGGAGTTATGTCCATCGGCATCTATCCGGGTGACGCTGGCACCATCGGCAACCAGCAATTTTCCATCCGGCGTCCAATCGAGCAATCGCGGATCGGCGATTTGCGAGAGCGACGCTGGTTCCGCAGAACTCTTTCCGCCGTTTTGGGCACTGTTTTGCGAGGAGATGTCGCCGCTGAGAGTGGCTAGCGTATGGTTGGTCTTTAACTGCACGCTGGATGCACTCTTGCCGTCGGCGGAAACGGTCAGAGTTACATAGCGATTGGTGTCGCGAGTAATCGGCTGAAGAACACCTTTGTCGGACAACAGTCCGATCTGCGAGCGTTCAAAGTTCGACCCTTTGGGTTGAAAGATCGACAGCAGCCAATGTCCGCCCGGCAGCCACTTCAGTGAATTGAGCTCATCGTCCTTGAGGCTGGCCAGGGTCGTAACTTTCTTGCTCTCCGCATCGAGGCTCTCGACGTAGCTCAGTGCCGCGCCGGAGGAATCGAAGGAATAAGTGATCTGCTTGCCGTTAGGCGACCAACTGATGTGCTGGGGATCCGCTCCGCGTGTGGAGTGAGAAATCAGCAAGATGGTTTCATCGCTGCCATCCTCATTGGCGGAGAGCACGCGATACTTGCCTGGTTCGGGGTCATTCGCACGAATGTAGGCGATGCGCTGCCCGTCGGGAGAGAAAGTGAGGTTGCTGTCCACGTCGCGGGCCACAAGCTTTGGATCGCCACCCAGCACCGGGGCGCGATAAAAATCGAACTCCGTGTGCTGGTGGTTCGCGGCCTTCTCGAAATAAACATAATTTCCGTCAGGAGCAAAGGCCAGGTGACGGTAGAACGCGGAAGAGGGTGGAACCGTCTGGGTATCGCTGCCCGTGGGTATGTTGCGCAGCCACAGGCTCTGCATTCCATTGTCATTCTGCACGTGGAGAATGTATTTCCCGTCCGGAGAAATCGCCGCCAGCAGCGCTTTGCCCGTATTCGTAATTTGCGTGATGGTGAAATTCTGGAAGGGTGCTGGACCGGAACGACTAAAGAACGAATACAAGCCGAAGCCGCCGGCGGCGACCAATGCAAGGACAACGACCGCTACCACAATTGTTCCCACACGATGCTCGCGCGCGACGGCGGTCACGCTGGAACTGCTGCCGGCGGCGGGCACCGCAGCCTGTGACGCGGCAACCGAAGGCCCACTCGCCGCTGCAGCACGCCCCGAACTGGAGATGGGCCCTGGGGTTTCGACGGCGGGAAAGGAGTCCGAAGCCGCCGGCCTTCGTCCCGAACTACTATCGCGCTGCAGGCGTTTCAGATCGCTACGAATCTCGGAAGCGTGCTGATAGCGCAGGTCGCGATCCTTCTCGAGCGCTTTGTCGATGATCTCTTCCAGCCGCGGAGGAACCTCGGGATTAAGCCGGACAATCGGGATCGGCGCGCGGCTGAGAATCCCTTCGAAGATGGTCGCCGATGTGTCGCCGCGAAAGGGTACAGCGCCGGTCGCCATTTCGTAGAGCACGGCGCCGAAGGAAAACAGATCGGTGCGGGTATCCAACTCCTTGCCCCGGGCTTGTTCGGGCGACATGTAGGCGATGGTGCCTACAGCGGTTCCAGGGCTGGTGAGGAATGCATCATCCATCGCAGTCGGGCCGTTCATGGCCGTGTCGGCGTTCGCGTTGGCGTGGGACGTAGGAACGAGCTTGGCGAGACCAAAGTCCAAAATCTTGGCGTGGCCTCGCCTGGTGACGAAGATATTCGCCGGCTTGATGTCGCGATGAACAATGCCTTCGGCGTGGGCGGCATCAAGGGCATCGGCGATTTCAATGGCGAGCTGGAGGAGAAACTCCGTCTCCAGCGGCTGGCCCGCAATGCGGTGTTTCAGCGTGATGCCATCCAGGTATTCCATGACGATGAAGGCCTGGCCGTTTTGCTCGTCGACTTCGTGGATGGTGCAGATGTTGGGATGGTTCAGGGCGGAGGCGGCGCGGGCTTCGCGCTGAAATCGTTCCAGAGCCTGGGCATTCTTGGCAACTTCTTCGGGAAGGAACTTGAGGGCGACGAAGCGTCCAAGCTTGACATCTTCTGCCTTGTAGACGACGCCCATGCCGCCGCCGCCAAGCTTTTCAACGATGCGGTAGTGAGAGATGATCTGATCGATCATTTGAGGCGATGCCCACCCGCCTTTCGGGTCGCTCCATCTTACGGACGGGGCATGCTCTCGTCAACGGAATGGGGCGGGGTACGAACTGGGAACGCTTGCCGGGCCTTTTTGCGGTTGGGGAGAAGGGGAAAGCAAGCTAGAATAGTGGGAGGAATGGGCCGACCGATCCTCACGGTCGGCGTGCGATGCTGGACCCCAGAGCATCCTAATTTTGTCGAAAAGCAGATTGGAACGCGGACTGACGGTCGATCTACGATGAAACTTGCTGTTGTATTTGCGCTGGTACTGATGGCTTCCAGCATAGTCAGGGCGCAGGACGCGGCTCTGGCTGCACCTACGCAATCGCAACACGCCAGCTTGCAAGGGATAGTTTCCAAAGATCCTGGCAGCGAGCCCGTAAAGAAGGCGTTAATCGAACTGATCGCGGAGAGTCAGGGCGAAGGAGGAAACTACACCGCGCTTACTGGGCCTGATGGAAGTTTTCGCATTGAAAACATTCTGCCCGGACGCTATCGCTTGTTCGTGGAGCGCACGGGCTATCAGGAAGTCGACAAGCATCGCCACCGAACCGATGGGCGCGAGCTGACGCTGAGTGCAGGGCAGGAATTAAAGGATCTCGTCATTCGACTGCAGGCCGCGTCGGTAGTGGAAGGACGTGTGACGGACGAAGAGGGAGATCCCATGGCGGAGGCGCAAGTCGCGGTATTGCGGCAGACTTTTGTCGCGGGCCGCAGCCGATGGGAACAGGTGGGGGCAGAGCGGACGAACGATCTTGGTGAATACCGCATTGCGGGTCTTGCGGCCGGTAACTATTTTGTGTCAGTAACTCCTCCGCCCGATTTCAGAAGTTTGATCGAAACAAGCAGCAACGGGGCTGCGGCGGCTCGTCCTGCCGCAGCTCTCGACAAACCCGCGCCCACGGCCTATCAAACAACTTATTATCCCGGCACGCGCGATCGCGGGCAGTCCGCGTCAATCCAGTTGCATGCCGGCGAAGACTTTCCCGTAAATTTTTCTCTGACGCCTAGTCCCAGCTTGACGATTCGGGGCTCGGTAGTGAATCTCCCCGCAGGTTCTTCCGCGGCCATCATGCTGCAATCCAAAGATTTCGGATTGGTATTGAACGGTGCGGAAATGCACAAAGACGGCAGCTTCGAGATTCGGGATGTTTCTCCCGGAGCCTATACGATTCTGGCGACGGTGGATAACGCTGCGACGCCGATGATGGCGCGTCAATCGCTGCAGCTTGCCGAAAGCGTGGACGGTCTGCGGCTAGCTCCTCAAACCGGCGGAACGATTCGAGGGCGGCTTCGACTGGAATCCGGTGGAAACCTCCGGCTCGATCCCAGCCAGATGTTTCTTATGCTGCGCGAGCTCGATGGCGATGACGAGATGTCGGGAACGGTCGCGATGGGCGAAGGTTCTGCATTGCTAGCGCACGTCAATGCGAACGGTAGCTTTGAATGGAAGAATATTCCTGCGGGGCGGTATTCCGTTCAGATTGCGGATGCCAGCGGAACGCCAGATTGGTTTGTGAAGTCCGCGGTGGCGGCCGGAAGCGATGTGCTGGATTCGGGATTCAGCGTGAGTGGAGGCTTCACGCTGGATCTGGTGGCGAGCGCCAATGGGGCGAGTGCCGAAGGGGTGGTCGCCAATGAGAAAGGTGAACCTATCTCTGACGCGATTGTTGTCGCCGTACCCGAAGCTCATTTTCGCAGCCATCCCGAGCGCTATCGCAAAGCGGTGAGCGATCAGAGCGGACACTTCACGCTGCGAGGCTTGTCTCCCGGCAACTACACGATTCTCGCCTGGGACAACGTGGATGGTGAAGCTTACTACAACTCCGAATTTCTCAAGAGCTACGAAGGGCAGGGGAAAGCGTTGCATGTAAACGAGGGGGAGCGCTTAAGAGTGCAAGTGAAAGTTCTTCCTGCTTCTGACGACCAGCCATAAACACCCGAAAAGGTTGCCGCAATTTTTACACCCGCCGTTGAACTCGGAAGTACAGTGTGGTGGATAAAGAACGGAGACGTTGGGTGGACTAGGAATCTGAAAATGCAGTGCTTTACGGCCTTCCACAGGTTGGTGACGAGCTTGGCATGCGAATTGCACTCCGATAGCGCGTACTGGAGGTAGCGTATGTCCGCCATAAGCGATGCCGAATTTGTTCGATTGCTCAGGAAGGACGTCGATTATTTCACGCGAGCGCTGGAGCGCTTCGAGGATCTGATTCCGGACGTGTGCGCGCCGGTGCAGGACCAATGGCGCCTGCAAGCCCAGTCCCGCAAGGACTTTGCACTCGATCTCGAAATTCTGTTGGATAAGGCTGAGCGGTGCATCGATCCATTGCTGCAGAGTATGGAAAACGGCAGTGGGCGCGAGTCGACTTCCTACTAACTTCGCGAAGTTCGCTTTCCCGGTAGGCTTAAGTTTCGCGGCCAAGTCTTCGGCCGACGAAATCCGTTAGAATGAGAGTTTCAGCCGACCGACTTGCTGGTTTCTGATCTCATCCTGTCTTCGATGCTGGCGGCATGCTCTGCCCCCAAGGGCATTGGGCCTTATCTCCGTCAGCATCTGTTGGATAAAACTTTTCAGGGGCTTTACCACACGGACGCGTTCGATCGAGCGCTGCTGATCCCATATTTCATTGTGCTCGTCCTGCTGGCTGGCTACGGGATGCACCGCTACGTTCTGGTCTATCTGTATTACAAGCACAAGAAAAACCGCACAGCCGAGCCGGCTGCGCTGTTTGAAGAATTGCCACGAGTTACGGTGCAGCTGCCGATCTTTAACGAGCAGTATGTGGTCGAGCGGTTGCTGGACTCGATTTGCAAGCTGAAATATCCACGAGAGAAGCTCGACATTCAGGTGCTGGACGATTCGACGGACGAAACCATCGACGTGGCGCGCAACCTGGTGGAGCGTTATGCGGCGCTGGGAAATCCGATCAGCTATCACCACCGCACCAACCGCCAAGGTTTTAAAGCGGGGGCGCTGGCCGCGGGCCTGCAGACGGCGAAGGGCGAATTCGTCGGGATCTTTGACGCGGACTTCACTCCGCCGGAAGATTTTCTGCTGCGTACCATCCATCATTTCTCCGATCCGAAGATTGGCATGGTGCAGACCCGCTGGACGCATATCAACCGCAATTATTCGTTTCTTACGCAGGTGGAGGCTATCCTGCTCGACGGGCATTTCGTGCTCGAGCACTCAGGACGCGCCCGCAGCGGCGTTTTTTTCAACTTCAACGGAACCGCCGGAGTGTGGCGTCGTGCGGCAATCGACGAGGCTGGCGGCTGGCAGCACGATACGCTCACTGAAGACACGGATCTTTCTTACCGGGCACAGCTCAAGGGTTGGAAGTTTATCTATTTGCAGGATGTCGAGTGCCCGGCCGAATTGCCGGTTGAGATGACGGCGTTCAAAACTCAGCAAGCACGCTGGGCCAAGGGATTAATCCAGACGGGGAAGAAAATTTTGCCGCGCGTTTTGCGCAGCGATGCGCCGCTTCATACCAAGGTCGAAGCTTGGTATCACCTCACTGCGAATCTCAGCTACCCGCTTATGATTGTGCTTTCGGTGCTCATGCTGCCGGCGATGATCATCCGCTTTTATCAGGGATGGTTTCAGATGTTGTTCATCGATCTGCCGCTATTCATGGCCTCGACGTTTTCCATTTCGAGTTTTTACCTGGTTTCGCAGCGCGAGCTCTTTCCTAAGAGCTGGCCACGCGCGCTGTTATATCTGCCATTCTTGATGGCCCTTGGCATCGGGTTGACGATCACCAACACCAAGGCTGTAATCGAAGCGCTCATCGGCAAGGAAAGCGCTTTCGCGCGCACACCCAAATATCATGTGGAATCGAGGAAAGACAAAGTTGGGTCAACCAAGTACCGCAAACGCCTAGGCTGGGTGCCGTGGCTCGAACTTGTAATCGGTACTTACTTTGCGCTGACGGTTTTCTATGCTGTCGAAAACGAGAATTACGTTACGATTCCATTCCTGCTGCTGTTCGTCGTCGGTTATTGGTACACCGGACTGATGTCTTTGTTGCAAGGACGCTTCACGGGCGCGGGGCTGAGTGCGGAATCCCATACCAAGCCGTTCCCGGTGGGTGTGTAAAGTCCCAAGCTTTCCCTCGGCAGAGCTTTCTTTCACTTGACCGCTCGTTTACAATCCAGTCGCCAAAAGTTTCTCATCGGGCCCGGCACGCCATTTGAACCCTGCGAGTAATGTCGCGGTTCCCAGGAGGTTCCGATGCTCCGCTCACACAAGCTATTTTCTCTTTTAGGACTGGCATCGATTGCCAGCTTGCTGCTTAGTTGTGGACCACACGATTCCGGCGAATACTTTGTTTTCGTTGCGGCTAACTTGCAAGTGCCTTACTGGCAGGCGGCGGGCTCGGGGTTCACCAAGGCTGGGAAACAATTCGGGGTGCGCGCGGAATTCGTTGGCCCCAACAATTACGACCCTAAAGCGGAACGCGACGCTCTCGACCAGGCGGTGCAGCAAAAAGCTACCGGCATTCTGCTGGGGGTTACCGACCCGGCGTTGCTTAAGGACAGCATCGACAAGGCCATTGCCGCCGGCATCCCAGTGATCACCATGGATTCTGACGCCCCTGCCAGCAAACGGCTCTTCTTCATCGGCACCAACAATTACGAAGTGGGCCTGAGCGGAGGCCAGCGCTTGGCGCAGGAGTTGAAGGGTAAGGGTAACGTTGTGGTGTTTACCATGCCCGACCAGCGCAACATGCAGGATCGCCTTCGTGGCTATCGCGACGCACTCGAACGAACTCCGGGTATCAAAATCACACGCGTAGTGGATATCCAAGGTGATCCCCGCATTGCTTTTGACACCACTACGCAAATCATCGGCAAGGAAAAAGATCAAGTAGACGCGTTTATCTGTCTCGAGGCGCAGTCGGGAAAGGAAGTGGCCGGTGTGCTCAATAGTTACCACATCACCGGCAAGGTTGTGATGGCAATGGATACTGATCCTGAGACGCTGCAACTTATCCAGAGCGGAGGCATCGCCGCGACCATTTCCCAGAAGCCGTACACCATGGCGTTCGTCGGCATGCAAATGCTCGACAACGTCTATCACCACAAACCTCCGTCGCTTGAAACCGATTGGTCGAAGGACAGCTTTGCGCCGATTCCTGCCTTCGTGGATACTGGTTCTGCGCTCATCGACAAGAGCAATGTGGATTCGTTCCTGCAGGCCAAGCAGAGCGCGACCGGCATGCAGAAATGAATTGAGGGAGATCGCTCTTGCGAAACCAGGCCGTCTAACCGATGTGTGCTTCAGAACGTCTATTCTAAAATCTCAAGGTGAATTGCAAGATGCGAAAACCGCGGCTGTTCGTCTGTCTGGCGACCCTGTTCGTCCTCTTCTTTCTTGCGGTAACTGAAGCGGGTTTCGCGCTCGACCGCCAGCCAAATTCCGACTACCGTGCTCGCCGCGAAGCGCTCGCGAAGAAAACCGGAGGCGTGATCGTCCTGTTCGCGCCCATGGAGAGCGAAGGTCCGAATGATATTTACGGTTTTCGGCAGGACGACAACTTTTACTATCTCTCCGGCTCGACTGAGCCGGGAGCGGCAATGTTGATTGCGGCGGCCGAGGAGGCCAAGGGCGATAAGCCGGCGCGCTCCTACACCGAAATTCTTTTTCTTCCTCCCCGGAATCTGACGCAGGAGAAGTGGACCGGTCCGAAACTCGGCCCGGAAAATCCCGAATCCCCGAAGATCACGGGCTTCGATCATGTCGAAGACATGACCACACTCCCAGAGCAGGTAATGAAAGTGATCTCAGGCGTGCGGCCCGTTCTTTATACCGATGTTGCCTCGCACGATCAGACTTCGGCCAGCACCGAACCGCTGGCTTTCTTGAAGGACGTGAATTCGTTTCTGAGTTTTCAAGACGTGAAACCCATGATCTACTCGCTGCGCACCACCAAAGATGCGGGTGAGGTCGTGCTGATTCGCAAGGCGGTGGATGCGTCGGTGGCGGCTCACTTCGCCGCTTTCAAAGCGGTCAAGCCCAACCTGAATGAGCGTGAAATCTCGGCTCTGATGCAGTACGAGTGGGGAAAGCGCGGGTGCGAGCGGCCAGCCTACGCGCCCATCGTTGGCTCTGGGTTCTATTCCACGGTGCTGCATTACTCGGACGATTCCAACGTGATGAAGTCCGGCGACGTCGTGGTCATCGACGCGGCCGGGGAATATTCGATGTACGCCTCCGACATTACACGCACGCTTCCGATCAACGGCCACTTCACCGCACGGCAGCGCGAGATTTACGACATCGTACTGGGAGCACAGCAGGCTGCCGAGGCGGCTTTCAAGTCTGGCAAGTCGAATATGAAGCGTGACGATCCGGATTCGCTGTACAAGGTCGCTTACGACTACATCAACACGCATGGCAAAGATCTGCACGGAGATCCTCTGGGAAAATACTTTATTCACGGTTTGGGACATCCTGTTGGCCTCAACGTGCATGACGCCACTGATTCCAGCGTGGCGCTGGGTCCGGGGCAGGTCTTTACCATTGAGCCGGGTATTTATATTCCAGAGGAAAGTCTTGGAGTACGGATCGAAGACGACTACTACGTGGATCAGGACGGCAAGCTGATCAAACTCAGCGCAGCGTTACCGTCGAAAGCTGAGGATGTGGAACGAGAGATGGCAGGGAAGTGAGAAGGCAGTGGTCAGTGGCTAGTGATCAGTGGCCAAAAGGATCTGAGCTCTTCGATCGTTCTCCTGACCACTGATCACTGCCCACTGCCCCCTGCTACGAGATGTATTCGCGGATGTATTCGTCCTGCGAGTTCGACAGTTGATGCATGTCTCCATCAAAAATTACCTTTCCGTCGCGCAGAACCAGAAAGCTCATCGGAACATCGCAATGCTTTCCGGGCGGTAGCGGGAGCATGCGATTGGCTTGTTTGTCGAACTGATGCGTGGCCATGGTGAAGGCATCCTGCAGGCGGTGGGTCACGAGCAAAGCGCTGGTTTTATTGACGTCGCGCTGCTTCACGATCAATTCGATGATGGTGTTGGATGTAACCGGATCGAGGCCGCCGGTGGGCGAATCGTAGAGGAGCAGTTCGGGTTGAGTAATCACGGCGCGGGCAATGGCCACGCGCCGGCGCATGCCGCCGGATAGCTCCGAGGGATACAGATCGAGGGTGTGCTCCAATTCGACGAAGCGCAATGACTCTCGAACTCTGCGATCGACATTCTCGTCATAGATGCCGTGCTCCTCCGTCAGCTGATAGGCAACGTTTTCGCGCACGGTGAGAGAATCGAACAGCGCGCTTTCCTGGAAGACCATGCCGATACGGGCGCGTAACTGGAAAAGTTCCTCTTCCTTCATGCGGGTTACGTCCTCACCCAGGACGACAATGCGTCCGGAGTCAGGCCGGATGAGCCCGAGTGAAAGCTTGAGAAGCAGGCTCTTGCCGGAGCCGGCAACGCCGAAGATCGCCTTGGTCTCGCCGCGAGGCAGGTGGAAGGAAACTCCACGCAACACCTCGTTCTCGGCAAAAGACATGACGACGTCTTCGAAGACAATGACCGGGGCAGAACTATCCTTGATCGGCGAGGTGGCGGAATCGAGGGGCAAGGTCGGCGCAGACATGAGCTCAGCGATAAGAAAGCGTGGCCATCAGGAATCGAGTAACGATCAAGTCCATGGCGAGGATCAGAACCGAAGCTGCCACCATGGCCTGCGTAGTGGCGCGGCCCACTCCTTGCGTCCCTCCGCGTGCATTCATTCCGTAGAAACAACCGATTGTGGCAATGATGAAGCCGAAGATCACCGGTTTGATCAGCCCCATGAAAACGTCCTGAAACACCAGGGTTTGCCACGCGTTCGACCAGTACTGCCGGGCATCCAGGCGCAATAATAACTTGGCGATTGCGAGGCCGCCGACCAGGCCCACGAGATCGGAAATGATGGCGAGAAAAAACAGCATGAACACCGTGGCCACCACGCGCGGCGTCACCAGCTTCTTCATAGGATCGGTGCCCAGGGCACGCATGGCATCGATCTGCTCGGTGACGATCATTGATCCCAGTTCGCTCGCCATGCCGGAGGAGTTGCGGCCGGCGACCATCAGGCTGGTAAGCACCGGCCCTAGTTCGCGCACCATGGAAGTGGAGACCAGTTGCCCAACCAGAGTGATGGAACCGAAGCGCTCAAGAGTGTTGGATGCTTGCAGCGCGAGCACGGCTCCGGTGAAGAATCCGGTGAGCACGACGATGGGCAAGGATCCCACGCCGATCGTATCCGCCTGCTGGAGCATGTCCACGAAATACAAGGGCTTGCGGAAGAGATTGGCGACCGCCTGCAGGCAAAACAGAACGTAATCCTGAACCGTCTGGACTTTTGTCTTGGCGAGATCAGTGGGCGAGGTCAGTTCCATGCGGGTCTGGAAGCGAGGCGAACTGAACCGCGCTTTTTCGAACTATAGCAGAGAAGTGGTCGGTGGCCATTGGCCAGTGGCCAGAAAATCAAGTGATTGTGCGACCGATAAGTATGGGCCGGGGTCACTAGCCACTGATCACTGGTCACTTTACTCTATCCCCGGGACTTCTTTTTAATCTCGATATTCAGGCGGCGGATTTTCTGATTCAGCGTGGAGAGCGGGACTTTGAAGCGCTCGGCGGCTTCGGTCTGGTTCCAGTTGCATTTCTCCAGCATGTCGCTGATGATGCGCTTCTCCACGTCCTCCACGATTTCGAACAGGGACGCATCGGTGGGCGGATCGTGCAGGGTTAAGGCAGAGCCCCGGCCGAGCAGATTATCGGGCAGAAGATCGATGGTGATTTCTGGGCCGGAGGAGAGAACGACGGAGCGCTCGATTACGTTCTCGAGTTCGCGAACGTTGCCGGGCCAGGAGTAGGACATCAGCGGACGCAGCGCTTCCGGGGTGATGCGACGCACGGGCCGGTCGTTTTCTTCCGCATATTTTTTCAGGAAGAACTGCACCAGCAGAGGAATGTCTTCCCGGCGCTGCCTCAGCGGGGGTAGTTCGATGGTAATGACGTTCAGGCGGTAAAACAGATCCTCGCGGAAGCGGCCTTCGCGGACCAACTGGCGCAGTTCGATGTTGGTGGCCGCGATGATGCGAACATCCACCTGCATTTCCTGTACTCCGCCGAGATGCATAAACCGGCGATCCTGCAGCACGCGCAGGATCTTGGCCTGGGTTTCCAGGCTCATGGTGGCAATCTCGTCGAGAAACAACGTGCCGCGATCGGCAATCTCAAACAGCCCTTTCTTCGAGGCGATGGCGCTGGTGAAGGCGCCCTTCACGTGGCCGAAGAGCGTTGATTCGAGCAGATCGGTGGGCATGGAGCCGGTATTCACCGGAACAAAAGGCCGGTCGTGACGCGGCGAATTCAGGTGCAACGCCTTGGCGATGATTTCCTTACCGGTGCCGCTCTCGCCTTGCAACAACACTGTGGAGCGGCTGTTGGCAACCTGGGCGACGAGGTCGAAGATCTTCAACATGGGCTCGCTTTTGCCCACGATGTTTTCGAAGTTGTAGCGCTGCTTGAGGGCGCGCTTGAGTTGGACGTTTTCTTCTTCGGCCCGGCGCCATCCGACCGCAGCGCGAACGTCGGCCAGAAGTTTTTCGTTGTCCCAGGGTTTCTGGACAAAATTAACGGCTCCCCCCTGCATGGCGCGCACGGCATTTTCCACCGTGCCAAAGGCGGTAATCATGATGATCGGCAACCCGGTCTCGTGGGCACGGATTTCTGACAGGATTTCCATGCCGTTGCGGCCGGGCAAGGTGAGGTCGAGCAGGATCAGATCGAAAGGATGCTCGCCGATGCGCTGCAATCCCGCCTCGCCGCTTGCCGCTGTTTCCACGGCGAAGCCTTCAAGTTCCAGCAGGGTTTGCAGAGACTCGCGGATCTCCGCTTCATCATCGATGATGAGCACCGCGCCGGCCAGGCCCGAGTTTCCATTCGACGCCGTGCGTGGAATGACTGCAACGTCAGACATACTCGACCTCAGACAGATTGAGTTTCGTCGTGCTTGGCGGAGAGATGGCTTGCTCAAACATGATCTCGTTAAGCATGATCTCTCTAAACATGGACAGCCTTTCTGCTCAGTGGGAAGTCCAGAGTGAACGTAGTTCCGGCGCCCGGATGGCTTTCCACGCGAATCTTGCCCGCATGTTCCTGAATGATGCCGTAGGTGACGGAAAGGCCCAGACCCGTGCCGCGCGACTGACCTTCCCGAGGCGAAGTCTTGGTGGTGAAGAACGGATCGTAGATGCGCTGAATATGTTCGGGCGCGATGCCGGAACCGGTATCGGACACGGAAACGCTGACACTCTCGCCATTCGCAGTGGCTACGCGCAACTTGCCGCCACCGGGCATAGCGTCCTTGGCGTTCAGGAAGAGGTTCAAAAACACTTGTTGCAACCGTCCAGGATTCCCTTGAATGGGCTGCAGGGTGGGCGCGGGCGCGTGTTCGACTTCCACCTTCGCTACTTTGAACTGATGCTCCAGGAGAGCGAGTGTGTCGGCGATCACTTTGTTTACGTCGACATCGCCGATCTCGCTGCCGCTGGTGCGGGAGAAATTCAAGAGATTGTTCACGATTTCAGAGGCGCGGAAAGTCTGGCGCGTGATCTTCTCCAGCAAGCCTGATTTCTGCGGATCGCCCTGCAGTTGCTTGGAGAGCATCTGGGTGTAAGAGGAGATGACGGCCAGCGGTGTATTCACTTCGTGAGCCACACCGGCGGCGAGCAACCCGATCGACGAAAGTTTGTCTGCCTGGGAGAGCTGCGCCTCGAGCTCGATGCGCTCGGTGATATCGTCCATGATAATGAGCCGGCCTATCACCTGGAACTTGCGCGTGACCAGCGGCGCGATGGCAACATTGACGGTCCGCACTTCGCCGGCTGGAGTCTTGAGGCGGAACTTGTAAAGGTTGTGAATGCCCGCGTCCTGCCGCGTGCGATAGAACTCTTCAACGAACTCGACGGGGAAAATAGCCTTCAGCGGCTGCGTCAGAGTCTGCCAGCGCGGAACCGCGTACATCACTTCCATCTGCGCATTCCAGCTCTCGATGCGATCCTCCATATCGAGAGCCATCACGCCAACGTTGATGGATTCGACGATGTTCTCGTTGAAATCCTTCAGACGCTCGTACTCGGCGGCTTTCTGCTGCAAGGAGGCATAAAGCTGGCCATTCTGGATCGCGATGCCGAGATATCCGCCCAAGGTTTCAAGCAACTCCATGTCTTCGCTGGAGAGGAAATCGCCTTGCGTGGTCTTGCCAAGGCCCAGCACAGCGACGGTTTTCTGCTGGGCGTGGCACGGGATGTAGTAATTCAGGTCTAGACGAGCGATAGTTTGCTGCGCGCCAGTGTTCTCGCGGGGCACCTGGTGGGTGTTCTCGAAAAACAGGTGGCCCGCCGGTTCTGGCCGCGGCGCGCTCAGGAAGGACATGTCGAGGGTTGAAGGCGCCGACAAGCCGACCGACTTGGCGAGCACAAATCGCTCCGCATCTTCGCCAGCCAGGAAAACGGCCATGCGGTCGACCGCGAGCGTGCTCGACAACCGGTCCATCAGCGACGAGAGCATGGCGCTCAGATTGGTCTCTGAACTGAGTTCACGTCCGAACTCCAGCAGGGTGCGGCGATAGTCGTAGCGCGTGCGATAGAAAAATTGGTCGATGCGATCCTGAATCCACTTGCGGACGGGGTCGAACAGAAGCGCTGTGACCACGACAGCGAGAATCAGACCAACGGGACCGCTGCTGGGCTGGCGCATGTGCACCAGTTCTGCAACGCCCGCCACCAGGCCGAAGTACATGCCGACTACGATGGCCGCGGCCAGCGTATAGACCACGCCACGCTTGAAGATGAGGTCCACATCCATCAAGCGGTAACGGAAGATGGCATAACCGAAGGTCAGCGGCAACAGGGCCAGCGAGAGCGCGGAAACTTTCATCGTCGCGCCGGGCAGCGTGCCCATCAGGTAGGGAACGACATAGAAGAGCGTGTACGGAATGATGGCCAGGATGGTGCCGCGCGTGACCCACTTCAACTGTTGGCGCAGAATGGTGGTGCTGGCGCGCCGGTAGCTGTACCAGAGCACGGTGGCTGCGGCTAAGAAGAAGAGCGAGCTGTAGGACATCTCCATCCGGTCGAGGTTCCAGCGCAGCCGCTCACTGGCCTGCAGCCAGCGCATGGCCGCGACGTGGATGGCCAGCAGGATCGCTCCCGGCACATAGACCAGAGCCAGCAGCCAGGGATGCTTGCGCACGGTCTGATGTTTTTCCGGGAAGGTCAGGACAAAGTGCAGGAATAAGGCCGGCTGTAATACTCCGGCGGCGATGTTGCCCCAGTAAATGGTCCAGTCGAAGTCATTCAGCTTGCCGGTGTATTTGAAGGAGTACGCGATGAATGACACAAGACAGAAAATGTAAAAATGAGTGGAGCCGGGAGCGGTCCAGCGCCGCAGCAGCACGTAAAGTCCAATGCCTAGGTAAATAAGAGCGATCAGCCGCAGCCAGTTGTTGAGCGAACGTTCCGCCGGAACCAGAATGACGCTGGAATCGAGGGGAACGGCCTGTCGCAGCAGGGAATAAGCCGCCTTGGACCAGACGCCGTTGCGGTAGAGCTGGCGCTCCAGCCCGGAAATATTCTGGACTTCCTGGCCGTTGATCGAAATCAGTTGGTCGCCGGACTTGATGCCGCTCCGGGCGCCAGGTCCGTTGGGGTCAACGCGATCGGCGGTGAGGCGGCCGCCGTGCTCGACCCACCAGACTCCGTCATCCGGAACCGAGGCTCGCAATTCCGCGTCGAAATTGAAACCGGCGAATACGACAGCAGCGACTGTCAGCAGGAACAGGACGACGGCAACGAAGCGAACTTGGCTTTCCCGATTCATTAGCTTCGGCGGCGGTCCCGAACCCTTGGTGGGCTGGATAGGCGTGCCGATCACGTCCCGCCGATCCTCAATGAGCAACTTCGCTGCCATGTCTTTTCCCCGTCGGGAATGCTTAAGTGCGGCATCCACAGCACTTCCGCGATTATAAATGGATTTTCGAACAGTAATTACGGCTTTCTGGATGTTTCTGTGGAATTTTGTATCCCGCTGCCGAGCGGCAAGTTAGCTCGTTCTCGGAGTGAAGTGGGGTAAAAAATGGAGCGGCTGGGCAAAGAGCAGATAGCCGCCATCCGTTCCCCGCACTGACCTTCATCAGTGCGAGGACGTGAGCGGGCGCGGAGGAGCTGTCCCGAATGGATGACCTACGATGGCCACGGCGCTTGCTGGGCTTGCCCCCCCGAGGCTGACACGAATCACGTTCATCAGTTCGTCATTGTCCGCTGGCTTCTGAAAGAAAGCTGCCGCCCCGGCTTTAAGGGCGCGCTCCTCGTTGCTTTGAGGGTCGCGTGCGCTCAGCACGATGACAGGAACGCCAGACAGCGCGTCGCTGTTCTGGAGACGGTCCAGAACGACGAAGCCGTCGCCTACGGGCAGACCCAGATCCAAAATAATCAGGGCTGGATGCTCTTTCTGCGCCGAGGCGATGGCGGAATAGCCATCGGAAGCGGTGGTTACATCGTAATTGTTGGCCCGGAGGCGGAGCCGCAGGGCGCGCACCAGATCGGGATCGTCGTCGACGACTAGAATTTTTGGTCGTGGCATCAGTGGTTCTCCTTTTGGTTAGTTAGTTCAAATCTCGCTTGTCTTTTTTCTCCACACAACTGCTTCTTACCAGGCCCGTCGTGATCATCCCAGTAATTTGTTCAGCCACGGTTAGAACCTGCTGTTCCAGCGATTGGCTGGAAATGTCGGAAGGCAGCTGGACGGGAGTTGCCATAATGGTGAGAGCGCACTTACTTTTGAGGCCCGGCACGCGCTCCAGTTGTTCGCGAATGCGCGTGATCATAATTCCGGAACGATCCAGGTCGGTTGATGCCACCACAAAGAAAGTCTCGGCAGTTCCCGATGTTCCCATCGGAGGCAGCACGAGGTCTTTATCGAGATAGACGCAACGCTGCACAATCTCCAGGCACTGTTGCCACGTCTCTTTCCAGACCCCGCGCGGAGGATTAGAGCGCGGTGTGAGTTCGACACGTACCAGCACAAACGCGGGGCGCAAACGGTCCTGATAAATGATGACCGGGGCCAGCAATTTGGGCAGGGAATAGGTTGGCAGAGTGAAAGTGAAGGTGCTGCCCTGCCCAGGTTCGCTCGAAGCCCAGATGCGTCCTCCATGCAGCCTTACAATCTCCCGGCAGATAAAAAGTCCGAGACCTAATCCGGAGCGATTGTTGTCGACTGAATCGGCATCCTGGTAGAGGCGTTCAAAGATAAGGGTTTTGGTTTCAGGATTGATACCACGGCCCGTGTCGCTCACTGAAACGTAAACAGTTGAGGGGTCAGCTTCGACGATGCAAGCTTGGACCACGACCGAGCCATCCGGCGGAGTGAACTTGATGGCGTTATCCACCAGGTTGATGAGAACTTCGAGAACACGATCGGGATCGGCATGGACTAAAGGCAGCCTTTGGTCTACGCCGATTTCCAGTCCGATCTGCTTTTCGCCCGCCATGGGCCTCATCATCGTCACGGTCTGCTGAATGAGATCGCCGAGCGCCAGGCAGCGAGGTTCGATGCGCATTTTGCCGCTTTCGGCGCGCGTCGCTTCGAGCAAGTCGCGGATCATGGCATGCAACTGATTCACGCTTTTCAGCACGGTCTTCAGATGGTCCGACTGATCAGGAGCGAGCGGGCCCGCCAGCCCGTCGAGAAGGAGAGTGACGTACTGGTGAATGCAAGTGAGCGGAGTCCGCAGTTCGTGAGAGACGTGGGAGAGGAACTGGTTTTTGAACTCGATCTGCTGCTTGCGAGTAATTTCCAGCGAACGCAAAAGGGCCTGCCGTTCCACGGCGTAGCGGATGGCACGCTCGAGATGCTTGCTCGAGATGTTGCCCTTGATCAGATAGTCTTGTACACCCTGATGAACAGCCTTAATGGCCAACGCCTCGTCATCCTGGCCGGAAAGCACGACCACCGGCACATTGGGGGAGTGCTCCATGACTTTGCGAAAGGTTTCCGCGCCTCGGCTGTCGGGCAAGTTCAAGTCCAAAAGCACAACCGAGGGCGTCTCTTTGCTCAGTGAGGCGAGGCCATCGGAGAGCCGGTGCACACAATGGATGTTCACCGGAGTCTTGCACTCGACCAGCCGCAGGCGGACCAGATCCGCATCGCCCGGGTTATCTTCGATCAGCAACACTTGGGTCGTGGGATGATCTGTAATCGGATGATCCATGGTCCTTCATTCTCCTCGTGGTGGCAGGCTGGCCAACTCGCACCAAAATTCTTCAATCTCCCTCACGGCGGAGAAAAAATCATTCAAATTTCCGGGCTTGCTCACGTAGCAGTTCGCCCCCAGCTCATAACTGCGCATAATGTCTTTACTCAACTGAGACGTACTGAAAATCACCACCGGGATTCGTCTCAGTTCCGGCCCCGCTCTTATGGCCGCCAATACTGCCAAGCCATCTCTCTTCGGCAGACTCAGGTCCAGGATCACGAGATCGGGACGGACTGCATTCTCATACTTTCCCCGGCGGCCGAGAAAGGCCAGCGCTTCGGCGCCATCTTCCACGCTTTCGATCTTGCTGTGGTGCGGGCTTTTGGCCAGCGCCTCGCGCGTTAATCCCACATCGGCAGGATTGTCATCCACCAACAGCAACCGCAGTCCCGATTTCATCGTGTAATCCTTCCCGCTCATCGGAGCCATACTTGTTGGAGCCATGGAGTGGCATTGTGAATTTAAAGGTGGAACCGGAACCGGGCTGCGACTCGACCCAGATTCGGCCGCCGCAGCGCTCCACGATCTTCTTGCAGATGGCGAGGCCGATGCCGTTGCCCGGATATTCGGCGCGTGCATGCAAGCGTTGAAAGACGACGAAAATTTGTTCAGCGTTCTCGGGGGCAATTCCAATTCCGTTATCACTAACGCTGAAGAGCCAGTGCATATCTTCTCTTTCCGCCCACACGGAAATCACTGGCCGATCCTGCCCGCGAAACTTGATGGCATTCCCAACCAGGTTCTGAAAAACTTGCGCTATCTGCGTGCGATCTGCCCAGACGGTGGGAAGCGTTTTCCAGGTGACAACCGCTCCACTCTCTTCAATGCCAGAAGATAAGGTTTGCAAGACGTCCTGCATCATGGCATTGCAGTCGACGCTCGCGCTGGCTACTTCGCTGCGACCTACGCGCGAAAACGCCAGCAGATCCTGAATGAGGACTTGCATGCGCTGCGCTCCCTCGCTGGCGTAACCGATGAATTTGTCGGCGTTGGCATCCATTTTGCCGCGATAGCGCTCGCCCAGCAGCTGGGTGTAGGCGGTCACCATGCGCAACGGTTCCTGCAGGTCGTGGGAGGCGACGTAGGCGAATTGTTCAAGGTCGGCATTGGATCGGCTCAGTTCTTCCGCCTTTCGGGAAAGTTCCTCCGCCTGCTCGGACAAGGCGGCCTCGGCCCGCTTGCGCTCGGTCACATCACTCGCGGCACCGAACCATTCAACGATTTCGCCGTTCTCATCTTGCAGCGGGATCGCTCGCGAGAGCGTCCAGCCCAAGCTGCCGTCCACGCGCAGCACATGGTGTTCCAGTTCGAATGTGCTCTTGGTCCGGATGGCTTCGTTGATGGCCGCCGTCACGCGCGCCTGATCATCCGGGTGAATGTACTCCTGGAGCCAGTTGCGGTTTGGCGCTTCCGTATCGGCGAGAAAATTCTTTCCCCCCAGCTGGCGCATCTCGCTCCAATCCGGGCTCATGCGATACACCACGTCTGAGCTGGCCGTCACCAGGGCACGGAAGCGTTCCTCGCTCTTGCGCAGCGCGTCTTCCGCCTGCTTGCGTTCCGTGATGTCGCGCACAATTACGGTAAACAGCTTTTTGCTCCCAGTTTCGATTTGAGAGATCGAGGCCTCAATCGGAAATTCTTCGCCACTGCATCGCAGCGCGGACAGAATGTCTGTCGCTCTCATGGCTCGATTGGTGACACCGGTCTCGGAGAAATTGCGAATATGGGCTTGGTGCGCGACCCGAAAGCGCTGTGGTATTAAGCGTTCAATGGACTGCCCCATCGGGTCCTGCTCCGAACAACCAAACATCTTCTCCGCAGCTGCGTTGAACATCACGATGCGCTGCTCTTCATCGACGCTGAGAATGGCGTCCATTGCCGAATGAATGATGCCCGCGAGACGGGCCTCGCTTTCACGCAGTGCCGCAGTGCGCTCGGTAACACGCCGCTCCAGTTCAGCGCTTAGAACTTCGCTGCGATCGACGATGAAGGCGATCCATGTGGTGAAGCCGGCGAGCAAGGCGCCGCACAATATCGCGAGCAAACTGGCTTCAACCCAGGTGTAGTGAGCCTCTGTTAACAGTGGCTTCCTTATGAACCAGCCCAGGATGCCCAGACCCACAACAGCGGCCGGGGTCACTCTCCGCAAGAGCCTGGCTCCCGCGCTCGGGCTAGTCAGAAGGCCGCCAATCGCCCAGGTGGTGCGCGAGCAGACCAGGCCGCAAGCCAGGACAAACAGGGTCATGGCGGTCGGCAAAGCCATGGTAAGGCCCGACGTTCCGGGTTGCAGAAGCAAGGCGAGGTGTCCAAATATGGCCCCCATCGCTGCCCCAATGGCAAGGAACTGGGCGGGCCAATCGTTGCTCCGGGTTTTCCAGTCTAGAAGAAAGAGTGCGAGACTGAGGAAGAGAAGATCTGCGGCGGTGCTGGATGCCATCAAGCCCGGGCGAACGCCGGCAATCCGCTCTAGGGGCGGGACGGGAGCCAGCAACTGATCGATGTGGAAGTCCCAGCCAAAGAGGTGCTCGGTCAGGCTGAGCGCCGCTGTAAGCGCGGCGATTGCTGCTGAGGTTCTCGCGGCGAGCTTCCTCGCGCGAGGAAAAGAAGGCTCGTCCTTTTTTCGCTGCAGCCACAGGGAAAGGCCGATGAGTACAAAGCAGGCGGCGGTGTTCGCCACCATCCTTACTCGCGCGGCTCCCCAGGTGCCAAGTACGGTAATGTGGAACGCCCAGCCGCAAAGACCCGACACTCCGACCGCAATGGAGAACAAGCTGGCCGCGGAGGCAAAGACACTTAACCTTTTGATCAGACCGATATCGGAGGACGTGCTCATGCAATGCGGCTCATGCCTGGGAACTTTCTTAACCAGGGGGATCGGGACGAGAGTCTGCGACCGCGCGTTGCGACGCAGCCTCGTCACATAGGTCATCGGCGGGGTTAGGGCAGGCTTTAGGAAGCGAACTGGCCGGAAGTGTAACGCACGACGGCCGGGTGCGTACGGCTAATCAGCGAACCTTCGGATGGCATTACACTACAGCTTTTGAGGAGATGGCCAGAAAACTGCTGCGCGAGATAAGAATTTACTGAGATTCGACATTTCTCAATGTCGCGAGAACGCACGAGGATTCGTCTCAGCCCGCCTTCCGCTCACCTTCTGCCGCTGCTGGCGGGCTTTCTTCATCGTCCCACTCAAACGAGAGCTCCCGCGCGGTGGTTTCAATAGGCTCGAGTTCGGGAATGTCATCGGCTACAGACGCTCCCAGTTCGGCGAACTTGCGTGCGGAAACCAGCACCCGGCTTTCCAGCGAACCGACCGCTTTGTTGTAAGACTCAACGGCTCGGTCTAGTCCAGTTCCCACTGAGCTGATGTGGCCGGCAAGCAGGCGCAAACGGTCGTGCAGTTCCTTGCCTAGCTCGCTGATCTGTTGTGCATTGCGCGCCAGTTTTTCCTGATTCCATCCGTAGTTGATGGCCTTGAGCAACGCGATCAGAGTGGTCGGAGAGGCGGGAATGACTCGGTTCAGTACTCCGTGCTCGATCAAACCTGAATCCTGTTCCAGGGCCGCGCTGAAAAATGTCTCGCCGGGAAGAAACATCACGACGAACTCCGGCGTGGCTTCGAATTGCTCCCAATATTTCTTGCCGGCGAGCGTGTTCATGTGATCGCGGACCTGCCGCGCATGATTGGCCAGGCAGGCGCGGCGGGTATCTTCGTCGGTGGTTTCGAAAGCATCGAGGAAGGCTTGCAGCGGAGTTTTCGCATCCACCACGACATGCTTTCCGCCCGGAAGTTTCACGACCAGATCCGGACGAAGCCTGCCGTATTCTGTAGTCACGGACTCCTGCTCGGCGAAATCGCAATAGGAAAGCATGCCCGCGATCTCAACCACGCGCCGCAACTGAATTTCTCCCCAACGCCCGCGGACGTTCGGCGTGCGCAGTGCCCGCACCAGGTTGCCCGTCTCCGACTGCAAGTCTTTTTGCGTGGCGATCAGCGATTGCACCTGGGCGCGCAACTCGCCATAAGCGTCGCCCCGCGCCACTTCCATCTGCTGAATTTGTGCGTCTACTTTATTCAGCGAATCGCGCACCGGTGCGACCATGTCGGCGACCGCCTTCTGACGGGCTTCGAGATCATTCTCGGCTTCGCTTTGGAAGCGCTTTAGGCTTTCTTGGGCAATTCGCAGGAAGGACATACTGTTGCTGTCCAACGCGTCGGCAGCCATGGCTTTGAAGGCATTGCCCAGTTCTTCTCTGGCGTTCGTGACCAGCTCGATCTTTTCGTTGCTGGTCTTTCGTTCCACTTCCAGAGCCGATTCCGCTCTAGCCTTGCCAGCCACCAGTTCGGTGTGAGCCTGCTGAAGCCGCGCCAGTCCGGCCTTTTCAGATGCTAATTCCTTTTCCATCAAGGACAAACGGGCGTTCAGCCCAGCGGTACGCGAGCGCAGCGCCAGCCAAGCAATCAGGCTTCCAAACAATAGGCCGATGACCCCTACGACACCTGGTTCCATAGCGAAGGTAACTTCTCAGTGTGGATTTTAGCTTCTAGCGTAGCACCAGCAGACAAATTTAAGACCGAATCTGCATTCCTCCCCCAGGATTGAGTTGACTAGGCGCAGCCCATGCTGAGGGTTCCTGGAACCACCAATAGAAGGTCGACGGACAAAAGAGCAAACGGCATAAGACTCTCAATCGTGCTTTTCTTGCTTCTGAGTTCCGCCTCAATTTCGCGGTCGTCCCGAGTGTTGGCTTCTTCGCAGAGAAGTACGGACGGAGCGGGGAGATCCGGGGGCGCGACTCTTCGACCGGCCTCATCGACCTCTCCTGACATTCCCTTTAGCGACTACGATTCTGAAGCAGAACGACAACTTCTGGAGTTGGTGAATGCGGCGCGAGCCCACGCCGGTGCTCCACCGTTAGGGCTCGATGCGGGAATGAGCCAGGCTGCCCGAACTCACGCAGAAGCGATGTTTCTGGCTAAACAACTCTCGCACCGGTTTGACGGTGAGCCCTCCCTGCCCCAACGCTTGGCGGCGGCCACGCGCACGCAACTGGATCAGGAAGGCGAAAACGTGGCGTTCGATTTCGACGCTGCCGCGGCCCAACAACACTTAATGCTTTCCCCTCCGCATCGCTCGAACCTGCTCAACCCGGCTTACAACGTGGTCGGGTTGGGCGCGGTTCGTAACGGAGATCGGCTGTACATAGTGCAGGATTTTGGCCATGCCCTCCCCAGTTACTCCGCAGCACAAGTGAAGGAGCTTATTGCCGCAGCCGTAGTGCGAACCCGGCGTCAGGCCAACCAGCCTGCCCTCGCCCGTCGCGACCTGCCGGAGGCGGACGATGCGGCCTGCTCCATGGCGCAGGCGGACAAGCTCAGCACCTCCCCGGTTCATCAACTCGCCCAGCGTTACACCGTGCTTAGCTATACCAGCCTGCACCCAGAAGCCCTGCCGGAGAATGCCGGCCACGTGCTTTCCGGCCAGAATCTACGCAGCTTCTCGGTGGGCGCGTGCTACGCGCGCACGGAGACCTATCCTACGGGTGTGTATTGGGTAGTGTTGTTGCTGGACTAAGCGCGAGTCCTGCCTGTGCTAACCTTACTCTGCCCTCCGTCTGTGGTTCCGCGTATGGAATCCTCGGCCTCAGCTCGTTTGCCTCAGGTTCACTCGAACGAGGTTCGCGTCGGCACCGCTGGCTGGTCTTATAAAGACTGGGACGGCATCTTCTATCCTCCCGGAATGCAGCGCCGCAAGCAGCATCCTCTGGAATATCTGGCGCGCTTCTTCGATACCACGGAAATCAATACTTCGTTTTATGGCCCGCTGAAGCCGGAACTGGCGAAGCTCTGGTGCCGTAAGGTCGCGGCGGTGAACAAGAACTTTCTCTTTACGGCCAAGCTTTACCGCGCCTTCACGCACTCGCCCATTGCAGTGATGGAGCCCACTTCGGCGGCGACGATTCGCCCGACCGACGAAGATGAAGCTCGCACTCGAGAAGGGCTCGATGCGATTGCCGCGGAAGGAATGCTGGGCGCATTGCTCATTCAGTTTCCGGTGTCGTTCAAGAACACTTCACTCAATCGCGAATATCTCGATCGGCTCTTGCGGCAGTTCATCGAATACCCGCGCGTGGTCGAAGTGCGGGATTCCAGCTGGAACAACGCCGAAACGCTGGCCGACTTTACCCAGAAAAACGTCGGCTTCTGCAATATCGACCAGCCGTTGCTGGGCCGATCCTTGCGGCCCACCGAACATGTGACCGGAGCGATCGGCTACGTCCGCTTGCACGGGCGCAACTACGAACAGTGGTTCGATTCCGACAATCGCAATGATCGCTACAACTATCTCTACGGCGAAAAAGAACTCGCCGGTTGGAAGGAGAGAATTGAAAGCGTTAGTCGGCGGGCGCAAACCACGTACGTGATCACCAACAATCACTTCGAGAGCAAGGCGGGCGTGAATGCGCTGGAGTTGAAAGCCATGATCGGCAATCGGCGAGTGCTGGCTCCGCCTACGCTGATCGAGAAATATCCGGAGCTGAAAAGATTCGCCGATTCGGCAGATGACGCCGGATCGGATCCAGGCCGCCAGTTGTCGCTGTTGGCTTAATCTTCTCCGCGCTCTCCGCGGATGTTCTCCCCGTTTCAGCGTTTCAAGGCTCTTAGTGGCAGAGATGCGCGGAGAAAATCCGCGAAGAGCGCGGAGAAGGCGTGAGGATTGGATGCGAGCGAGGTTGAGAGGGTGGACAATGTTGGGAAACGTTTCTAGCTGGATGGCGAGTTACGACCTTCCGCCAGTTGCGTGGTCCGCCATGCGGCGTTTGTTGTAACGCAATGCGACATTCATATAAACGTTGCCGAGTGAGGTTTCAAAGCAGATCACCAGAGCCTCGACGTCTTCGCTGGTTTTGTCACCTTCCGCGGAAGTAAGCAGGAGTGGAGGATGCACGCGAAAGTGAAAGCCCTGGTCGTTGAGCGCGCTGACGGCGTTGCCGACGACCTGATTCGCCAGTTCGTAAATGGTTTCTTTGATCAGGCTGTCGGACTCCGGCAATTCGGCTCCCGCGTAGTGGCTGGCTACGCGCACAGCGGTTTGCGGCTCGAGATCCAGAATAATTCGCCCTTCGATGTCGCCGGTGAGCGCCACCATGCCGGCCACACCTTTGCGGCGGTAACCTTCCTCTTCCATCGAAAGGTTGCCCACCTTGGTAGTGCCCTGCAAGCCTTGCGACAACACAGCGTCGGCGGCATTGATGAAAGGCTGAATCAGCTCCATCTTCATGCGACTAGACTCCCGCGCCGGCCGCGTTCACGACGGCGCCGTCTTCTCCCATTACGTACTTGATGACTTCGTACAGCACTTCCGGTTTCACCGGCTTCTGCACGAAATGACGCGCCCCGCGCTGCAAGGCAGCCACGATGTTTTCCTGGTATCCGACCGAGGACACCATCACGATGCGGGCTTCGGGGTGCGCCTGCACGATCTTCTCGGCGGCCTCGATGCCTTCCATCTGCGGCATGGTGATGTCCATGAGCACGATGTCGGGATGCGTGCGATCGAACTCGCTGATCGCCGTCAAGCCATCCCCGGCCTCGCCTGCCACCTGTCCGCCGAAGCTCTCGATCATGCGGGCCAGGTTTTTGCGCGCGAATACCGAATCGTCCACGATCAAGTAACGCACGGCCTGTCCATCTTTGCTCCGTTTAACTGCTGCAAACTGCTCCATAGCAACCTCCCCTTCTCATTTCAACACGGCGGTGTCCCGCCGGCCAGATGACTCAAGTCACCAAGCCTGAAGCTCTTCCAGCACGCCGTTCAGCGCCCCGCGCCGAAGGACTTGTGTGTGCCGCCGTCGGCATAACCATCGCTGCGGCCGCAAAGGGCCTGCAAAGTAGACGAAAGCACGTCCAAAGCGACGACCCGGGTGGCATAGCCACGCTCGATTGCGGCTTTGGGCATGCCGTAAACCACACAGGATTCTTCGCTCTGGGCTATCGTCATTCCCCCCGCCTTCTTCACTGCACCCAAACCTTCAGCCCCGTCGTCACCCATGCCGGTCATCAATACGGCGACGCTTTGCCTTCCGAATTGCTCGGCGACGCTGCGAAACAGAACGTCCACGCTGGGCCTGTGCCCGTTCACCAGAGCGTCGTCATTGAGCACCACAATATTGCCCATGGGCAGCCGTTTTACGGTCATGTGCCGGCTCCCCGGGCAGACCAGTACGCGCCCCGCCTGCAGCGCGTCTCCCGATTGGGCTTCCTTTACCCGCAGGGCGCATAACTCGTCGAGCCGGTGCGCAAACATTTCCGTAAAGCCTTCTGGCATGTGTTGCACTACGAGGATGGTTCCGGGAAAATCCGGCGGAAGTTGGGACAACAGGAATTCCAGAGCTTGCGGGCCGCCGGTGGAGATCCCGATGGCGACAGTGCGAGTGGGTGGCGGAGCAGATTTGGCGGACGTAATCTTTTCCGTGCGTGCCGGCGCCCCGCGCAAGGTTCCAGGCCGCATCACCTTACAATCGGCAGCAGCCTTGATTTTTGCGATGAGCTCCTTCGCGGTCTCCGCCATGTGCACCGAGGCGTCCTGCGGCTTGGTTACGAAGTCGAACGCGCCGAGTCCCAGCGCCTTGAAGGTGATGGAGGCTCCCTCGGTGGAGTGCGAACTCACGACGATCACCGGCAAGGGTTGCCGGCGCATAATTTCTTTCAAGGTGTCAATGCCATTCATTCCCGGCATTTGCAGATCCAGCGTGACCACGTGGGGCTGCAGCTCTTCGATCTTTTTCAGGCAGAAATTGCCGTCCATTGCGGTACCCACAACTTCGATGGACGAGTCAGCTTCGAGCATCTGCGGAATCAGCTTCCGCATTAAGGCGGAATCGTCCACCACCAGTACGCGCACCCTGTTCCGACTCACGCCTGACCTCCCACTGCACTCAGTGCCAACCGTGCCCGATCGCTCTGGTTCAGCAACAGCCCAAAGTTAGCAATACCCGGTTCCTCGGGACGCGAGCGCGAAACGTGCTCGACGATGGCCGCCAGATTCAATATCAGCACAACCTTTCCGTCGCCAAGGATCGAAGCTCCGTTTACCAGGTCGGTGGCGAAGGTCTGCTCGTCCAGAGCTTTGATCACCAACTCTTCCTCTCCTTCCAACGCGTCGACGATCAATCCATATTTCTTTTCTCCGACGGTGATCACCAGCACAAAAAGCTTGCTGGATTTCCGGTCGCCGGCGTCGGCGGGGCGGCGGCCCAGGCGCAGCAATGGCAGCACCTGATTGCGCAACTGCAGAACCTCGTAGTTATCCACCTGATGAACTTCGGCCTCGTTGGTGCGGGCGATATGACTTACGGTGTTTAGCGGAATGGCGTACAAACGCTGCTCTACCCAAAACATCAGAGCCTTGATGATGGCCAGCGTGAGCGGCAGCTTCAGCCGGAAGGTTGTGCCTTGGCCGGGACGAGTTTCAATGTGAATGGTAGCCTTCAGTCGGTGCAGCACGCTCTGCACCACATCCATGCCAACTCCCCGCCCGGAAACTTCGGTGACTTCCTCAGCCGTGCTGAAGCCGGGCCGCATGATCAGTTCCAGGGCTTCGGCTTCACTCAACCGCGCTGCTTCCTCGGGTGTGACCATTCCCAACTCGATCGCCTTGGAACGTATCTTCTGCGTATCGATGCCGCGACCGTCGTCGCGGATCTCGACCACCACCTGATTGCCTTGGTGCATGGCGTGCAGCTGGATCTTTCCTCGCGGCGGCTTGCCCAGAGTCCGGCGTTGCTCCACAGGTTCGATCCCGTGGCTGACGGCGTTTCGAACCAGATGCGTGAGCGGTTCGGCGATGGCGTCGAGAATGCCTTTGTCGAGGTCCGTTTCCTGGCCGCTAAGCTCCAGATCCACTTCCCGCCCGCACTGCCGGGCTACGTCGCGTACGATGCGTGGGAAGCGCCGGAACAGTTGATCGACGGGCACCATGCGGATCTTCATGACTGAGCGTTGCAGGTCGTTCAAGACTCGCGACTGGAAAGCCATAGCGTCGGCAAACTTGCCGCGCAGCACTTCTTTGGGGTAGCGTTTGCCAAACTCGGTCAGCGCCTGCTGCAACATCGATTTGCCGATGATGAGTTCTCCAACGAGGTTGAGGACGCTATCGATGCGTCCCGCTTCCACCCGCAGAATATTCTCCGTCATCAGTGCCGGCGCAGTTTCCGGAGCGGGACTCGGAGTTTCGGACTGAGCTGTCTGGGGCTCGAAAGGAGATGCCGAAGATTGGTCCGGAGAGATGGGACTTGCCGTGTCCGCAGCTTCTGGCGACGAGGGTGAGTCAGTCACAGGCGGATCCGTCGGGGTGGTGAACTGCGATCGAGCGGCTGCAATCAGGGTCACGATCACATCCGTCGCTATGGTTGGAATACGGCTCTTGGCCGCGATTTGCTCTTCTGAGTGTGAAGTGGCGAAGACGAATTCAACCTGCTTGGTGGCAGCCGGCGATTTTGCGTCGGGGCGCACGACCAGCACTTGACCGATACTACTGATGGCATTCTGAATCAGCTGCCGTGCCGCAATGGGCATAGGGCAGTGGGGATCGATTTTGACCACTACGTCGTAAAGACTCAAGCCGGCGGCTTGCGCCTGTGCCATTGCGCGCTTTTCTGCGTCGGTCCAGTCCTTGGCGGACTGCAGGCTTGGCTCGGTGGATTTTTTCTTGCGCCGCGATTTCCTGGCGGCGGGAGCAGAGGTCAGCTCGCTGATTCTCTGGCGCAGAGCCTCAGTGGCAGGCATTGGGCTTCCGCTGCGATAAGACGCCAGCATGGCCGCGAAGACGTCCGCCGCGGCAAAAGCGATCTCCGCCAACGCCCCATGCGCGGAGGCAGTTTCTAGCGAAAGGGCATCCTCAAACTGGTGCGCCAGTTCGCTCAGCTCGCGCAGGCCGCAGGCCGCCGAATCGCCTTTGAGCGTGTGGACCGTCCGGCGAATCGAACGCACAATCTCCTCGTCGCCGGGATGATTCTCCAGCTTCAGAGATTCTTCGTTCAGCGCCTGCAGCAATTCCTGCGAGGTTTCGAAGAACAGCTCCCGCAGCTCTGCGCCACGCTCGTCGGGTGAGTCGGTCACTCCCGCACCTCAATCCGCTGATAGGCGGTTCCGCTGTCGCGGTGCACCATCTGGAATCGATCGGTCAGGCCCAGCAGACTTTCGGCATGGCCCACGAAGAGATAGCCGCCGGGATTCAGGCAGCGGTAGAACTTTTCGATCAAACGCTTTTGTTCCGCCTCATCGAAATACATCATCACATTGCGGCAAAAGATCACGTCGTTGCGCTGCGGCAGGTACTCGGTCTTCAAATTGTGAAAATCGAAGTGGACCATTTCTTTCAGCGCCTTCTTGACCGCGTAGCGGTCGCCGACCTTGTCGAAGTAGCGCAGGCGGAAGCCGTAGTCGACGCCGCCCATCTGGTGCTCGTTGTAGGCGCCTTCTTGCCCCGTGCGCAAAACGGAGTAGCTGATGTCACTGGCTAGGATTTCAACGCGCCAGGGCGGCGGAATCAGCGGTTTGGGTAACGCAATCTCCACCGGCAGGGGATTGCGCAGATAGTAGTAAGCCAGGGAATCGACGCCCATCATAGCCAGTGTGTAGGCTTCTTGCCCGGTGGAGCAGCCCGCGCTCCAAATCCGGATGGAATATTCGCGGTGCGCCTGCTTTTGCTTGAGCATGTCTTCCAGCACGTACTTCTGGAAGAGATCGAGTTGAGCTTTATGGCGGAAGAAGCTGGTTTCGTTGACGGTGAGATTCTCGACCAACTTCGCCAGTTCCATCTTGCCGTCCTGACTGATCAGCAGGCGGTAATAAGCGTAGAAGGAATCTGCCTTACACTCTTTCAGACGTTTCAGCAGACGGTCCTGGAGGAAGTGGGTGCGGCGCTCGTCAAAATGCATGCCGCACTCCTGATAGATCAGGGCTTGCAGAAGACGAAGTTCCGCTTCGGTCAGGATGGGAGCCGGTGCCGCTCCGAATGCGCTCATGCTCGGTCTCGCCTCATTTGCCTTTCGCTTACTCCGCCTCTGTCAAGCTTCCATCTCGACTACTTGGCCGCGGCTGCGCGTGCCTCGACTGCCGGTGTTTTACCTTCCCGGTTGGCCTTGGCTTGCAACAAGCTGGCCGGAGCCAGCAGCTTGCTCATGTCCAGTAATACGATCAGTCGGCCTCGAACCTTGCCGAGTCCGGTGACGCAATTCAGACCACCGTCCTGAAACGCCGCGGGCGGCGGTTCCACATCTTCGGGGGGGATTTTCACTACTTCGGACGCCGAGTCCACGATCAGCCCGGCCAGCCTTCCGGAATGTTCCACCACCAGGATGCGGTTTCCTTTTTTCAGCGCAGCCTGCTTGATGCCAAAACGTTTGCGCAGGTCCATGACGGAGACGATCTTGCCCCGCAGGTTAATCACACCCTCCAGATAATCGGGCGCATCGGGGACCGCGGTGATCTCGGGCACGCGCACGATCTCGTGCAACGAAGTAATCGGCACGCCATAGGTCTCACGCCCGACCTGGAAGCCCACGATATGGAGTTCGCGACTCATCGCTGGTCCTCTCTTCCCCGCTGCCTTGCTAGTAACGCGATCCCGCTGCTGCCCGCTTTGCGTTCTGCGATTTTTCGTCCGCGGACCGCCGCGATGCCGCCTCATCGAGGGTGAAGCGGTCCATAAACTCGAGCAAACCGCGCGACATCTTTGACATCTGCTCGGCCGAGGCTGCCAGTTCCGTGGACCCGGAAGTCGACTGCTGCACCAGTTCGCGCATGCGCTCCATGGCCTTCACCACGGCTTGCGCGCCAGAGGCTTGTTCTTCCACGGCCGAGTTGATTTCATGGGTGATTTCGTTCAGCCGCGTGGTGGCGCGGGCGATCTGCGATGAGCCGTGCGATTGTTCATTGGTGGCGGCGCCGATCTCCTGCGCGAACTTGTAGACCTCGGTGACCACGTTCGAAATCTTTTTCAGGGCCGCGTTCAATTCGCCGCCCAGATCCAGGCCTTCGTTCACGATTCCGGTGGAGCGGTCCATGTTCTCCACGGCCTTGCGAGCTTCCTTCTGAATGCTCTGGATCAGTTCGGAAATTTCCTTGGTCGATTGCGCCGACTTTTCCGCCAGCTTGCGGACTTCGTCGGCGACAACGGCGAAGCCGAGGCCATGCTCGCCCGCGCGGGCTGCTTCAATGGCGGCGTTCAAGGCCAGCAGGTTGGTTTGCTCCGCCAGATCGTCGATGACTTCGATAATCTTTCCGATATCGTCAGCGCGCTGTCCCAACGCTCCGATGATCTCCCCGGAGCTTGTAATCGTGGCGTTGATCCGGTTCAGGCCGTCGGTGGCCTTTTCCATCGTGGTGATGCCGCTGTGCACTTCTTCGCGCGAGCGGTTGGAGATATCGAGCAGAACTTTTGCGGTATCCGCCACGCGTTGAATCGAGGCGACCATCTGGTCGATGGAGGCGGAAGTCTCGCTTACGCTGGAAGCCTGCACCTGCGTGCTCTTCACCATGTTCTGCACATTCACACTCATCTCGTGCATGGTGCTGGTCACTTCATCGATGGCCGAGGAAGCCTGCAGACCGACTTTCGCCGAGTCGTCAGATGCATTCGCGACCTGCCCGGAAGCGCTGGCTACCTGAGCGGAGGCGTCACGCACGCTACGCACCAATCGCGCCAAGCCTTCCACCATCCGGGCGAAAGCGTTGCCCAGTGTGTCGTGCGCCGAGCGCGGTTTCACCTCAACCGTGAGATCTCCGCCGGCGATGGCTTCGGAGACGGCCGCCATTTCCTTGAGATAGGTGACCATCTTGGCGAAGGTGCGGGCCAGTTCTCCGATTTCGTCCTGACGGGTTACATCTATGTTGTGTTCCAGATCACCGGTGTCGCCGATCTGCCGCGACACGGTCATGAGATTGGTCAGCGGTCCGGTGATCGACTTGGCCGTGGTGATAGCGACAAAAATGCCCACACTCAGCGCGATCAGC
>Ga0074046_10000080_pt1 | contig 75789 bp, 64 predicted proteins | sample BogForMeECP23OM3_FD_94441 | JGI IMG/M metagenome (GOLD analysis project Ga0074046, IMG submission 94441) | Bog forest soil microbial communities from Calvert Island, British Columbia, Canada - Bog Forest MetaG ECP23OM3 | ecosystem: Environmental > Terrestrial > Soil > Wetlands ... | reverse complement strand
GCTCTGGAGGGGTTGGCCGCTCAACTGCGCTCGCCAGCAGCAGAACGACACACAGGATTAAGATCCCTACGATCATTCCACCCGCTCCAGGAGCCGAACTTAACTCCCGATCACATCCACAAGGATGCCGGACATGTGGAAATGCGTCACTAGTGCCTGGGGTTCATTCGCACCAGTACTTCGCTCCGGGACTTTTGGGGCGCTCCTTTGGTACTCCCTTACCAGCGTGTCAGACCAGCGATTGGCGGGGGAATGATTTGAGGTTTCTCAGCGCCAGCGAAGCCCTTATGCAAATCGCACGATCGCCTTTTCAACGTTCGCCCGCTTTCTCTCGGCTTCTGGCTACGCTATGCTGATGGCACCATGCATGATCTGAACTACTTCCGGGAACATCTGGACGTTTTCGCCGAGATGGCGAGACGCCGCAACATCACACTCGACCTCGATGGCTTTCGCGCGCTGGACAAAGAGCGGCGTGAGCTGATTACCGAAAACGAGCATCGCAAGGCGCAACGCAATAAAGCCAGCGACGAAATTGTGCGCCTCAAAAAAGAAAAGCAGAGCGCGGACGCTATCCTCGCGGAGATGAAGCAGCTTTCCGAACGCGTCAAGCGGGCCGACGAGCGCATCGCTGAACTGGACGCCATACAGCGAGAACTGCTGCTGAACATTCCGAACATTCCGCATTCCAGCGTACCGACGGGTCATGGCGCCGAGGACAACACGGAGGTGCGTCGCTGGGGTACGGCGCCGAAGTTCGATTTTCAACCAAAACCTCACTGGGAGGTCGGGGAACAAGCGGGGATCCTGGACCTGGAAGCGGCTGCGCGGATTACGGGCGCGCGGTTCGCCGTTTACAAGGGCTGGGGAGCGCGGCTGGAGCGGGCGCTGGCGAATTTCTTTCTGGATGTGCACACGCGTGAGCACGGCTACACGGAAATCTTGCCGCCGTTCCTGGTGAATACCGCTTCCCTAATGGGCGCGGGCCAACTGCCGAAGTTTGCCGCGGACCTCTTCAAATTGCAGGATACCGATTTCTGGCTGACGCCCACCTCGGAAGTGGAGCTGCACAACCTCTATCGCGACACTATGCTCGCGGAGGAACAGTTGCCGATTCTCGTGACTGCTTGGACTTCCTGCTTCCGCTCCGAAGCCGGCGCAGCGGGTAAAGACACGCGGGGCATCCTGCGCCAGCACCAGTTCCAGAAAGTGGAACTCTTCAAGTTCACGCATCCGGACAAGAGCTACGACGAACACGAAACCTTGGTGCGCAACGCCGAGACCATCCTGCAAAAGCTTGGATTGCACTACCGCACCGTGCTGCTATGCTCCGGCGACATGGGTTTTGCTTCAGCGAAGACCTACGACCTGGAAGTCTGGCTGCCCTCAAGCAACGAATTCCGGGAAATTTCTTCTTGCTCGAACTGCGAAGCCTTTCAAGCGCGGCGCGCGGGCATCCGCTTCAAGCCTAAGGCCGGCGGAAAGAGCGAATTCGTGCACACGCTCAACGGATCAGGACTCGCTGTAGGCCGCACCTGGATTGCCGTCGTGGAGAATTACCAGCAGGCCGACGGATCGATTGTGATCCCTGAAGTGCTTCGCCCGTATATGGGCATAGAGCGGATTCCATAGGGAGAGTAGCCAAGAACGCGAAGAGGGGACGAGTACGGCCCTGAATATATAACCATTGTGTTTACAATTAGTTACAATCTTTTCGAGCCCGGTCACCTGTGCATCTCTGGCAACCGTTTCGTCGCGCAACCCCTTGAAAGTACAGCTTTTTGTTTGACTCCCCGTGAGCCCCTGCATACACTCGCCTCAACGCCGCCCAAGGGAGAGAAAGGTCGGGTGAGGCGGCGGCCGCACTCACATTCTGAGATGACATTTATTGTTCGTATGCTGCGGTTTATATTCTGGGTTGTCGTGGTTTCCTGGAGCCTGGCGCTCCTGCGCCGCCTTGTGCAGCGGATGAGACAGGGCGCGGCGCAATCGCATGCGCCCGTGGAAATGCCGAATGATGCGATAACCCGGAAACTGGTGAGAGATCCCGTGTGCGGCGTGCACATCGCCGAAATGCTGGCGCTGCCGCTGCGGCAGGATGGCGAGTTGCTGCACTTTTGTTCCGCCGCCTGCCGGGACAAATATGTGAGTGAGACGCGGAAGATCGCCGCGAACGGCTGACGCCAAAGACTTTGTGGAACGAAAAGTAGTTCAACACAATAGCAAGCTGCTGCAGAAATCCAGCGCAATGGAAAGGACCGAAGCTGATGGCCACGGTCGCAAAACCTCAAGTCCCAACCCGTCCTGTAGGTGCCCCTCCGATGGTGCCGCGGATCGCGCCGCGTGAAGAGCTGAATCCCTTCCGCATCGCGCAAATCCAATTCGATATGGCGGCCGAAGTCCTGAAACTTGATCCAGGACTTCGCCAGGTGTTGCGCACGCCCAAACGCATTCTGGAAGTGTCGCTGCCGACGAAGATGGACAACGGTCAGGTGAAGGTGCTGACCGGCTATCGCGTGCAACACAACATCGCGCGCGGGCCGGGCAAAGGCGGCATCCGCTTCCATCCCAACGTGACACTGGACGAAGTGAAAGCCCTGGCGGCGTGGATGACCTGGAAGACCGCCGTGGTGAATGTGCCGTTCGGCGGCGCGAAGGGTGGCGTCATCTGTGACCCGAAACGCATGTCGAAGAGCGAGTTGGAGCGGCTGACGCGCCGCTTTGCCAGTGAGATTCTGCCGCTGATTGGCCCGGATCAGGATATACCGGCGCCGGACGTGTACACTGATGCGCAAACCATGGCCTGGATCATGGATACCTATTCCATGATGGTGGGCCATACCGTGCCGGGCGTGGTCACAGGTAAACCTCTTTCGATTGGTGTCTCGGTGGGACGCGCAGAAGCAACCGCGAAGGGACTAGTGTACGTCGTCGAAGAGGCCTGCAAGATGAAGAAAATCTCCTTGCGCGGCGCGACCGTGGCCGTTCAGGGTTTTGGCAACGCCGGTGCCACTGCAGCACGCCTTCTGGCGGAGAGGAAGGCGAAAATTATAGCCCTGAGCGACACGCGCGGCGGCGTGACGAATTCGCGCGGCATCGATCCCATCAAGGCCATCCGCTATAAGGAACGCTCCGGGACGGTCGTCGGCATGCCCGGCGCTTCCCGCATATCCAATGACGATTTGCTCACGATGAAGTGCGACATCCTGGTGCCTGCGGCGCTGGAAAACGTTATCACGCTTCAAAATGCGGAAGCCGTGAAGGCGCGTATCGTCGCCGAAGCGGCCAACGGCCCGACCACGCCCCACGCCGACGAGATTCTGGCGCGGCGCGGGATCACAATTTTGCCGGACATTCTGGCGAACGCCGGGGGCGTCACGGTCAGCTATTTTGAATGGGTGCAGAACCAAGAAGGCCTGCTCTGGGATGTCGACGAAGTGAACATACGCCTGCAGAAGATCATGGTCCGGGCGTTCCACGACATGGTGGACGCCATGCGCAAACACCACGTGCCCCCCCGCGCCGGCGCCATGGTGCTCGCGGTCAGCCGCGTCGCCGAAGCCACATTGGTCCGCGGCCTGTTCCCTTGATGATAGGCTCATCCAGCGTCATTCTTTCCTGAGGCGCACGGATTATTTCTTCTTTCCCAAGCCCATAAACTCGGGCCGGAAGTCCCCACTATTTTTCCTGTAGGTGAAAAACTCCTTGCAGGGAGAAATGAGTGCGCGTACATTCGCAAGTGCCGGGCGTTTTCTGGTGCGCGGTGTGGAAAGGGCGTGCCAGGCAAAACGTGTCCGGCTATTTTCTTCACGGAACGTGAGCAAACACGGACGATCATGAGCCATCTCCATTCGCAAGGCATCGCCGCCCCACCCATTCTGCTGGCCATCGGGGGATTTGACCCGAGTTGCGGCGGAGGCGTTGGCGCGGATCTCAAGACCTTTGCTGCCTACGGCTGTTACGGTGTGGCAGCCATTACTTCGCTGACCGTGCAGAACACGCAGCGCGTGGAGGCCGTCCATAACACGCCCAGCGCGGAATTGCGCGAACAGCTGGAAGTCCTGACGAAAGATTGCGACATTGCCGCGGTGAAAATCGGCATGCTGGGAAACCGCGCGAACGCTGTCGTGGTGGCGGAGTTTCTCGACACCAACAAATTTGCCCACGTCGTGCACGACCCGGTGATGCGCTCTTCCAGCGATACCGAGCTGCTGGATGCGACCGGAATCAAGTATCTTGCCACGGAACTCCTGAAACGCTCCAACGTGATCACTCCAAACATTCAGGAAGCGGAGATTTTGTCTGGCCTCACGATCAAGGACGTGGGGGACATGGAAGCGGCGGCGCGCAAGCTGGTGGAAATGGGCGCGCACGCCGTCATCGTGAAGGGCGGCCACATGGAGAAGGCCGTGGATGTCCTCCTTGATGGGGATGAACTCCACCTGTTAAGCGGCGACAGGGTGAAGCTGGAGCACACGCACGGAACCGGCTGCACCTTCGCCTCGGCGATTGCCGCGCAGTTGGCGGCCGGAAGATCGCTGCTGGAGGCCACCACGCTGGCCAAGGCCTACGTCATGAAGGCCATCGAACGAGCCTATCCTGTAGGAAAGGGGCGGTTACCGCTCGACCACTTTTACCGCATGAAGATTGAACCGGTCACGCGGGGAACGCATGAGGTGCCGCAGCACGGGTTTCATGCTGCGGCCGAACCCGCAGCACACTGACGCAGGAGTTCGGAGCCCAGGTTCCTCCGAGTTCGATGAGGAGGGCATGTGCAGAAAATCTTCCGATGCTCGAAGTGTGAGCGTGGCATGCGTGTAGTCGGATCAACGGGGCTGGGGAAAGAGGTCGAGCGGGTGGCCATCTGCCCCTACTGCAAAACCAAGAATAAAGTGACGTGGCCGAAGGGCGACAAATTCAACATGCAGCGCATCGCCACGCGCTAGTCACCTTTTCACTCCGCAGTTCTTCCACGCGTCCTCGCTGCTTCGGTTGCACCTGTCAACGAATCGTTCTGTGCAACCTCATGTCACCAGCCCCCGCCACCGCCTCCACCTCCACCTCCTCCGGAACCTCCCGATCCGCCGCCTCCGCCGGAACCTGGGGCCGAAGACGAGGAAGAGATGGCGCTGGTAAAGGAATTACTGAACGAGGAAGCGAAGTTCGCCCCGGTGAATCCACCCAAGGAAGCGCCTGAGTAGAACGAAGGTGCGTAGTAGGCCGCGCTGGAATGGCCGGGCACAGAGCCCGCTGCGTCGAGCACACCGGAGAATTTGTTCGCCCAGTCCTGCTCGACGTCCAGCGCCAATGCGTACGGTAGAAACTTCTCAAACACCGCCGGTGTCTGCTGTGGCGGCATAGCGCGGTTCAGGCGGTCGCTATCCACGGCGCCGAGGAACATCTTGAAGCCCTCTACCTGGTCCAGCAGGTGCCGCCCGGCAAAAGTCGGGGCTTTCATCAAATAGAGAAAAACAATGTGAAGTGCCCCGCTTGCAATGATGAACGCAACCAGGGCCAGGGAAGAAATCTTCAGCAGAATAAAGAGCCCCAGAACTTCCCCGCCGACAAACGGGATGCAAAAAAACGTAATGAATATCGCCTTGACCGTGTTGCCGAAAGGAATCTCTCCGCGCGAGAATGCGGCATGCCATGACTGCACAACATTCTTCAGCAGCGCGGCAAGGCCAATAGACCAGAAGGTCAGCCAGAAACCCAGAAAGGCGCCGATGAAAAGCTGCGGCCCGCCTTGGGCCATCAGATGGACGACGATAATCGCCAGAGAAAGGAGAACCGGCGGCAACAGATAGCGGGAATTGGTGACGAAATAGACCTTGTTCTCGGCGCTCTTAAGCCACTTCTGGACGGCGGCCATAGCCGCTCGGATGATCTCATGATTTTCCTGGTGCAGCCAGATTACCTTGCGGTCCTCGAACAGCACGCCGGCGATCTGCTTTTCGTCGGGCGTTAGCACGCGCTCATCCTTGTCCGTGAGGCTGAGCATATATGCGCCGGCATCTTCCTTGATTTTCAAGTAGCCGCGCGCGGCCATGTCCAGAATTGCGGCGGCGAACGTCTTGTTGTCGAAGCCCATGCGGACCAGATAGCGCATGCCCGCCGGCGAGAGAGTTGCTGGTGGTTCATAAAGCGGCATGATGACCCCGGGAAGTGGGTCGCGACCCACCTCTGCCCAGGCAATCAGGTAGTAGAGAAGGAGGACCAGCAAACCAGTGGCCAGGAGAAGCGCGTCGCGATTGTCCCGGAAGAAATATTCAGCCTTTTGCGAGAACGTGGGCGGCGTAACGTAACCCTTGGGCCAACTCAGCAATACGCTGAGGCCTTCCCTGGGGGCGAGTGGGCGCGTCGTGGCGAATTGGAACGAATCGGCGTCGCGCGAACTAGTCAGTTCGGATTCCCTCGAACCCTTCGGCCCCGTGAAGCCCGCCAACGTCACCTGGTCCGCGGGGATCGCGGACAGCAAATGCACGGTGGCGCTGGCGTGGTCAATGCGGAAATTCCAGCCCAGCCCGGTGACATTCCAGAAAAGCTCGTCATGATCAGAGAAGAAGCCCAACTGCCGGTTGGTCGTGTAGGTCAGCGTGTAAACATGACGCCCCGGCGGAACCATGGCATTGGGATCCCCAAGGTAAATGCGCACTCCGTTGAAATAGTTCTCCATGCGGAAAATCTCTACCGCGGAATCGCGCGTCGCGGCGAGCATTTGGAACCCGACAACATAGCGGTTGTTGTAAGGGTCGGAATAATGTGTGGGGAATTCGCGAAAGATGCCGTGGCGGATCAAGCCGCCTTCGGCAACCACCGTGATGGTTTCCGTAACCTGCAGAGAGGAGTCATCCTGTAGCGTGATGTCGCTATGGAAATCGAGGATGCGCTCCGTTTGGGCATGGGAAGGCGTAGCCCAAGCCAGTAGAGCGGCGAGGAGAAGAAACATACGGCTGTTGAACAAATGGTGCATGGAGAGGTGCTCTATTCCAGTCTAGCGGTAACAGAGCACGCATGCAGGGAGTTGCGCTGAGGTGGTTAATTGCTAATCGGCAACAGCAGGAACGGGCTGTAGGAGCAAAAAACCCGCCGCGCCGGGTGATTCGCCCTGCGCTTACAGCTCACGCGCGATAGACAATTTTGCCGGCGACGATGGTAGCGGCCGGGCCACCCTTGAACCATTTGCCGTCGAACGGCGAATTGCGCGACTTGCTGGCCGACTCTTTTACGTTATATGTCCATGCCCGATCCAATGAAAATATGGTGATGTCCGCGGGCTCACTAACGGCGAGTTTGCGTTCTTTGCCCAAGACGCGCGCGGGCCCCGTGGTAAAGAGTTCCACCATGCGCATCAGCGAGAGCTTGCCGGTGTAAACAAGTTGCTCCAGCGCCAAGCCGAGAGCTGTCTCAAAGCCCAGGATACCGAAGGGGGATTTGTCGAACTCCACATCCTTGAGAGCCGGCTCATGGGGGGCATGATCGGTGGCGATGGCGTCCACGGTGCCATCGGCAAGGCCCTGCCAAAGGGCTTCCCGGTCGGCCCGTGCGGCCAGGGGCGGATTCATTTTGTAGCGCGAATCGTAAGTCACATCTTCGTCGATCAAGGTGAAGTGGTGCGGTGTAACTTCGCAGGTGACTCGCAGCCCATTCTGCTTGGCATAGCGCACCTGATCGAGCGAAGCCTTCGCCGAAAGATGCGCGATGTGCAGCCGCGCGCCGGTGAGCTCCGCGAGCTGAACGTCACGGGCAACACAGACGGATTCCGCGGCCGCCGGCATGCCCGGTAAACCGAGGCGAGTGGAAGCGATGCCTTCGCGCATCACGGCGCCCGCGGCCAGAGAAACATCCTCGGAGTGCTCGATCACGGGGAGTTCCAGTGTGCGACAGTAGTCCATGATCTGCCGCGCCAGCTTGGCCGTGGCGATGGGTTTGCCGTCGTCGGAAACGCCCACAATGCCCGCTTCGCGCATCGCCCCAATTTCGGCAATGGCTTCGCCTTTGCTGCCCACGCTGGCGGCGCCAATCGGCCACACGCGCACGTGGCCGTGGGCCTTGGCGCGGTCAACAATGAATCGCGTGATCGATGCGTTGTCGTTAACCGGCTGGGTGTTGGGCATGCAGCAGACCGCCGTGAAGCCGCCGCGCGCCGCTGCGAGCGTCCCGGTCTCGATGGTCTCGGAGTTTTCCTGGCCCGGTTCGCGCAGATGCACGTGCATGTCAATGAAGCCCGGCGCGACGATCAGGCCGGAAGCGTCGAAGACTTCCGCTCCGCCAGCGAGGGATATTTTCCCGCTGGGGGCGATTTCCGCGATGCGCTCGCCATCCAGCAGGATGTCGCGCGGCGCGTCGGTCTTGGACGTGGGATCGAGGACGCGCCCGTTCTTAATCAGAAGCATGGGCAGATTCCTTGGGCTTCGGTTCGCCTTTTACTTCGAGTGCGGGATGCGTGCCTTCCGTGGCGCCGACCATGAGCAGGTAAAGAATGGCCATGCGCACCGCCACGCCGTTGGTCACCTGTTCAAGTACGGCGGAGCGCGGCCCATCGGCCACTTCCGGGGTGATTTCGATGCCGCGATTGATGGGACCAGGATGCAGGATGAGCGCGTCCTTCTTGGCCAGGCGCATGCGTTCTTCGTTAAGCTGGTAGAGCAGAATGTAGTCGTTTTGCGAGAGGGACGGTTCGTGCAAACGCTCGGTCTGCACGCGCAGAACCATAATCACGTCCGCGTCTTCCAGCGCCTCTTCGACGCGATAAACGCAGCGGATAGGTGTTCCTGGCGGCCCAATCTTCTCCAGTTCGCGCGGCACCCACATGGCGGGCCCGCAGAGCGTGAAGCGGCAGCCGAATTTTCCCAGCAGATGAATGTTGGAACGGGCCACGCGCGAGTGGGAGATATCGCCGAGGATGGTCATGTTCAGGTCCTTCAGGGTGCCTTTGCGGTCGCGAATGGTCAGCGCATCGAGCAGCCCCTGCGAAGGATGCTCATGCGTGCCATCACCCGCATTGACCACGGGGATTTCCAGGTGCCGCGCCACAAAGTCCGCCGCGCCTGAAGAGGAATGGCGCATCACGAAGCAATCCGGCTTCATGGCGTTCAGGTTGTTGGCGGTATCCAGCAGCGTTTCGCCCTTCTTCAGGCTGGAGGCCTCAGCCTGCAGGTTCATTGTGTCCGCGCCGAGGCGCGAGGCGGCCGTGCCGAAACTCAGGCGCGTGCGCGTGGAGTTCTCGAAGAAAGCGAGCACCACGGTTTTGCCGCGCAGCGTGGCGAGCTTCTTCAGCGGATGGCGCTGGATTTCCTGGAATGGTTGAGACTGATCGAGAATGAAATTCAGTTCGTCCGCGGTGAGCGGTTCAAGGGCGAGCAAATCACGAAAACGATAGGTCACATTTGGACTCAGATGATCACGCGGCGGGCCTCGGAGCGTCGAGGGCTTCTCCGCCCCTTCCTAAATCTCATTTTACGCGGACCGCCGCCATGACGCAAAAAGTTTGCTGGCCCTCCCTAAGACTCCACGCGGTCCACGAGGATAACGCGCTCTTCGTTGTCGATCTCTCTCAAGCGAACCTCGATAATCTCGGTGTCGCTGGTCTGGATGTCGCGGCCCACGTACTGCGCCTCGATGGGCATTTCGCGGTGGCCACGGTCAATCAGCACGCACAAGGAAACTCGTTTGGGCCGGCCAAGATCGAACAGGCCGTTCATGGCCGCGCGGACCGTGCGCCCGGTGTAGAGCACGTCGTCAACCAGAACCAGGTCCAGGCTATCCACCGGGAACGAAATATGCGAGGACTGTAGCACTGCCTGTGGCGCGACCTTTGACAGATCGTCGCGGTATAACGTGATATCCAGCGTGCCCACAGGCACTTCCACGCCATCAATCCCGCGCATAGCCTGCGCGATTCGCTGCGCCAAGGGTACGCCGCGCCGGCGTATCCCAATCAACGCCAGATGCCGGGTGCCCCCGCTTTTTTCCACAATCTGGTGTGCCAAGCGCTGCAACGTGCGGTCGATTTCCGCCGCGGACATCAACTGACTTTTTTCGACGAGTCGCATAGTTGCGTAATCCTAGCACAATTGGCGGCCACACATGGCGTGACGTCCGGCACAGAATCGCGTGCGCATTTACGGGCCATTCCCGCGGGCATGCTAGACTCTCGCTGACAGAGGAAGGGAGTCAATGAAAATGCGCTGGGCGGCGGCCGTTCACCTTTTAAGGCGGTCTTTGTGCGTAACACTTGCGGGGGCGTTGTTCACTGCACTGGCATTCGGGGCCCAAGCGCCGAGGAAGCACCCCGCCAGGAACATCCCGCATCCTGCCCACCCGAAACTCGTGGTGATGATCGTCGTAGACCAGATGCGCGGTGACTATGTGGACAAATTCCGCGGACAGTGGACGGGCGGGCTCAAGAAACTGGTGGAGGAGGGTGCGTGGTTTCGTGAAGCGGCCTATCCTTATGCGGCCACGGAGACCTGCGTGGGCCACGCTACGATCTCCACGGGAGCATTTCCGGCGGCCCACGGAATGATTGCCAACGCCTGGTGGGACCGTGATCAACAGAAAATGGTCACCTGCACTAGCGATCCGAATGCGAAAAACGTGGCCTATGCGGGTGGCAGCACCAAAGGCGGGGATTCCGCGGTGAGGATGCAACTGCCCTCGTTTGCCGAGGAACTCAAATTCCAAACGGGCGGGGCCACGCGCGTGGTCACGTTCTCCCTGAAGGCCCGCGCGGCCATCACCCTGGCGGGACACAAAGCCGATGCCGTCACTTGGTTGGATTCCAGCACGGGTACCTGGGTCACTTCCTCGACCTACGGCACAATGCCTTTCGTGGGGGAGTTCGCGAAAAAACACCCGGTGTCGGAGGACTACGGAAAGACGTGGTCGCTCTCCCTGCCGGAAAGCGCCTACTTCTATGACGAGAAGGCGACGGGCGTTGCACCGCCGGTAGGTTGGTCAGCCAGTTTTCCTCACGCATTGCGCGGGAAAGATGGGGGCTCGTCCGCGGATGAAGTGTTTGTCGAGCAGTGGGCAAGCAGCCCGTTTGCCGATGCTTACTTAACGCGCATGGCGGAGGCTGCCATTGAATCTCTGGGCTTGGGCAAAGCCGGTGGCACCGATTATCTGGGCGTAAGCTACTCCACACTGGACTACGTTGGCCACGCCTACGGCCCACGCAGCCGTGAGATTCAAGACATTCTAGTGCGTTTGGATGAGGAGCTTGGCGAGCTGTTGGCGCACCTCGATCGGAAGGTTGGACGCGGCAACTATATCGTGGCATTGAGTGCCGACCACGGTGTCGCGCCGGTGCCGGAAGACATGGCCAAGACGGGCGCCGACGCCGGTGTCTTAAATGTTTCCGAGCTGCAGGAACGCATGGAAAAAGCGCTGGAGCCGTTCAACTACACGAAGTACGCGATCGCCCGCATGGCCGAAGGCAACGTGTACTTTTCCCCCGGAATTTATGGCCGTTTGAAGCAGGACCCCGCGGCGTTGCGAGCGCTGGTGGATGCGGCGTTGTCGCAGCCTGGTGTGGCCGCGGTCTATCGCGCGGAAGACTTAAGCGGAGCAGTTTCGGGCAGTTCGCAAATCCGTACGGCCTTGACGCTCAATTATTTCCCTGGCCGCAGCGGTGATCTATTCATTGTTCCGAAGCCCTACTGGCTCGTGGATGGCTCGCCCGCAGGCAAGAAAGCTGGCGGCGGCACAGGACACGGCACTCCTTACAATTACGACCAGCATGTGCCGTTGCTTTTGCTGGGATACGCAATTCAGCCGGGCGAGTATTTTGCTGTGGTCACGCCAGCGGACATCGCACCCACTTTTGCCGCGCTTTGCGGCATCACGCTAGCTACGCGCGATGGGCGTGTTCTGGCGGAAGCTCTGCATGCACGCGCGTCCAAATAATTCCACAAGCTGCACGGGATTTTTCGGATGCACAAGAAACTTCGTGCTATTCTCTCTCCAACGTGAGTTCTCTGGACCGCGTTGACCTCCAAGTGCAAGTTGGCGCTCTGCGCCTTACTAATCCCGTCATCGCAGCAAGCGGCACCTTTGGCTATGGCTTAGAATTTGCTCATCTGGTCGACTTGAACCGCCTGGGCGGCTTCGTCACTAAGGGCGTATCACTCGAACCCATCGAAGGTGCGCCTGCTCCCCGGCTCTGCGAAACGCCTTCTGGGATGCTGAATGCGGTAGGCCTACAGAACGTAGGCGTAGCTTCGTTCGTCAAGGAAAAGCTGCCCCTGTTGCAAAAATACAACACCAACGTCATCGTCAATGTTTTTGGATACACTATTGAAGATTACGTGGAGGTGATCCGGCGGCTTGAGGATGCCTCGGGAATCGCCGCCTATGAGCTAAATATTTCCTGCCCGAATGTCAAAAAGGGAGGGATGCAGTTCGGCAGTGATCCCGATCTGGTCGCGGAAGTTGTTATGGCAGCCCGGCGGGCCGCCAGGCACCGCCCCCTCTGGGTGAAGCTGATGCCGTTGGTTACAGACATCGGCCTGATCGCCAAAGCCGCGGAATCTTCCGGGGCTGATGCCTTGACCGTAGCCAATACCTATCCTGCTATGGCCATTGACTTTAGGACGGGAAAATCGAAGCTGGGCAATCTCACTGGTGGCCTTTCTGGTCCAGCGATCAAGCCGATTACACTCCGGCTAGTCTGGGAGGCGCGGAAGGCGGTGAATATCCCTATCGTTGGCTTGGGAGGGGTCGAGACGGCCGAGGACGTGCTCGATTATCTTTACGTAGGCGCTTCGGCGGTACAGGTCGGAACGGCCAGCTTCGCTGACCCGAGGGCCAGTGAGACGATAATCGGGAGTTTGGGGCCACTGGTACAAACGGTTAAGTGTAATGTTATCAGTGAATTAATGGATAGATTTGGAGCCGATTTTGGTTGACATAACGCTGTTTTTCTGCTACACTTTTTGAACGTTTGTAGTTAAAGGAACACACTATGCAAAGACCACTCTTCGTCGCATGGGCTGCTATCAGGTGGGTGCCGCTGATGTTCCTCATCGCTCCCGTCATGGAAGCTCCTCTTGTCGCTCACTTGAGTGAGCCAGTCAAGCCTATAAAGGTTTGGGTTGGCAACGCCAGTTGGTATGGTCCTAAATTCAATGGCAAGCGGACCGCCAACGGCGAGAGGTTTAGTGCTGAGAGTTTGACTGCAGCGCACCCCAACCTGCCCTTTAATTCCTGGGTGCGCGTCGTCAACCCTCGTAACGGCAAGTTTGAAGTGGTACGTATCAATGACCGCGGTCCCTATCAAGAGGGCCGCGAAATTGATGTATCCTATCGGGTAGCCCGAAAGATTGGCCTGATCCACTCGGGAGTGAGCCAGGTGCGGCTGGAACTGATGCAACTGCCGCCCAAGCGCGACCGAGCCGACGAGAGCCAGAAGTAAATGTTTCGGGCACGTCCCGAACCTTGACCTTCGATGCCCATCCACGCAGCAGTCTGATTGTCGCCCTCGATTTTGACTCCCTATCCACAGCACTGAAATTCGCCAAGCAGGTGGCGGATCTTGTTGGCATGTTCAAAATTGGCAGCCAACTGTTCACATCCGCAGGACCCGAAGCGGTCCGCCAGGTAGCGCAAATGGGAGCGGACATTTTTCTCGACCTGAAATTCCACGACATTCCCAACACGGTGGCGGGCGCGGTACTCGCCGCTGCCGCGATGCCCGGCGTGCAGCTCGTCAATGTGCACGCGCTTGGCGGCAGCGCGATGTTGCGCGCCGCGGCACAAGCGATCAGCGCTGGTGTGCCCATGGGCGCGGACCGTCCGCGGCTGCTCGCCGTGACCATCTTGACCAGCATGGATCAGAAGGCCGTTCGCGAGGTGGGAATTGGCGGGCCACCGTCGACGCGCGTCGTGAAGCTCGCGAAACTCGCGCAAAACGCCGGCGTGGATGGCGTGGTGGCTTCTGTGCGGGAGACCAAGGCAATTCGCAAAGCCTGTGGCAGGGAATTCCTGATTGTAACCCCTGGGGTGCGTCCCAAAGAAGCGATGGCCGGTGCGAAGAAAGACGATCAAGCGCGCACCGCAACTCCCCGCGAAGCAATTCGCGCCGGCGCCGATTTCATCGTCGTGGGACGTCCCATTCTGGCGGCGAGCGATCCGCGCGCCGCAGCCCGGGAAATTGTGGACGAAATCGCCAGCGCCAAGTAACAGAACTATAGCGAACAGTTTCCGTTCGAGTTTCGGGCGATGCCGTGTCTGCCGTTTAGGCTAGCTGCGAGTGCATACTATGTGCGTGGCAGTCGCGACGCAGTGATGAAGCTGATGGTTTCGTAAGGGCATAGCGCGCGAAATTCAATCAACCCGGAATTCATGAACTCACCTCTCAAGAGCGTGGTCGTCGGCACCGCCGGCCACATTGACCACGGCAAGTCTACGCTGATTGAAGCCCTGACCAGCACGCATCCGGACCGCCTCAAGGAAGAGAAGCGCCGCGGCATCACCATCGATCTGGGCTTCGCCTTTCTGGAAGAAAGCGAAGTGCGCTTTGGTTTTGTGGACGTGCCGGGACACGAGCGCTTCATAAAGAACATGCTCGCGGGAGCTTCAGGGATCGACGTTGTTCTGCTGGTCATCGCCGCTGATGAAGCCATCCGCCCGCAAACTCGCGAACATTTCGAGATTTGCCGCTTGCTGGGAGTACAACGCGGTGTGATCGCCCTGACGAAAAGCGATCTTGTGGACGCGGATACCTTGGGGCTGGTGCGGCTGGAAGCCGAGGAATTCGTCAAGGGGTCGTTTCTCGCCGGTGCGCCTATCCTGCCGGTCAGCGCGAAAACAGGCGCCGGAATCGCGGAGCTGAAGACTGCACTCGTGAAAACAGCACGGGAATTGAGCGTAAGAGACACGTCGCGCTACTTTCGTCTGCCGATCGACCGCTCCTTTCCTGTGAAGGGCTTTGGCACGGTGGTGACTGGGACAGCGATCTCCGGCCAGATTACCGCCGGTGAAGACGTTGAATTGCTGCCGGCGCATCAGGTTCTGCGCGTTCGCGGATTGCATTCCGGTGGAAAAGCTACTCAGCGCGTGGAAGCGGGCCAGCGCAGCGCAATCAATCTCTCGGGAATTGAGCACACAGCGATTCAACGCGGCATGGTGATTGCGTCCCCGGGGCGCTTCCGTGCAACACGCCGTGTGGACGTTCGCCTGGAATTGCTGCCTTCAGCCCCAAAAGTGAAACAGCGCGCGCGGGTCCATTTTCACGCCGGTACTGCCGAGACCGTTGGCGAAATCTATCTGTACAAAGGAACTTTCATCCTGCCCGGATCGAGTGCCTTGGCGCACTTCAAGCTGCAGGACGAGATCGTTTTGGGACGTCGCGACGGCTTTATTGTGCGCCAGTTTTCGCCGGTGGTATCCATCGGTGGTGGCGCGATCCTCGATCCGCTGGCGCGGCGTCCCGCGCGAAAAGACACTGGCCGCGTCGCTTATCTGGAAACATTGGAAAAAGGCGCGCGCGAGGAAATTCTGGTTGCGCTCGCCGAGCGCAACATTCTTGGCGTCCCCTTGCGTGAGATTGTCGCCCGGACGGAATGGCTGGAGAGCGAAGTGCGCGCCGCAGCCGAAAAGCTAACTCTGACAAAGCAGGTCCGTATCGTCGCGCTCGAACCTCTCATTGTGCTCTCCGAAAACGCCTTTGCCGACATTTGCGAAAAACTGTTGGCTCGTGTGGAGCGCTTCCACAAGGAGAACCCGCTCTTGCCCGGCATCGCGCGAGAAGAGTTGCGAGTCAGCCTCGGAAAGCGCGTGCGGCCAGAATCTTTCCGGACCGCGCTTGAAGCGCTCGTGCAGGAGAAAAAACTGGTACTGCACGCGGAGTTCGTAGAGAAACCCGGCGCGGGAATCACCCTGACGCTCGAAGAAGAGCGTGCCAAACAGCAGATCGAGCAGACGTTCGCAAAAGCCGGTCTGGCGGCGCCCTTGGCGAAAGAGGTTTTTGCGCAACTGGCTATCGAGAAGGCCCGCGCGGAAAAGTTGTTGCAGATTCTGCTTCGGGAAAAAGTGCTGGTTCGCGTCTCGCCCGAGCTAATTTTTCACGCTGCCGCGCTGGAGCGCCTTCCGGCGCTTTTGAGGGACTACAAGAAGGCGAAGGGCGAGCGAATTGGTGTGCCAGCCTTCAAGGAACTCACTGGAATCACACGTAAGCATGCGATACCGTTACTCGAATACCTCGATCGGCAGCGGTTCACGCGCCGGGCAGGGGACGAGCGTGTTATCCTATAAGCGTCGAAAACAGCGGCGGCCAAGGCTTGCTGAGCAAGCAGGAGTGCGCTAGCTTGCAGAGTAGCGCGAAAACCGAGAGTCGCCGGTAGGCAGTTCATGGGTGAATTTAGCATTTTCCACTGGCTGGTTGTTCTGGCCATCATATTGATCTTCTTCGGCGGGCGGCGCATTCCCGAAGTGATGAAGGGCTTGGGCGAAGGCATTCGCAGCTTCAAGGAAGGCATGAGCGGCACATCCCAGGCGCCCACTCCGCCGCCAGCACAAACACCTCCAGCGCCGCCGGCAGAAGAAAAAAAGTAAACGCCGCCAAGAGCGATTTGAAGGATTGCCTTAGGGCCCCGACTCGTTCGGGGCCTTTTTGTTTTAGGTATGCCGTTTCGTGGGAGAGATTATATCCACCTAACGTAGCGCGGAATGCTGAAGGGGAATTGTCTGCAGAATCTTCCACGGAAACGAGAGAACACACAAAAAGCGCCAGCATCACAATTGTGCCCAAAGAGTTATAGCCAGTGTTTTTCCAGCGCAAAAGCTGACCTTTCGACCAGTAGCACCACCACAACTTCTTCTCCAAACTTGTGTATTACAGGGTGTCCAAAGGATTCAGGTCGAAGGCAAAAAAAGGAGATTCGGTCATGAGCAACAAGTTCTCGAAGTGGACGATTGTGCCTGCGGCAGTGCTGCTGCTGGGCACACTGGCGCTGGCACAGGATCCATCCGCCAGCGGGTCGAGCAGCGGTTCCGGCAGTTCTGCTTCGCAAGGGTCCAGCACGCCGAGCACGACACCGGCGCAGAAGCCCACGATTGCGCAGCGCAAGGAAAACCAGCAGGACCGCATTGCGCAGGGCGTGAAGAGCGGGCAACTGACCGCGGGTGAAACTGCCAATCTGGAGTCGAAAGAAGCGGCGATCAATGGCGAAACCCGCGCCGACCGCTCCGCCAACGGCGGAAAGCTGACGCAATCCGAAAAGCAGCAGGTCAACTCGCAGCAGAACAAGCTTTCCAACCAGATCTATCAGGACAAGCACAACGCCAATACCGCGCATTACGGTAACAATCAAGTCGGGCAGCGCCGTCAAAACCAGCAGGACCGCATTGCCCAAGGCATCAAGAGCGGCCAATTGACCGCCGGCGAGACCGCCAAGCTGGAAAACCAGCAGAAGGGCATCAACCAGCAGGTGAAGGCGGATCGTTCCGCAAACGGCGGCAAGCTCACAACCGGCGAAAAGCAACAGGTCAACAAGGAACAGAACGCCGCTTCCAAGAACATCTACAACAAGAAGCACAACGCCAACACGCAGCCCAAGGCCAAGTAGCAGGATTCAAATCAGGGACTTCGAAGCAGAGCGCCTCGGCCTGGCCGGGGCGCTTTTTTTTGCTGCCGCTGTAGGGAAAGCGTAGGGTTCCCACCGGAAACCGCGCTGGTAAAACTCCAGGACTCGCGCTGCACTACATAGGCTCGTTCTCCGTCCAGCCCAACTCCCGCAAGGCCGCAAGAAGATGTTCGAGGGGCAACCCGACCACGTTGTAGTAGCAGCCCTCGATCCGCGGGATGAAGCGGGCGGCGCGCCCTTGAATCGCATAGGCGCCGGCCTTGTCATAGGGTTCTTCGGTAGATAGGTACTTCGAAATTTCCTCCGCCGTCAGCCGGGAAAAATGCACCAGGGTGGTTTCCACGAAGCGCAGGCGCTGCGCATCTGGCAGGCGAATCAGCGATACGCCCGTATGCACGGAGTGGGTGCGCCCGGAAAGTTGTTCGAGCATGTGGCGCGCATCCTCGGTGGAACGCGGCTTGCCCAGAACCTGGCCATCGAGAACCACCACCGTGTCCGCGGCAATCACAATCGCCGGACCCACGGCGCGCGCGGCCACCAGATCCGCCTTGGTATCGGCCAACCGCTGGACGAGCGCCTGTGGCGCTTCGTCCGGGTAGGGAGTCTCATCCAGGGCGGAAGAAACCACGGTGAACGACACACCTGCATCGCGAAGGATTTCCGCGCGGCGTGGTGAAGCAGACGCAAGAATAAGTTTCATGAAGCCCGCCTGCCGGAAGAATACTACAGCGAGCGCGCGCTGACAGCCTGTGCCTTGACTCAGAGGAACGTGGCTTAAATGACGACAGATTCCTGGTATTCGCCGTAGGCTTGGCGCAGGGCGTCGGAAATTTCGCCGACCGTGGCGTAGGCCTGGACGGCGGCGAGAATGCGTGGCAGCAGGTTTTCTGATGTTCCCGCACACCGCTGGAGTTCTGCGAGGGCCGCCTTGGCCCTGGGCGTATCACGTTTCATGCGCAACGCTCTCAGCCGCGCCACTTGCGCGCGCTCGATTTCCGCATCAATGCACAGCGTGGGAATCTGGCGATGGCTCTCGGTCACAAAGTCGTTCACACCAACAACGATGTGCTCCTTGGATTCAACGCCACGCTGATAGTCGTACGCCGCGCGCTGAATTTCCGTCTGCACGAAGCCCGCTTCGATGGCTTTGATCATCCCGCCCATGGCATCAATCTTCGAGAGGTATTCCTGCGCACGCGCCTCGATCTGTTCCGTGAGCGACTCGATGGCGTAAGAGCCGGCCACGGGATCGATCGTGTTGGTGACGCCAGTCTCGTGGGCGATGATCTGCTGTGTACGCAACGCAATCAGCGCCGATTCTTCCGTGGGCAGCGCCAGCGCCTCATCCATCGAATTGGTGTGCAAGGATTGGCAGCCGCCGAGGACCGCAGCCAGCGCCTGGATGGCCACGCGCACGATGTTGTTTTCAGGCTGTTGCGCGGTGAGAGACGACCCGGCCGTTTGCGCGTGAAACCTCAGCAGCAGCGAGCGCGGATCCTTGGCCTGGAAACGATCGCGCATGATCTTTGCCCATAGCCGCCGCGCCGCACGGTACTTGGCAACTTCTTCCAGCAGATCGCTGTGCGCGTTGAAGAAAAACGAAAGCTGCGGCGCAAATTCGTCGATTTGCAGGCCCGCGTCGAGCGCGGCCTGCACGTACGCGATGCCGTCGGCAAGCGTGAAGGCCACTTCCTGGACCGCCGTCGAGCCCGCTTCGCGAATGTGGTAGCCGGAAATGGAAATGGTATTCCACTTCGGAAGCGCGCCGCGGCACCACGCAAAAATGTCGGTGACGATGCGCATCGCCGGACGAACCGGATAAATGTACGTGCCGCGCGCGATGTACTCCTTCAGGATATCGTTCTGGATCGTGCCGGAAAGTTTCTGCAGGCTTGCGCCTTGTTTCTTGGCCACAGCAACGTAAAGGCACAGCAAGATCGCCGCCGTCGCGTTGATGGTCATGGAAGTGGAGACTTTTTCGAGCGGGATCTGATCGAAGAGCGTTTCCATGTCTTCCAGCGAATCGATCGCCACGCCGACTTTGCCGACCTCGCCGAGTGCCAGCGGGTGATCGGAATCCATGCCGATCTGCGTAGGGAGATCGAACGCCACCGAAAGCCCCATCTGCCCTTTGCTCAGAAGATAGCGGTAACGCTTATTCGATTCGACGGCGCTGCCGAAGCCCGCGTATTGCCGCATCGTCCAGAATCGCCCGCGGTACATGCTGGGATAGATTCCGCGAGTGTACGGGAATTCACCCGGGAGGCCGAGCGCCTGCTCCGGATTCCAGCGCCTGAGAGAATCTGAAGTGTACAAACGCTCCAGGGGCAAGCCCGAAAGAGTGGTGAAGCGCGGTTTACGTTCCGCAGGCGTAGCGGATTTGGCTTTACCGTCAGACATGAAAGAGGCCTGCTTCCGGCGCGAACTTTTGAATCGAAAAATCATCGCCTGCGGGCGCGCAGCCGCGATGCACTACAATTGCCGGGAGCGGCGAAACGAACCCACGGCAAAGGCGATGAACACACCGGCGACGCCAACCGATACTCCGATGAGCCAGTGGGCGACGTCGCGGGTCCACGCGCGGAATGCCAAATTCAGCCAGCCTACCGCCAGCACCGCAAACGACGCGCCGATCACTTCGTGAAACAATTGCCTAAAAACCCGCCATAACCGGCGAAATCCGCGTGCTTCCCCCGAACGAGCGATCTTTCCTCCTGCCATGGTCATACTTGCCATCTTAGCGCAGATTGCCGAGAACAGCCGGTCGTACGCCGTCCCAAAGTACAGTTTCCCGCCTGTGAATAGATTGAAGACAACGCCAAAAGGGCATCTTGTGTCGAATCGGATGTAGGCCTAAAATCAACTCAGGAGTACTGGGGGAGCCACCCTTGCAACTTGACGATCATCTCAAGAATCTGCTGCGCGAACTGGGCCATGCCATCAACGACACGGTTTCGGAATCGGACCGGATTACGGGCGCAATCGCCGGCGTGCGCGCGCATGGCTATGACATCGTCCTGAAACTTGATGCCACCATCGGCCTGGCAAAACGCGATGGCAGCAACGCGGACGGGACAGCAATGACCACGCAGGATCGCCGCTTCCTGGAATCCCTGCGCATACAAGTGGACCAGGATTCCATGGAGCAGGTACCCGAAACACGGCCCGCGTCGCGGCTCACCATGACGCCCCAGGATGTACGGTTTCTGAAATCACTTCGTATTGCGACGGACGACATCGAATGAAACGCCATCTCCAATTCGCGGCTGCCGGCGCGTTGGCTCTGTTCGTGACGGGCATGTTCGGCGTTTCAAAAGCTGCGGCGCAGGCTCCGGTGGTCACTCCGATCATTGTGGATACGGCGGCGCCCATCATTGTGAACGCGATCAAGCCGAAGCCCAAAGCGACGGGGCTCGTAAAGTTCCAGGGCTTTGTCATGCACGCCAATATTGCCCAGGTTACTGTGCGGGCCAAGGGCAACGACCTGGCAATTCAAACTTTTTCGCTCGGCGAAAAGGCCTCTGCGAAAATGCAACAGATCGTCGATAAAGGCGGCTACCAGTACGGCGACAAGATCACCGTGTATTACGACCCGCAGTCGCTGAAGGCCATAAAGTTTAAGGGTAAACCGTCGCCGCCCCTCTAAAGGAAGCGAGCCATGCTGCGCTTTCCTGCCGTTGCTGGGAAGTTTTATCCTGCCGCTCCTAGGGAACTCACTTCCCTGATCAGAGAATTCACAGACAGGAAATCTGCGGCTGAACCGATGCACGTGCGCGCGTGCCTGGTGCCTCATGCCGGGTACGTCTATTCCGGAGTTGTTGCCGGCGCCGTTTTCTCCCGCATTTTTCTGCCAAAGAAGATTCTGCTCTTGGGCGTGCGGCATTACCCGCGCGGAGAAGCGCTGGCCATCCTCTCGGAAGGGTCCTGGCGTACACCGCTGGGAGATGCCGCCATCGATTCTTCGCTGGCGCAGCGTCTGCGCGCAGCCTGCCCGGCTTTGCGCGAAGACTCCGTCGCGCACAGCCAAGAGCACTCTCTCGAAGTTCAACTGCCCTTCCTGCAGGAACTCGATCCCGGATTCTCTTTCGTACCTGTGGTGCTCGGCACAATCCGCTTCGATCAACTGGTCGAGGTGGGAGAAGGAATCGCCCGCGTTCTGAGCGAAGACAAGGAAGAAATTCTCGTGGTGACCTCCTCGGACATGAATCACTACGAAGACGACGCAACAACCCGCCGCAAAGACCGCAAGGCCATCGACCGCGTGCTGCAGTTCGATGCCAAAGGGCTCTATCAGGTCTGCCGGGACGAGGAGATCTCCATGTGCGGCCTGGGGCCCGCCGTTGCCATGCTCACGGCGATGCAGCGTCTCGGCGCAAAAAAAGCGGAACTCGTGCGCTATGCCACTTCCGGAGATGCCACGGGCGATCGCGACGCCGTGGTTGGCTACGCCGGTATGACGTTTGCCTGAAGCGTGTGCAAAACAATCTGCGTGAGCTACTGAAGGGGAATGTGGGTCTTACCGGAGTGCCGTGAAGCACGCCGCACAGTCGCACGAACGATCTCCAAATCAATTAGCGCGGATGCCCGCCCCCGCTCCCGCCGCCTCCCGAAGCGTGCGATGAAGAAGATGACGAGGAGCCGGAAGAACCGCCCGAGCTGCGACTGCCTCCCGATGCCCCCATACCAGAAGAACCGGAGGTGGACCGTGAGGAGCCACCCCCCGAACTGTGCGCTGGCGGCGGCGTCATAGCCGGACGCGGTGGGAGAGAAGCTCGCGGCACAGCCGGAGTTGATGGCGTATTACTTGGCTGAATCACCCTTGCAGTAGGCGGCAAGTTTTTCCCCATCGTCGCCGTCGGCGTTTTGCCCTCGTTTGAAGCTATCGCCCCGTTTGCGCTGTTTGGCGGATTATTCGCGTTCACGAAACGATGTTCCTGCGGATCGTAGGTGATCGACGATCCGAACACCGGCGTCGCCGCGCGGCCGGTCGTATTCGCCGCATATATCGTACGCGACACGCGTGGTGGCGCGGCACTGGCGACCACGCTACGCGTAAGAATTTCCTTCGGTGCCTGCTTCATCACCGTCCATTTTTCCATGCTCGTTAACGCCAACGCCTGCCCGATTTCGCGCCCCTGTACCGGGTATACGCCCTTCCCTAAATTCAGCGGTGTCTTGCCGCTCTTGTCCAGGGGATGCAGCGGCACAATGCCCGTCCTCAAACCAGCATGTACCCACACGGCAGTCACCGGGTGCCATTTCATGGGACGCGCGAAGCCAAAACCTACGGGGTTCCAGCACCAGCCATACATCGGCGAGGAGATCCAGCCACCATAGTGATAGGGCAACCAGCCCCATTGCGCGGACCCGATGAACGTCCAGCCAGAGACCGGATCGAAGTACCAATCGCCGAAAGAGAATGGGGACCAACCCAAGCCGGCTCCAAACGGCCGCCAGCAGTTGCCATAGCCCCCCATGGAAAACCACGAACCAAAGGTGTACAGATCTGCAAAGCCCGCGGTGTAGTTGGGCGAGTTCACATACAGGCTGGAAGAATTCGTGGCCGCGAGTTCACTCTCGATGCGCCCGGAAACCCAGTGGTCAAAATCATCGTTATCCGCCGCACGCCCTACGACCATATCGCCTGCGTTACCCGCACGCACTGAAAGAGACTGGCCCTTTTCCAGCGGCGTGGACTGATCGTTGCGCAGCACCGCAGCGCTGCCCCGCTCCACCTTCACCGTGCTGCCATCGTCAAAATTGTCCATCCTGAATGTGGTCCGGCCATTGGCCTCCACGGTGAAGTCTCCGCCGGTCACGCTGAAGTAGTCGCCGCTCGCGGGATTGGCATAAAAGGACGCGCTTCCCTGGCGAAGAACCAGCCGCGTGATCCGCCCACCGTCATGCAATGACAGATCGTAGAATTCCAGCACCGTGTTCCCGCTCAAGAAAGCCATCGCGCCATTCTCGAACTCCACCTCGGCGCGCCCGCTGCCAGTGGCCAGGACGTAGCCTTCGCGGAGTGGAAGGTTCAGCGCAGCCTGTTCCCGCGTCGCATTACCTTCAGCGAGAGGATCTTCATGGAAACTCCGAGCGTACCGGACATCGCCCTGAATCAGGCTCAGACGCACGATGCGCGCGTGACTTGCATCCGCCAATATGACCGAAGGCATCACCACAGAAAAGCCCAAGACCAGCAGGCCGATCACATAAACAAAGCGTTTCATGGGGAACCTCGCTAGGGCGCATCCCTCTGTCTATTAGACGATAGCGCAAGTTGCCAGGTTGCGATAGATAAAGGAGTCCAGGCCAGTGGCCTTCAAGACGAGCTTTGTCCGATTGCGGGTGTTTCCCGAGGAGAGGAGAAGACTAAGCAGTTCCTGGTCGTTTACCCCATTCCATCACCCAACTGTTTGAAAGGGAACGGATTAAGTGTAGTTTTTCTCGCCCTTGTAAATCCACTGTGGGCCGTCCGTTGTACACGGGGAATAACTCCAGGTCAGGTCAGGACGATTCGGGAAGAGATCTCAAAGCAGCGAATTTCTGCCCTTGCCCTTCAGCGGTCCATGCAACCAAGCATATCGGGCAATCTGCTATCATGCTGCGGCCATGCCAACAACAACGCCGCGCGCCCATATGGAGAACTGAAGCCATGAGCCCATCCTCCGAACTCAAGCACATCCCGTGGAACCAGGTGGAGCGCGAACCGCTCAACGACAAGATCGAGCGGCAAATGCTACACGGCGACAAATTGATGCTCTCGCGCGTGTTCATGAAGAAGGGCGCGCATGTGCCGAAGCATCAGCACCACAACGAGCAGGTCACCTACATCCTGGAAGGCGCGCTGAAATTCGCGATTGATGGAAAAGAAATCGTCGTGAAAGCCGGCGAAGTGCTCTGCATTCCCTGCAACATGCCCCACGAAGCCTGGGCCCTGGAAGATACCCTGGATTTGGATGTGTTCACGCCGCCGCGCGAGGATTGGCTCAACAAAACGGACGATTACCTGCGTCACGGGCGCTGATCTTCAGTAGAGTCCGTGGTTCGAGTCCCCGGCCTGATTTTTCACCTCCAGAAAATGTAAAAAGTCCGTTACCGGCTCGCGGGCGGAAGATAATCCCTCTGATATTTCGCGATGTCCACCTTTTGCCAATCGCCGCGTATGATCCCTTCGCGGATTTGTGCAGGAGTCTTGCCTTTCCGCGTCTGCTCGTAGGAGTAGAATGCTTCCTTCATGCAGATGTCGCAGCCCGCGCCGTGCCTGCTCACAAAACAGTCCAGCAAGCTGCCGTGCCCCTGGCTGCGGTCGCAGTGGCAATAGCAGGGCTGCTGATAGAGCACTTTCTTCACGCGCCCCGCCACTACATAGGCGTTGAAAACGAGCTTGTCGGTGAACAAGGAGGGCTCCATCGTTTGCGGCAACTCGCCCTGCGGGAGTTGTGCGTGGTACGCGGGCACAGGTTCATCCGTGGAAACGTGCTGCATCCCAGGCATCGGCGGGGCCTGAGACGAAGCAAATTGCGGGCCCAGGAGCAGGGCTGCGGCGGTCAGCAAAAGCGCGCTACACGTCAGAAACTTGCCAAAATATCGCATGGAACCCCTCTCTCCGGCTGAGACGGTGCATTCTCACTGTACGTGGGCCAGCGGCGAAATTCCACTTGCGTGCCGAATCCGGCAATGGTTGCGCGCTTCCCGTTCCACCTCTCTCACCCTCCGTCATTCCGCCTTCCCCCGCTGTTATCCCGCCTGCCCTGAGCGAGTCGAAGGGACCGGAGCGGCCCGATTTTCTCTTCTGCGCCGAATTCTGGCGCGTCGGGCCGCGGAGTGGAGGGACCTCTCCGCCCGCTTGTCCCGGCCACACCATTCCAATTCGAGAAGGAACTGTTGGCGACAGAGTAACCCCATCCCCCCGGGTGTTTTTGTGAAGCGTTTTAAAACAAAGGGCTTGCAGGCGCAAGTGTGCGCAAACATGTGAAAACAGGGAAGTTATAAAGCCTTTGTTTTGATATGGATGCGCACTGTTTGTGCAGCGAGTGAGTGAGCTGAGGATCTGCGGAGCACGGGCCGGCTTGTACCGAATATTCACGACGCATTATACCGCACTAGTTACCAAATGTCAATATATACTTATGAGAGACTAGTTTAGAATCTCGTACGAGGAGCAACATCCAGAAGAGGGAACGCCAGAAACCGCCCTCCAGAGGGCGGCGGGCACAAAAAATGCGCACCCTTTATAAACCAAACCCAAAGGGTGCGGCACTCACGCCTTACCACGATGCGAAGGGTGCGCCGCCCGCCCGAGTTACGCCTGCGACTCCTCTACGTAGAGGACAAGATCAACGTCGAAGTGTGCGCCAAGTTCCGCGATTGCCTTTATATGCTCTTTGGACAGTCCCAAGGGGGGAACATCTCGTGCATAGAGATACAAGGCCACCTCCACATAGTTTTCCTGGCCTAGCTCCCTAATCTTAGGAACGACGGATGCAACTCTCGACAGTATCTCATCGATTTGATTGGCGATTTTGTCTCCAATGTATTCACTTGGATCGACCTGATACCCAGTCTTTAGAAACCAAGCATGGTGATCATAAGGTTTCGTCCCGAGCCGATTGAGTTCTCCACGGACTCGCGACTCGTCGCACCTAATCCCGAGTTGTTCATCAACATGCGCAGCCGACAAGTGATCGCTGATAATGGAAAGTCGGACTTCAATTTCGTCACCCATTCGCTTTGGATTCTCCCCCGTTAAAGGATTAGAGCCTATTGATATTGATACCCGTCTGCGCCCCCGGCCCAACGCCGCCTTTGCCCTTGACAAGAATATCGCCACTGGGTGTCTTGTAGAGGTCTGTTTTCCCTGTCCCCCCAGGGAAGATTTCCTTCTTCAGCCCTTCTGGATCAATCCCAGCCTTCTTCAACTTCGCGATCTCGCCTGGCGTCAGCTTCTTATCCTGTACGCTACCTCCGCCGCTGCCGCTTCCGCCGCTGCCAGCCGCTCTGCCGCCTTCTTCGTTTTCGCGGCGTCGGCCCGCTCGATGATCGCCTGCATTCCTTCCGCCCTGATGGCCTCGCCCTTCGCCACCGTGAAGTGCACGTTGAGCAGGATGGTCCGTAAGGCCAGAACCTCGGCCAGCAGGGTCTCCTCGATCACGCTCGGTTTGCGACCGTCCGCGCGCTCCGGCCACACCTCGCGCACCCACTCGCCCAGCGTCATGCCGTCGCCCTCGGCGACCGCCGCCAGCCTTTCATACTCGCTGTCTGTCATTTTGCAGCCTACGGTTCGCGTGCGCGGTTGGTCGGCAGGCATCGGAAAGGGCCTCCGGGGGGACAGGTAGATAGTTTGCTACTCTGGCAGGAAAATCAACAAGTTCGCATATAGGAACCTCCGGCGCTCCACAGCGCCGGAAGTTTTGTAAGTCTCTGATTTCCTTCTGGTTCCTATACAGCAACCAAGGTTGCTGTGCAGCACCCATTCGGGGGTGACGTGTCACCCTCATGCCGCTGCGTAGCAGCGTCGCCTTTCAAGACCTCAGCTCTCAACGGCCCCAGCCCCCGCCAGCGGCCACTACAGCCCGCCCAGCAGCCCCGCTACCGGGCCGCCCAGAGGCGAGCCTGCGAGCATCATTTTCCAGAACCGCGCACACACATCGCACGCTTGCCGTAGGAGTAACCGCCTTGATCATTATCCGGTTTACCTGAGTTGAAGTCGAAGTAGTACGCATACCCAATCGGGCGTCCGCGATCATCCATTCTGTAATTGCTGCTCCATTGGTCACCTGTCAAGAACAGATTGCCCTTCACATGAAAAGTGAAATCCCTTAGCTTTCGGCGGGGGCCTGCCAGCCCGGGAGCATTGGCGTCCTTGTCATAGATCCCTTCCAACTCCCCGAGCGTCGCGAGCCTCCAGTCAGAGTACCCGGCCAGCCGCAGATCGCGGCAGTACTTCATCGCCTTGTTCCAGCTCACATCTTTACCATTGTCTTTCCCAGCCCACATCAGGCCAGTAGATGGATCGATCCAATAATCTCGTATCTGAGTCTCCCGCGCGCCGCCCTGGCCTTCTGGTGCTGACTGAGCACTTGCCTGGATGGCAGCGACAGAGAGCAACAGCGCAGCGAACTTTGCCCAAGATTTCATGATGCACACTCCCGATGAACGAAGGTTGAAAAGCAGCCACTACTTCCAACTGTTTGAGTACCACTGGACCGCGTTGGCGACCCCGAAGAAGAGCCCCATCTTGATGCCTTGGATTCCGCCAGCATTTCGGATGAGCATGTTGGAGGACGCCGCCCATGGAATCGTGACTCCAGGACTCGGCTCCGATGCCGTCGCACATAGCCGTGCGGCGGCCAACCGGATTACTGTCTGTCAACGTTGGCGGAGCTGTGGTACAGCCGGTAAGGGCAGTGCCGTCGTACCCGTATTTCACTGTGGGCGTAGAGCCGTCGTTGAAGCTCTTCTGGGTGAGGCGATTGATGGCATCGTACGTGTAGCTCTCTGTGGTGCTGCCGCCCTGCGTCGCGTTCAGCGACTCGTAAATCGCGTCGTAGCCGCAGTTAGTAGTCACCCCGGGCGGGTGGCCCGGGATGAATATGTCGGAAAGTGTTGACATGGCAGACCCCGAGAGGATATCACTTCGACAAATATCGTGGAAGTGATGAGGGACGGAGGGTGCCCCAGGTTCGGTGTGAGAACCTGGGCCTTGGGTTGGCGTTTCTCGCTTTGGGGTTTCCGATGCCGGCTGGGCTGAAGCGCTACTACGGCAAAGGAGATCTGCATTTCATTACCTTCAGCTGTTACCGCCGGTTGCCTCTTGTGGGAATGTGTTATGCGAACTCGGGAGAATCCGCCGACAAATCACGGTGAACATACGACGCGCGTTCCGCCAGGTGTTTTTCGCGCAGGTGGCGCTGAACGCGGCGGCCCCATGAGCGCACGAAGGTGTAATTCAGGGCGCCGCCGATCGCGGAGCTGGCCAGGGGCACCATACGCCCCACCCACTTCTCCGCGCTTTCTTCGCCGATGCGCACAGCCAGCCGGCCTGCCAGGCGCGGCGCCAGCTTCTCCACCATCTGCTTTTCCGCCAGGTCCTTGCTGAAGTCAATTCCGGCCGCCGCCGCCGCAGCCATCCACAATTCAATGCGCTGATCGGCCCCTTTTTCTTCAAAGCCATAGAGCAGGCAAAGCCGCTGGATCAAGCGCAAGGTAATGACCGTGAGCAGGCTGGCGTCTGGCAGCAGGGTCATTATGCCACCCAGGCCAAATCCGGCTCCCTGAGCCAAAGCCAGACGCTGCGCGTCATGGATCAGCCGGTCGGCGATGGCGTCCAGCTTGTCCAGGGGCACATCCTTCATGCGACCGAAGTGGGGCACCCACAATTCGTGCTTCTGGGACAAGTATTTACGGAAGTCTTCGGGGTCTATTTCGACGGAGCGCAGTCCCCGCAACATGCCAAAGCGCAGGAACCTTCCGAAGGTCCTCCCCGCCAGCGACTTGGGTAACCGTGCCATAGGCTTAAGCATCCTATGCCAGTTAGAGCCGGTCAAGGCACGTTACGTTGTATTTACCGGAGGCGGAGTATTTACCTGCTCGCGGCATTAGGACCGATGTCCTACTTGACGCGGGACGCGATTTAGGTAAACTGCGCTTTTCGATATGGCGACACTCGCTCCATTCATGCCCGCCGAAATCACTACGGACCTGGACTTTCCGCAGCGTGAAGCGGCCTTTTTCTACGGGCTATTCCTCCGCGGGCACTCCCCGGAGAGGCTGCGGCAGGATATCGATGTGCCTCCAGCGGTGCTGGCCAAGTGGCACCGGGAAGTGGAGCGCGAGCCGCACCTCCGCGATGTCCTTGGCCGCATGGTGGAATACCGCCGCCACGTTTTGGCGATTTTTGATTCGCTGATTGGTTGCGAAGTGCAAAACCGCCGCGTCCAATAGAATTTCAGCCCTGCGCGTCCCCCCAGGGCTCCCGCCTCTCTTTGGCGTGAATTTTTCAGGTTGCAATCTCCCCATCGCAGGCAACTTACGGGCATCCTATCCCCGTCTAAGAAGAATCGGGGCCAAGTCCATTCGAATGAGCGAGATTACTGAATTGACGTTCTCCGTGCATAGGATTAGAATCCAGAGGTCGTAAGGGTGTCTCCATGCCAAATATTTTTCGGACCATTTCCACCTGTGTAATCAGCTTTGCTTTCCTAGCCTTGGGTGTCTCCGCACAGCAGTCGCAGCCACCTCAGGATGCCGGAGCCCAAATTCCTCCTCCAAATCAAAAGCTGACCAAAGATCAAAAGCAGAAGATTAAGAAGACCCTCAAGGAGTTGGAGGGTCCGTATAGGACGTGGCTGAACGAGGACGTCATCTACATCATTTCGCCGGAAGAGCGCGGCGCGTTTCTCCAACTGGAAACAAGCGAAGAACGCGAGCAGTTCATCGAGCAGTTCTGGCTGCGCCGCAGCAGCAACCCCGATCTGCCGGACAATGATTTCAAGGAAGAGCACTATCGCCGCATCGCCTACGCCAATGAGCATTTCGCTTCCGGGATCCCTGGCTGGAAGACGGATCGCGGGCGCATCTACATCATCTGGGGTAAACCCGACGAAATCGAATCACACCCCACCGGCGGCACCTACGATCGCCCCATGGACGAAGGTGGCGGATCTACGACGACGTATCCATGGGAAACATGGCGCTATCGGTACCTGGAAGGGATTCAGGAAAACGTGGTGTTGGAATTTGTGGATCCCAGCGGTTCGGGCGAATATCACCTGACCATGGATCCGTCAGAGAAAGACGCGTTGCTCCATGTTCCCAACGCTGGCCTGAGCGAGCTGGAATCGATGGGCCTGGCATCGAAAGCCGACCGTTTCAGCCGCTCGGATGGTACGTATCTCCCGACCACCATGGGCGGCACACCTTCCAGCCTGAACGAGTTCACCCGACTGGAACTGTACGCCAAGGTGCAGCGCCCGCCGGAGGTAAAGTACAAGGACCTGGAAGCGCTGGTGACTTCGCGCATGGTTCGCGATCAGATCCATTTCAGCTATCGCACCGATTTCATGAAAGTAACGAGCGACACGGTTCTGGTGCCCGTCACCGTGCAGATTCCCAACCACCAGCTCCAGTTCAAATCCAAGGACGGTGTGCACTCCGCGTCGATGAACATTTTCGGGCGTGTCAGCACGTTGACCGGCCGCACGGTACAGACCTTTGAAGATTCCGTGAGCAAGGATTTTCCAGACTCGCTCTTCCAGCAGTCCGTGAAGCTTTCATCCATTTATCAAAAGGCGCTGCCGTTGCGTCCGGGGCTATACCGCATGGACCTGGTCATCAAGGATGTGGAAAGCGGCAACGTCGGCGTCGTGAATGCACGCCTTGCTGTGCCCCGCTACGAGGATGAAAAACTGGATGCCAGTACCCTGATTCTCGCCGACCAGATCGAACACGTTCCCGCCAAGCAGATTGGCACGGGCCAGTTTGTTCTGGGCTCTTCCAAAGTGCGGCCGCGCCTGGATGGTGATTTCACCACCTCCGACAAGCTGGGGATCTATCTTCAGGTGTACAACCTGAAACCCGACGAGAAGACCCATAAGTCCAACGCCACCTTCGTTTATACGGTCAAGAAGGGCACTCAGCAGGTCATGCAGTTCAAAGAGACCTCGGGAGACATGAAGCAGACCGGCGATCAGGTCACCATTGAACGCCTGCTTCCCCTGGCAACGCTGGAGCCGGGCAAGTATACTCTCGAGGTCAGCGCCACCGACACCTTATCGCAGGCTAGCATTTCGAGGACGGCGGACTTTTCGATCAGGAATCCTTTGGAGCCCAAGACGGCGGCGAACGTTACACCGCGGAGGTAAACCGACGTGAAGCACGGCGCGCTCCTGTGCTTCGGAGTATTGTTAGCTTCCGCTATGGGTGTGAGCTGGGGCGCTCTTCCTGCAACGGCGCAAACTTCCCCGAAGCCTTCCTGGGGGACTTTGTCCGGCGTAGTGCGTGACTCCGCCGGCATTCCGCAACTTGGCGCAACCGTGGAAATTTTTTCGGAGGCGCCAGGCGTCCTCGCTGCGCGCCAGTTCCTCACAAATACCCAAGGTGTCTTCAAGGGCGATAAACTCACCCCCGGTTTCTACACGGTTCGCGTGACCCTGGCCGGATTCCTGCCCAGTCTTGAGAAGCACATCCGCATCTCCTCGAATCTCACCACGCTGATGCGCGTCCAGTTGGAATCCATGTTCGCCTCGGTCGAGCAACTCCGCCGGCCGCCCAGCAACGGCGCCGCGGAGCCCGACGATTGGAAATGGGTATTGCGTTCTGCTTCGGATTTGCGTCCCGTGCTCCAGTGGACTGAGGACGGCACTTTCGCCACTTCCGCGATCGTGGTGGACACGAACGCTTACCGTCCACATGGCCGCGTCGAACTGAGCAATGGCGCGCGACGTCCCGGCTCCGTTTCCAGTGTCGGCGCCGAGCCAGGCACTTCCTTTGCCTACGATCAGCCCATCGATCGTTTCAGTCGCATTGTCTTCGCAGGACAGGTCAGCTATGACGAGGACTCTCCCGCTGGCGGCCTGGCTGCTGTTTGGTTGCCTACCGGCTCTTCCGCTACGGGGCCGCAAAGCACCATCGTTCTTCGCGAAGCAAAGATTGGCCCGGAGGGTCCCACGTTCCGCGGCGTGCGTCTCGATCAAAGTGAATCACTGACTTTTGGCGACCGCTTCCTGCTGCGCGTTGGCGGCGAGTATGTTCTTGTGGGCACGGGGTCTTCCGCGTGGAGCGTGCGTCCGCGCTTGAAATTGGAATCTCGGGTTTCCGGCAAGTGGTATCTGGATATGGTCTACGCCGCGCTAGCCAATAGTGGCGTCCCAAGTGATACCGTCGCTTCCGATCTCACTGGTTCGGCCACTAGCGGCAATTTGACCAACGCCCTCAATCAACTCGATACCTTCCCCGCATTGCTCTCGCGCAAGGGACGGCCCGTTCTTGAGAATGGCCAACATGAAGAGGTGGCCGTGGAACGCAAGGCGGGAAGCCGCAGCGTCCTTCAAGTGGCTGCGTTCCACGATGACAATCGCGACGTGGCCATCTACGGCCGCGGCATTGACCTGCCTTCCTCCGAGTTTATCCAGGATTTCTATTCGAAGGGGTTTGCCTACGACGGGGGATCCTTTTCAGATTGGGGCGCACGCCTGGCCTTGCGGCAGAAGATCACTGACGACGTGGAGTTCGCGACGATCTATGCATTCGCGGGTGCGCTCGTTCCCGTAAGTGATGCCGATGGTGCGCTGCGTGATGCACTCCGCACGCTTCCACGCCACTCTCTTGCCGCCAAGGTCACTGCCAAAGTTCCCCGGTCGGGCACCAGCCTCAGCGCTGGCTATAAGTGGATTAGTGGGATGAGCGTGTCCCGCATTGATCCTTACGGTGAGAGCATTTACCAAATCAATCCCTACCTGTACATCGGCATTCGACAGCCGCTGCCGAGGTTTGCGCTGGGGCGTTGGGAAGCCACCGCGGAATGTGACAACCTCTTTGCGCAAGGCTATGTGCCCCTAAGCACACCGGAAGGTTCGGTGCTTCTGGTGCCCGCATTTCGCAGCTTTCGGGGGGGGTTGAGCCTGCAATTCTAGCTGTGCGTGAGCTTCTGGAAAGTTGTATTCGCCCTACCAGAAAGTGGAACCCGCTCCACCGGAACTGGCCCTGACTTTGGAAGTATCTGAATTATAAGTACTTGATATAATGACCACCTACCAAAGATTGGAAGACGAGTTGCACACTAAATATTAGTGACGGAGTGTATTCGTCGGCCAGAACCATGAAGGAGAATCTACGAGTCAGGGTGGGTGCGGTCGTCCTAGCGTTGGCAACGCTGGCGGCGGTAACTTTTGACTGGATCAATTTTGTACAACGCTCCAAGTTTGACCTCGTCGATGACGGCGTTGCCTGGTCGGACAGTTCAGCAGGCATTGAAGCATGGCGCGTGGCTCCCGATTCTCCCGCGGCGGGTGCAGGCATCCGCTCCGGTGATCTTCTCCTGACCATCAATGATGCGGCCGTTCCCAATGCGGCTCACGTGGCGCGCCGCCTGTACCGCGCGGGCCTCTGGACGCAACTCCGCTACAAGCTCTCGCGCAATGGGGAAGAGTTTGAAACCCGCCTAGTCACGACTCCGGCGCATAAGCCGATAACCGTCGAGAATTATCTGCGGGTTGTTGGCCTGCTCTATCTCTTCATTGGACTGTTCATATTCATCCGCCGTTGGAACGCCCCGCGCGCGGTGCACTTCTATGTTTTCTGCCTGGTTTCCTTCATCCTGTATTCGTTCCAGTACAGCGGAAAACTGGACACTTTCGATTTGGAAGTCTATTGGTCCAGCGTGGTCGCGCGGCTCTTGGCGCCGGCGCTGCTGCTGCACTTTGCCTTGGTTTTCCCGGAACGCACGGAGTCGGCCCGTAAGTCACTTCTGAAGTTCGCGGCTGTCTACGCGCCGCCCCTGGCCCTCTTGCTTGTTCACATCCTCGCCGCAGTCAATGCGCTGGGTTTTGTTCCCACGACGCGCTCGCGAGTACTCCTCGAAGAGCTCGAATTGAGCTTTCTGGGCACGTATTTTGTGGCCGCCGGGCTGGTGTTCTATAGCAGCTACCGCCGCTCCCGCTCGGGGGTCCTTCGCCAGCAGGTGAAGTGGCTCACCGCCGGCACGCTGGCGGGCAGCCTACCGTTCATCCTCCTGTACATCATTCCGTACGACTTCGACGCCGCCACGCTGCCGTGGATGCAGTTTTCCGCGCTCAGCCTGGTGCTCATTCCGCTGTGCTTCGGTTACGCCATCATTCGCTACCGCTTGATGGACGTGGACATCATCTTCAAGCGCGGCCTCGCTTATACTGCGGCGACGGCCGCGGTCGCGGCCATTTATTTCGCGTTGGTCGCGCTGATCGCCGAAATCTTCCACGCGCAGACCAGCGGGCCCGTTGCCGGCATGATCGCCATCGTGATCGCCGCCTTTCTCTTTCAGCCTTTCCGCGAAGGCATTCAGGCGCGGCTCGATCGCTTCTTTTATCGCGACCGTCTCGACTATCGCCGGACGCTCATCGAATTCGGCAGCACGCTCACGAACGAAGTGCGGCTGGAACCCATGCTGGGTTCGGTGATGGACCGCGTCTCGCAGACGCTCCTTGTCGACCGTCTGGCCATCTTCGTCGAAGATCCTCAGCGTCCCGGCGAAATGCGGCTGGCGCGCTCGATGGGCGTGCGCCTGGCCGAACCTCTGGACCTTGGCTTCATCGCTTCATCCCGGCCGGAATTCCTGCGTGGCCCTCTTTTCTTTGAATCCTCGCGCAGCGCCCCGGAAGTCGGCGCTACCGTGCGCCGCACCCTGGAACAGCTCGATCTCAATTACTTCATCCCGTGCCGCATTCGCGAACATACCGTCGCCGTTCTTGGGCTGGGCAAGACCGTTGACGGTGATTTCCTCTCCAGCGACGACGTCGAACTGGTACAGACCATCGCCGGCTATGTGGCCATCGCGCTGGACAATTCACAACTCTATTCTTCGCTCGAACAGAAGGCTTCCGAAATTGCCCGCCTCAAGGATTTCAGCGAAAACATCGTCGAATCACTGAACGTTGGCGTGCTTGCCGTGGACCTTGAAGGCACAGTGGAAGCCTGGAATAGCCGCATGGAACAGGTCTTCGGTGTGCCCCGCGACGCGGCGGTAGGCCAGCCCCTCGGCAGCCTCCTGCCGGCGGAGCTCGCTTCGGAAATTGCCTTCCGCGACGATCAGGAGCAGATCACCGGCATTTACAAGCACCGCCTGCAAAGCCAGGGGCGCTCCCTCATTCTGAATGTTTCGATCACGCCGCTCGTGGGCAAATCGGGTGAGCGCATCGGCCGCCTGCTGCTCTTTGACGACGTCACGCAGCGCGAACGCATGGAAGAGCAGATGAGCCAGACCGAAAAGCTCACCTCCCTGGGGCTGCTGGCCGCGGGAGTCGCGCACGAAGTCAACACGCCGCTGGCGGTCATCTCCAACTACATCCAGATGCTTGCGAAGCAGATGCCCGACGGTGATCCGCGCCACTCCATCATCGAAAAAATCGTCAAGCAGACCTTCCGGGCCAGCGAAATTGTCAATAACCTGCTGAGTTTCTCGCGAACCGGCGCCGGCGAGCTTGCCGATGTGGACCTGAACCGCGTCGTGGAAGAAACGCTGTCGCTGGTCGCGCATCCCCTGAAGACTTCGCAGATTCGCGTCGTCAAGCAGCTCAGCGATGGCCTTCCGCCGGTGCGCGGCTCCGCCAACAAGCTGCAACAGGTTTTCCTGAATCTTTTCTTGAATGCGCGCGATGCCATGCCTACAGGCGGGCTGCTGGAAGTGCGCACTGCCGCGCACAATGGCGGCGTCGAGATTGAGGTAGTTGACACGGGCAATGGCATTCCCCGCGAACATATCCATAAGATTTTTGATCCCTTTTTTACGACCAAAGCGACGGGCCGCGGCACAGGTCTGGGCCTCTCTGTGACCTACGGGATCATCAAAGAACACGCCGGTAGAATCGATGTCCGCTCGACGCCAGGCCGGGGCACTTCCTTCCACGTCGAGTTCCCGGCTGTTAGGAAAGCGGTCCATGTCTAAAGGTTCGATTCTTGTCGTTGACGATGAATCCGAGATTCGCGAAGGCCTCGAACTTCTCCTGAGGACAGAGGGGTATCAGGTCTCCAGCGCGGAATCCGCCCAGATGGGGCTGTCCCGTCTGGAAGAACGCCCGTTCGACCTGCTGCTGCTCGATGTCAGCCTTCCCGACCGCAACGGCATTGACATGCTCAAAGAGATTCATCGCCAGGCTCCCCATCTGCCCATCGTCCTGATTACGGCCTATGGCTCCATTGAAATGGCGCGCGCCGCGTTCAAGAGCGGGGCAATGGATTACATTACCAATCCGTGGTCCAACGATGAGCTTCTGGTGCAGGTGGCGCAGGCCGTGGAGGCGCGCCGTCTGCGTGATGAAAATATCCACCTGAAGCGTGCGCTCAAACAGCGTTTCAATTTCCCCAATATCGTCGGCAAGAGCGACAAAATGCTCGCGCTCTTTGATCTGGTCGCACAGGTTGGTCCTTCGCGCTCCACGATTTTGATCAGCGGCGAAAGCGGCACCGGAAAGGAACTCATCGCCAAGGCCATTCACTCGGCCTCGCCACGCGTGGACAAGGCTTTCGTGCCCGTCAACACTGGTTCCATCCCCGTGGATCTGCTCGAATCGCAGCTCTTCGGGCACGTCAAAGGGGCTTTCACGAGCGCCGTGGCTTCCAAGAAGGGGCTCTTCGAGGTGGCCGATCAGGGCACTATCTTTTTCGACGAAATCGCCACCGTCAGCCCGGAAACCCAGGCCAAGCTGCTGCGTGTGATTCAAGAGCGCGAATTCATGAGGCTGGGCGGCACGGAGCAGATCAAGGTGGACGTCCGCATAGTCGCGGCCTCCAACGTCGATCTCCTTTCCCTCGTCAAGGAAGGGCGCTTCCGCGAAGACCTGTATCACCGCCTGAACGTCATCCATCTCCACTTGCCCCCTCTTCGCGACCGCCGTGAAGACATTCCGCTCCTCCTGGTCCACTTCATGGAACGCTTCTGCCAGGAGAATACTAAACCCTTGCGGCAGTTCACTCCGGCGGCGATGAAGCTGCTCATGGATTACGACTGGCCGGGAAACGTCCGCGAACTCGAAAACGTCGTCGAGCGCGCCGTTGTTCTCTCCACGCAGGAGCGCGTCGATGTTGACCTCCTGCCCGATTCTTTTCGCAGCAAGGAGATCGTCCGCGGTGTTCGCCTGCAACTCTCGGAATTTCTCCCGCCTTTGGCGGGCGAAGCGGGCGCGCGAACCGCGGCTGACAGTCCCAATCCCTCTCTCTTTCAGATCATTGATGAAGTGGAGCGCCGCATCATTGTGGACATGCTGGAGCGTACCGGGTGGAATCAGACGGAGGCCTCGGAGCGCTTCCTGATCCCCCTTTCCACGCTCAATCAGAAGATCAAGCGGCTTGGCATTGATGTGCGGCGGCGAGGTCGCACGGACGAAAGCCCTGTTGCGTCTGTTGGCAAATAGAGGCAGGCCCAGTTCCAAATTGGAACGATGGCCCCTCGCCCTGTTCCCTTCTTCAGTTTATTCTTGCATCTGCTTTTCCGCCTAGGCACAGTTACCTTCAGATGATCCTTCGCCTTTCCGATTCTCTATCGCGGGGCCTTCTGGTTGTTGCGGCCGTCGTGGTCGCTGTCATTGTGTCTTTCTTTGCCATTCGCATGACCATAGCAGCGGATGCCGCCGACGGAACGACCGAGAAGGACCTCGAATTGGCCGCGCGCCTGGAGCCGCGCAATCCGGAGTATTGGTTCCGCCTGGGTCACTACGAGCAGTTTAGTCTCGAGGACGCGAATCCCGACCGCGCCTTGGACTCTTTCCATCGCGCCGTTGCTCTTGATCCCCATTACCCCGAGGTTTGGCTCGATCTCGCCACTTCCTATGAATTGGATGGGAATACGGAAGCGACGCGCGATGCCTACCAACACGCCAAGGAAAGCTACCCTGCTTCCGCGGAGGTTTCCTGGCGCTATGGAAACTACCTTCTGCGCGCGGGTGATCTGTCGCGCGCTTTTGAAGAACTCCATCGCGCGCTGCGGGCCGATCCTCACCGTGCCGCTGCGGCTTTCTCGCGTGTTTATCGGGCGGACCCGGACATCGACGCTATCCTCACAAAGGTTCTGCCCGCCCAGGCGAATGTTTACATCGATGTCGTCGAAGAAGCCAGGAGCGCCAATCAACTGGCCGTGGCCCAGGAAGTCTGGGCGCATCTTCTGACCTTGCACCCGCATCTCGAAACTCGCGATTTCTACAGGCTTGTAGATACGCTCCTGGCGGCCGGCGAGGACACCGATGCGCGGCGCATTTGGGAACAGGGAGTTGCCACCCAGAATCTGCCTCCACTTCTGCAGCCGCGAGGTTCCGTCATCTGGGATCCGAGTTTTGAATCCGGCCTCAGCAACTCTTCCTTCGCCTGGAACTTTCAACCTATTGTTCAGGGAGTGCGCACGACTTTCGACAGCACGCAAAAGCTTTCGGGGACGCAGTCACTGCGTATCTCCTTTGACGGCAAGCAAAATCCTAATCTGGACGTCGCCTGCACCTTTGGGATCGTCGAACCGGGCGCTCGCTACCTCTTTTCTGGGTGGATCAAGACGCAGGAACTCACCACGAATCAGGGCCTCTCATTCCGTCTGCGCGGCCTGGGCAACGACGCCGCTCCTCCGGTTGATTCGCGTGAGATCCATGGCACAACTCCCTGGACCTTTATCGATCTCCCGTGGACGGCCGGCCCGAAGATACGCCGCGTCCAGGTCTGTGTGCACAGGGAACCTAGTGACAATCCGGACGTGCGCATCTCCGGCAATGCGTGGATCGATGATGTCACGCTGGTGCCGCAATCCCCGGAGTATCGCCAGCCATGAGATTCTTCCGCATGACCGTCTGTGCGCTCCTGACTTTCAGTGTTCTGGCCTATGGCTGTGTGGAGGAATGGTCCCAGGCGGTCCTTGAAATCTGCCTGGCTTGGCTTCTGGTGCTCTGGGCCATCTGGCAATACCGGCGCCGTTCCGAGCAAGTTGTGCTTTCCCCTTTGTTTCTGCCCCTAGCCGCTCTTGCACTCCTGGTTCTCGCGCAGATGGCATTTCACACCACCGTGTCCCTTTATCACACCCGCGTGGAACTTCAGCTTCTCATTGCCTACCTGACCCTGCTATTACTGCTGACGCAAGCCTTCTATCGCTCCAGTCATTTACGCGGGCTGGTGTGGTTTCTGATGTCCCTGGGATTTTTCGTTTCGATCTTCGGCATCCTCCAACACCTCACATTTAACGGCAAGCTTTACTGGTTTCGTGTCATGCGTTATGGCGGGCTTCCTTTTGGTCCCTACGTAAACCGGAATCACTTCGCGGGTTTTGCGGAGCTTCTGATCCCCATTGCCCTGGTGCCCCTGGTCCTCGGAAAAGTCCGCCGGGAGCGGCTCTTCCTTGTGGCGCTGTTTGCGCTCGTGCCCATCGTGGCCCTGCTGCTGTCGGCGTCGCGGGGAGGCATCATCAGCCTGGCCGTGCAAATAACTATTCTCTCTCTTCTGCTGCTGGTGCGACGCGTCCGCAGCAAGCACATCCTCGTGGGCGGCATGGTGGTGTTGTGCGCTGTTTTAGCGGTCTCATGGATTGGTGTTCAGCAGGTCCTGCAACGTTTCACGGGATTCCAGTCCTTGGAAGTTTCCGAGGCCAAACGTGCGGCCATGCGCCGAGACACTTGGCAAATCTTCCTGGACCATCCCCTCATCGGCACCGGGCTCGGTACCCTGCAGATGGTCTTTCCACGTTACGATTCGTTCTATGACGGCAAGATTGTCAACCACACTCATAACGACTATCTGGAGGCGCTGGCGGAAACGGGCGTCCTGGGTGGGTTGTGTTGTGCCTGGTTTCTGGGGGTACTGTTACTCGATTCCTTGCGCGGACTGGCGGAACTCGGTAGTTCCTTCGGTGCTTCCCTGAATCTGTCCGGCCTCGTGGGTTGTTGTGGGCTACTCGTTCACAGTTTGGTGGATTTTAACCTGCATATACCTGCCAACGCGCTGCTGTTTGTTGTGGCAGCGCATTTGGCAACTGCCCGCCTTCAACCCACCCCACCGGGGCGAATTGCGGGGGAAGTAGCAACACGGTTTGATGTGAAAACACTAGGCAGCTCCCGGTCTACAAACGGTATAATGCCGCAAGGGGGTCAGTCATCCTGATGGTTGAAGTGCGAGTTACGAACCGCGTGTTGCAAGTGTGCTCAGTCATGCTGGCTGGCATGCTCATCCTTGCTCCCCGTGTTTTTGCACAGGACGTGCCTATCCTCGAAACCCCCCAGCAGACCAACGATCGGATTCGCAATCTTTCGACGGGAGCGAAGTCTAGTGTGCATGAATATGTTATTGGAAATGGCGATCTTCTGGACATCTCCGTGTTTGATGTGCCAGAACTGACACGCGAATTGCGAGTGAGTCAAACTGGCACAATTGGTATTCCACTTGTACCGGTTCGTCTCCGCATCGCGGGGCTTACGGAAATCCAGGCAGAGCAGAAGATCGCCGAAATTCTGGAAGCGAATGGCCTGGTAAGTCATCCGGAAGTCAGTGTAATGGTGAAAGAACACAAGAGCCGGCCTATCACTATAGTTGGAGCCGTCCAGCACCCGATGGTCTACGAAGCGGACCGCAGCGTGACCGTGCTCGAAGCCTTGGCTGAAGCCGGCGGGGTCAGCGGCGATGCTGGCGACACGATCATCATATCGCGCGCTCATTCCGCAGCATTTATTGAAGTCACTGACCCAGAGACGTCCGCCAACAATCCTTCACCAGGCTCGGGCGAGCCCCCTGAAATCGGTGCGTCCGCCGGCGCTACTCCTGATTCGAAAGTTCCGAAAAGCGCTGCACCGGGCTCCTCCGTGTTTCCTTCTGCTTCGCAGGTGTCACAGAACGCGGCGGCTCCCGCGGCTAAGGGCAATCTGCCGCCAGCACAAAATGGGGCGCCCTCGAGCCTCATTACCATCAATTTGAATGAACTTCTGGAAACGGGAGACCTTCGCAATAACATCCCCCTCCAGGGCGGCGATGTGGTTACTGTTCCTCACGCGGGCATTGTCTATGTCCTCGGGGCGGTAAACCGTCCCGGGGGATTCGTGATCTCCAACGATCGCACAGAGTTCACCACGCTGAAGGTGCTTTCTCTCGCCGGAGGTCTCACAAAGATCGCCAAGCTGGGTCGCGCCGTAATCATTCGCAAGGACGATCAAGGCAAGCAGACGGAAACGGAAGTTGATCTCAAGAAGGTTCTGAATCGCGAATCGGAAGACCTGCAACTGCACGCCAGCGACATTCTCTATGTCCCGGATGACCGGACAAAAGAAGTGCTGCTCGGAGCGGTGGCATTGGGAGTAGCGGTGGGCACTGCGGTGGCCATCTACCGGGTCGCCTATCATTGAGAGAGTTGGGATGAACGACGAATCAAGAATAATGCCGCGGGACCCCGGATTGAATGGCTCGGTTGAACTATTCAGCCCCGCATCCCGCTTTCCCCACATTGATCTCTCCCCGCGCGAGCCCCATCTCTACGATTACCTGCTCATCTTGCGGAAGCATCAATGGCTGATCCTTTCCTTCCTGCTCACGGTTGTTACCATCGTGAGCATTGCCACCTTCCGTATGCGCCCGGTTTATGTGGCCACCGCCAGAATCGAAATTGACCGCGAGAATACCAATATTCTTCCCTTCCAGGGCAGCGATGCGTACGACTTCATGTTGGATCTGGAAAACTATATCGAGACGCAATCCAAGATTCTTACCAGCGAGACGCTGGCCCTGCAGACTATCCGCAACAGCGGCCTGGCCTCTGATCCAGGCTTTGCCAACGGCAACGGGCCTTCGGAGGCGATTGCCACCGGGAGCCTCGCCAACCAGAAACGCCCGCCGGAGATCAGCGCCTTCCTCGGCAGCCTCAGCGTCAAGCGTGTCCCCAACAGCCGGTTGATGGAAGTAAGTTTCGAGTCCACTGACCCGCAACTTGCCGCGCGCATGGTCAATGCCCATCTGGAGACTTACATCGAGCAGAACTACCGCAGAAGTTACGAAGCTACAACTCAGGCCTCGCGTTGGCTGGCCGGCCAGCTCGACGAACTCAAGATCAAGGTCGAGAAATCCGAGAACGCGCGCATCGAGTACGAACGCCAGAATCAGATCTGGGCTGTCGACGACAAGCAGAACATGACCACCCAGCGCCTTGGCGATTTGAACAGGGAACTTACCGACGCGCAGAGCGACCGCATCAAAAAGCAAGCGCTCTATGAGTTTGCCAAGTCCGGTGAACTCGATGCCGTTCCCCAGTTGCGCGATAACGTCGTCCTTCAGGAGTTGCAAAAAAGGCGCGCTGACCTTTCTGTCCAATACACCGACGCCGTCAACCAATACGGTCCTAACTTCCCCAGAGTCCAGCGTATCCAGGCTCAGATGAAAGATGTGGACGAACAAATCACCCATCAGAGCAAGAGCTTCATCGTCGAATTGGAGAACGACTACAGAGCCGCCCTGCAATTGGAAGAACTTCGCACGAAGGCCCTCGATCAGCAAAAAGCCGATACCAACGTGATGTCCGAAAAGATGATCCAGTACAATATCCTGCGCCGCGAAGCCGAGGCCAACAAAGCCCTCTATGAGGGGCTTCTGACCAAGCTCAAGGAAGCCGGCATCTCCGCGGGTTTGCGCTCTTCCAATGTGCGCATTATCGATCCCGCCATGATTCCGTCGACGCCCGCACGCCCCGCCAAAGCGCGCAACATTGCCCTCGCCTTCCTTGTCGGCCTTGTTGGCGGAATCGGCTTGGCGCTTCTACGCGAGTATCTCGACAACACCGTGAAGACCCCCGATGACGTCGAAACACTGGCCCGCTTGCCTTCCCTGGCCGTAGTGCCCGCCTTTGGCGATGGCGCTTCCTCCAAGAAGCGAGCAGGTCTCCTCACGGGGGCTTCCTCAAACGGCCACGACAAACGCATTGAACTTGTCGCCCAGCACTTGCCCAAATCGCAAGTCTCGGAGGCATTCCGAGCGCTGCGTACCGCTCTCCTGTTATCGCAGCCGGATCATCCTCCGCAGGTCATCCTGGTGACCAGCGCCCTGCCGCGCGAAGGCAAAACCACGGCTGCGGCCAATCTGGCCGTGACCCTCGCCCAGTTGGGCGATAAAACCGTTCTTGTCGATGCAGACCTGCGCAAGCCGGGCATCGGGCGCTTGTTGAATCTAGGGACAGGAAAGTACGCCGGGTTGAGCTCTTATCTTGCCGGTGTCTCTTCTTTGGATCTGGTCATCGTTCCGCATCCCGCAATCCCCAATCTCGCCGCGATTCCTACCGGGCCTCTGCCGCCGAATCCCGCGGATCTCTTGTCTTCGCACAGACTCACGGATGCCATTGCGGAGTTGCGCACCAAATACAAGTTCATTGTCATGGACTCGCCGCCAATCATGGCCGCCACCGATGCGGTGATTCTCTCCGTGCAGGCCGATGGCGTGCTCCTCGTCGTTCGCAGCGGCGAGACTCCCAAGGAAGCCTTCACGCGCACACGAGACCTGCTCATCAGCGTCAAGAGCCATCTGCTGGGAGTTGTCCTCAACGCCGTCGACGCCAGCGCCCCGGATTACTACTATTCTTACCGGTATTACCCCTATTCTTACGGCTATGGTCCCCAGGAAACCCTGGATCCGCTGAGCGAAGAGCCCCCCGTCCGCGCCACGGTCCATTCTTCGGACCTCGACGATTCTGACAAACTCTGAGGAGGCTGCGTGCGATATCTCATTACCGGCGGCGCTGGTTTCATCGGATCGCACCTGACGGAGAGGCTGCTCGAACAGGGCGACCGCGTGGTGCTGCTGGACAATCTTTCCACCGGAAGTATGGAGAATATCCGGCACCTGAAGGGTTCTGAACATCTGGAGTACCACCTCGACGGCATCGAGAACCGCCAGCTCCTCGCCGAGCTTGTCGATGATGCCGACGTCATCATTCACCTCGCTGCCGCCGTGGGCGTGAAACTCATCGTGGAAAGCCCGGTGCGCACCATCGAAACCAATGTCAACGGCACGCAGCTCATTCTCGAAGCCGCCTGCAAGAAAAAGAAGCTTCTTTTGATCGCCTCTACTTCCGAGGTCTATGGCAAGAGCACCCGGGTGCCCTTCCGTGAAGACGCCGACCTCGTTCTTGGCCCCACTACGAAGGGGCGCTGGAGCTATGCCGCTTCCAAGGCCCTCGACGAATTCCTCGCGCTCTCCTACTGGAAGGAGAAAAAACAGCCGGTCATCGTGGCGCGCTTTTTCAACACCGTTGGCCCCCGCCAGACCGGCCGCTATGGCATGGTTTTGCCCAACTTCGTGAAGCGCGCCCTCGACCAGGCTCCCATTGACGTTTACGGGGATGGCACGCAATCCCGTTGCTTCTGCGATGTGCGCGACACCGTCGAGGCTCTCCTCCGCCTTATTCCGCTGGAGCAGGCCATCAGGGAAGTCGTGAACATCGGCAACACCGAGGAAGTCACCATCGAAGATCTCGCCAAAATCGTCAAGCAGCGCACCGGTAGCTCCTCTCCCATCCAGTTCATCCCCTACGACAAGGCCTACGAGCCCGGCTTTGAAGACATGATGCGCCGCGTGCCGTGCATCGATAAGCTCCATGCCCTTACCGGTTTCCGCCCGCAGATCAGCCTCACGGAGATTATCGACCGGGTTTCCGCTTATTTCCGCCAGAAGGACGGGCTCCTCGCGGCCCCGCTTGCGGCCAAGCGTTCTATTGCCTGAGTGTGATAGTGCATGAAGCCATGGGTGCGCGTGGATGGCGTGGGTTATTATGCTTACGCCCGTGCAGCGTAATCGAGTGACCCATCTCATGTCCGCCACTCCGCGCAACCCAACTCCTGTGGCCCTGAAAGCCCCGCGATTCCATTGGAGCTATCGGCGAGTGCTGTTGTTGTGTTTCGTTCTTTCCCTGCCGATGATCAACCCCATCGTCCATGGGGATGGCGTGGGCTACTACGCCTACGCACGCGCCGCTCTCATTCAACACAATCTGCGCTTCGAGGAGGATTGGCGGCACGCTAACCTGAACTTCTCTCAATCGCGAACGCGCGCCGACGGCCAACTTCTGCCGGAGGATTACACGAAAACGGGCTATGTAAGTAATCTGTTTACGGTGGGACCCGCAATTCTGTGGTTTCCTTTTCTCCTCGTTGCGCACCTCTTCGTTCTCGCCAGCAATTTTCTCGGGGCGCAGATTCCGGCAAACGGATTTTCCTTTCCGTACCTCCTGGCCATGGCCAGCGGCACTGCCACTTACGGATTTCTTGGCCTCCTGCTGGCCTTCTCTCTTGCCAGGAAGTACGTCGCTGAAAAGTGGGCTTTTCTGGCGACTCTAGGGGTCTGGTTCGGCAGTTCTCTTCCCGTTTATATGTACTTCAATCCCGCATGGTCGCATGCGCATTCCGCTTTTGTGGTTGCCCTGTTTGTTTGGTATTGGGAGCGCACGCGGCCCACCCGCAGCACCGCACAATGGGTCGTCCTCGGGCTCATCGCCGGTCTGATGATCGACGTGTACTTCCCCAACGGCGTCTTCCTTCTCCTTCCGCTGATTGAATCTCTATGGGCCTACTCCGCGCATCGAACCACGGGAATCCACGCTGCCCGGAATCTTTTTGCGCAAAACCTGCTCTTCCTTTTCTGCATTTTTGCCGCCACGATTCCCACCTACATCACAAGAAAAATCATTTTTGGGGGCTACTTGCGTTTTGGCGCCTATCCCCATCTGGCTTGGGACTGGTCTGCGCCCCATTGGCGCTCCGTCCTTTTTTCCTCGGATCACGGCCTGCTGAGCTGGACTCCCCTCCTCGGAATTGCCCTTCTTGGTCTTTTTTTTCCACCGCGTCAGGCCCGCACTCTCGCGCTCTATTTGGCAACCGCGGCCGCGGCTTTTTATTATCTGATCTCGAGCTATCCTTACTGGGACGGCCTTTCCTCTTTCGGAAACCGGTTCTTCATTTCTCTCACCCCGGTTTTTGTCTTTGGTCTCGCTCTTCTCCTTGCATTTGTCGCCCGGCGCTTCTCCTCATCGCGCCGCTCTTTCGTCCTTGCTTCCGCGATTCTTGCATGCTTCGTCGGCTGGAACTTTGGCTTCATCTTTCAATGGGGAGCGCATCTTATCCCCGTGCGTGGACCCATTTCCTGGAGCGCGATGATCCACAATCAATTCGAGGTTGTTCCTCGCGAGATCTCCACGCACCTCCGCGCGTACCTATTTCGCCGCCACACGCTCATGCAACAAATTGAGCAGCAGGATATCGAGCAATTGAAGAAAGGCGCGCATCCCTGAAATTCCGGCGTAACCTGCAATCCTGCGCGCAGTAAGCTCGCCGGGTTCCGTTCCCCGTGCCCATTTCTGTTAATCTGACAGGAGCATCGCATCGTGTTTCTGGCGCAAAGCGTCTCATGGCTACGGTGACCTCCAATCCATCCGTTGCGGCCCCGCTGGGGAGTTCCGCCTCCAGCGCAGTTACCGTGCGCATTGAGCCGCCGCGCGGCTGGTTTGCGCTGCATCTCCGGGAACTCTGGAACTATCGTGGACTGCTTTATTTCTTCGTCTGGCGCGACGTTAAAGTTCGCTACAAGCAGACCGCCATCGGCGTCCTCTGGGTTGTGCTGCAACCCATCCTGACCATGGGCGTGTTCACCCTCTTTTTCGGCCGCCTCGCCAAACTGCCCTCCAGCGGCCTGCCCTATCCCGTCTTCTATTTCGCTGCGGTCGTTCCTTGGGCCTATTTCTCGACGGCGCTGCAGAAGTGCACCAGCGTCATCGTGGACAACCAGCACGTGATCACCAAGGTCTACTTCCCGCGGCTGGTGTTGCCGCTGGCGGCGGTTTCTTCGGGGCTGGTGGACTTTTCCATCGGCTTTGTCGTCATGATCCTGTTGACGCTGGCCTACGGCATACGACCGACCATTGCGGCGCTCCTGTTGCCGGTTCTGCTTCTCTTGGCCGTACTCACCGCACTGGGCGTGGGCTTATGGACGTCCGCGTTGAACGCACTGTATCGCGACGTGAGCTCCGTCATCCCGTTTTTGGTCCAGTTCTGGATGCTGGCCTCGCCCGTCGCCTATCCGAGCTCGCTCGTGCCGCAGCGCTGGCGTTGGCTCTATGGCCTGAATCCCATGGCCGGGGTGATTGACGGCTTCCGCTGGGCGCTCACCGGGCATGGCAGGCCTCCCGGTCCCACGATGTTCGTCTCCGCCGCCATGGTCGTGGTCCTTCTCGCCGGCGGCCTCCTTTTCTTTCAGCGCATGGAGGGCAGCGTCACCGACCGCGTATGAGCATGCTCACCACCGCAAAAGCCGCTGGCAAAAGGCTCTTCAACGCTTTCGGCCTGGAGATACGCAAGAAGCAGCTCGCTGCCCCTGCCGAGCCCATCCCCCGCGCCAGCATGGGCGGAGCTTTGCGCCAGCTCTCTGCCTTGGGCTTCCACCCGCGCACGGTCATTGACGTGGGCGTGGCCACCAAAACGGAAGAGTTGTACCGGGCGTTCAAGGACGCGGACATCCTGCTGGTTGAGCCGCTCGCCGAGTTTGAGCCCTTTCTCCGCGACATCTGCCGCTCCTACAAGGCGCAATACGTCCTTGCCGCCGCCGGTGAAGCTCCCGGTTCCGCGATCATCAACGTCCATCCGGACAAATTCGGATCCAGTTTGCTCAAGGAGGTTGAGGGCCCGGGTGTTGACGGCGTACCCCGGGAGATCCCGGTAGTCACCCTCGACCAGCTCTGCGCCGCCAGGAACCTCGCCGGCCCCTACCTGATCAAAGTTGACGTGCAAGGCGCGGAGCTTCAGGTTCTCGCCGGCGCCACCCGTACGCTGCAACAGACCGAAGTCGTCATCCTGGAAGTCACCCTATTTGGCACGATGATCGGCGGGCCGCAATTGGCGGACACGGTCGCGCGCATGAAGCAATATGGCTTCGCGGTCTATGACATTTTTGCCTTCAAGTACCGGCCTTTGGATAATGCCCTTTGCCAGGTGGACATGGTCTTCGTGCAGGAGGGAGGCCGCTTCCGCGAGTCTCACGCCTATGCCACGCCGGAGCAGCGCGCGGCGCAGGCCCGGGATTTAGAGCTTTTCTTCCTTGCGGAAAAGGACAAGAGGCCGCGATGAGCCACCCCGTCATCCAAGCCGAAGGGTTGGGAAAGCGCTACCGCCGCGGCTTGCAGGCTTCGCGCGGCCTCCTGCGCGATTCCCTCGCGCGGACTCTCCGTTCGCCCCTCTCGGTCTTCCGCCGCGCGAACCAGGAAACCTTCTGGGCGCTCAAGGATGTTTCCCTGGAGGTGCATGAAGGCGAAGTGCTTGGCCTCATCGGCCGCAACGGCTCCGGCAAGACCACTTTGCTCAAGATTCTCTCGCGCATCACGCAACCCACCGCCGGCTGGGCGGAAATTCACGGGCGGGTCGGCAGCTTGCTCGAGGTCGGCACTGGCTTCCACCCCGAGCTCACCGGCCGGGAGAACACCTACTTGAGCGGCGCGATTCTGGGAATGAGCAAAAGCGAAATCACGCGCAAGTTCGATGAAATCGTGGCTTTCGCGGAGTTGGATAAATTCATTGATACGCCCGTAAAACACTATTCCAGCGGCATGTTCGTGCGCCTGGCGTTTGCCGTTGCCGCGCATCTCGAGCCGGAAATCCTCCTCGTTGATGAAGTCCTCGCCGTCGGCGACATCAACTTCCAGAAAAAGTGCCTCGGCAAAATGGGTGACGTGGCCCGCGCCGGCCGCACCGTCGTCCTCGTCAGCCACCAACTCAACCAGATCCGCCGCCTTTGCCAGCGCGTTGTCTGGATCGATGCCGGCTCCGTGCGCCAGGATGGCCCCACCCACGAAGTCGTTTCCGCGTACGAATCCGCCATGGCCAGCCATGAGAACAACAGCCATGTGCAGCACCACGGTCCGTCAATTAAAGCTCGCTTCACACGGTGGGAAATCAGCAAGTCGCGTGGAGACGACCCTCACACTTTGAACGACTTTGGACCAGTCACAGTCAAATTCACAGTTGACATTCGGCAGCCTACCAAAATGGGCCACTACGGAGTGGCCTTGCGTAATCACGAACAACAGGTGGTCTGGGCCTGGGCTGTACAACCAATACGACTGGAAATCGGCGTACGCCAACTCTGCCATACGTTTCCAAGTCTTCCCTTACGGCCCGGACCGTACACGTGGCTCGCCGCGTTGTACGACGAGGGAGAGTTAGTCGACTGGTGGGACTGCGTACCGGAGATGGTTGTAGCAACAGAAACATACCAGCATCCGCAGGATGAGTGGAACGGAATCCTCAACATTCCGGCGCGTTTTGAAGTTGAGGGAAAGGAATAGAAGGACTCTTGGGCCTGTGAGCAACGAACATTACACAAAGCGCTTCTATGAGCGGCTCCGAAACGGGGCGACACGATCGGCGGAAGCTATTGTGCCCCTAGTATTGCAACTAGTTCCCATAGGGAGCGTAGTTGATGTCGGGTGTGGCGACGGAACTTGGCTGGCTGTTTTTCGGAAACTCGGCGTGGACGAGATACTTGGCATCGACGGCGAGCATGTTGACCTAGAGATCCTGCAAATTCCGCGCGACAGCTTCAAGGCATTCGACTTGACCAAACCCTTTAGCCTCGGACGCACTTTCGACTTGGCTGTATCGTTGGAAGTTGCAGAGCACCTCCCGGCCGATTGTGCGGCGGTCTTCGTGGAGTGTCTGACCCGCGCAGCACCATTTGTCTTGTTCTCAGCGGCTATTCCGTTCCAAGGTGGAGAACACCACGTGAACGAACAATGGCCCGACAAATGGGCTACCCTTTTCCAGAAGCACGGTTACGTGCCCGTAGATTTCATTCGTAAGCGCATCTGGGAAAACGACTCGGTCGAGAGGTGGTACGCTCAGAACACGCTACTGTTTGCAGAAGCAAGTCTCCTCGAGAACAACGCAGCGCTTAAGGCCGAGTTTGAAAAAACAAACCCCAATCAACTCTGCCTTGTCCATCCTCGACAGTATCTCTACCTGGAAAATCAATTCCGTGAAGCGGTCGCGCGAGCTCAACAACCGACACTTCCCTCTGGCGTAGCAGCAGCCTCACGGCTCCTATTGGTGTGTTTAAGAAACGCTTTCAGTAAAAGAGTCTATTCGATCATTAGGAAGGAACCGCGCCCCTGATTACGGTTCTGATCACGACGTATAACTACGGCCGCTTTATCGAGCAGGCCATTGATAGCGTTCTCTCGCAGGATTTTCCCCTCGAGCAAGTTCAAATCCTGGTAATCGATGACGGCTCGACTGACGACACTTCCGAGCGCGTCAAAAAATATGGTTCGCGCATCGAGTGTTTCTACAAGCCAAATGGGGGACAGGCCTCGGCCCTTAATTTCGGGTTCGCGAAGGCGCGCGGCGAGATCGTCGCGTTGCTTGACGCCGACGACATGTTTCTCCCTGGCAAGCTCGCCCGCATTGGCGCCGCCTTTCGGCAGGATCCAGCCCTCGGCATGGTCTACCACCGCCTGCAAGAATGGCATATGCAAACAGATCGGCGCCCGCCTTATCATTTCGTTTCCATTTCCGGTGACTTGGGGGCCGCGCCGGAACTAATGTTCTTGTTTGTTCCCCAGCCCACGTCCGCCATCTCATTCCGGCGGAGCTTTCTGCATCGTCTTCTGCCGATTCCCGAACACATCCGGATGATGGCGGATTGTTATCTGGTAGCCTTGATTCCTTTTCTCGCGCCCGTCCTCGCCGTCTCCGAGCCCCTGGCCATCTATCGTGTTCACGGCGCAAATGCGTACTTCTCCGTCGAAGGACAAATGCCGGTGGAAGCCCGGAAGAAGCGGCTTCAGCTGTGGCTGATCATGGTCGATTCCATGCGCGAATGGCTGGCAGGCCACGGCTACACTACGAAAGTCCCGGCAGTGAGAGCCTTTCTGGATCGCTGGTCTCTCCGCATCCAGGAAGAACAGATCTTTCTTGAATCTCCGGCGAGATTCCGTTTCTTTCTCTTCCTGCTCCGGCAAAACCACGCCTATAGACCCTTGCAGACGTGGAGACTCACGGCGTTTAACTACCTATTCGCTCCATCCGCATTGCTCTTCGGCTATGATTCAGTAGCCCGTTTTTACGAGCAGCGCGGTGCCGCGATGAAAGTTGTTGAGCGACTTTTCGCCTCAGGAACTTCTCGTGGGGGCTCTCGTACCGCATAATTCAGATATCGCACCGTCATGATTTCGCTCTTCACTACCGCCAAACCGTTCACCGGGCACTCCGCGGTGATCCAGCGCAATGCGCTGGAAAGCTGGAAGCGGCTGCATGCGGACGTGGAGGTGATTCTCTTCGGCGACGATGCGGGCGCCGCGGAGGTCTGCCGCGAATTGGGTTTGCGCTACGAACCCGCGATCGAGCGTAGGAAGAATGGCACGAAGGGTCTGCGCTCCATTTTCGGCCGCGCCCAGGAGATCGCGCGCCACGACATCCTCTGCTACGTCAATTGCGACATCATTCTGACCAGCGATTTCCTGCGAGCCATCACGGCTCTTTCTGCCCGCAGCGCGCCCTTTCTGATGATCGGGCGGCGCTGGGATGTGGACGTCACTCTGCCGCTCGATTTTTCCCAGCCCAGCTGGCAGGAAACCATCGTGCAGCGCGCCCGGCGGGAGGGCTTTCAGCGCCTCTATTACAACATCGACTATTTCGCCTTTCGCCGCGGCCTTTATGCGCAAATCCCCGATCTGGTTATCGGCCGCAACTGGTGGGACCAATGGCTGGTCTGGCAAGCCGGGGCCGCGGGCGTCCCCGTCATCGACGTTTCCGAGGTCGTCTGTGCGGTGCACCAGAACCACGACTATTCCTATCACCCGCAAGGCATGGCCGGCGTGTGGAGCGATGATGCCACGCAGGAAAACTTCCGCCTCGCCGGCGGCTGGAGCCGCCTGCACACCATCGAGGATGCGACGTTTCGTCTGACCTCCGCGGGTATGCAGCCGAATCGTGGCTATTGGCTGGCTCCCACGAAGCGGCGCGTCCGGCGCGTTCACAGGGCCGTGCGCACCTTCGTTCGGACCCGCCTCTGGCACCCTTTTCTCGATAAGACGCGGCCGCTGCGCCAGGCGCTCGGTCTGCGCCAGAACGTGCTCAAGCCGCTGCGCCGCCGGAATGCGCCGCGGCGTCACTGGCTGGATCAATGAACTGCAGTGACGCCATGCGCCATCTGGGAAACTCGGAATTTGAGGTGCGTGAGCGGTGATTACTTTCTTCACCACGCCGAAGCCTTTCGCCGGGCATATTGCCGTGATCCAGCGCAACGCCCTTCGCAGTTGGCAGCGCGTCCATCCGGATGCGGAAATCATCCTTTTTGGGGACGATGCCGGCGCCGCCGAAGTCTGCCGCGAACTGGGTATCCGCCATGTGCCGCAGGTGCGCAGGAACTCCCACGGCACGAAGTATCTGGCTGGCATTTACGACCAGGCGCAGGAGCTCGCCCGGCACGATATTCTCTGCCATGTGAACTGCGACATCCTGCTGCTCGATGATTTCCGCGCGGCCCTGCCGCGTGTCGCCAGCCAATTCGAGGCGTTTCTGATGGCCGGCCGGCGCTGGGACGTTGATCTTCGCGAGCCGCTGGATTTCGATCGCTCCGATTGGCCCGCCAACGTCCGTGATCTCGCTTTTCGTACGAACCGCCAACGGCCCGCCCAGTGGATCGACTATTTTGCCTTTCGCAAGGGCCTATTCCGCGAGCGCATTCCCGAATTCGTGATTGGCCGGCCCGGTTGGGACAACTGGCTCCTGTGGTTCGCGCGCTCTTCCGGAGCCGCGCTGGTTGACGCCTCCGCGGTTGTTTGCGCCGTGCACCAGAATCACGATTACGGCTACCACCCCGATGGCGAGAAGGGTGTGTGGGAAGGCGAGGAAGCTCAGGAAAATTACCGGCTCCTCGAAGGCCACCGGAAATTCGCCACGCTCGAAAATGCCACCCATCTCCTGCGGGCCGACGGTTTTCACAAAAATCATCGCCACTGGGTTGTGCAAGCCCGGCGCCGCGCCGCCGATTCCCTCTCTCCGGCGTGGTTCCGTTTTCTCGATGTCACCCGCCCCATCCGCCGGCGGTTGGGTTTGCGCCAGAAAGGAAGCTCTTCCGAATGAAGACGATTCTCGTCACTGGCTCCAGCGGCCTGATCGGCTCGGAAGCCGTCGAGCACTTTGACCGTCAGGGCCACGCGGTCCACGGCCTCGACAACAACATGCGCCGCGTTTTCTTTGGCGATCCCGGCGACACCACCTGGAACCTCGAGCGCCTTCGCCGCGTCTGCAAAAATTTCACGCACCATGACGCCGACATCCGCGACCGCATCGCCCTCGAGACTCTTTTCCGTTCCCAGCGCTTCGATCTTATCGTCCATTGCGCCGCGCAGCCTTCCCACGACAAGGCCCGCGACATCCCCATCCTCGATTTCGAGGTCAACGCCCTCGGCACCGTCAATCTTCTGGAAGCCACGCGCCTCCACTGCCCAGAAGCGGTCTTCGTTTTTCTCAGCACCAACAAGGTCTATGGCGACGCTCCCAACGAACTCCCTCTCAAGGAACTCAAAACGCGCTGGGAATACGCCCGTCCGGAGGATTATGACGGCATCAGCGAAAGCTGCCGCATTGACCGCACGCTCCATTCGCTCTTCGGTGCTTCCAAGGCGGCCGCCGACCTCGTGGCTCAGGAATACGGACGCTATTTCGGCATGAAGGTGGGCATCTTCCGTGGCGGCTGCCTGACCGGCCCTTCGCACTCCGGCGTGGAGCTTCACGGCTTCCTGTCGTATCTCGTGAAAGTGGCCATCACCGGCGGCACGTATTCGGTGTTCGGCTATAAGGGCAAGCAGGTGCGCGACAACATCCACAGCCACGATGTCGTCCGCGCCATCGAAGAGTTTGCCGCCAATCCTCGCCCCGGCGAGGTCTACAACCTCGGCGGCGGCCGCGATAACAGCGTTTCCGTGCTCGAAGCCATCGCCAAAATCGAAAAAATGTCCGGCAAAAAAATGCATTGGAAGTATGTGGAACAGAACCGCATCGGCGACCACATCTGCTACATCTCCAACCTCGCCAAGTTCAAGTCCCACTACCCCAACTGGCGCATCACCGTCCCCCTCGACGAAATCCTCCGCCAGATCATCGCCAGCCAATCCGACCGAACAGAAAAATCCATCACCGGCTGACCCGTCGGCAGCGATTCTTAATTGGGGGTTGAAGGCCTGATGACGCGATCGATACTCACTCGCTTGTGAAACGGCGGCAGCAGGGAGAAATAGGGCACGGAGCCGAATTCGCTCGGGGCTGTCTCCGCGGTTGGCGCATATTCCAGGCGGTACTGTGGCACGACACTCGGCGTCTGGCTTAGGCCCGGTCTATAGCTGTTCGGCGGGTTCACCACCCAGCGGCTGTTCAAGCAGCCATTGATCTGTAATTCTGTCCAGGCGTTATATTCAAACCCCGCGTCGATGGCGGTCCGCGGCACACCCGCTACCTCAAGCTTTTGCGTCGCGGCGACCCGCGCGCGCGCCAGCGCCCACAGATCTTGTGTGCTCAGAACCCCGTACGAACTCAGCACCACAAGCAAGGCCACCGCAACAGGTCTTGCTCGGTGCCCGGCCAAAGCCCCATACTTCTGCGAGTCAACGGCTAATAAAAGTACCGTTGCCGCCAACGGAAGTATCGGCAACAGGTAACGATCAAATATGTCAAAGTGCGCGGATCGAATGACCATCAGGGCAAAGTAAACCACACTCAGGAGAGACATTGCCGCCAGTGCGAATTTGCCTCCCGTGACATCAAAAAACTGTCGCGAGGCCCGGCGAGCCAGTTCCCGCAAGTTCACTAGTTCACCCGCGAGGATGCAAGCCGCCGTATAGACCACTAGCGCGACCGCCATCCGGATCGGCCTCGTTAGCACAATCGGACGCCCCGGAAGCGGTTGCGACCCATTGATCCCCTCCCAATTCAGCGTACTGAACACCCATGGAAATGAGGCGACCGATGGGTGGATTAGGACTGCTGCAATCATGCCAATCAACATCGCGGAGACGATCAGTTTGCGGGGAAGGGTACCGCTCCACGTTTTCTGCCATGCCTCCCAGACCAACGGCACGGCGGCCGGGAGACACATCAGAAGGGTCATGAGGAGCAACCGGGCCGTTATTCCAATCTCCCATTGGGGTTTTTGCATGGCGATCTTCAGCTCGGAGATCAACGATGATTGCGGTACGACATAAGGTTGCCGGTTGAACCACGCAATGACCCAGGCCACAGCCCCAAGAACCGTAACCCAGGCTGCGAGCGAGACCCACGCAAACAATCTCTGGCTCCGCCTCAGCCACGCCAGATACGGCAGCACCACTAATGGGGCCAGCCACGCCACCTGGCGGCCCATGCCACCCAGAAATCCAAGAATCGCACCCAGCGCCAGCCATCCGTATCCCCCGCCTTCCGGCGATGCCTCGGCGGCTCGTGTTAGCGCGTACAGCGACGCAAACAGGAAGAAGAGGCCCGGCAGATCCGTCATATAGGAAACGGCTACCGGCAGGAAGAGCGGACACAATCCAGATAGTGCTGTGACGAACAGAGCTTCCTTTGCCTGCAAACCGGCCCGCCGCACCAGCAGATAACAGAAAACCACTGAACCAAAGGCGAAGGGGATGGTGCTCAACCGGAGGCAATCGAAGGAAAACCCGAACAGCCGAATGAACAGGGCACCCCAGTAGGCATGCAGGATCATTATTGTGGGTTCCCATCCGTTATATACAAGATGCCCCGTCCGGGCCGCCTGTAGGGCCATCTGGGCGTACGCCGGATCATCGCCATAAGCGATTTCCCCGGCCGGCCAGACGATGACCATTGCTGCGGCCAGAATTGCCACGCAAACAGAGATGTTCCTGAGGTCAGTTTTGTGCGTTACCGGATCGTGGTTTGTCAACCTTCTGAAGGCCCCTTCTGAAATGTTCCTTTCCGACAGCTAATTTATTGCCGAAGCGCCGGATCGATGGGCGCGCGGGCCGGTAGACCCTAATCCAGTGCTCGGGAACGGCTAAACTTTCAATGACCGAATCAATGTGCGGGAGCATCTCCTTGTACTGCGGCATCGGGAAGGTGCTTTGGAGAAGCATTCTGATTCGAACCCACCGCGATGGGTAAAGAATCTTTCTCCAGCACCCTGACATATAAATCCTTTGAACCCACCCTTTGCCAACCTGGCTCCAGGAGTTCGGGGGTGTCCGCATAGAAAAAGGCTGCCCGCGCGCCTGTTTTGGCCAAACAAGAGTACACTCGCTCCCTTCCGCGCGGTTCAGCTCCTAGGAATTTGGAAGTCCCACTCGTTGGCACCTCTGCGACGATCGAATACTGCCCCATCCACGCCCAGTAAGGCACGCGTGCATTCCCGATCATCCCCACTTTTGCCCCTCGTGGCACGCCGACCTTAGCCAGATCATCAACGATTGTGGCCGTATCGCTTGTGCTCGAGCCGGGCGATGAAAAAAACCCCTTTAAGAGGACAGCCGTAGCTCTAGCACCCTGGGTGAGCAAGATTGCCATAAGAATCTTGACGATAAGCATTGGCCTACCGCTGTTTGCGATCAAGACGCCTGTGTAGAGACCAATAAATCCTAGGACCAAAAATGGTGGAATAAACCGGCCCTCTACGTGGACCAGCCAAAACATGACGATTCCGCAGGCTGCGGGGAACCAAAGGAACCACCAAGCCAGCACCGATTTTAACCCTACCGCAAAACCAGCAAACAACAGAAGTAGGATGAATCCCAAGATCAGGTCGCTTTCCGCTTCTAGCATCTCCGCCAAGGTATGCCATCCGACCCGCAGATTCTGCAATTCCTGCCTGAGCTGGAGATGCGGCACGAGTCCCGCGTACCAGCGAGATGGTTCATACCCCGGGAAGTACACTCCCGGCGGGGCTTCGTGCAAGGCAAGGACCTGCGGATTCTCGCATACTTCGTGGAAAATGGGCGGATTCCCTCCGTGAGATAGCCCTTCACCGAGCCAGAACGGCGGCAACCCATTCCCATACATCAAGAAGGCCACTCTTCCGCTCTCGCCAAACGTCGGATGGCCCTCTTTTTTGGAGACCGTATACGCAAAAGGTCCGGCAATCAGAACAAATACGGCAATGCTCGCCAGACATTTAAACCATTTCCATTTCTCTCTGCGGGAAAGAAAAGGAAGCATGCAAAAAAGCAACAATGCCAGCGGGAAGGCAGCAGCCTTTGCGAGATAGCCGAGGGCCAAGGACGCTCCCAAGGCGGCGTAGCTCGGCCAACTGCGGTCACCGCAAAGGATGGCGGCAAGAAAGGCTGCGCTTAGATAGATGAAGGAGGCGACAAGAAGGTCGGGAGTGCACAAAGAGTTCGGCAGCCACTCGAATGTGGCGTACAAAAAAATCGCGCATCCCGTAAAGTACCACCATGTCTCGATACGGGCCCACGCCGCAGGCTTCCAAGCAGCCCGCATTGCGGCGAGCCTTAACGTGTTACTAAGGAAGGCATGGCAGCAGAGCATCGCTAAGAAAAAAACGCCCAGGCTGATGATGTGAGCCCAAAGCACCTCGGTGCTGCTCGACATCAAATGAAGGGACATGGGCACAGCCAGCAGCCAGGAGTATAGGGGACTCCAGAATGCGCTGGCCGATGCAGTCCACCCGTTTGCCAAGAGCTTCTTTGCTCCCCAGAGATACGCTAATAGATCAGGCGAAAGGGTGCCCCGCGAGTACCATGTCTGAAGGATTCCGGCGACCCCGCCGACAAGGGCAAAGATCGCGCCCCTATGCCGATCTGCGTAGCTTTCCCAGTGCGCTACGTTCATCAACCACTTCCCTTCGTCGCTGTGGGAAAAAGTATACCAGACAACTAACCCTGGTCCTTTTTCCCCGCGAGGATCGACCTGCGGCTGCAAACGATGAGTCCAGATTTTTCAGGATCGCGATACGTGAGGGGCCAGGAACAATTTGTCACACGCGCTGCACCGGAACGGCCGCACACTGCAGACGAGGCATGCCGCTCTTACATAGAATCCTCGCCTTCTCTCCCGATGCACTTCCTTGCTTCCACATTTCGGACAAACGCGCTGGCGGGCAATTGGCGGCACTAGCATCTCAATCCTTCCAAGGGGCACAATCCGTAGGCATCCAGTATGCAACAACTTCTTCAAACGCCAAAGGAGCGACGGAACAACCACGGCCGGCTGATCGTGCTGCTATGCTACACCCCGCAATCGCAAATCCCTACATGGAGCAGCCGCTCGATTGCAACCCCTTGCCGTGTACAGTAAGATTTCCTCGTTGCGATTACACTCGATTGTGCGCTTCCCCGCCCCTGGATTGCCCCGAAAGGTCAGGTTTGGCTGAGTTTTTATGGCAAGGCCCATCGTCAGCGTTTTGATCGACACCTACAACCACGAGCGCTTCATTGAGCAGGCCGTTCTCAGCGTTCTGGAACAGGACTTTCCCGCCTCTGACCGCGAAATCCTCGTGGTGGACGACGGCTCACAGGATCGCACCCCGGAGATCGCTGCCAGATTTGCCCCGCAGGTCCGGTTGCTACGCAAAGCCAACGGAGGCCAGGCTTCCGCCTTCAATGCAGGCATCCCGGAATGCCAGGGGGAAATCGTGGCGTTTCTCGATGGCGACGACTGGTGGGTCCCCGGCAAACTGAAGCTTGTGGTGGCAGCGTTCTCGGAGAATCCGGAAGTGGGCATGGTCGGCCACGGTACAACGCACGTCTTCACGGATGGTTCCCAGTTTACGGAAGTCATCGAAGCCGCGCCCCGGTTTTCCCTTGCCTCCCTCGATGGCGCAAAGCTCTTTCTCACTCGCAGGAGCTTCCTTGGCACACGCATGTGCGTGCGAACTCTCATCCTTCGCAAGATCCTGCCTGTGCCGGAGATGATTCGCATCGAGGCCGACGAATTTGTCTTCACCATGGCCGCGGCCTTATCCGACGTCCTCATCCTTCCGGAATCTCTTTTTTTCTATCGCATCCACACGCAGAATCATTTCTCGCTCCACGGTTTCGATCCCGCCAGCGTGCGCCGCAAGCAACAAAGCCTGGACTGCCTGGCCGAGCAGCTCAATATTCGCCTCCGCGCGATCAACTCGCCCGACGAAGTCGTGCGCCTCATCGTGGAGGCCATCTCCGTCGAAGCCAACCAGTTGCGCCTTTCCCTCGGCGACGGTTTCCCTTGGGAAACTGTGAAGACCGAGCTTGCCTTTTACCGCATTCTTCATGGTGATGCGCCGCGATCCCATCGCGCCTTTAAGTACGCCACTTTGTTACCGGCTTTTCTCCTGCCTCCCCGCTGGTTTTACGGCGCGCGCCGCTGGCTCGGTTCCAGCGAACTCTATCGCCGCACCCGCCGCATCTTCTTTCCACCGCCGCAGCCGGGTCATGTGCGCCGGTTTTGGAACGCCAACCCATGAGTCTCGCTTCTTCTTGGAGCTTGCATTGACCTCTTCCCCTAAGCATGCTCCGTTTGCTCTGCGCATCCTGATGGCTTCCTGTGTTCCCGGCCGCCGCGAAGGCGGTGTCGCGGCCATCATCCACAACCTCAGCCGCGAACTCGAGCGCCGCGGCCACACCGTCCGGCATCTTTTCCGAGAGGATTTGATCGACAGTAAAAAAGTTTCCGCCCGCTTTGCCGAGCTTATTTTTTCCATGCGCCTGGGAAAGTACATTGCGCAGCACCGCGGCGAGTTCGATATCGTCAATCTGCATGCCCCCGTCGGTTTTCCCTATGGCTTGCGCCGCCGCCTCTCTCGCTCGCGCAGCTTGCCTCCTTACGTCATGACGCTCCACGGCCTGGAAGAACGCCGCATGCACGTTATGAGCCGCGAAGTCCGTAAGGGCCGCGCCTGGCATTTTTCCTGGAGGAACCGCTTGTGGCAGCGCTGCTACAATTTGCCGCGTTTTCGCTGGTCCATCCGCACCGCAGATGGCGCCCAGGCCATGAGCCGCGATGTCTGGAATATTCTCCAGCTCAAATACAATCTCGATACCGACCGCACCGCCTACGTCCCCAATGGCGTCGAGTCGCGCTTCTTCATTCCTCGCCGTTACGACAATTCCGGACCTCTCAAGCTTCTCTACGCCGGCACGTGGCTGGACCAACGCGGTATTTTCTATCTGCGCGACGCCCTCCTCCGCCTTGCCACGCAGCTTCCCGGCCTGACTATGACCTTTGCCGGATGCGGCTGCCCGCCGGAAGTGATTCGCGAGTTCTTCGGTCCCCAGCTCGCCTCAACGGTTGTGGTTCTGCCCGTTGTCCCCTCGGGTATCATGCAGGAGCTCTACGCCACACACGATATTTTCCTGTTTCCCTCGCTTTTGGAAGGCCTGCCTGTCGTCCTACTGGAAGCCATGGCCTCGGGCATGACTGTAATCACCACCGAAACCTGCGGTATGCCCGATGTGGTCACCGATGATTTCAACGGCCTTCTCATTGCCCCGGCAGATGCTCCGGCCATCGAGGAAGCAGTTCTCCGCCTTGCTGGTTCCTCTGAACTGCGCGAGCGACTGGGCAGGGCGGCGCAAGCGTTCATGACACGATATACTTGGGAGCGCTCCGCCATCAGGCTTGAAAAACTGTTCCGCCACGTCATCGCTCTTGAAGGTCAAATGTCAGGATGATCGCGTCGGGTAGGAATATATCTGGCCTGCACCTCTCAGATTTTCGATGGCGAGGTGCCTTGCTGCTGGACCTGTATTTTTTTGACAGGGAGAAAGTGAATTGAGTAAGGCCAAGGATACAATGCGTCGCGACTGGGATGAACGGGCCCGGCGCGATGCGTTTCTCTATATTGCGAGCTGGCGCAAGGATTGGGATGAAGCCTCTTTCTTTGACTCCGGGGAACAGGATTATCTCCGGCTCGTTCATCCCATTTTGCAGAAGCTTCAGTTTGATCCGTCCAGCAGCACTATGGCCGAACTCGGCTGTGGTGCCGGCCGGATGACGCGGAGTTTCGCCCAACACTTTCAGTCTGTCTTCGCCGTGGACATCTCCGCAGAAATGCAGTCGCGCGCGAAAGAATACCTTCGCTCGTTCTCGAATATCCGCTGGGTCCTTTCAAACGGAGAAACGCTCCCCGGCATCGAGAGTGCTTCGGTGGATGTCGTCTTCAGTTACCTCGTGCTCCAGCATATGCCCACCAAGGAAGTAGTGTTCAGCTCCATCCGGGAAATGATTCGCATCCTGCGTCCCGGCGGAGCCTTTCTTTTTCAGTTCAACGGTTCTAGACAACCCACGATGAATTGGAAAGGGCGGGCCATTTCCGGAATTCTCGATGGCATTGCTTCCCTAGGGCTCCATAGCACGAGCCGGCTCATTGCCAGCATCTTCGGAATCGACCCCGAAATGGTGGGCAAAACCTGGCGCGGCGCCGCTCTGACCTCCGCAGAGATTACGGATGCCGTTCGGTCTGGCCAAGGCTCCCCCGAAGAATTCTTGGATGCAGACACACCGCTGGCTTGGTGCTATGGCCGCAAACATCCTGAGGCCCGCGCGTGATCACACTCGGTCTCAACTATTCCCAGATGCACGATTCCTCCGCCTGCATTGTCCGCGATGGGGAACTTCTATTCGCAGTGGCGGAAGAGCGCATCAGCCGGACGAAGCATGATGCCAGGTTTCCTCAGTTGGCGATTCAAGCTTGCCTCGATTTTGCCAAGATTCACTCGGGAGACATCGACGAAGTCTGCCTCGGATGGCAGCCTGTCGGGCAATTGTACCGGCATGACCTCAGCCTTTACGCTACTGGCCGCTGGCCGCTCAGTTATTTGAACTTCCTCAATTCGACGCGCTATTTCCTCAGCCTTTGGCACCAGGGCGGAGGCGCGCGGCGCTTTACGCGTCAATTTGGGCCGTCCAAGGCGCAATTCCGTTTTGTGGACCATCATTTCGCCCACGCCATCAGCGCCTATTCCTATTCCGGCTTTGACGATGCCGCCATCGTTGTCATGGATGGCCGCGGCGCCTGGGAAGCCACCTCCATCTGGCGCGGCAGCAAAGGCCGCATCGAGCACCTCCAAACCATCAACTGGCCCGATTCCCTCGGCCTCTTCTATGCCCGTTTCACCGAGTTCCTTGGCTTCACTCCCAATGCCGACGAGTGGAAAGTCATGGGTCTCGCTCCCTACGGTGAACCCGGGGTGAATCTCCACGCGTTCCTTGAGCCAGAAGCGTCCCCCTACAAGGTCCACACCGATTTGCTGATGGGCGATGGCAGTGGCTCCTTTGCTGGTTGGCCGGCCTCGCTCGGCTCTCCGCGTGTCCCCGAAACCGATATCGATGACCGTCACAAAAATATCGCTTTCGCCGTTCAGGATTTGTGCGAAGCCGCGATGATGAGCGTCGTCCGGCTCGCCCTCGAAAAAGCGCGCAGCCACAATCTGTGTCTTGCCGGGGGCGTGGCCCTCAATTCCAAAGCCAACGGCAAAATCCTCGCTTCCGGTGCTATCGATCATCTTTTCGTACAGCCCGCTGCTGCCGATGATGGCGTAGCCCTCGGCGCCGCTCTCGCGCCCTATCTCGACGGCGGCCAGCGCCTCCCCATCAAGCCCATGCGCCACGCGTATCTCGGGCCCGCGTTTGATGACCACGCCATCGAAGCCGCTCTCAAGACCTACAAAATTCGCTTCTCGCGGCTCTCCGATCCCGCTGCCACCGCGGCGGATCTGCTTTCCCAGGGCAAGATCCTCGGCTGGTTCCAGGGTCGCATGGAGTTCGGCCCGCGCGCCCTCGGCAGCCGCTCCATCCTGGCCGATCCCCGCGATCCGGGAATGAACGTTAAGGTCAACAACGCGGTGAAGTTTCGCGAGTGGTGGCGCCCTTTTGCTCCCTCGCTCAAGAAGGAAGCCGCGTCCGAATTTCTAGAATCCGCCTTTGACTCGCCGTTTATGATACTCACCGCGCAGGTGCGCCCTGAAAAGCGCAGCGTCATTCCCTCCGTCACGCACGTTGATGGCAGCGCCCGGCCGCAAACCGTCGAGCAAGAAATCAATCCGCTTTATTGGCGGCTCATCGACGAATTTGCCAAGCGCACCGGCGTTCCGGTCATAATGAACACGTCGTTCAACCTGCGCAGTGAAGCCATTGTCCACACTCCCACGGACGCCATCCGCACTTTTTTCAGCTCCGGCATGGACGCCCTGGTTCTCAGCAGCTTCCTTGTGGAGAAATAAAATGACGGAACGGGCAAGCCGCATCGCGAACCTATTCTTGCGCTACGCCTCGCCATTCGCTGAGCTGCGTCGCCTTTCCGTGATCGGCGATGTCCTCAGTTGGGCCGGCCGCAAGCTTCTTCCGCGCGATACCCTCGTCTGGATTCAGATTCAGCACGGCCCCGCGGAAAGCCTATGGATACGCGTCAATCCGCGCACGGGGCAGAACGTCCAGCGGGGGATCGGCGAACCGCAAGTTCAGCAGGCGCTGGTGGATTATCTCCGGCCGGGCATGACGTTTTATGATCTGGGCGCGAATATCGGATACTTCTCGCTCATTGCTGCGCGATTGGTGGGACCCATGGGATACGTGGTTTCGTTTGAGGCGGATCCTGAAATTGCGGCGCGCCTGCGCGAAAATCTGGCCCGCAATCTTTTCTCGCACGCGAGGGTTGAACAGAAGGCGGTCTGGTCGGAGACCGCGACCGTGTCTTTTGCGCGTGTGGACCCGAACACTTCGCCGGACCGCGGTCTGGGCCACGTGTCCGCTGAATCTTCCGACGATACCATCACGGTCGAAGGCGTATCTTTGGACAGCTACATCACCCCGCAGAATTCCCCGGATTTGCTGAAGTGCGACGTCGAGGGAGCGGAGGTGGAGGTATTCCGGGGCGCGGACCGGCTGCTCGCGGAAAGACGTACCATTCTGCTGGTTGAGATGCATAGCCCCGAAAATCTTCGTACCCTGGCGCAGAGATTCGCGGAGCTAGGCTACACCGTGCGAAATCTCGACGAGAATCACGTGCTTGCCCTGCCAAAATGACCACTCCCGTCATCGCTCTTCTCGGACGCAGAGACGCGCCCACGGACGCCGTCGAGCAATATTGCCGCTACCTTGGTGCCGCCTTGCAGTCCCATGATTTTCAACTGGAAATTCGCCGCGTTCCCTGGGAGGTTTACGGCTGGCCCGAAGCTCTCAATGCCCTCCGCGCCCAGGCGGCGTCCTGGCGCGGGCGTTGGGTCCTCGTCCAGTACACGGCTCTCGCCTGGTCCGCGCGCGGTTTTCCTCACAAATTCTCTCGTGTCCTGCAAATCTTGAAATCCGTCGGCGCGCGCATCGCCGTCCTCTTTCATGACGTGGAACCCTTCCGGGGGCCGCGCTTCGTCGATAGCCTCCGCACCCGCGTTCAGCTCCACACCATGCGCCGCGCTCTGGCCGCCGCTGACCTGGCCATCTTCACCATTCCTATCGAAAAGCTCTCTTGGCTTGAGGGTTCTTCCTCTCTCGCGCATTTCGTTCCCGTCGGCCCCAACCTTCCGATTCCCATTCCATCGGAGCAGGACTTCAGCCGTGCCGGCAACATTTCTGCCACTCCCACGATCGGTGTCTTCATCATCACTGGTGGCGAGCCCGGCGCCCGCGAAACGAAAATCATTCTCGCCGCCGTCCGCTACGCCGCCCAAAAACGTGGCAAGCTCCGCCTCTCCGTTTTCGGCCGCCACGCCGAACTCCGCGAAGCCGCGCTCCGTGAAGGTCTTCAGGATTTGCCCGTGGAAATATCTGCGGAAGGGGTTCTCGATGATCAGCAGGTGATGGATCGTCTCCGCGCCGCCGATGTGCTGCTCTTCGTCCGCGCCCCGATCTCCACCCGCCGCAGCAGCGCCATTGCAGGCATCGCCGCAGGTGTGCCCGTGGTCGCGTTTACCGGTGCGGAGACCAGTTGGCCCATCACTGATGCCGGCGTACTTCTCACTTCCCCCGGCAATCCCGCCGAACTCCACGAGGCCCTCGTCCGCGTCCTGTCCGATCCCGAACTCCGCGCCAGCCTCCGCCGGCAGAACGCCCTCGCCTACCGCCAACATTTCTCCTGGCCCGCCATCGCCACCCGCTTCGCCGCGTTGCTTACGTCTGCCGAGTAAGCGGCTCTTCACCAGGCTTGGTAGCTTTTCGCCTCGTTAGGATATGCATTGTGCGTTATTATCGCTAGTAATCAACGCTCAAGGATGATTTGAATGTCAGTCTCAAAGTTCATGCTTCGCGCCGTTGTTGTGTCAGCCTGCGCCGTTACGTTGGCTAGCCCTCAATCACCTCCGCCGCGCAAGCCGGAGGAACCCAACTTCGCGGGCGAGCCTTACGTAGTTGAACAACTTCGCACGACCGTTCGGTTCGAGGCGGACGGCAAAGGGCAGCGCGAGATGACCCTCCGTATCCATGTGCAATCGGAATCGGCCGTGCGTGAATTCGGCCTGCTCGTCTATCCATATATGGCGAGTTTTGAATCCCTCGACGTTGTCTATGCCAGGGTTCGGAAACCAGACGGAAGCGTCGTCGGAACCCCTGCCGACGAAATTCAGGAATTGGACTCCGCTGTCAGCCGCGAGGCGCCGATGTACACAGACCAGCGCGAAAAGCACATCGCGGTGAAGTCGCTCGGCGTCGGCGACGTGCTGGAGGCGGACTTGCGGTGGACCATCCACGACCCCATTGCACTCGGTCACTTCTGGTACGACCACAATTTCTTCGACAACGGCATATGCCTGGATGAGCAACTCGAAATTAACGTCCCGCTGGATGTCCCGGTGAAAATCGCAGCTCCGGCTCCTGCGCCTCAGATAAAACAGGAAGGTTCCCGCCGAATCTATACCTTCCATTCTTCTCATTTGCAGAAGGCACAGGAGAAAGACGAGGACCAAAAGATTCCTGCTTGGGAGAAGGATTTCCACGGCAGCGAGCCGCCCGCAATGCGCATCTCCTCGTTTACTTCCTGGGCTGACGTCGGCGCCTGGTATGCCGGCTTGCAGCAGCCGCGCGTACAAGTGACGCCACGCATCCGCTCGACAGCCGAGGAGATAACGAAAGGGAAACTCACGGACGAGGAAAGAATACACGCGATTTACGATTACGTAGCCACGCGGTTCCGCTACATCGGAATCGACTTGGGTGCGGGCCGCTACAGTCCCCATGCTGCGGAGGATGTGCTGGCGAACCGCTATGGCGACTGCAAGGATAAGCACACGCTGTTCGCCGCGCTTCTTGAGGCCGTGGGTTTGCACGCGTATCCGGTGCTTATCAGCTCGAAATTCAAGCTTGACGTGGGCTTGCCCTCGGCCAGCCTGTTTGACCACGTCATCACAGCCATTCCCCAGGGTGAATCTTACCTTTTCCTGGACACGACTCCCGAGGTGGCCCCCTTCGGCCTATTGATCGCATCTCTGCGGGATCGCCAGGCATTGGTTATACCTGCGAATTCTCCAGCCAAGCTCCTGATCACCCCTCCCGATCCTCCCATGCTCAATCGCGAGAAATTCCAGATGGATGCCTCCATCGATTCCCAAGGGACTCTCGACGGCAAAGCGCGCTTCGAGGAGCGCGGGGATCCGGAAGTTGCCCTGCGACTCGCCTATCGCAATACGCCGCAAAACCAGTGGAAAGACTTAACCCAGGTAATTTCTGCGCGCATGGGCTTTGGCGGGACCGTATGCGACGTGGCTGCGGCGCAGCCAGAGAAGACGGCCGATCCGTTCTGGCTCAGCTACGACTACCATCGCACCGATTATTCGAACTGGAAAGAGCATCGCATCACGCTCCCGTTTCCTCCCATATTCCTTCGCGAGCTGAACGAGGCTCAGAAGAAATCCAAGGAACCCCTTCCGTTTGGTTCTCCCCAGGAAATCCTCTATGAAACATCGCTGAAACTACCCGGCGGAATTAGGCCCGTGACTCCTCCGGACGTCGAGCAGGAAAATGACTTTGCCGCATACACCTCGAACTACCGGTTTGAAGGTGGAACTCTTTACGGCTCCCGCCGTTTCTCGCTGAAGTTGCGCGAAGTGCCCGGCACGCAGCGTGCCGTCTACAGCGCCTTTGTCAAGGCCGTAGAGGACGACGCGCAGCGCTGGATTCTTCTGTTTGGTAACTACGATCAAGACTCCCCGCTGGGGAAGGGGCAGGCGCTCCTCAGGGAAGGGAAGATCGCCGAGGCCGTTTCCCTGTTGGAGAAAGCCGCCGCGGAGGATGCTGCCAATCAACAACTCATTTTCACTTTGGGCAGCGCCTACCTGCGCCTTCCCGACGAAGACAAAGCTGTCGAGCAATTCGACAAATTGCTCGCGGGCAGGCCGAATCCATTCCTGTTGAATGAGGTTGCCTACGAGTACGCGAATGCAAATCTTCGCCTGGACGACGCACTCGATTATGCGTCAAGTGCGGTAGAAGACATTTCAGCTGCAACCATGCAGGTCAGCCTGGACTCGGCGAGTCCGGCCAACTTCCTTCTCATGGCCTACTTAGCCGCGGACTGGGACACGCTTGGCTGGGCGAATTTTCGCTCCGGTGACGTTGCGTCCGGCGAAAAATATGTCTACTCCGCCTGGATGCTGTCGCCGAATGCCATTATCGGCGAACACTTGGTGGAGATTTATGAAAAACTTGGAAAGAAGCACGAAGCGGATCATATCTGCCGCTTGGCCCTCGAGGCGCCAGGTCTTCAGCATGAGCCGGATACAAAGGAGAAACTTCTTGCCGCGCAGAAGCGCCTCGGCATTACAGCGCCGGGAACGGGAAACGTCAGCGCGAGATCCTATCATCCGCCGGGCGATGGCAAAATGGAGCTCTCTGAGATGCGCACCATGAAACTGCCACGAAAGATACAGCTTCATGGCAAATCGAAGATGGCTCTTTTTACCATCGCCATTGAGAACAATGCGAGCACCGCAAAAGCACGGTACATCAGCGGCGACAAGGAACTGATTCCCGAAGCCCAGGCGCTGGCCACGGTCAACTATCACCAGCCCTTTCCGGATCATTCGCCTACCCGAATTCTTCGGGCGGGCTGGGTTAGCTGTTCCCAATACGCCAGTGAGTGCTCTCTGGTCCTCTTTCTGGTCGACGATAAACCAAGTCTAGATATGCTCAAACAACAAGCGCAGTGAAATGATTCAGTCCCTCTTCTCTGCGATCTCTGTTACATTTCTTTGTTCTTTGTGGTGAGCTTTTCCCCTCTTCACCGGCACAGCGTTTCCATCAGCAACTCCTTCTTTTCTTCCGCCAAGCGGCTCAGCGTCCCCAGCGACGCCACATAGCCCCCCGCCGCGGCCGCCGTCAGCCCCGTGAACGCCAATGCCGGTATCCACGGATTCCCCAGCAATCTGCCGGCTAGGATGATCACTGTGCAGACTGCTGCCACCACAATTTGTACGCCAAGCGCCGTCCACACTGCGACGCCCGAATTTCGTTGCCCCTTCATCTTCCCGAACTCCATCTTCTTCGGGAAGCTCAGCGACGACCAGTTCGCAATCGTCAATTGACCAATCACCGCGAACGCGCCCGCCCCAATCGTCGCCGCAAACATCGCCGTGCTCGGCCACCCTACGCGCCACACCAGCAGCGCCAGCGACAGGCTCAGCTCCAACGTGACCAGCGCCACCAGAAACAGATTCTTCCCCAGCAGCACATCCTGGAATCGCAGCGGCGCCATGAAGTACGTCTGGATGCCCTTGCCTTCAAACGCAAACGCGTTATACGCCGGCGAAATCAGGATCAAGATCAGGTACGCCATGATGGCCGGGAAAAACATCTCCGGCTTCAACGAATGTTCCCGCAGCGGCGAGCCTTTCCCGAATTGCAGGGTGAAAAACACCACCATGATCGGTGGCAGCAGCAGCGTGAAAAAGGCCATGCCGTTGCGTGTCAGATAGCGGAACTCCTTCAGCACCACGGCGGCAACCGTTGCCGGCACCAACGGCAGCCATTCTCCATTTGCGCTTTGCCCTTTGGCCTTTTCCGCTGAAGCGGCCAGGGCTTTGTTCTTCTTCGCCGATGCGGACGCCGCGCTCTCGCTGATCTCTTCTCCGCGGTATTGCGCGGCGAATCGTCGCCACAATAACCCGCTCGTCACCCCCAGCCATACACACAACCCCGCCATACCCAACAGGATGGCCCGCGGATCCCCACGCACCGATCCCGCCACCGCGCTCCCCGCCAATGATCCCGGCAGCCAGGCCAGATAAGGCAAGTACTCTAGAATCTTCGGCGAGGCTGCGCGTCCGTAACGTTGCAGCAAGGGATTCAGGAAGTTCAACGACACCATCGACAACACGAACAACCCGATGAACAACTCTCGTGTCTTGCGCTTCGCCAGTATCTTTTCCAGCCATGATCCAATCAGCCGCTCCAGTGTCACGTTTATCAACACAAATAACACGCTCACACCCGCCATCACCGGCAGCGCTTCCGGGCGCGCCACCGCTGCTCCGAGGACCATCGCTGTCACCCAGCAGACTGCCGATACAGCGGCAAAATCCGCGAATCCGTAGCCCAATCCCAGCAAATAGAATGTGCGCCGGCTCAACGGAAATCGCAGCAGTGTTTTGAACTCAAAATTTGCTCCGAATCCCGCCACAAAAATCGGAAACACCTGCCACCACAAAAAAATGGCCCAGAAAGGAATCGCCATCCAATTGGCCCTGTTTTTCCCCAGAATTGCATATGCCCCGGCATAAAAAGCGACACTCAATCCCAGCACCAGCGACGCGCCGAAAACGCCCACAAAAGTGACTCCCAGCAGGTCCCAGCGGCTATGCTTGCGCTGCAGGCCGTTTTTCAGCAAACTCCACCGCAAGCCTGCAATCAACCGCAATTGCGCCAGCACTCCCGGCATCTGCGCTACGTCAGCCACGTCAGTTCCTCCAGACGCGCCTGTTCCGCGCCGCTTTGCCCCACGATGGAAAGGAAGATCTGCTCCAGCGTTTTTGTTTCGCCCTCGCTGCCGGCAACTCCCGCGCGCAGCTCTTCCAGCGATCCCTGCGCCACCAGCCGGCCCTGGTGGATGATGGCCACGTGGCTGCACAGTCGCTCCACAATCTCCAGCACGTGGGACGTCAGGAAAATCGTCGCGCCGCGCTCCGTCATCCTTCCCAGCAGCGCCTTGAGCGCCCCCGCCGCCAGCGCGTCCACGCCCTCAAACGGTTCATCCAGGAATAAAATGCGCGGCCCGTGGATCACCGCCGCAGCCAGCGCCAGTTTCTTCTGCATGCCGTGCGAATAGTCCGCAATCAGCGTCTTCTCTCGATCGGCCAATTGCATGAATTCCAGCAATTCTTCCGCGCGTTTTTCCGTCGTCGCGCGATCCAATCCGTACATTCTCCCCACAAACCGCAGATATTCTACTCCCGTCAAGCGCTCAAACAGCCCCATCCCTTCCGGCACCACGCCGATCTGGCGCTTCACCTCCACGGGATGCTTTTGAAAATCCAGGCCAAGCAATTCCATGCGCCCCGACGTCGGCGCCAGCAGCCCCGTCAGCATCTTGATCGTCGTGGATTTGCCCGCGCCGTTCGGCCCAAGAAACCCGAAGAAATGGCCCGCTTGTACTTTCAGGTCGATGGCGTCCACCGCCGTAAGCGCCCCAAACGTCCTGGTCAATTCTTCAGTCGCAATCGCGATTTCGCCCATGAATTCCGCCTGTCCTGGCACACCCGAGCACGCCACTCTAGCACTGTTTTATACGCAGCTTAGCGCCGGACTTTTCAATGCGTTACATTTACGTTTAGCTGCTGGGAACCGGCGTTGCTCCTGGCACCTGTGGCCCGCGCCCCGGCAATGCCGCCAGCACTGCCGGAAGCTCCACGCGAAACACCGCACCGCCGGTTTGCCCGTTGTAGCAGAGAATTCTCCCGCCATGCTCCTGCAGGATGCCGTAGCAAATGCTCAGCCCGAGTCCCGTTCCCTTGCCCACGGGTTTTGTGGTGTAGAAAGGATCAAACACCCGGTGCGGCTCGCGGATTCCCGGTCCCGTATCCGAAAACAGGATCACCACGTTGGCGCGATCCCGCAGCGTCCGGATGGTCAGCAAGCCTCCACCCGCCTCGTTCATGGCATCCACGGCATTGTTGATGATGTTGAAGAAGACTTGCATCAATTGGTTGTTGTCGCCGCGCACGCCCGGCAGAACCGATTCCAGCTGCATGTCAATGCGTGACCCCCCGCTGCGCAGGTCGAGCGCGCGCAATTGCACCGCGTTTGTCACCACCGAGTTGATGTCCAGCAGCGTGCGTTCCGGCGGCACCTGCCGCGCAAAACTCAGCAGGTTCTGAACCAGGTTTTTTGTCCGCCGCGCTTGCTCGCGAATTTTCGCCGCCGTGCCCCGTGCGCGGTCCGGCAGCACGGGGTCGTCCGCCAGCAAATCGGAATATCCCAGAATCGCCGTTAGTGGATTGTTGATTTCGTGCGCAGCTCCCGCCGCCAACTGCCCCAGCGACACCAGCTTTTCCGATTGCACCAACTGGGCCTGCAACCGCTGCAGGTTCTCGATCGACAACTCCGATTTCGCCAGCAACCGCGCGCGGTCGGCATCCGCCAGATGCGTGCGCAGAAACACAAGTAGCGCCAGGGGCAGGGAGGCAATCAGCGTCACTGTCAGCCGGAATTCTCTCACCGCTTGCGTGTCGTGCTCCATCCATAGCGCATAAAGTGCAAACACAGGCAGCGACATCACTGCCGCCATGGCGAAGCGGCTGGCCCACACGCTGTCTCCCACTACTGTTTCCAATTCGCCGACAGCGCTGCTCTCCGCCGGCGCGTCCAGTTCATCGCGCCTTTTGTACGCCACCCAGCCCGCATACGCATACCAGAAGAAGACCGTAAGTAGCGGCAAGTCGTACAAACTCCCCGTGTAATACTCGCCATGGCTGATCGCCACGTTTACAGCCAGCGACGTCAGCATGTACAGCGCCGAGGCCCCGAAGAGATGCGCGTACACGTTCCGCCATGCCCCATTCGTCCGCAGCCACAACCACGCGAATCCTCCCATGATCATGATGTGCTGGATATAGTCCAGCACGTTGTAATTGAAGTTGTAGACCCCCAGAGTCGGCGTAGCGTACATCCACGGCAGCACCACAAACACGTACAGGAACGTCCACCACGACAGCAGCAGCGCAAAATCCATGTACCCGAGGCCGATGCGTATTTCACCGCGCTTCAGGTGCGGCCGCATCGCCAGCGCCGCGATCAGCGGAATATTCCGCAGGAAGAAGATGATGTCGCCTGCAAACAGGTCGGGTACCGGCTTGTGCAGGTACACTTCATGGTACGTCCACTCGAATTGGCCGACCATCCACAATGTGCAGCTCAGCGCCACCAGCATCCAGAAAATGTTTCGCCGCCAGTGTGGCGTGCCGGCATTCATCAACAGTCCCGCGTTCGCCAGCAACGGCACAAAGCACTGCGTGATGTCGCCAAAATTGCTGAGTTTCGTCCCGGGTCCCAGGAGATGAGACACCAGGGCGTAGAAGCCAAGGAACACAACCCAGGCCCCCACAAACCACACGGTTGTGCGGGAAGTCGTCACGGTCTTTCTTCTATCTATTCTAGGTGTTTTCCGGGGAGCTCCGGCCCGCCGCGTGTCCCACGGATGGCGTAAGTATCACCGCGCCGTCACCCGCACCCGGGTAAATATCGCAAAGTCCTTGTTTTTCCCCTGCCCCGGGCTGGATGCGTATCTGGCTCCAATGACTCTCCGCCACGGGAATTGTGTAGCCCATGCGCAGTCGTGAGAAACCTGAGCGAACTTGGCAGGATTGTTACACGATAAATTGCAAGCGCGCTGGCAGAATCTTCCTTTGTTGCGCTGATGGTGTGCAAGGATAGCGGCCAGTGACGCTGTTCTTTGGCAAGCTGGCGGAGGAGGAGGGATTCGAACCCCCGAGGCCCTTTCGAGCCTAACGGTTTTCAAGACCGCCGGTTTCAACCGCTCACCCACTCCTCCGTTTCTAATTCTAGCGTACTCTTTGAGTTAGCGGCCACTTTGTGTCATTTTCGCTAGCCATTCGCGGAAAACGAGGAGGCAGATTACTTGCGGTAGATCACGCCGCTTTTCATTACAAAGGAAACCTTTTGCAGGGCCGTGATGTCGTCGAGGGGGTTACCGGGGACAGCGACGATATCCGCAGCGTAGCCGGGTTTGAGGACGCCGATTTTATCCTGCCAGCCCAATAATTTCGCGCCGTTCACGGTGCCGGCCCCGATGGCCGCCAGCGGTGACATTCCGAATTTCACCATCAAGACAAATTCGCGGCCTTGCGTGCCGTGCGGGAATGGGCCGACGTCAGAGCCCATGGCGATGGGAACCCCGGCAGCGAGTTGCCTCTTAAATTCGCTGGCATGCAAATTGACCAACTGGCGCTCGCGGGCGGCGGCTTCGGGCGTGGCGGCATGGTCCGCGAAATATTCGGAGATGGCAAAAGTGGGGACGGCAAAGATTTGTTTTTCGCGCATGATGCGCATGGTCTCGTCGTTCAGTTGATAGGCATGGTCGATGGATTCGACGCCAGCGCGAGCTGCGAAGAGGGTTCCAGGTTCACCGGTGGCATGGACCGCAACACGATGGCCCGTGCGCCCGGCCTCGCGCACGGCGGCGACGAGTTCCTCCTCGGTGTACTGGAATGGAGTGGAGAGGCGGCCGTTCACCCCCGAGTCAGCACCGGTCTCGTAAATCTTGATAAAGTCCGCGCCTTCCTTGATTTGTTCGCGGATGACCGTGACAAGCTCTGCGGCGTTGTTGGCGTAGGTCGCGTTGGGAAGCACGTGCTGCTCAGGGTTGTAGCCGATGGCATCTTCGTGCCCGCCGAGAATGTTGATGGCATTGCCGCTGATGCGCAGGCGTGGGCCGGGAATCTGCCCCTGATTGATGGCGTTGCGCACGGCTGTATCTGCGGAGCCCGCGCCTTCCGTGCCCATGTCGCGCTCAGCAGTGAATCCGGCCATAAGGTCGTCGCGAGCGGCGAGGGTGGCCATGATGGTGCGCTGCGGGACGGATTCCTGAACGGTTTGAAGGTCTTCGGCGCCGGGGTGAAGGAAGAGGTGGACGTGCGCATCAATCAGCCCAGGGAGCAAAGTACTGTCGCCGAGATCAATGATTTCAGCGCCGGAGGGGCGGGTGACGATCGCACCCACTTCGGCTATGGCGTCGCCAGTCACCAGGATTTCGCCGGGGGCGATGATGTGGCCGGATTCGACGTCCAGCAGGCGCGCGGCGTGAAGGACGATAGCGTGCGCTCTTGGCGCAGTTTGGAGCTGTGTTGATTGCGCGGCGAGTAGCGCGCAGGAGAGAAGCGTGAGAACGAAAGCTGGGAAGGTGCGCGGCGTTTTCATGGGTTCGCGGTGATAGTAACATGCGGTGCCGGAAATGTGGGAGCCCACGTATGAGGAGGGAAGAAGAGATTGGCTGGCTGGTCGCGAAGTAACAGAACCATAATCTGCCATGAGATCTCAGGAAGTCGTGATATTATGCGTTACAGTAAACGCTTTTATGCCATTTTGTTCCGGATTCCTGCGAGTGCGTATCCTCGCAAATAAAACCGGTGGCAGGCTAGAGGAGAACAAGTATGGCTTTTGACTCACGCCGTGGCTTCCTGAAACGCGCATCGGCTGCAGGCCTTGCCATTTCTGCACATCATCTGTTGGCGCCCTTCGTGCGAGCTCAAACTGGCGGCTCCGTCAGTCCCGTCTTTCGTTTTGATCTCGACTCCCGCCGGGTCCTCCCGGCTCTCGATCGCAATATCTTCGGCTCTTTTCTGGAGCATCTTGGACGGGCCATCTACGAGGGAATTTACGACCCCAATTCCAAATTCGCCGATGCCAATGGCTTCCGCAAGGATGTGCTGGAGGAAATTCAGAAGCTGCAAGTCCCCATTATCCGCTATCCCGGCGGGAATTTCGTCTCGGGCTACCACTGGCTGGACGGCGTGGGCCCCAGGCAGGATCGTCCCAAAGTGCTGGATAAGGCCTGGAACTCGCTTGAGACCAATCAATTCGGCACCAACGAGTTTCTTCTGTGGTGCAGGACTGTCGGGACGCAGCCGCTGCTCGGCCTGAATCTCGGCACCGGGACACCGGAGTCGGCAGCCGCGCTCGTGGAGTATTGCAATGTGGACAAAGGCACGAAGTGGAGTGACCTTCGGCGGAACCACGGCATAGCCGATCCCCACAAGGTCACGCACTGGTGTCTCGGCAACGAGATGGATGGTCCCTGGCAAATCGGCCACATGTCTGCCGCGGAATACGGTGAAAAGGCCGCCGATGCTGCGCGGCAAATGCGCTACGTAGACCCTTCGCTCAAGCTCATCGCCTGCGGCTCCAGCGGACCCACAATGCCCACCTACCTGGAATGGGATCGCGAAGTTCTCGAACAGTGCTACGACTACGTGGATGCCATCTCGTTGCATCGCTACTTCGACAACACGTCCGAAACCGGCGGAGACACCGGGAAATTCCTGGCCCTCAATCTCAGTATGGAGCGGCAAATCGCGGAAGTTGCCGCCGTTTGC
>Ga0074046_10000078_pt1 | contig 76029 bp, 61 predicted proteins | sample BogForMeECP23OM3_FD_94441 | JGI IMG/M metagenome (GOLD analysis project Ga0074046, IMG submission 94441) | Bog forest soil microbial communities from Calvert Island, British Columbia, Canada - Bog Forest MetaG ECP23OM3 | ecosystem: Environmental > Terrestrial > Soil > Wetlands ... | reverse complement strand
AGAGGGTGCGGAGCCCGGCGACACGCTGGCCGTCAAGATTCTCGACTTGCAGGTCGATGGCGACACGGGCGTGGGCGCGTTCGCTCCCGGATTTGGCGCCATTAACGAGACAAACTACACGCCCATGCTGCATCCGCCGCTTCCCGAGCGCGTCTGGTTTTACCACATCGATCACGCCGCGAACACGGCGCTGTTCAAGGCGCTCGATTCCGATTTCACGGTGAAGATTCCCATGCATCCTTTCTTCGGCTGCATCGGAGTCGCGCCCGCCAATGGCGAGGCGCGCAGTTCCGTGGTGCCCGCGGAATTCGGCGGCAACATGGATTCGCCAGAAGCGAGCGTCGGCAATACCGTTTACTTCCCTGTCAACGTCAAGGGAGGACTGTTCTACATCGGCGACGGCCATGCCGCCATGGGCGATGGAGAAGTCGCCGGCACCGCTATAGAGGTTCCGCTGAAGGCGCGCGTGCAATTGAGCGTGATCAAGGGGCGCACCATCGCCTGGCCGCAGTTTGAGAACGACGACGCCATTATGACGGTTGGTGCTTATCGTCCTCTGGATGATGCCGTGCGCATCGCCTTCACCGAACTGGTGCATTGGATCCACAAGGATTACGGTCTGTCGGAACTCGATGCGTATGAGCTGCTGTCGAAAGTGGCGAAGATTCATCTCAACGAAATGGTGGATCCAAACTACGTAGTGGTCGCCTCGATCGAGAAGAAGTATTTGCCCGCGAAAAAGAAGTAGAGCTTTACGCGGTCCCGCTTGTGGGATGTCCGGTGATTCGCGACATAAGTTTGGCTGCATTTATGCCCCGAGCCTAGTCCGGGCAACCGACTCTGACTGACCCTCGTTTTGTTCCCTTTCCTCCATAATCATCATCTGAGTATTAACATGATCCGGATGTGTCCAAGGAGTCTCTCGCTAATGTTCTTCTCAGCTTGCAGTTGGAAAAGCCAATTCCGCATTTCGCTTCTTATTCTGGCTGCTGGTTCTTGCTCCCTGTGGGCAGTGCCGGGCTTTGGCCAACAAGCGGCGCCGCAGGCTCCGGCTGCCGGTATTGAGAACGCGAAGCCTGACGTCAGTAAGGCAGGCGTCGACAAAGCAAGTGTCGATAAAGACAAAACCGACAAGGCAAAAGCAAAGGGAGCCCGGCCGGCGGAAGCGCCAGCGGTGCTGCAGCAACTTAATTCCGCGATCGAGCAGCTGACCGCGCGAATTTCTCCCGCAGTGGTTCAGATTCTGGTCACTGGCTATGGGGCCGTGGACGAGAAAGATCACAGTCAAACGGCGCTCATAACCCGCGAGAATGCGATCGGTTCGGGCGTGATCGTGGACTCTGACGGCTACATCATGACCAATGCTCACGTGGTCGAGGCAGCGCAGCGCATCCACGTAGCTCTGCCTATGGCTTCGGTCAATTTTCCCGATCAGATTGCGCCCGTGGGAAAGCAACGGATCGTTGAAGCGCGACTTATCGGCGTCCACAAAGACACTGACCTTGCCCTGATCAAGATTGATGAGACTGGCTTGCCCACCCTTTCGCTCGGCAGCCGCCGGCCGGTGCATCAAGGAGAACTGGTGTTTGCCTTGGGCAGTCCCGAAGGCCTGGAAAACTCTGTGACGATGGGCGTCGTGAGTTCGGTGGCAAGGCAGGCAGATCCGAGTCGTCCCATGGTCTACATTCAAACCGACGCTCCCATCAACCCCGGCAATAGCGGCGGCCCGCTGGTGGATACCGATGGCTACGTGATCGGGATTAACACTTTCATTTTATCCGCGGCGGGTGGAAGCGAGGGACTGGGGTTTGCCATTCCGGCACGAGTCGTGAATTTCGTGTACGAGAGCCTGCGCAAGTATGGGCACGTGCATCGCATCGAGGTTAAAGCGGGAGCGCAAACCATCACCGAGAACCTCGCCAAAGGATTGGGGCTTGCGCAAAATTGGGGGGTGGTGATCGATGACGTGACGCCGGGAGGTCCGGCGGAAGCTGGTGGCCTGAAAATCGGGGACATTGTGCTGCGCGCCGATGGCCGTCTCATCGGTACGCTGCCCGCCTTCACCGCGGCTCTCTACCTGCATCCTCTGGATGAATCGCTGAAGCTTGAGGTTCTCCGCGGGACGGAGCGAAAAACACTTTACATCGCCGCGCTGGAGATGAAAGATGCCATGGACTCTCTGCCTGATCTCGCCAATCCTCGCGACAATCTGGTGAATCGGCTGGGCATCCTGGCACTCGATTTGAACGATGAGTTGCGTTCCGTATTGGGCACGCTGCGCAATCCCTCCGGCGTGGTGGTGGTGGCGCGAGTCGCGAATTTTCTGAGTTCGGCGAGCGGTCTGGAGACGGGAGATGTTATCCACAGCGTGAATCAGACTCCAATCGATTCGTTGACTTCTCTTCGTGCGGCGCTGCGGCAGATCAAGCCGCATGATCCGGTTGTGCTGCAGGTGGAGCGGGGCGGGGGATTGCAGTGGCTGGCGTTTGAGATGGAGTGAAGATATTGAATAGTCGTGCAGTTTGAAAAATCCGTCCCTCAGCGGCTAAAGCCGCATTCAAAACAAGGCGGTTATCGCAGCGGTGAACCGCTGCGCCACCCAAAATCAAGTGCAACGTCGGGTTTGACCCTTGCCTGTTATATCAATTCCATCGACCTAGTTTAGAACGTCGTTTAGAACGTCAGGCGCCCGGCGAGCTGCAGGATGCGCTGGGTTTGCAGGGTTCCAATCGTGGTGCTGGTAATTTGGCCAAACGTATTATCGTCAATGTTCGTGTCCGGATTGGCGAACTGCGTGTGGTTGAATACATTGAAGGCCTCCATACGAAGTTCGACGTTCACGCGCTCGGTGATCGCGGTGGTTTTGGCCAGAGCCATGTCGAGGTTGATGCGCCCCGGCCCGCGGAAGAAGTCTCGCTTGGTTGTGCCGTAGGGATCGCTTGGATTATAGACATCCGGGATCGGCTGGAACGCAGCGGGATTGAAGTAATAATTGCCATTCTTTTTGGGGTTCATGATTGTAATGCTGTTGAATCCGGGCGCGAAATCGACATTGGCGAGGTAGCCGTCGCCCGCTCCCGAGGGTCCTGGATCGGAGGGGCCGAAGGAGTCGAGCAGTTGCGAATTGATGCTGAGCGGAAACCCAGTCCGCCAGCTGAAGATGGGGTAGAGGCTCCATCCTTTCACCAGGCGCTTTGGTCCCGAGGCCCAGGCCTGATCAAAAGGCAAATCCCATCCCCCACTGAAAGTGATCCGCTGCGTAATGTCGAAGTTGGAGGCGCCGCGGAACTCGCCCGGTTCGTAATAGGGCACCTGTGAATCCCGATTGCGGAATCCGGATGCGTTATCGATGCTGTGCCCCCAGGTATAGGCCAAAGTGAAGTAAGTGTTGCCGATGATGCGGTTATTGCCATTTTGTTTGGTCAAGGAAGCTTCCATGCTGTTGAAATTGGCGAAGCTGGCATTGTCAAATTCGTCCACATTTTCAAAAGGACAATCGGAAGGGCCACCTTGACTCGCACAATAGATGACCAGGTTAGGGTTACCCTGCCGCTCGTTCAGAATTCGGGCAGGGTTGGGACCGGTCACCGTACTCAGATCGAACGGGTTGATATCCTCCAGCGACGTAAGACCTTTCGAACTGCTGCCCACATAGCTGAGCTCGAATATTGTGTTTCGTGCCACCTCCTGCTGGATACTCAAGTTGTACTGGTAGGTATAGGGAGTGTGCAGATGCGGGTTGACGAAGAACACCGAGCCCCCCGCAGCCGGAAGAAAATTGTAGTAAGGGCAGATGTAGCCGGAGCTAGCGCAAGTATTGAATGCGGTAGCGGGATTGGCCGGCGTGGATGGAAAGGGGTTGCCCTGAAAGGGAGTGTAGTTGTTCTGCCACGGCGCGCTGTAAAAGGGGAGGGGCGAGTTATAGGGTATGTTGCCTTGGCCGGTGGGGCAATCGGCATTGAGCGCGGATGGAGTGCAGTAGAAAACGACGAAGGGTTCGCTGTAGAAGGGCGGAGCGCCGTTGAATTGCAGGTTGTCTTCGCCCTTCAGGACGTCGTAAAAGATACCAAAGCCTCCGCGGATGCTCATCTTGCCGTTGCTCCGGGGACTCCAGGCAAACCCGATTCGCGGCCCAAAGTTCTTCCTATCGGGAAAGTTGACGCCGCGAGGCGCGCCCGGGTCTCCCGGGAAAACCAGGCCCGCCGGCGCATTAGGAAATTTCACAGATTGATCGTCGGGGACGATGTTAAAAGTTCTTCCCGCGGTGTCGAGCTTGGGTGTGCTGTACTCATAGCGAAGCCCCAAGGTCAAGGTCAGGTTGGGTCTTACCCGCCATTCGTCTTGCGCGAAAGCGTAGGTTGTTTTGCTGCGGATATCGTTGGCGGCATTGGGCCCCTCAAACAAGTTGTTGGGAGCGCCCACCAGAAAGTCGGCCAAACTGTTGCCCGTGCCGTCTCCGCCAGCGGCATATCCGGCAAAAAAGTACTCGCTGTCGGTAAAAAAAGCATAGAGGGTATTTTGTTGATAGGCGGAAAATCCCGCGCCGAACTTCCACGTGTTGTGTCCCTGCACCCAGCTGAACGTATCCGCGAACGCAAACGTGTTGCCGGCAAAGGTAGTCGGACCGTACGGGTCTGGCCCCAGCGTTAAACCATTGTCGAACGCCAGGATTGGGGGACCGGTGGCAACGTCCGACGCGATCCCGAACTGGGTAATCGCGGGAAAGTTGGTAACTGGCTTATCCTGCAGGTTGCTGTGGCGCTGCGCGGTCCCACGCAGTTCGTTCAGCATGGTGGGCGAAAAGGTCCGAGTGTAAGCGATATTGAGAAAGTAGCTGCGGTCCGTGGTTGTGCTGGGGAAGCCGGGCGCCGTGTTAGAGACAAAACCCCCGAAGGGAGAAACCACGGGATTTCGATTACCGCCGATGGTACCCGTCAGCCTGTCTTTCGAGGTGATATCGAAATCGATCTTAGCGGTGATCTCATTGGCGTTGTTCGTGCTGCCCCCTGCGGGGAGAAATTCCCCGCTCGCAGTCGACGGAATCATGGGTTGGCCATTGGCGAGCTTCGCACTGAGGTAAGCTTGAGCCGCAGGGTCGAATGAAGCCGAAGCAATCTTGGCTTGGGCGGCAAGAGTGGGATTCGGTTGAAAGTAGGGGTTGGCCTGGAGAAAGGAGGCAACGTTGGCATCCACGCACCCGGCCGCGACCTCGCATTCCGGTCCGTCGGGATTACCCGAACTGTCAACCGGGGTTTGCAAGTAGGGTATCGCGTGCGAAAAATCTCCGCCCAGTTCAGCGGTCGTGAAGGTCTGTTGTTCGGGGAGGACGTCGGTCTCTATCTGGCGCTGTCCCTGGTAGGCGGTAAAAAAGAAAAGCCGGTTCTTGAGGATGGGGCCGCCAAATGTCCCGCCAAACTGATTGCGCTTGAGATTGTTCCTGGGTATGCCTTGCTGGATGTTGAAATAAGCGTTGGCGTCGAAGTCGGTATTGCGCACGAAGTCGAAGGCGCTGCCGTGGAATTGGTTGGAGCCTGACTTGGTTACGACACTGATGACTCCCGCGCCGCTGCGGCCATACTCTGCCGTATAGTTGCTGGTCAAAATGCGGAACTCGGCGATGGCGTCCGGATTCGGGTTGTAAACCACGCCGTTAGTCACAAGATCGTTGTTGAGGCCGCCATCCAGCAAGTAGGTTATGGAATCGGTGCGTCCACCACCCACGTTGAATCCCTGGCCAGAACTGGTGTCATCCGGATTGTCCTCAGTGACGCCGGGCTGGAGGAGAGCGAGACTCAGCACGTTGCGTCCGTTTAAGGGCAGATTGACGATGGGACGGCTGGTGACGGACTGGCCGAGCGTGGCGTTGATCGTCTCCACTCCCGATGCTTGCGACTCCACCAACACTTGTTCGTTAGGGGCGCCCACTTCCAGCTTCAGGTCGGCCCGCAACGACTGGTTGATCTCCAACGGAGCCGTGGTCACTTCCAGGGAGCGAAAACCTTCGTGGCGGGCGACAATCCTGTAGGTGCCGATTGGCAGGTTCAGGACCTGATAAAAACCCCCTTTGTCGGTGGTGGTTTGGGTGGAAGCGTTCGTCGCCGTATTCGTGACCGTGACGTTGACGCCGGGCATCACCGCCCCTTGCTGATCGGTGATCGTGCCCACAATCTTTGCGGTCGCCTGTTGTGCGGTTGCGTCGGTCAACAACAGGGCCATGCACATGGCCATGAACATAACAACCGCTGCTGCTGTCAATAAGTGTTTTAGCCTTAGGGTCCAGGGTCGCATTGGGGAAGCCTTCCGTGTGTTGCTTTTGTGAAGTGCGAAATTTTGCGCCACGGCCACTGTTTTGTCAACCACGTATGGAGTGTGGTAGAGCCTACCCACATCGAAGAGGCACTCGCTGAATGTAAAGGCCGATTCTCTGGCACCTGCGGCGCCGCCGTAAAGTTTGGCCTGCCACTTTCGACGCTGGACTCCAAGATCCGCGCCCTGAAGATCGACAAACGTCGGTTCTACTCAAATTAGGTTTATTACATTGCCCTTTGCCTGCGTTCCGGCCATTTCCGGTTCGCCGCTGGTCCCGACAAACGCCCTAGCGGGCTGCAGTTCCGAAATCTGTGGATCTGAAAATCGAAATTCTGTTGGCGGAGCGTGCACTTCCGTGCTACCGCATCGCGAGCAGCGCAGCCATCGTTTCCACCCCGTCCCACAGATTCTGCAAGCGCAGATTCTCATTGGCGGCATGTTGATTGTCGTCGTAGTTGGCGATGGGTACGGTGATGGTGCGAGTCTCGGCGGCGCGTTCCATCGCTCCGAGCGGCACGCTCCCTCCCATGGTGGGCAGCAGGACCACATCTTTATCCTTATCCTTGCGCGCGCTCTTCACGGCGTCGATAACCTCCCGCGCAATGGGCAGATCCATCGGCGTGCGCACGGCGTTGTAGCTCGCCTCATCACACAGAACCATAGCAACCCGCGGATGCTCCAGGAGGATTTGCTGCGTGGGTTCGCGGTCCACGATGAAGTAGCCACGGGAGCGAATGTAGTCTACGACGCGCTGCTGCTGCTCGCGCCAGTCGATCCCGACCACCAGGCGCAGGTCCAAATCGACGGTCGCGGTGGGCGGAATGACGTTGGCGGCTCTGGCTCCAGTTTGGCCCGATGAGAAGCCGTTGATGTTCAGCGAAGGCTGGTTGATCAGCTCCAGCAGATGCGCGCCTGCGCCCTCGACGTGCCCCAGCCAAAAGCCGTTCATCAACATCCGGTCGTTCACCGGCGCGCGAGCCAGCGCTTCTTTCTCAGCCGCTGAGAGCGGCTCAATTCCGTCGTAGAAATGCGGCACCAGAACGCGGCCGTCTTCATCTTTCATCCCGGCGAGCAACTGCGCCAGCATCATCGCCGGGTTCGGTGCCCAGTTTCCGTAGTGGCCGCTGTGCAACCCGTGATGCGGCCCATAAACGGTGATCGCCAAATGCGCATCGCCTCGCGCTCCAAAGACCACCGTCTGTTGGCCGCTCTGATCGACCGGCCCGTCACACACCAGCCACACATCGCCGTGGACCAGTTCGCGGTTGGCATTGAGGATCTGCTCCAGATGCGGTGATCCCGCTTCCTCCTCACCCTCCCACACGAAGCGAAGATTCGCCCGCAATGGGATCCCGGCCGCCTTTAACGCATCGAGCGCCGTAAGCTGCGCGAAGATGGCCGCCTTATCGTCGCCGGCCGATCGAGCGTAGATGCGCTGTTCGCCGTTCACTTCCCGCACTATCGGCGTGAAGGGCGAGCCGCCATCCCATTCCGACGGAGTAACCGGCTGACCGTCGTAATGCGCATAGAAGACAATCGTATGTTCGGCACCCGGCACATCGATCTGCCCGAAGACTACCGAAGGCGCGCCGGGGAGCGAGAGCAGCTGGGAATCAATGCCGCGTTTCCGGAGCTCAGCGAGGAGCAGGTCAGCATTGCGCTTCAGATTTGCCGGATCGGCGGCAACATTCGGTACCGACAGCAATCCGCCAAACTGCTGCACGAGTTCCGTCCGATGTGCGGCCGTGTACGCGCGGGCAGCCTCCGGCGGCGTCTGCGCCGCAACCGCGGTTACCAGAGAAAGTAGATACGCAGCAAAGCCGGGAAGTCTCAGTCTTGGATTCATAAGTTCACTATACAAGCCACTTTTACCGACTGTTGTTCCGCCGTTCCTGCCAGACGAAGCGCCACTTCCGCGCACAGCAATGAGCAATGAGGAATGAGCGATGCAAGGCAGCGGGAAACTTCCCCTAGGCCGACAAGTCGGTACCAGTCCGCATCTCGCAATCTGGGACTACCGTCTTCGGTGGCATCCAATGCGTTCGGCTTGCCGTTTGCGAACGCCAAGGGGCAGCCGAGTCATTGCGCACGAAGGAGGACATGCAGTCCATCGCCAGCTTATGACCGCAAACGGCGTAGCGCCATCGTACGCAACAGGACAAACCCAACCCTTAAGACGAGCGCCTTTCGGAATCTTTGCTGCCGATGTCCGTTCGCGTAGAACGGAGAGCGGAGGGCTCCATGAGAAGCGCCGCCTTGATTCTTGCCGTTCTATGTGCCTCCGTAGCACTAGCCAAAGATCGTCAGTGGAAAGACGCGAAGGTCATCGACATCACTTCCGAGAGACGCGGGGCAATAGTTGTTCCCATCGCAGCGCTTGTTGGAGTGCCTATAACAAAGACCTTTTATTGGATACAAACCGCCGACACGATCTACGTTCTTGGCCCTGTTCTCACCAAGAGCCAGTTGTTGAACGTGACGTTGCACGGATCGACTAAGGTTGCCCTCGACGGCAATAACGCGCATATTCTAGACGATTACGGTAAAGACAAGAAGATGCCGGTGTTCGAGAAAGTCGCGCGCCCGAAACCCGAAGAACCGCAGTAGCTCGATGCATTTCAATTCTGTTTTGGCGCTTGTATTACGTCTATTGTGTCTCTTCTCAGGTTGGTGACACAAGGCTGCATTCCTCCCGGATCAAAATGTCCATGCCAAGCGTCACCGAGGGCGGAGAGTGCATTCCTTTCCTCGCAAGAAACGGGGTTCGTGTCCAGCACCCGTCGCGGAACACCGGAAGAGATGGTCACTGTGGCCATCAAGCCTTTGGCGGGCCGTTCTTCAAACGCGCCAGCCGCGCCGGGCGGGATCCCGGCACCACAGTTTGGGCTCGGTCAGCAGAAAAGCCGAACCAGGATCCCCAGTTCTTGCTTCCTGGTTCGGCTTTTCCTGCGAAGGACTATGCAAGCATCTCCTGTCTATATGAACGTGGCGAGTCTGTCAGTGACATTCATCACCCAGCGCTGCCAATGGCCGGGCGGAATCCGGGCGTAATTTGCTGCTTACGAATTCATAAAGGGAAAAGTCTTAATCTCGACGGATTCACGTGACCAGAGCGTGACCACATTTGAAACGGAGCGAGAGAACTGGTTACTGCGTCAAGTGGTTAGCGGACACTTGGCGGGAATCGCCGAAACCAGCAACTCCGGCAGGCCTTTTCTTTTGTTGGCGTCCCCGGCGGGATTTGAACCCGCGTTACCGCCGTGAAAGGGCGATGTCCTAGGCCAGGCTAGACGACGGGGACTTTTCTAGGGTGAGATGATTGTTGGCAGCCGAACTTTATAGTAACAGGGCGCTTTTGCGACGTCAAAACTGCGCGCTCACACACTGGACCATCGCGCCGACCCGGCGCCGTTTTTTAAATACATCTTTTTAGAATACGTCGTTTTAGAATACGTCGTTCTAGAATACATCCATGGCCGATTCGCTTTACTTAAGCCTGTGGTTTCCCAGCTTCGATGAGTCTGAGATTCTGCCACGAACGGTCAGCGTGCTCCGGCAAATTCCGTTTTCTGCGGCGCGGGATGGGGTGACCTATGCGGCGATCCAGCCCGTCTCGTGGAGTGAGCCGACCTTTCTCGAGCGCCGCTTTCGTCCTGGGGTTGCGCCGGAGGAAGCGGTAGCGGAAGTCGCGGAATTTCTCCACGACGACTATGCCTATATCTTCGAGGCCTATTGGGATTTGTGGACTCCTCCTGAGGGCGCGGAGAAGTGGGCGCTGGAGCCCTCGCTGGTGCGTCTGACGGCGCACGGAATGGAATTTGAAGAGCGTGCGGCGGAAGAGACTGGGCACATTCAAATTGACTTCGGTTTAGACACGTCGTTTCTGCACGAAGAAGTCGAGTTGAGGGGCGAGGCGGAGCGGAACGTCCGCAGCAACGTGCACAAGCTGGTGGAGTTTACTGCTCAGGTCGAGAAGAATGCAGGCGCAACCGGGCGCTTGCTTTGGTCCGAGTCGGAGGAGAATCTGGCGCAGAAGCTGATCAACCGGCTGCAGAGAGTCAACTGAGTAAGATCAACTGATCAACGCAGGGGACGCGGGTCAAAATCTGCTTCGCCGTAGAAGTCATCTGGCTCGGTTGAAATCCTGATTGATTCGCCGTAGTGGAGGGGGTAGGGGTGCTTCGACTGCGGATGAGCTTCGCGCTGCGAAGCTCAATCCTCGCTCAGCATGACAAGGTTGGGGGATGCCAACAAACTATTTGGTCCGTCCCGAGTCAATCTGCAGCTTTTCGCTGGCTGCGGCCTGCGCGGCGGCTAGTCGCGCGGTTAGCACCCGGAACGGTGAACAGGAGACGTAGTTCAGGCCGATCTGATAGCAGAACTCAACCGACGATGGTTCGCCGCCGTGTTCGCCACAGATTCCAACCTTCAGATCGGGACGCGTCTTGCGGCCCCGTTCGGTTGCCATCTTGACCAACTGACCTACACCTTCGCGATCGAGAACGGCAAACGGATCCTGCTTGATGATTCCATCCGCGAGGTACGTGGGCAGGATCTTGTTGACGTCGTCGCGCGAGAAACCCCAGGTCGTCTGCGTGAGATCGTTGGTGCCGAAGGAAAAGAATTCGGCTTCCTTGGCGATCTCATCGGCAATCAGAGCGGCGCGAGGCAACTCGATCATCGTGCCTACAAGGTACTCGATCGTGCGTCCCTTTTCCTTGAAGACTTCTTTCGCCACCCGGTTGACGATCGCCGCCTGGTTCGCCATTTCATTCACCGTGGCGATGAGCGGGATCATCACTTCGGGATAGACCTTGACGCCGTCTTTGGCGACGGCCACCGCGGCTTCGAAAATTGCACGCGCTTGCATTTCGGTTATTTCGGGATAGGTGATTCCGAGCCGGCATCCGCGATGTCCGAGCATGGGGTTGAACTCGTGCAACTGCTCGACGCGGCTGAGGAGCAGCGGCATAAGCTTCTTTAAGTCGCCAACCGCTTTCGCTCCGTAGTCGCGGTACTTTGAGACCAACTGCTTTTTCTCCTTCGCGTCCGCATACTGGAGCGTGGCGATATCCACCATGAGATCCTCGCGGCGCGGCAGGAACTCGTGCAGCGGCGGATCGAGGGTGCGGATGGTTACAGGAAGTCCGTCCATCGCCTTGAAAACACCTTCAAAATCCTTGCGCTGCATGGGCAGCAGTTTTTTGAGCGCGGTGCGGCGGTCTTTTTCGTTATCGGCGAGAATCATGGCGCGCATGTGCGGAATTTTCTCTTCGCCGAAGAACATGTGCTCGGTACGGCAAAGGCCGATGCCTTCGGCACCAAATGTACGCGCTTGAATGGCGTCTCGGGGAATGTCCGCGTTGGCTCGGACTTTCATGGTGCGGTAGGGATCTGCCCAGTTCATGAATTTCTGCAGCTCAGGATCGTCGGGCGAAGGATCCAAAGTTTTCATCTTGCCCTTGATCACCCGGCCCGTGGTGCCGTCGAGCGAGATCCAATCGCCGGCTCTGAAGGTCTGGCCTTTCACGCGCATTTCGCGCCCTTTTTCATCGACGTCAATATCGCCGGCGCCCGCCACGCAGCATTTGCCCATGCCGCGCGTGACTACGGCGGCGTGGCTCGTCATGCCGCCTCGTGAGGTGAGAATGCCCTTGGCGACTTCCATGCCGTGGATATCTTCCGGCGTAGTTTCGGCGCGCACCAGAATGACGGGGCTTTTCGTCGCGTCGTGTCCGGCTTTCTCGACGGCTTCATCGGCGGTGAAGACGATCTGCCCGACGGCCGCTCCCGGAGAAGCAGGCAGTCCTCTGGCCAGAACCTCGACCTTACTTCCCTTTTCGTCGAGCCGCGGAACGAGAAAGTCATACAACTGATTCGGATCGACTCGGAAGATGGCTTCTTCCTTTGTGATCAGTCCTTCATCGACCATCTGCAACGCGACCCGAACGGCGGCTAGTCCGGTGCGCTTGCCGTTGCGGGTTTGCAGCATGTAAAGCCTGCGATCCTGAATCGTGAACTCAAAATCCTGCATGTCTTTGTAATGCTTTTCCAGGCGCGTAGTGATGTCGCGGAGTTGGTTGTAGACATCGGGCATGATCTTTTCGAGTTCGAGAATCGGAACCGGAGTACGCACGCCCGAAACCACGTCTTCGCCTTGCGCGTTCAGCAGGAATTCTCCGTAGAACTCCTTGGTTCCGTTGGCGGGGTTGCGGGTGAAACCGACGCCGGTGCCGCTGGTCTCGCCGAGGTTGCCGAAGACCATGGCTTGAACGTTTACCGCCGTGCCGAGCATGTCATCGATATTGTTGATGCGGCGATAGTGCTTGGCGCGATCGTTCTGCCAGGAGCGGAAGACGGCATCGCGCGCCATCACTAACTGTTCGTTGGCGTCCTGCGGGAAGTCGCGGTTGGCGTGCTTCTTGACCGCTTTCTTGTACTCCGCGATGACCTCTTGCAGAGCTTTGGCGTCAAGACCGGTATCGAATTTGGTCTTCTTCTGTTTCTTCTTAGCGTCAAAAATTTCGTCAAACACCGGTTTCTCGATATCGAGCACGACGTTGCCGAACATCTGGATCAGGCGGCGATAAGAGTCATAAGCAAAACGCGGATTGTTGGTGCGCTTGGCCAGGGCTTCAACGCTCTGGTCATTCAGGCCCAAGTTGAGGATCGTATCCATCATGCCGGGCATCGAGAACTTCGCGCCCGAACGCACGCTTACCAGCAGCGGGTTGTCGCCTTTGCCGAGCTTCTGGCCCTGAAGCGCTTCGAGCTTGGCCAATGCCTCTTGCATCTCGCGGTCTACATCTTTCGACACCGCGTTGTTCCGCATGTATTCGCGGCAGGCTTCGGTCTGGATCGTAAACCCGGGAGGCACGGGGAGGCCGGCGTTCGTCATCTCGGCGAGCCCGGCGCCTTTGCCGCCGAGAACGTCCTTCATCTTGCCATTGCCATCGGCCTTGCCACCGCCGAAGAAGTAGACATACTTTATGGGCGCGGGTTTCGTTGCCGCCGGCTTCGTACCTGCAGTTTTCGTTCCTGCATTTTTTCCGATGATTTCGGCGTCAGAGAGAGTCGTGGTTGCCATATAGGGGCCTCTTTGATTTATTTCGTAGATTCCTTGCCTTCGGTCACGATCTCGGAGAAGTCCGCGATGGTGGAGAATTCTTTAACTACACTCTGCAACAGAGCCAGACGATTGGCGCGGAGATTGTCGTCGTCCACCATGACCATAACCTTGTCGAAAAATTTGTCAATCGCCGGACGCAACTTTGCGATTTCGAGCAGGGCCGCTTCATAATCGCGCGCCGCCCGCAGTTTCTCGACCGTCGCTACCGTTTGCGGAATGAGCGCGGCCAGTTCTTTTTCCGATTCTTCTTGCAGGCTCGATGGATCGACGCGCATCGCAATCACGTTCGTCTTGGCAGAAGCCTGGCGCAGAATATTCTTCATGCGCTTGAAGGCGATGGATATGGATTCGAAATCGGCCGAGCCGCGCACTTTGCGCACGGCTTCAGCACGAGCGGCGGCGTCCACCACATCGTCGGAGTCAACCGCGAGTACGGCGCTGACAACATCGTACGCGTATCGGGGTTCGTGCGCATCTTTCAAGTAGAACTCAAGGCGCTCACGGAAGAAGCTGCGCACTGATTCGGTGTAGGCGGCGTTCGAGAACTTTTTCTCAGCCTCAGATCCCCTATAGCGAACGCGCGCATCGGCCATGATCTCGGAGAGACGCAACGGGAGCTTATGCCAGGCAATCGTCTTGACCATGCCATTCGCCTGGCGGCGCAACGCGAATGGATCCTTCGATCCGCTGGGGATGAGACCGAGGGCAAACATTCCAGCGATCGAGTCGGCTTTGTCGGCGATCGAAAGAACGGCTCCCTCGACGGTCGCGGGGGCATCGTCCTCCATCGACTCGGGCTTGTAGTGATCGTAGATGGCGCGTGAGATCGCCAGTTGCACGTCGGGCTTCATCTCCGCGTCAAGCTGCTGCACGCGGGCGTCGGAGTAAAGCCCGCCGACAATTCCCTGCAGTTCGGTGAATTCCTTCACCAGTTCCGTGGTCAGATCGGTTTTCGCCAGCAGCGCCGCTTTGTGGACTACGCCCGGTCGAATGGCCATCCCGCTCCGTTTCACCGTCGCGGCAAGCGAACTGGCCAGGTGCTGCACGCGCATTGTCTTCTCATAGTAGCTACCGAGATCTTTCTGGAAGGTGACGTTGCGCAGCAGTTCGACACGCTGGCGAAGAGTTTGCTTCTGATCCGTATGCCAGAAAAAGCGAGCGTCGTTGAAGCGGGCGCGCAGAACGCGTTCATTGCCGTGGCGAATCAATCCCTCGGAGTCGGCATCGGTGTTGAGCACGGCGAGGAAATGCGGAAGCAATTTTCCATTCGCATCTTCAATGGCGAAATATTTCTGGTGGTCGCGCATCACCGTGACCAGCACTTCTTCCGGCAAGTCGAGAAACTCGGGATCGAAGCTGCCGAGGATCACTGAGGGAAACTCCGTCAGATTGACAACGGTCGCCAGCAGCGGCTTGTCTTCGCGCCAGCGCGCTGCGGGGAGGGTGCGAGTCGCAGCGTCGAGCGCTCTGCGGATTACTTGCTCGCGCTCGACTGCGCCCAGAACCTTCGCGCCACGCAGGGTTTCGACGTAGGCACTGGGCTTCGAGACTGTGACTGGGCCGCTGCTGATGATGCGATGTCCACGGGACGTCTTGCCCGCGGAGATGCCGAACAATTCCAGTGGGACGACTTGCTCGTCGAGCATCGCGACTAGCCAGCGCACTGGACGCACGAATAGTTCTCCGCGCTTGCGCCAGTACATGCTCTTCGGCCAATACAGCGTAGAGATTTCCTTGGGGAGAGTCTCGGCAAGAATCTCCGAGGCGGTGCGGCCTTTCCGCCTGACGGTAGCCGCCAGGTATTCACCCTTGGGAGTGCTGACTTTCTCCAGCTTCGCGACATCCACGCCGACTTTTTTGGCAAATGCATGAGCCGCCCCTGTCGGCTGCCCATCCTTATACGCGACCTGCGCCGACGGGCCGTTCACCTGCTCGGTAATGTCTGGCTGGGAGGCGGGAATGCCGGATGCTAACACCGCCAGACGGCGCGGGGTGTCGAGATGTGAAATTGCTCCAGCCGGTTCGAGGCGCTCGCGCTGGAGCAGCGCGTGTAGGCGTTCGCGCAGTTCGCGAGACGCAGCGTCAATCATCCGCGCCGGGATTTCTTCGCATCCGATTTCGAGTAGGAAGTCAGGCATTCGACGATCCGTCTATGATTCCAGAATTACAAATTTGTGAATGTGAGCCCCGTCACAAAGCGATTCAATCAGCATGACATTTCCTCTAAATCCCTTCCTCTCGAGAGGCGGGCGTTTCACCTGCTGGCCGGGCGGCCCGGCGCTCCACCGGCAAAACCTAGGCTCTCATCCGACCGGAGCCAGCTTCCCTTTCTTCTCTTTAGCTCCGGCCTTGGAAGCATGGTCAGTTTTCTCACTTTCTTTTTCCGCCCCGTACTGCTGGTCCATCCAGGCTTTGGCGATGCCAACAGCTAAGGTCCGCACGCGCGCGATCACGCCGACGCGCTCCGTCACCGAAATCGCACCTCGCGCATCGAGAATGTTGAAGTAGTGCGAGCATTTCAGGCAGAGATCGTAAGCGCCCAGCAAAGGAAACCGTGACTTCTCGCGGTCTACGTTATTGCTATTGCCGTCGCCTTCGGCTTTGTCCTTGGCTAAAACAGCGTAGCGCTCAATCAGCCTCTTGCACTCGGCCTCGCAGAGTTCGAAATGCTTCCATGCGCTCGGCACGTCCGCCGCTTCGAAGTTGTAGACCGAGAACTGCTGCTCGTCAGCCAGACGAACATCTCCATATTTCACTTCTCTGCCCGTTTCCGGATCGCGCGCCCACACGATGTCGTAAATGGAATCCACATCTTGCAGAAAAGCGCACAGCCGCTCCAGCCCATAGGTGAGTTCGGCGGAGATGGGGTCGAGGTCCACGCCGCCGCACTGCTGGAAGTAGGTAAACTGCGTGACCTCAAGCCCGTCGAGCATGACCTGCCATCCGATGCCCCACGCTCCGAGCGTTGGAGACTCCCAGTTATCTTCTTCGAACTTGATGTCGTGCTGCCGCAGATCGATGCCGATCGCGCCGAGCGATTCGAGATAAAGCTCCTGCACATTTTCCGGCGGCGGCTTCAGAATCACCTGCAACTGCAAATGCTTAAACAACCGGTTAGGATTCTCCCCATAGCGCCCATCCGCCGGACGCCGCGACGGTTGTACGTACGCGACCTTATACGGATCCGGCCCGAGCACGCGCAGGAAAGTTTCCGGCGCCATAGTTCCCGCGCCTACTTCAACGTCGTAGGGCTGCTGAATGACCGCTCCGCGCTCAGCGAAAAAAGCCTGCAGCTTCAGGATGAGTTCCTGGAAGGTCAGCGAATTGGCGTCGGATGAGTTCAAGTTTTACCAGACTTTGTTCATCCCGAGCGAAGCGAGGGATCTGCAGTTCGCCGGCAAGATGCAGGTCCCTCGCTTCGCTCGGGATGACAATTCATAAAAGGTATGAAACCTAACCGCTGATCTTCTCCAGCATTCCCGCGGTTACCAACTTCTTCTCGATGTGCCGCTCCAGAATCTGGAGAAGAAACTTGCGCAGGTCCGCACCCACCGCTTTCGGCCAGTCGATTTCTGTAAACTCAGAAACCCGCGAGCGCAGCATCTGCGCCGCAATCTTTCTCGATTCCGGCGACAGCTCCGACGAAGCGATGCGCTTATCGTCGGTGCAGACCAAGCCGTCGGCGAGCGCATGGTAGAACGTCCGGCTGTCATCGCGGCGGTCATCGAATGACCGTCCGCAGACGACGCACTCCGCGAACTCCGGCAGAAATCCCATGAGCCGCGTCATCCACAGCTCGAAGTAGGTGAGCGGCATCCACAATTTATCGCCGCGTAATTCCTGCAAAACCGCCAGGGTCAACCGAAAGACCGCATCGCTCGCCTCGCGGTCGGGCATCAGTTCGTCGAGCAACTCGGCGATATGCGCCAATGCCGCGGCTCGCGGATAACTGACCTCGCTGGCCAGCGGCGACTCGATGACTTCACAGGTATCAAGCCGCGCCAGTTCCTGCCCTTCGCGGTCGTCGTAAAACAGCCGTACATACGTGAGCGGCTCTAGAGCGCCTCCGAAGCGGCGTCTCGACTTCATGGCCGCGCGCGCCACGCCTTTCACCTTGCCTTCCATGCGGGTAAAAAGCGTGACCAGCAGATCGGACTCGCGCAGCGGATACGTACGCAGAACGATCGCTTCCGACTCCTTCAGCGCCATGGAAGGTCTACAGGTTAAGCAATGATTGTAATGGAGAAGAGCGGCTTTTGGCTGCTAGCTTCTGGCTTCTGGCTGTCCGCTCATCGCCGCCACCCGCCGAAGGCCGAAAGCTAGAAGCCAATAGCTAGAAGCCAGAAGCTGCCTTACCGCCCGAAGTACTTCGCATTCCGCTCGGTGTATTCCTTCCACTTTTCCGGCAGATCGTCGAGCGCGAAGATGGCCGAGACCGGGCACACGGGCACGCAGGCGCCGCAGTCGATGCATTCCACGGGATCGATGTACAACATCTCTTCCGTCGCGTACTTGTCGGAGTCCTTCTTGGGATGAATGCAATCCACCGGACAGGAGTCAACACAGGCGGTGTCTTTGGTTCCGATACAGGGCTCGGCAATTACGTAGGCCATAGAATCTCATGCTCCTTGGACGCACGGCGTGTGAACTGAAGTTTTGATTTTAGCAAGAAAGCCGGCTATCCGTATAGGCACGCATCAGGTGTCACGTGTCAGGTCTCAGGCCTCAGGGAAATCTTGCTGGCATAGGCTTTCTAGGTTCTTCCTGACACCTGGGACCTGAGACATTTTCTCGCGTCAGCGGACCAGCAACTTCCATGCGACAACCGCGACAAAAACCACTATGCCAACGGCAAAACCGATCATTCTGCCCTTCTGAATTTTTTCTTGCCCATACATAAGAAATTCCTCTCCGGCTACTGCCATCATGCCAAATTAAGGGCAATTTTCAATCGGCCGGAAACGCGACCGCTTCGCCCGCTTCCGCCTGCGGCACCGAGTTTGCGGGCGCCCGCGCTGGCGCCCCCCGCCAGGCATCGGCTTGGAATCCTTCCCTGACTAGTTTGAAGATGGTTCGCCGATTTTGCGCAATCACCTTCAGCCACGCCGTTTTCCCCATCATCGGGAAATAGATGCCGCGGAAACAAAGCCGCGCCAGGAAGATATTGATGCGATAACCGAGCGGCTGCTCATTCAGCGACTCGACCGCAGCCGCCAGCGCCTTCGGACTATACGCTTCGGCCCAGCCCTGATCCACTTCCGCGTGCGCTTCTTCGATGGTCATCTTCAATGGCGTGTGAGCCATGGTAAATGGGATGAACTCCTGCCAGTGCTTGGGACGAGTCAACCGTCCGGCCTTCTCCAGCCGCTTGTAGAGCGGAGTTGCGGGCAAAGGAGTCAGCAGGCCAAAAATCGGCAAACCCGGAGGCCAGGTCCGAACCTGCCCGAGAGTTCGTTCGGCGACCCCGACCGTGTCATTGTCCATGCCAAAAATAAACGATGTGATGGCGTAGACGTTGCGTTGCGCCAGCCGCTCCAGCACCGCCGCATACTCACCCGGCTTGTTGAATCCTTTGTTCACATCTTTCAGATTGGCCGGGTCGATGGACTCCATGCCAATAAAAATCCACTTGCCTCCTGAAGCGGCGATCAGATCCACCAATTCTTCGTCGCGCAATAAATTGGCGCTGATCTGCGCCACCCAATGCACCTGCGCGCCGGCGGCTATGATGTCGCGCAGCAGCGACTTGGTGCGCCTGAGGTTGATGGCAAAATTATCGTCGATGAAAAAAACCGCCATCTGTCCCTTCTCTTTGCGGGCGCGGGCCTTCAACAGGAGCAGTTCATTCACCACGCTCTCGTTGGTGCGGAAGCGAATCGAGTCTCCGAAAAATCCGGTCACGGTGCAGAACTCGCAGCCGTAAGGGCAGCCTCGTCCGGATTCGACGGGAATAATGCGAAACGATCCCCAGCCTTCCCCGATCTTCTGGAGCAAGGCAGTCGCGGCCTTCGGCACCAGATTGAACTGGTTGAGGTCGATTGTGTCCCACGGGATCACGGGGTACTGCTTCAGCGAAGGCTTGCTCTCCTGGCCGAAGGCGTCCACCGGCGCGTAAACATCCTTAAGTCGACCGCGCGCAGCATCCGCAACAATCAGCGGCCAGGTCGCATCGGCTTCGCCCAGCGCAACCGCGTCGGCATGGCGCGGTCCGCCATCGCGACCGAGCGCCTCGTCGGCCATCTCGGTCACGTGCGGTCCACCCATCACCACCGGAACGCCCGTGGCCCGAACCGCATCCGCCATGCGATACGCTTTGGCGATCATTCGGGTCATAGCGCCGATTCCGACCAGTCCAATCTTGTGGTCGCGAACAAACTGTGCAATCCCCGCTTCATCCATCGGATTTGCGTTGCCATCCACGAGCAGCACTTCGTGACCAGGGGGAGTGAGCGCCTGCAGCAGAAACATCCAGAGGTGCGGCATAAAATTACGCGTGACCCCGTTGTCGGGGTTATAGAGCAGGATTTTCATGAGAATATTCGCGATTCCGCAAAGCGCCGCTTTGCTAAGTGCTCGGTTGATAGGGAAAATCGCCAACGCCAGAAAGGCGGGTTCCGCTGGCGCTCAATGGTCTGACAGCGTTCGCTTCACTGTACTCTAGCGCACATTGTACACCGCCGTCGGTGTGCGATTCGGATCAGGGCATGACTTCAGCGATTAGCGAGTGTGGAACCCTGATACGAATCTCGCACTGAACCGCGCTGGACGCAGTGATGCGTGAACACCGCGGAAGTGATGATTTCTACGGCAGAGGGTGGCGGAGCTGTCCTAAATTGGAGCCTAAATTGGGAATCTTAGGATATGACCATCGCGTTCGAGGGTTCGTACTCGACAATGTACCCCGCCACCGCGCTTGCGGCCACGGTCAGCGGCGACGCCAGATACATCTGGCCCGGCCCGCTGCGTCCAGGAAAATTTCGGTTCTGCGCGCTGATCACGACCTGGTCGGGACGCGTCGATACTCCCGGCCCGGCATTGATGCACGCGCCACAACTAGGCTCGATCACGCGCGCACCCGCCTGCTCGAAAATCTCGATATAGCCTTGGCGTTTTGAATACTCGCGCGTTTCCTGGGAACCGAATTGGATCCAAAAATCGACATGCTTCGAAATTCGTTTTCCTTGTTTCAGAGCGTCGGCGAGAACCGCCGCGTACATGTCCATGTCTTCGTTCTTCCCCGCCGTGCAGGTTCCGCCATAGGCGATTTCAATCGGCACGCGAGTGTTGAGTTCGCGGATATACTTGCCGTTGCCCGGATCGCCCGGAGTCGCGACCATGGGCGTGATCTTATTCGCGTCGAGTTCGATCACCTCGGCGTATGCGGCATTCGGATCGCTCTCCAGGCCTTCGATCATCTTCTCGATTTCGGCGCGCTTCATTCCCCGGCGCTCCATCAGAAACTCGACCACCTTTTCATCCGGAGCCACGATGCCGGTAAAACCCCCGATTTCAGCGGCCATGTTCGTCATGGTAGCGCGCTCGTCCACCGACAGCGCCTCGACCGCCTCGCCCGCGTACTCCATCACTTTCGCCAGCGCCTTGCCGCTGCGCACGTAGTCGAGCGAAAGAATCTTCAGGATGAAATCTTTCGCCGTCACGTTCGCATGACGCTTGCCGCGAATCACGATCTTGACCGACTCCGGCACCTTGACGCGAACGTCTTTCGTAATCCACGAATTGAATACGTCGGTGGTCCCAATGCCAAAGGCAATGCATCCGATGGCGCCCACGTGCGGCGTGTGCGAATCGGACCCAACGTTCACTTGCCCCGGCAGCGCATAGGTCTCCAGCATCACGGAGTGGCAGATGCCCTCCGAACCTTTGCGGTCGGTGAGTTCGCCGTGCAGCTTGATTCCCTGCTGTTTCGCGAAATCCTCCTGCTTCAGCTTGAGTTGCGTGGCCAAGTCGAGCAGCCCCATTTTTTTCTTTTCTTCGGAGATCACTTCGTCGAGGAAGGTGAGATGGTCGCGAAAGAAGCGGATGCTCGAGGCATCGTTCACTGGAACATCTTTGCCGACGCATTGCTCGTAGAAAATTGCAGCCATCGGAGTGACGTATTCATGGCTAAAGCGAAGATCGACGCGGGTGAAACCGGTGTCGCCCGGCTGAACCGCACGCGTAGGGACAGCCGCCCCCGGCTGTCCAGCCGAGCGAAGCTCGGCAGTCTCCGATGCGGATGAAATCATGTGGGCGGCGAAGATCTTCTCCGCCAGCGTCATCGCACGAGGCGGAGTCTTGATCGGCGGCAGAAAAACTTTCCCCTGCATGCGCGCAACATTGAAGGGAAAAAGGCCGCCGTACTCGATTACCTGGCGCGTGATCTCATCTTCCCCAGAGGTGAATTCACTCAGCGCGATTTCTTCCCCGGCGCGAATCCGGTCAATCAAAGAAAAATTGGTCGAAGTCAGCAACCCCAGGTTCTGGCAGTTCTGCTTGTAGATGCGCTCAATATTCTCCGCGATTGCGACTTGAATTCCGGCGCACATCTCCGCATAGGGCGACTGCTCACGGCTCGAGCCTTTGCCGCGCCGCTTGCCGCTCACCGAGCAAACGAAGCCGCCTTTTTTCACATCGCCGCGTGCAATCGGCAAGGTGTCGCCGCATCGCAAGCCAACATAAGGTATCTCGCCGAGCGTCCGATCAAAGTAAAAGCAGTAATGTGCGGGCGTAATCTCGTCGGTAGAAATATCGTCGCGAAGCTTGGGATTGTTGGCCGGGTTCTTGATATCCCACGGCAGATCCCAACCGGCGAGTTGCTTCTTGATCAACTCCGGATCTTCGGTGAGAAATAGAATGCGCCCGTGCAGACGCACCTTGGCGGGACGCTTGTCAATCTGGCGTTCAAGAAGAGACGAACCCACGTGGGTAATTGTACCGCTTGGGATGTGACGGTGGAGCTACGCTCCACTAACGTCTTCGATCCTTCGCGTAGCCTACCGGACTGGGCAACTCTTCGAGCCCTCGGCCGGCCAGTATCTCCTGAAATTCGTGCAGCAGCGCCTCGTGCACCAGTCCATTCGACGCCATCGTCTCGCGGCTTGCGATCTGGAATTCGCCGCCCGAAAAGTCTGTGACCTTCCCGCCGGCTTCTTCGACCATCAGCACGCCCGCCGCCGTATCCCAGGGATTGAGATTAAACTCCCAGAAGCCGTCAAATCGCCCCGACGCGACATTGCAGAGGTCAAGCGCAGCCGACCCCGCCCGCCTTACTCCATGGGTGCGCAACGTGAGCTGGTGATAGAAATAAATATTCGGATTCTTGTGCCGCTTGTGGCTGGGGAAGCCGGTCGCGACCAGGCACTCTCCCAGATTCGCTGTAGTCGATACGCGCATCGCGCTGCCATTCGTTTTCTCGTTAAGCCGCGCGCCACTGCCCAGTTCAGCGGAGAACATCTCGTCGCGAGTCGGATCATAAATCACTCCCGCGATGCGCTGCCCCAATCGCTCCACCGCAAGCGAGACGCAAAACACAGGATAGCCGTGCGCAAAGTTCGTGGTGCCGTCGAGCGGATCGACATACCACCGATACTCGCTGCCGGTTTCGATGCGCGTCCCCTCTTCGCCCATGACATCGTGCGTTGGAAACTGTTTGCGAATGCGTTCCAAAATCAGCGCTTCCGACTTTCGATCGGCGACCGTTACCAGGTCCACGTCGCCCTTATATTCAATCTTTACGTGCTGGCGGAAGTAATCCATGAGCAGGCTGCCCGCTTCACGAGCCATAGCCTGCATCGGAGAAATCAGATCGGGAGATGGATGGGATGAATTGGATCTCATGGGACGACTAGACTCCCATTATCAGGATTGAAGTTACTGAGAACTGAGAACCGGGAACTGAGAACCGATCCAAGCTACTTTTTTTTCCCGTCTTCCGCGATATAAACAATCTCATGCTTGAAGATGAACAGATTGGGACCGTCCTCACGCGTTACGCGCACCATGTTCTTGTCGTAGTACTCAATCCAGCCGCGGACCACTTCGCCGTCGGCCAGTTTCAGGCTCACGACCTTCTGCTTTTCGCCCAGCGCTTTCAGATAGGCCGCTTCCTCAAAAGTTTCGTCCGGAGGCGGCGTGCGCTTCTTGTTAAACACGGGATTTCCTGATTGTAACGGCATGTTGTCATTTTACAGCGTCGAGCCCGCTCAGGCTTACTTCGCAGAGTTAGGAATGAAGAACGCAGCTTCCTCGGGACGCACGACTCGCGGAATCCACAGTGGCCGCCGCAGTCCCCCCGGCCCCGGAGCGGGACGAGTGAGCGCCTTCCACCGCTGATAAACTGCAAACGAAAGATTGGTATCGACAAAGATGTCGCCGTAGCGGTCGTTCGCGGCGGCCCTTTCCACGCGGACCATCTGGTGCCAGCAATGCATGCCGGTGATGGGATCGGGATGCACAGGAAAGGTAAGGTTCTGGTGCACGCCGGCATCGGACCACCACACACGTTTCGTATCCGGGTCGGAAGTTTCGTAGGGCTCCACTCCTGAAGTCTGGCGCATCTTCCATTGTCCTTTGCCGACTTCTTTCAGGTCGACCCACGCGCTCGACATGCGTTCGATCTGATCGTCTTTATTCAGGCGCCAGCGTCCCATGTGGTGAGAACAGGCGACCACGCCCGGCGCCAGCCCTTCGGTAACCCAGGCATGCAATACAAAGAAACCGATTTCCGTATGTACTTTAAGCAAGTCGCCGGTGCGAATGTCGCCAAGCCTTTTGGCGTCCGCCGGATTCACCCACAGCGGATTCTTGTGCGCGATCTCGTAAAGAAATTTCGAGTTGCCCGATCGCGTGTGAATAAGGTGCGGCAAACGGAAAATCGGCAGAAGCGTGTAGACGTCGCCGTTCGCATCCTTTGGCCACTCGACCAGCGGCATGTAGCGTTGATCGAAATCCGGATCGAAATCTCGCCCAGAATCTGGATCGAAATCTGCCGCGGCCTTTTCCACCGACGCCGCTTGCGCCGATTTATGAATGTGGCTGCGATAGTATTCGGGAAGCGCGAATTCAGGCCACTTCCAATCAGCCATGGTTTTCGAAAACAATTCCAGTTTCCGCGACGGCGTGTTGTAGCCAACAACCGCTTGGTCATCGACCATTACGCCTACGGCTTTGCCCGCTTTGGTGACCACTCCGTTCGCTTCAACGTTCGATCCGGAGAGATCGGCAGGAGCGACAGGCTTCTCGTTCAGCTTATAGACGTCTGTGGTCACCTCGTAAGCGCCGTACTTGCGCATGTATTCGAGCGGCTTCAATCCCTCTTTGGCGGCAGCCTCGGGCAATCCCGGAACCGAATTCTCAAAAATCCATCCGTAGTATTCATCCACCGTCAATTTCTGTCCGGGACGATAGGGAGATTCGAACCACTGCCGAATTCCCATCGCGCCGTCGGGATCAATTGCCCAGGAGAGGTTGATCCAGAATTCATCTTCTTCCCAAACTTCTCCCGGATTCGCCTGATAGGTGTAATCGAATTTCTTTCCTTCCCTTTCCTGCAGTACACGCAGCACGGGCTGGCGAAAACCGATCCATTTCCCCGCGTAGGATTCCTGGCTCATCAGGTCGTGACGCTCGGAACTGAAGCCCATAGGCAACACATAATCGGCAAACCAGGCAGTCTCGCTCCAGGTCGGCGTCAAGGCGGCGTGCAAGCCGACTTTTTCTTCGTCGCGCAACATCTCGATCCACGAAAATCCGTCGGGATAAGTCCAGACCGGATTGAAGACGCGCGTGAAATAAGCCTCGATGCGGCCCCGGCCTTCCTTGAGGAAGTGCGGCAGCAGGGGCGACATTTCATGCGTGCACAGCGGCCACTCCCGCGGATAGAGCAATTCGTTCCAGTGTTTTTGCGGCGGCGGATTCTTGAACGGACGCGGCACAAATTTATTCCACGCATTCAGATTGTGTCCGCCCGGAGTTCCCACCGAGCCGGTCAGCACATGCAGCAGCATCAAGGCGCGCGCCGATTGCCATCCGCCCAAATTACCGGACGCACTGCCGCGCCACAGATGCGATGCGAAGCGGCTCCCGGCAGTTGCGATCTCGCGCGCCGTTTTGACGATGATTTCCGCCTTGACTCCACTTTCTTTTTCCGCAAACTCCGGCGTGAACTTCGCATAGTGCCGCTTCAGCGCTTCGATCAGCGCTTCGAAACTTTGACCTTGGGCGCGGAATCCATCGACTTCGAGATCTTGCCAGTTGGTCCAGTTCTTCACGAACCGAGCGTCAAAGCGATTCTCGCCAAGGATGACCATCGCCATTGCCAGCAGCACCGCTGCCTCGGTGCCCGGATAGCTCGGCATCCAGTAATCCGCCATGCTCGCCGTGTTCGAAAGCCGTGGGTCCATGACGGCGAGCTTGGCTCCCGCCATTTTCCCATCGATGATGCGTTGCGCGTGAGGATTGAAATAGTGTCCCGACTCAAGATGCGCGGAGAGCAGCAGAATGAACCGCGCGTTCGCGTGGTCGGGAGACGGACGGTCGGCATAGTGCCACAACAGATAGCCAAGGCGCGCCGAAGACGAGCACACATTCGTGTGCGAGTTGTGGCCGTCGATACCCCACGCCTGCAGAGTGCGCTCCATGATGAAGTCGTGCCCTGGACGGCCCACGTGGTACATGACTTCTTCGCCGCGATTTTCCTGAAACGCCTTGCGGATGCGTGTGCCAAAAGTCTCCAGCACTTCGTCCCACGAAGTCCGCGTCCACTTTCCGCCGCCGCGCGGTCCCGAGCGTTTCATCGGATAAAGAATGCGGTCGGGATCGTGAATCTGCGTGATCGTGGCCGGGCCTTTGGCGCAGAGACGTCCGCGACTGGCGGGATGCTTGGGGTTGCCTTCAAACTTCGTGACTTGTCCGGTTTCCTTATCGACATAGGCGAGAAGTCCGCAGGCTGATTCGCAGTTGAAGCAGATGGTGGGCACGAGCTGGTAGTGCTTCTTAACGCGGCGCGGCCAGGCTTCAGCATCGTACTCAACCCAATCGTCCCACTTCTCGACCGGCGGGTAAGAGGCGAGATGGCTGCCGTCGCGCTTGAAATCGGTCATTGCTGAATCTCCATATGCATCGTTGGTGGAGCGCCGGGCGCCCCGCCCGGCTAGCTGTTCGGTACGCTCTGTCCAGCCATCACAAAGCACCACTCGAAAATCAATAGTCCAACCAAAGTCAGCACGCTGGCCAATCCGGTTGCTATACGGTCAGGCGCACCGGACAAAGAAGCGAGCAACAAAAACAGCAGTGGAACAACTCCGCCCACCACGACCGCGCCGCCCCAGAATGCACGTGCGAATGGTCCGTGGGTCATCAGTCGAGCCCCGTAGCGCGCATTGTCGGTGGTGTGAGGCATCGCAATTTCGCCGAGCAGCATGAGCAGGTGCAATCCCAAACTGACGACCAGCGCGGGAATCGCAAATGCGAGAGCCTGCGTCGAACCGCCGATCGCGTCCGGAAGCAGCGCCAGCACGGCCGATCCGCAGAGCAATGCTTGAACGATCAAATGCGCCGGCAGGAGCGGCGTTTGCCAAAGGTCGCGCCCTTCACACTGTCCGAAGAGAAACGCGGTGTAGGCAGCGGCGCAAAATCCTACCAGCACCGTCGGCCACAACATGACCGATGTAACCACGGGAAATCCCGCAACCGCCCCCAACCAGAACACGCCGCACAACCCGCTGTATGCGATCAGAATGAACGCGCCTCGCGCCAGCCACGATTTACTTTGTGGCGTGAACACTACGCGGAGGAATCGTTCTTTGTGATCGAGATCCCAAACCAGCAGTACGGTCGTTAGCGCCGTAAACAGAAGCGCAACCGTCGCCAGGGCGATGTCGCGGAGCCGGTCGCCTGACAATCTTCCGAGCGCCACCGCAATAGCCGGCACAGCGAGCGCACCGGAGCCGATGGACTTGGTCCAGCAGTAGGCTGGGACCTGCCATCCCCACGGGCGCGCATGCGAAACGTCGTAGGCCGCCAGCGCGTTCTCCTGCAGCAACGGGCTATCGAGTGGATAAACGGCGCCTCCACCATGCAGCGCCGCATTCCGTTGCGACCACATATAGATCGATTCATGACGCGCCGCGGTTGGCACGATCGCGCTTTCATCTCCATCAATGTAGTAGAGCTTGGGCTGAGTTCCCTGCTCGGGCTTGCGCACGCGCACCGGTTCCCGCGCCACCAGTTGCGCCGCTTCGCTGTCTCGATCGCTCAGGTCTCCGGCGATGATGGCATGCTCCGGGCACACGATCACGCAGGCAGGTTCCAGTCCGACTTCGGTGCGATGCGCGCAGAAATGACACTTGGTCGCGGTGCCATCGTCCGGATCCATGTAAATCGAATCGTACGGACAGGCTTGCATGCACGCTTTACAGCCAATGCAGCGCTCGGAATTGAAATCGACAATGCCATCTTTACGCTGGTACATCGCGGTCACGGGACAGATGGTGACGCACGGAGGCTTCTCGCAATGATTGCAGCGTGTGACTTGAAATACCCGGCGCGTGTTGGGGAAAACGCCTTTCTCCACGTACTTCACCCAGGTCCGGTTCACGCCCACCGGCACCTGGTTCTCAGTTTTGCACGCCACCGTGCAGGCGTGGCACCCGATGCACTTGCGGTTATCGATTACAAAGCCGTAATTCATTCGTTGGACGTTCGACCCGAAAAAAATATACGTCAATCATACTTGGGTCCAAGCGAAACGGGAGTTACGTTGGTGAGGCGGAGCACGACATCCTCTACGAAATTGTCATCCTGACCCGGAGTGGTCGAAGGGGAGGAATCTGCCTCTTGCCGCGAACAGCAGTTCCTTCGCTGCGCTCAGGATGACAATCCTCATTCAGGTTCGCGCTCCATTGAAATGTCGCACTAAATCTGGTAGTCAATATCTTCGATGATCCGTTGCATGGATTCGGAAAGCGGCTCACTTCCGCCTGTGCCCTCCAGTTGATGAACTCGCTCCGCTAACCGGTTCACCTCTGACGCGACTGCCGCCAAGGCTTCGGAAAGCGGATCGTTGATCTGCTTGGGGTCGGTGATAACCACGCGCTTGCCTTCTCGAAAAATGATGTGTCCGGGCACGCCCACTACGGTGGAATCGTCGGGCACATTTCGCAGCACGACCGATCCGGCGCCAATCCGGCAATTGCGCCCTACCGTGATGTTGCCGAGAATCTTCGCGCCTCCGCCGACCACCACGTTGTCTTCGACGGTCGGGTGCCGCTTGCCGTGTTCCTTGCCAGTTCCGCCGAGCGTCACACCCTGATAAAGCGTGACGTCCTCACCGACGATCGCGGTCTCACCGATGACAACTCCGAGCCCGTGATCGATGAACAACCGCCTGCCGATCTGCGCTCCGGGATGGATTTCGATGCCGGTAAGAAAGCGTGCGACCTGCGACAACCAACGCGCCAGCAGCAGGAAATTGTGGTTCCACAACCAGTGATTCATGCGATAGAACCATACCGCATGAAGCCCGGAATAGCAGAGATAAACCTCCAGCCACGACTTGGCCGCGGGATCGCGTTCCAGCACCGTGGCAACGTCTTCGCGGATTAGCGACAACAGATGCGGCATGGGTTGAAGAAGTTCTCAGTTTCTCCGTTCTCAGTTCCCAGTGAAAAGTCGAATTGTTTTGACTGAGAACCGAGAACCGGGAACTGAGAACTGTTCTTAGATTTGCGACGTCGGAATCTGCAACGCCTGGTTCCGGAGCCCCTCGAAGAGGATACTACTCAAGTAGCGCTCACCGAACGACGGCAGAACCACGACAATCAATTTCCCGGCATTCTCAGGACGGTGCGCCACCTGCAAAGCCGCGACCACCGCCGCTCCCGAAGAGATGCCCACCAGCAGACCTTCTTCGAGCGGAAGCCGCCGCGCCATGTTGATGGAGTCATCGTTGGACACCGTAATGACTTCGTCGACGAGATCGCGTCGCAAGATGCTCGGAACAAAACCGGCGCCAATTCCCTGGATCTTGTGCGGCGCTGGCTTGCCGCCCGAAAGCACCGGGCTATCGGTTGGCTCCACCGCGATCGCCTTGAACGACGGCTTCTTCGGCTTGATATATTCGGAGACGCCAGTGATGGTGCCGCCGGTGCCAACGCCGGAGATCAGAAAATCGACGCGCCCGTCGGTGTCTTCCCAAATCTCGGGACCGGTGGTTTCGAAGTGAATCTTTGGATTGGCGGGGTTGTCAAATTGCTGGAGCATGTAGCCGTTTGGTGTGCTGGCAAGCAATTCCTCGGCTTTCAGCACCGCTCCCTTCATTCCGCGCGGACCGGGCGTAAGAACGATCTCCGCGCCCAAGGCCAGCAGCAGCACGCGCCGCTCCATGCTCATGGTCTCGGGCATGGTGAGGATGAGCTTGTAGCCCTTCACGGCCGCTACAAAGGCGAGAGCGATTCCCGTGTTGCCGCTGGTCGGTTCGATCAGAACGGTCTTCCCGGGTTGAATCCGTCCGGCCTGCTCGGCATCGGCAATCATACTCACCCCGATGCGGTCTTTGACGCTGGCCAGCGGATTCTGGCTTTCCAACTTCGCCACCACGTCGGCCACCGCTCCCTTCGAAACCCGGTTCAGACGCACCAGGGGAGTGTTGCCAATCAGTTTCGTCACATCCTTTGCGATTTTCATAGAGTTTTCGATTCCCAGTTTCGCCAGTTCGATTCTTTGGATTCTCCGCAAGCAAACCGGCGGCAGTTTAACACAACTAAGTCTACTACTTTACTTATATATCGTGCAGTGACGTAAATCACATGCCACCGCAGGCCGAGTTGAGTCGAGTTTTAGCAAGTATTAGCGCGGCTTTCGCCGTCCCACCCGCGCCAGGATGCGCCGCACCTTCTTGGGAGAAATCGAGAGCCGGGCCGCCACGCGCGACACTTTGCGGCCTTCGCGCTCCCACACCCGCGCAATCACGATTTCCGCAAATTCGTCGCTGATTTGCCGGAACGTCTTCTCGCCCACCGCCCCCTGCGACCACGCCTTCAGCGCCGGATGAACACTTCCCTTGTGAAGAATTTTTGCGCCTAACGTCTGCAGATCCTGCCACATGTTATTGTCCGGCTGATTCGCCCCGCAAGACGCCCGCGCCACATCATAAGACTCGCGCGCCGCTTCCGGATTATCGAAAAACGAATTGCACTGCGTCAGCCCCCGCCACACATGGGCATTCGCGAGCAGCAGATGATGCTGGGTATGCTTCGCCAGATCGATAGCCTCTTGACTGCACTCGAGGGCGCGGCGGGCATGACCTCCCGGATCAGCGCTCCCGCCGATCTCTTCCTCGACTTCTTCCTCCACTCTCGCATTCTCGATCATGCACTGCAGAATGCGCGCCCGGCCCATCAAAATGTAGTCCTGCTTCTCTTCGGCCACGTCGTATGCCGTGGCGGCTTCTTTCTCGGCACGCTGAAAATCTCCACCATCGAGGTGGATATAGGCGGCATTCAGGTAGACGGTGCCGGCGCCGTGATGGTTGGGGCGCTGCTGGTAGATGACGCGGGCGGCGTCCAGGTGCTCCAGCGCTTCGCGGCGGAGTTGGGCCAAGCGGCCGCGATAGTTATGACTTGTAGTGCTCGGCTTGCTCGGCTTGTCTTGGGGACCGCGACTGCGGCCGCTTGAGGTCTTGCGGCGCCGCTGCGCCTCGCGGTCGATTCTTTTCTGTAACTGGAGAGCGATTCCGCGCTTGGCCAGCGCCATGTTGGCCAGCGATCGCGCCAGGTTCGGATGCCGTGGATCGCGTTTGCCATAATAGCGAATGGCGCTCTCGAAGAACTCGATTGCTTTATCGAAACGCCCTTCGCGGCGAGCCATTCGTCCATAGAAAGATTGGATGTTGCCGAGCGTCACATAGTCATCGGTCTCGCGCAGCACGCTTTCAGCGGCCTGCGAAATGCGCACCGCTTCTTTCCATTTGCCCTGCTGAAACAAAATCCAGCCCTCGAGCACTTGCATTACCGCCGCCATGCGCGGATGCCCCAGCCCCAGCGCCAGATCTCTGCCCTTGCCGGTATAGATCAGAGCTTCGTCGTACTCGCCTCTTCGGCGCAGGCAACGGCCCTTCCAGAAATAAACGATGGCCAGCAGAAACCTGTCGTCCAACTCTTCCCCCAGGCCGAGGACGAAATCAAAATGACCAACCGCCGTTTCCATCGCCTCCTCTGCCATCGCAGCCATGCCTTCGGCCAGGCGGAGGCAGATGTAGTCGGAAATGGAGAGCTTCGAGCGCGATCTCGTCTCGAAGGCCGCAAAGCGTTTCAGAATTTCTCGAAGTGGCGGCCCACTGAATCCGATGTCCGTCCATATCGCCAGATGCGCCATCAGGCGAGCTGCATTTCCCTGAGAGGGGTCGAGTTTGGCGATCAGATCCTGATGCGAGCGGAGACAGGCAATCCCGCGCTCGATCTCACGCGCGGCGACATGCTCCTGTAACTGCGAGAGAAGACCGGGCTCTACCGGAACTAAGCCAATCGGAACCGAGTCAATCGGCGGATTAGCGGGAGTACCTCTGCGTGCGCCCTTGACCATTCATTGACGTTTTAGTCTAATAAATCGTAACTGGCAAGGGTTAGAAACTCCGCAAATTCCCGGCTCGTCGTCAGTTCTTCGAGGACTCGGGCCGCCTGCCGCAACTTTTCGTCGTTGTCGCACTCGTTGCCCAACTCCGCGGCACGCTGGTGGATGATCTCTTTCACCATGGCTTCCGTCACTGGCCTGCCGTCTTCAAAATGGGCGCGGTACCTCACCCATTGCCACACTTGGGCGCGGCAGATTTCCGCCGTCGCCGCGTCTTCCATCAGGTTGTAGATCGGAACGCAACCCGATCCCTGCAGCCACGAATGCAGGTATTGCAGGCCCACGTCGATGTTCCAACGCAACCCTTTCTCGGTGATATCGCCCTTGGGGACCGTGAGCAGGTCTTGCGCCAGCACTGTCCGGTTCGATTTTTTATGGGAAGAGATCTGATTTGGTTCGGGCATGTACTGATCGAAGATTTCCTTGGCCACCGGAACGAGGCCAGGATGCGCGACCCATGTCCCGTCATGGCCGGCCTTCACCTCGCGAAGTTTGTCGCGCCGCACTTTCTCCAGCGCCTGTTCGTTAGCCGCCGCATCATTGCGGATCGGAATCTGCGCCGCCATTCCTCCCATCGCGTGAATGCCGCGCCGGTGGCAAGTCTGAATCAGTAATTCGACGTAGGAACTCAGGAAATGACATTCCATCGTGACCAGGGAGCGATCCGGCAGAACGAATTCAGAATGCGCCTGGAATTTTTTGATGAAACTGAAAATGTAGTCCCAGCGCCCGCAGTTCAGCCCCGAAGAATGGTCGCGCAACTCGTAAAGGATCTCGTCCATTTCGAATGCCGCCAGAATGGTTTCAATCAGCACTGTGGCGCGAATCGATCCCCGCGGAATTTTCAGTTCGTCCTGGGCAAAACAGAAAACGTCGTTCCACAGTCGCGCCTCGAGGTGGCTCTCCAGCTTCGGCAGGTAGAAATAAGGGCCAGTGCCCTTGCTCAGCAAGGTTGCAGCATTGTGAAAAAAGAACAGGCCAAAATCGAACAGCGACCCCGAGATTGGCTTACCTTCCACCAAAAAGTGCTTTTCGTCGAGGTGCCATCCGCGCGGCCGTACCATCAGCGTGGCCAGATTGGACCCAAGCCGATACTGTTTTCCATCCGGACTCTCGTATCGGATGGTTCCCCGAATCGCGTCGCGCAGATTGTGCTGGCCTTCGATATTGTTGTTCCAGGTGGGCGAATTCGAGTCCTCGAAATCGGCCATGAAAACACTGGCACCCGAGTTCAACGCGTTGATGATCATCTTGCGATCGACCGGGCCGGTAATTTCCACGCGACGGTCGAGGAGATCCTTCGGAATCGGCGCCACTTTCCACTCCCTTTGGCGGATTCCGACCGTTTCCGGCAGAAAGTGCGGAGATATGCCATGATCGATTTCCCGCTGCACGGTTCGCCGCCGCGCCAGCAGTTCCTGCCGCCGGGGCTCGAACCGAGCCGCGAGTTTCAACAGGAAGGCGCGGGCATCCGCCGTAAGAATGCTGGTTTCGATCTGGGCAGGAGTCGGGGTCTCGGCCGCATCGTTCTGAAGAATAGTCATGGTATCCATAAGTCAACATCATAGCCACCAACTGGCGCAAGTCCTCGGCACTAGGTCATTTTGACCCAGTGGTCCCGGACGGACTCCAAGGTTTGCCAGGTAAGGGCGATTCGGGGTCTACTGCACTTGGACACAAGAGTCCGGACGCAAACTCTGGACGCAAACTCTTGGATGGGGATGAATAGATGACGACTTCGACTTCTAACCTGCACACTAGCATCATCGACGATACAATTCTGGAGGCGAGCCACAGCCACGGTCTTGCTACCTTAACGGTTCTGGAGTATCCGTCGTTGGCCGGCCAGGACGACGAACTGCTGCCCTCGGGAGATTAAGGCCGGAACGCGAGTGCGCTCGAAGGGACACCAGAAGCCGGTTGTCCCTCCGCGCCGATCCTTTTGGCATGAGTGCCACCTCCCACATCGGCCGTCCCTCCGGTACTTGAATCGCTTCCTCCACCGTTCCCAGCGCTGGGCTAAGCTCGGACTCCCCTCGGCTCGGGCATTTCGTTCCTGCATTGCCTGAACACAAGTTCTCGCGCAGCCCCTAAAGGGGCGTCTGATTTTGAAGAGTTTGGTATCGCTAAAGCGATACCATGATACGAAGCGCTGTTCTGCAGCGTGTTAGTTTTCCCGCGGCCTGTTCGATTTTCCGCGCTGTTCGATCGAGGCAGGCACCGTCCTGCAAGAAGAGTAAAATGGCAGCGTCGCCGATAATGCGAAGGATACAATTACCCAAACAACGACCGATGGAGGCGGAAAATGTCGATCAGCGCTGAGAGGCAGGAAGCCACGGCGACCATGTTGAACCAGACGATGTTCGATCAACAGGCGGCGGCCGCGAGGGAATGGTTCGCGAGCCCCCGGTTCGACGGGATTGTCCGTCTCTATTCCCCGCGCCAGGTGGCCGAGCAGCAGGGTACGATTTCCGGCGACTACACCGTAGCGCGACAGGCAGCGGAGGAGTTCTACGCGCGGTTGCGCGAACTTTTCAACGAGCGCCGGCAGATCACTACCTTCGGTCCCTATTCGCCGGGCCAGGCGGTAATGATGAAGCGGATTGGGATGGAAGGTATTTACCTGGGCGGCTGGGCGACGTCCGCCAAGGGGTCGCTGGCAGAGGATCCGGGGCCGGATCTGGCCAGTTATCCGCTCGGCCAAGTTCCAGATGAGGCCGCGGGACTGGTGCGCGCACTTCTCACCGCCGACAAGAACCAACACTTCGCGCGCGCGCGCATGACCGAAGAACAGCGCGCGGCGACACCGGTCGTCGACTTTCGACCGTTCATCATCGCCGACGCCGATACAGGGCACGGTGGGGACGCGCATGTGCGCAATCTCATCCGCCGCTTTGTCGAGGTCGGTGTGCCGGGCTACCACATCGAAGACCAGAAGCCGGGAGCGAAGAAATGCGGCCACCAAGGCGGCAAGGTGGTTGTGGCCGAGGACGAACAGATCAAGCGCCTCAACGCTGCCCGCCTGCAGCTCGACATCATGCGGGTCCCGGGCATCATTGTGGCCCGAACCGATGCCGAGTCCGCGACCTTCATCGAGAGCCGGAGCGACGAGCGCGACCAGCCCTTCATTCTCGGCGCCACCAACGTCAACCTGCCCAGCTACAAGTCCGGCTATTTAGCCATCCTGCGAAAGCTGTTCGAACTGGGCGTCGACGAGGTCCGCGGACACCTGCTTTTTGCAGTGTCCGAGGCCGAGTACCTGGCGGCATTCGCCTGGCTGGAGCAGGTCGGGCTCCTGTCGATGATCGCCGAGCGCGCCCCGGCTCTCAGAGATATGCCGGCAGCCGAACTCGATGCAGCGCTCGACAAGATCGACACGCGATATGTGGAAACCTGGCAGGCCGAGGCCGGGATGAAGACCTATGGTCTCGCGGTCGCCGAACTGCTGGAGTTCCGCACCGCCGAAGGCGAGCGCTTTGAAATGACCGTCGAGGAATGGCTGGCCTTCTCCAGACGCGCTTCTTTCTACGAAGCACGCGAGCGAGCCAAGTCGATGGGTGTTCACGTGATTTGGGATTGCGAACTGCCCAAAACTCCCGAAGGCTTCTATCACATCCAAGCCGGAATCGATTACGCCATCGCCAAGTCGTTGGCTGTTGCACCCTTCGCCGATATCCTGTGGATGGAAACCAAAACGGCCGATCTCGAGGATGCTGCGAAGTTCGCCCACGCCATTCACGCGCAGTATCCCGACAAGATGCTGGCGTACAACCTCTCGCCTTCGTTCAGCTGGGACACCACCGGCATGAACGATGAGCAGATGAAACGGTTCCCGGAGGAACTGGGGAAACTCGGCTTCGTCTTCAACTTCATCACTTACGGTGGCCACCAGATCGACGGCCTGGCTGCCGAGGAGTTCGCGACCGCATTGAAGCAGGATGGCATGCTGGCCTTGGCGCGCTTGCAGCGGAAGTTCAGACTGCTGGAGTCGCCGTATCGGACGCCGCAGACCCTGGTCGGAGGACCGCGACTGGATGCCGCCTTGATGGCTTCGTCCGGACGCACCGCGGCGACCAAGGCGATGGGCAAGGGGTCTACGCAGTTTCAACACCTGGTGCAGACCGAAGTTCCGACCAAGCTGCTGGAAGAGTGGCTCGCGGAGTGGCGCAAGCACTGCAACTATGCAGAAAAACTTCGCGTCCGGCTGCGCCCGCACACCGCTGGTTCGGAATTGTTGGAGCTGAGCGTGCTGAATGAGCCTGGCGGGGAAAAGCTGGCGAACGTGGTCTTCGCCTACATCCAGGATCGTCGCGGCCGCAGCATCCTATCGATTCGCGACCAGAACACGCTCGCGCCGGTACGCAAGAAGCGGCTGATGACGGTCACCCAACTGTTCCTGATCCACCGCTACAATGCCAGCTCGGTTCACTACGTCACCCCGACTGAGGACAACGAGTTTCAGACCCAAAGGATGAAGAGCGTGGGGATTTTCTCGGATGTGCATACTGAGATTGGCCAGATCATCGTCGCGCAAGTCAGCAAGGAACGCGTCGCCGAACTGCTCAATCCTGACCGGGTGCTTCTGATGGAGATGATCCGCAAGACGTCGCCGGCATTGCAGATCCAGGCTTAGAACGGCACAGTTTCCGATTACAACGACCCGCTGGTGGAGAGCCGGGCGACCGGCAGGACGGACGAACGCGTCCGTCCCTACACTGACGAATTGTGCTGCTAGGAATTGTCTACTAAGAATTGTCCGCTAAAGATTCAAGCCTAAACAGTCAAGTGCGTACGGTTGCTTTTATCGGTTGCTTTTAACCGTTCGCGCTTGTCCACCCGAAGTTGCGCGGCGGAAAAGGCGGAGCCGCAGGTGCTGCATCTCCAACTTGTAATCGCGCTGGTCACCAGGCTTGGACTTTGACTCGTCGGGGTTGGACCGTGACTCGTCGGGGTCTGGTTCCCACGCACTGCCAGAACCAAATCACCACCGCAATCCGAACATTCACGTTTTTGCATAGCCCCTTCTACTATTGCGGCATTCCTCCAATGACTGAATGCCTCAATGATTCAATTACTTCCTAGGCGCCAACCCGTACGGATACCAGCTCTGGGGTGCAATGAGAATTTTGCATGGATTTGACCGCGTCTTCCGCGGTAAACCTTCCCATTACCAGGGCCAGCTTGCGGTTGCTTGTCGTCTGGATGGGAAGACGGTCAATGCGCAGCACATATTGAGGAGCATGTGCGCCGCGGTTCACCTTCACGACAAACTTGATGTTTTTCATGGTTCCCTCCAGAGTTTTTCGATCCGTGTTAATCGCTGCCAGCACCCACCACCTTGATCCGCTTGGGTTTACAGTCGAACAGATCCCCAGCGAATCGGCAGTGTTCGTGACTCACACTCCTCCAACCAACCGCAGTGTTCGTGACTCACACTCCTCCAACCAACCGAAGAGGAGACAATTTTCAGATGGCTAACTTCAGAGGAACCAGAAAGATAAGAACAGGTTACTGGCTCATTATTAATACTAGACTTACAGGCTGCCATTGTCAAGCTTCTATGCATCATCCACGGCCAACACCTTCAGTGCCTATCGCGGGTATGAAATCCAGCATCTAATGGACTGCATGGGCAAAAGGGTATCCATCTTCGACGAGAAATACCGAGTGGTCGCCATCGAAGGTGACCGCCTGGTCATCCGAGGAATTGTCAGCGGCGATGTGCTCGCGATCGTCAACCCCGAGCCTGAGACCCCGCTCACGCAGGACGATTATCCGCTGGGAAAGCTGATCGCCCTGACCGACCCCTCGGCTGCCCCTCTGAACGACTTGAATTGAGAAGCGAAAAAACGTCTCAGCTATTAGATGTCACGTCTCAGGAACAACCCTGAACTGCCGTCGGTTTTCCTGGGACCTGACACCTGCGACCTAAGACCTTTTTCTTGGCAGCCCGGCAGGGATTCGAACCCCGATACGCAGCTCCAGAGGCTGCAGTCCTACCGTTGAACGACCGGGCTGTACCAGAATTCTAATTCATTTTGCAGGGACTGCGAAACCACGCGGCCTCGTCGGTTGTCCTAAACTTAGGACATTACCGCCTCGTCCATTGCAGGCGCAAGTTCCGACCTCGCGTTAAAATCAATGCCAGCGAGGAGTTGCCATGCCCAGCAGCGAAACTTTCTCAGGAACGATCACAGGAAATGTCATTCAAATCGAGACCGACTACGCCGAGATGGCGCGCCGTCCGCTGGCGGCTGAGCAGTGCGCTCTGGTCGTCGTGGACATGCAGGAAAAATTGCTGCCGCCGATCTGGGAAAAGGAGCGGCTGGTGCGAAATGTACAACTCCTGATTCGCCTGGCTGGAATCCTCAAGATTCCGGCGCTGGTGACCACACAATATGCGAAGGGCCTAGGCAACACCGTGCCCGACATCGCGTCACTGCTGCCGGATAGCGCTCCCATCGACAAGCTGATGTTCTCCTGCTTCGGCAGCGATGTGTTCTGCTCCTTGCTGAAGCGCCTGCCGGGCCAGCGGACGACCGTGCTGCTGTGCGGCATGGAAACGCACATCTGCGTGATGCAGACCGCGCTGGGGGCGCTGCGGGAAGGATATCTGGTGCATGTGGCCTCGGACGCCGTCAGCTCGCGCACAGAATTAAACTGGCGGGTCGGGCTGGATCGCATGCGCTCCGCCGGAGCCGTTCTTTCCTCGACCGAAATGATGATCTACGAGTTGCTGCGGTCGTCGGGCGCGCCCGCGTTTCGAGAACTGCTGCCGTATCTGAAGGGGTGACCTGTAAATACGGTGGGGCGACGGGCGGCTCTCCACGAACCCTTATTCTTTCTGTTTTACCCGCACCACAGTAATTTTCGAGAACCCCTCCTCAAACGTCGGAGGCTTCAACTTGCCCGCCATCTTGCGCATGATGTCTTCCGGAACCGCGCGCCCGCGCCGCTGATGGCGTTCCATGCAAACTTCCAGCGGGACATCGAAGAACAAGCCCTGCACATCGTAGCCGTAATCCTTGGCCAGCTTGATCCAGCTATGGCGGTCGTGGGGCGTAAGGTTGGTCGCGTCCACGTAGTTCATGGGACGGCGCGCAATCAGCCTCGCCTTCAACATGGATCGCAGGTTGGAGAATACGAGATCCTGAAAGCGCTGCTCCTGCGCGTCATCGAAAAGCAATTCGCGCAGCAGATCGCTCGAAAGCGGATGAATGTTGTGCCGCTTGAACCACGAACTCTTGCCCGATCCCGGCAATCCGATCGCGAGCACGACCGTTCCTTTGCTGGCGCGGGCGGGAGCCGGCGCGGTTTGAACTAGCAACGGTTGAGCCGGCACGGCTTGACCTGGCAAAGCCTGAGCCGGCAGCGAATCCGCAGGCGGCTTCGCCGCAGGCTCATGTTCGGACGACTCCCGGACGGGCGATTCTGCAGCAGGCGGTTCGGCTGCGGATAACGCTCCGGCGACAACTGGGACAGAGGACGAACTTGCCTTTCGCGGACGATTTCCGCCACGGCCGCGACTCCGACGACGGCGCGACACTCGCGGTCTCGGTTCCACTGCCCCGGCGGATGCCGCCTCGGACGCCGCAGTGGACTGAGACGCCGACTCAGACGCTGACTCTGGCTCCGGTCGAGACCGGCGCCGCGACTCCTGATGCTGCGACGGAGCGACTGGAGCCTCGTCCCGGACGTCGGCAGGAACCTTGATTGGCGCAGCGCTTGGCACAGCGGGCGCCGCAGCCTGCTCATTATCATAAAACCGCGGCTGCAAAGGCTCTTGTGCAGGTGCCTTGCTTGCCTCCTTGGGGGAGCCGTCTCCGGTCTTCTTGCGGCGCTTCAAGCGCTCGTTCATCCATTTGCGCATATAGATTGCTTGTAGCACACTGGCGCATGTCGGAGCAATCTGCTCCCGTGGCGGCCGGGATACCCGGGTGAGCCATTGAGGCATTCAATCATTGAGGCATTGAATCATTGAAGGTCAAAGGCCTTTGGGCTTCAATGATTCAATGTCTCAATCTCTCAATGATTCAATACAATAATTCCATGAATCCCACTCATCCCGAAACTCTCCCAGTTGCCGCCGGACAACTCCCCGCCGTGCCGCTGACGCTTGAAGGCTATGCCACGCTTCACCAGATGATGCGCTTCCGCTGGACTGCATGGCGCTCCCTGGCCGAAGATGCCCGCCGCGAGATCACCGCCGAAGCCGCAACCATGCTCGCCGGGATGGAAGAGAAAACCGATGGCCAGTCTGCGCTCTTCTCGTTGCTCGGACACAAAGGCGATCTGATGCTGGTCCACTTCCGCGAGAGTTTCGACCAGCTCAATCAGGCGGAACTGAACCTGGCGCGGCTGCGGCTCCATGACTTCGTGGAGCCCACGACTTCGTATTTGTCGGTGATCGAGTTGGGGCTGTACGAGTCGTCGCTGAAAACCTACAAGGCGCTCGCCGATCGCGGCGTGGAACCACACTCGGAGGAATGGAAAAAGTCGATAGCGGAGACTATTGCGCGCCAGAAAGAGGCGATGAGGCCTCGCCTTTTCCCGGCGATGCCGCCGAACCGATACATCTGTTTTTATCCCATGGATCGGCGCCGCGGCGAAGATAAGAACTGGTACACGCTTCCCATGGAGGAACGCCAACGCCAGATGAACGAGCACGGCCTCGTCGGACGCCGGTATGCCGGAGAGGTGAAACAGATTATCACCGGCTCCATCGGGTTTGACGACTGGGAGTGGGGTGTCGACCTCTTTGCCGACGATCCCCTGGTTTTCAAGAAGCTGATCTACGAGATGCGCTTCGACCACGTCAGCGCCGTCTATGCGCTCTTCGGAAGTTTCTACATAGGGTTGCGCTGTCCGGCAAGCCGGCTGCATGATCTGCTGGAAGGAAATTTGCCGGAGCACAAACATTGAATCATTGAGGTATTGAATCATTAGGGCCAATGATTCAATGACTAAATGATTCAATGCCTCAATGACTTAAAATGAAACTCGTGGCGCTTCATATCCACGCGTAATCCGCGAAAGCCCACGCCCTCCATGCGCAATCGAAATCTTTGTTCAGCGGCATTTTCTCCGCACAACTTGATTGCCCCGCCCGAGCCAACTACGCGATGCCAGGGCAATCCGGGAACCTGCCGCAGGATACGCACCACTTGCCGAGCGGCTCCGGGCCAGCTCGCAGCTTTAGCGATCGCTCCGTAACTCGACACCGTTCCTGCGGGCAAGGCGCGAATGCAACCGACCACGCGGGCGCGCTTGTCTTTATCTTTATTCTTATCCTTATCATGATCATGCTTATCCCGATCCCGACCCTCTGGACGCTCCCGCTCGGGCGAGCTTTTCGCGGTCTTGGATCGACCAGACCTTCGCCCTGAAGCGGATTGGGATTGCCGATTCACGGATAGATTCACGGACCAACGTTCACTGGGAAATCATGTTAACTTAGATTGGCCATACAAAGATTGGCCATACAAATTTTTACACAGGTCGGTAAAACCTGGGATTACGATATTTGCATCCCATGTTTTTACTCGCCAAAACTGCCTTTTGGAGAATACTATGCGTCGCTTGCTGAAAGCCCTGCCTCTCGCGTTGCCGTTAATGTTGGCCCTTGTCGCCGTGGGCTTGTTTCTCACTAGTTGCAATTCCGGCAGTCAAGCACAGGCTCGTTTTATCGATGCCCTCGCGGCGTTCGACACACAGATTGATGTCTATTTCAACGGAACGGTAAATTCGGGGACAATTACCGGAACGAAGTACTTTAGCAGCGTAATATTTCCCGATGTTCGACCGTCGTCGGGCTATACGGCCGTGCCGGCAGGTAGCGACACGATTCAAGCGTTTCAAGCCGGCTCCACAACAATCGAGGAATTCCAAAACGAAAACGTTGGCCTGAACGCTGGAACATCGTACACGATGGTGGCGACCGGAACGGTCCCCGGCGGCTCGGGCAGCGTTACCATCCTGAATCCAACTGACAACAACACGGAGCCGACGGATGGTCTGGTGAGTTTCCGCGTCATTGACGCAGCGATTAGCGGACCCAGCAGCGTCTCTGTTTATATCCTCTCGAATCCTGCCCAAGGCCTGCCGACGTGTTGTACGGGCGAGACTCCTACTGTGACCGTTAGCGGCCCGCTATCGGGCAGCGGGGCGACGAGCGGCTACGTAAACCAATCCTTTAATTCGCTCGGCACCGGCTTCACTGGGTACGTTACAGTTGCGGGCGGGGGAACCCCAATTTTTAGCTTTCCGATCGCCAACTTCGGCGACGCAACCGAGGGTTCGATTCGTACCATCGTGCTCACGGACAACTCTACCCAGACTGGATTTGATACCGTGCCCATAATTCTGATTGACCTCAACTAATCGCGCCCGAGCCGCCTGGCCCCAACCGGGCGTATCGCGGCAGCCTCCAGAAAAAGGAACCGGGCCTTGACTAGAGTGAGTGAGTCCAGAGTGAGTGAACCAAGCCCGGTGAACCAACTGACAAGCTGCTAAAATCCTTCTGGCTCTCGACCGAACTGCCCTTGGGAGAATGAAGATGTTCCGCTGGTTGAAAATCCTGCCGCTTGCGTTGGCTGCGTTGGCCGTGGCGGCCTTGAGCATTGTCGCCGCCAGTTGCAATTCCGGCAATCAACCGCAGGCTCGTTTTGTCCATGCTATCCAGGATGGCGGCGAATTGGATATCGAGGTCAACGGATCAAAGGATTTCTCCGGATTATCATTCGGCAATTTCCTGCCATTGTCAGGCTATACGAACGTGACTGAGGGCAGTGACACGATCGAAGGGCTCAATAGCGGCACCTCGACCGAGGTCTTCAGTGTGTCCGGCGTTACCTTTGATTTCGAGATCGACTACACGGTGGTTGCGACTGGATTTGTTACCAACCTCAACAGCGTTGTCATCATCTCTACGCCGGATAACACCACGGAGCCGGCGAATGGTACCGTGAGTTTCCGCGTCATTAATGCATCGCCCGACTCACCCGGCCCGGTCGATATTTACATCCTCGACGCTCCCGCAGCAGGCGGCCTGCCCGCCAAACCTACGATCAGTAGCCTCGCCTACAAGTCGGTAAGCGGTTACATCAACCTCCCTTATAACTCCGCTGGAGGAGGTTTCACGATGTTCGTGTGTCCTGCAGGGACAAGAATCCCAATCTTTTCGACCGGCTGGTCTTTCGCTGCAGGCGCCTCAAACGAGGGCTCGACTCGCACCCTGGTACTCACGGACGAACAGAATGTAAATCAGATGAGTCAGTACCCCATCTTTCTGAAAGACATCAATTGAAAGATCGGGCCATCGATTGCGGGTCATCAATTGAAAGATCGGGGCATCGGGCCGATCGGATGATCGGGTCAGATCACCCGATTCTCGGAACCACCCGGCAAGCTGCTAAAATCCTCTTGCCCAGCATCAAACTGCACATGGGAGATTAAAGATGTCGCGCTGGTTCAGAGCCCTAACCTTGACATTGGCCCTTGCGGCCTTGAGCCTCTTCGCCGCCAGTTGTGGCTCCAACTCCCCAGCGCAGGTTCGTTTTGTCCATGCCATTCAGGACGGCGCCGCCATGGACATCGATATCAACGGAGCCCCGGTATTTACCAACATTTCATTCCTCGGGGTTCTGCCGAACCAACCGGGCTATACCACCGTAACGTCGGGAAATGACACGATCGAAGGGTTTCTGGCGCCGGGCGAAACCACGGTCGGCTTCAATCCCACTAGCGTTGGCTGGAGCGCCGGAGCACAGTACACGGTGGTGGCGACGGGACTCGTCGCCAACGGAAATAACGCTGTCATCCTGTCGTTACCGGACAATAATACAGCACCGTCGTCGGGATACATTGAATTTCGCGTCATCCACGCGTCGCCGAGCGGCCCTCCGGTGGTGGATGTTTACATCGACATGAATCCCAGCAGCGGGATCGAGCTCCCAGTTACGATTAAGGGTCTGGCCTATACCCAGGCGAGCAGCTACATAGCCCTTCCCTTTAACCCCAATAATGACCCCACCGCTCCAGGTTTTACCGTCTATGTCACTGCCTCGGGGACTCTGACACCCGTCTACATTGACGAGCAGGTCAATCCGGGAAGTGCTGGAGAAATTCGTACCCTGGTACTGACCGACGTCAAAGATGGAACCCAAATGAATTCGTCTCTCCTGGAGTTATCCGACGTCGATTAAGCTCGGACGGGCCCGGCTTCACGGCGACCTAAGCGGCATCTTTCTTAAACGACTTCGCGGCCGTTTCCTCGTCGTCGAACACTTCAAAAATAGTGAACAGCTTGGTGACTTGGAGCAGATCGCCTACCCGCTGGCTCAAGCTCGCCAGTTTTACCGCACCGCCGGCGTTCCGGGCGGTCGTGTACAGCGAAACCAGCGTTCCGAGCCCGCCGCTATCGATATGATTCACTTCTCGCAGATTCATCACTACCTTCGGGCTCTGTGCCAGGAGTTTCTTGACCATGTCGCGCAGGCTGGCCGATTCTTCGCCAAACACCAGGCGGCCGCTGCAATCCACTACCAGCACGCCATCCAACGCTCGTGTGCTCATTCTCAATTGCATAGCCGACTTCTCCAATACCGCAGTAAAGGATTTGCGATAAAACTCAACTCATGAGCGTACCCCGCCTGTCGACGCCATGCAAGCGCCGACTGTAGAGACAGGGTTTGGGAACATGCCGGCGCAAACTCCTCACGCGTCAGACTGTATAATCAGGGTTTCCGATGAGCTACCAGGTCCTGGCGCGCAAATACCGGCCGCAGAAATTCTCCGACGTCATCGGCCAGGAACATGTCACCCGCACGCTGCAAAATGCCATCGCGCAGGAACGCATCGCGCACGGCTATATCTTCAGCGGACATCGCGGCATCGGCAAGACGACGGTCGCGCGCATCCTGGCTATGGCGCTGAACTGCCGGTCGAGTTCCAACGACAGGCCGGTGGCCGAACCCTGCGGCATCTGCGATTCCTGCACCGAGATTCGCAACGGCAACTCCGTTGACGTGATCGAAATCGACGCGGCCACCAATCGCGGAATCGACGAAATTCGCGAATTGCGCGAGGCCGCGCGCTATCGTCCCGCCCGCGATCGCTTCAAAATCTATATTCTCGATGAAGCCCACCAGATCACCGATGCCGCCTTCAATGCGCTGCTCAAGACGCTCGAGGAGCCCCCGAGCCACGTGATCTTTATGATGGCCACCACCCAGCCCGAAGATATTCCGCAGACCATCCGCTCGCGCTGCCAGCACTTCAGCTATCGCGCCATGAAGTTCGACGACATCATGGGTCAGCTCCGCGAGATCGTTATGAAAGAGAAGATCCTCGCGGACGAAGACGCCCTCGCTTTACTCGCCGAAGCGGGCGACGGCTCGATGCGCGACGCGCTCTCCATCCTCGACCAGGCCATTGCCTCGACCTCCGACCATCTGACCGCCGATTCCGTTCGCAGTCTGATCGGTTCCGCTCCGGCAGCGGCGCTCGAAACGGTGATGCAGGCGGTCGCCGAAAGTTCTAGCGAAAAAATCCTCGTGCTGGTTGACGAACTGATCGGCGAAGGCCACAGTCCCACGCATTTCGCGCGCCAGTTGGTGCGCTTTCTGAGGAATGTGACCGTGGCCAAGATCGCTGGGAAAGATTCGGCGCTGCTGCAGATTTCCTCCGATGAGCGCGCGCGCGTGGGCCGCATCGCCGACTTGTTCAGCGAGGAAGACCTGACTCGCCATTTGCAGATCATGCTGCGAACCCATGGAGAACTCGGATACCGCCAGGAACAGCGTTTTCACCTCGAACTGGGATTGCTGAAAATGGCGCATGCGGAGCGACTGCTGCCGATCGAGCAGTTGCTGAGCGACGCGGCCGCATCGACCACAGCGACTCGACCGGGAATCGTCAAGAACATTTCGGCACAGGCGGATATTCGACGCACTGAGCCTGTCACATCGGCACGACCAAATTCCGTGTCGCCGTTTGCAGCCGACTCCGCGCGCAAGAGCAATCCCAAAGCGGAGACTTCTGGGGAGACCGTAGCATTCGCGGGCGGGGGCTCCCGCGCCACACACCCGAGTTCCAACGTCGTCATCATGGGATCGGCCGCGCCAGCCGTGGAAGAGTTATCGTTGGAATTGAAATTGGAACCAGAAGCGCAGCCAGCCGCGCGTATCGAAGCCAAGGCCGAAGAAAGGGTCGAAGCGAACGCCGAGTCGCTTCGTGACGCTGTTCTCGACGCACTTGGCAATCAGCAAATGCTCGTTTCGCTGTTGGAGAATGCGGAGTGGAGACTGGAAGGCAATGCGCTGATCGCAAAGGTAGCGGCATCAAACACAATGATAGAAATGTCATTTCCCGCCGAAGCGCGCCGCATAGCCGGCGCCGCCGCCAGCGGTCTGGCTGGAAAGCCGCTCAAGATGCTGGTAGAGCCCGGTGTCGCACCGCAGGCAACAGCCACACCACGCCGGGCAGCGACATTAAACGGAAGCGCGCGCAGCCGCGCCGAACAGGACCCGATCGTGCAACGCATGCAGGAAAAATTCGGAGCGGAAATCCGCACCGTGATTGATTATCGGGAGAAGTGATGAAACCCATTTGTAATTTGGTAATTTGTAATTTGTAATTGAGAGGCTCAGGCCGCATTGTTTGGTCTTAAATTACAAATTACAAATCACCAATTACAAATTTCCCTATGTCCGGATTCAATTTGCAGGAACTCATGTCGCAAGCCAAGCAGCAGTACGAGACGCTGCAGAAGAAAATGGAGCAGACCGTGGTCGAGGCTTCGGCCGGCGGCGGCACGGTCACGGTCAAGATGGATGGCCGCAAACAAGTGCTTAGCATCAGGATCGACCCCGAGGCGGTAAAGGTTGGCGATGTAGAGATGTTGCAGGATCTCGTGATGGCCGCGCTGAACGAAGCCAGCCGCAAGGTCGATAAGGAAATGCAGTCCAGCGTGGGCGGAATGCTCGGAGGACTCGGAATGAATTTGTAATTTGCGATTTGTAATTTGTAATTGAAAAGCCAAACCCCTCGTCGTTTGGTTCTAAATTACAAATCACCAATTACAAATTCCTATGTCCAAGTTTGCCGAACCGATGACCCGGCTGATCGACGAACTCAAGAAGCTGCCGGGAATCGGCAGCAAGAGCGCGCAGCGTCTCGCCTTCCACATTCTGCGTTCGAGCGCGGATGACGCCGACGCCCTGGCTTCCGCCGTTCGCGACGTGAAAGCCAAACTGCGCTTGTGCTCCACTTGCAACAACATTACCGACGTCGATCCCTGCGTGTATTGCAGCAGTCCTACCCGCAATCAAAAGCTGGTATGCGTGGTCGAGGAGCCGACCAACATCGCCGCCGTTGAAAAAACGCGGCATTTTAACGGGGTCTATCATGTACTCCACGGCTCGATCTCGCCACTGCACGGCGTCGGTCCCGAACAGTTGCGCATCGCAAACTTAATGACGCGCGTCGGTGGCGGCGAGATCGAAGAGGTCATCCTCGCCACCAACCCCACCGTCGAGGGAGAAGCCACCGCTACCTACCTCGCCCAGCAACTGAAGCGCCAAGGACAAGGACAACGCCTGCGCGTAACCCGGATCGCCATGGGAATTCCGGTCGGCAGCGACATCGAATACACCGACGAGGTCACCATGTTGAAAGCCATGGAAGGCCGGCGGGAAATGTAGGGTCTGCCCGGGCTGAGCCGCAAACCGTGGCGCCGCAACCGAAGGTCCCTGCCTCGGGTCCGAATTCTTTCGACAGGTTACCGAAAGGTCACTGGCTGACGGCAAAACCTCCCGCGTATAATAGTGCCCAAATCAGACATTTTTCTAGAGGGATGGAACCATGGGCCGTTGCTTACGATTTGTGCAGCCAATCGTTTTCTGCGCTGGCACGCTGTTGCTGCTCGCGGGCACATGTGTGCGCAATCTGAACGCGCAAGATGCGCGCCCAATCCCTGCGCCGTCCATGCCGCATCCCGGCATTCCGGAGGATTGGAGCAATCAGCACGTCATCTACACCCGCAACGGCTCGTTTGAAGACATGGTGAAGGTCCGCGACGACCCGCGTTTCCTGAACAGCCTTCTTCGGCAACAGCGGGCCAGTACCAGGTTGAACGAAGCAAGGTCGAGCGAAGCGGGGTTGGACGAAGAGCCCGCCGGTGACGATAAGCTCAAAAACAGACGCTCCAAGCGTGACTGGGCCGTGTCCCTCGGTCCGGGCAACACAACAGGCGGTGGCATGGCGATTGGCGAAAGCCCGGCAAAATACACCTTTAACCCAAGCGCACCGCCCAGTTGTAGCGATTTTGTCGTGTACACGATTGAATCGAATCCGAAAGTGGGCACCCAGGCCAATCTGGTCGGCTTGACGAATCTTTACTCGGGCAACCCGGCCGGACTCTGCGGAAGCGCTCCCACCTTTCTATTTTCCTACGCGATCGGGTCGGGTCCCTCGGAACTGTCGCCCGTACTCTCGCTCGATGGGACAAAGGTTGCCTGGCTTGAGAATTCGTCAGGTGGTGGCGGTGACGCCATTCTCCACATCACCACCTATGTCGCGGGTCAGGGAACGAGTGCCACCGCCCCCGTCGCTATCGGAAGCGGCGGTTCGAGCGACATTGCCATCGACTATACCAACGTTCCAGCGTTGCCCGGATGCGCGGCGAGTCCCAGTACCAACACCGATTCCGACTTATACGTTGACTATCCGAGCGACACCGGCTACATCAGTGCCGACAACGGAATTCTTTACCATATCAGCGGTGTCTTCACGAGCAGCAATCCTACCGTCGACTTCTGCATCAACGTAAATCTGTTTGCCCCGGGCTACATGAGTGGCGCGGTATATGATTCCATGATCGGCGAGGTTTTCGTCTCCGACTCCGAGACGCTCTACGCCTATGCCGTGGGGCCCTCAAGCTACGCGCCTGTGGCGTTGTACACGTACGCGCCGAACGGTTACTACTCCGGTCCCGGTCCGGTGCTGGATGAGTTCAACAACTATATCTACATGTTTAACGCCGATGCCGTTGACGATACTTCCATGACCCAGTTGTCCACCAGTCTGGCTTCCGATTCGGCTGTCGTCGTTTCTCTCGGTCCACCCAGTACTTACTCCATCTATCCGATCCTGTTCTACGGAACCTTCGATAACAACTATCTCACCAATGGACCGGCCTACGGGACCAACCCCGCGTCTACGGTCTACAGTTGCGGCACCGACACAACGAATACGGCCGCGCAGGATCTGTTCGCGATTGCTTTCGATCCCAACACCGGATCGGCGCTCACTACTCCCGTCATGTCCTATAACGCAAACTTAAACCCGGGCGGCGGCCAGGGACTCTGTTCGCCGATCACCGAGTTTTATGATGGAATTACGGACCGCATCTTTGTCGGCATGGGAGACCCGAACAACGTTACCGACGGAGCCAACGTGGTCACGATGTGGGACGTCACCACCCAACTCACCAACACCAGCGGCCCTGGCGGCACCATGCCTACGCCCACGGCTGAAGCCGCCAACTATTCTGGCGGTACGACTGGCTTCACCATAGACAACAATGCCATTGGAGTAGCGCAGGCCGAAAGCATCTACTTTTCGACCGTTCAGCCGGATGGCTCGGCCAAAGGCACCATCAACACTTGCGGGAAAACCGACTATTGCGCCGTAAAGCTGACGCAGAGCGGTCTCAAGTAGCGGCGCTGCGCGTGCCGAAATGCCGATTGGCGTTAGGCTGATCTCGCTTAGGCTGGTCTCGCTAGCGTGATCTTGCTTACGGACGGTCCAGCGCTGCTTGGTCAAATCAAGGGACTACAGTCTGGCTAGGAGGTCTTGCGGTTAAGGTGACACTGCGTTTGCGTATCAAGTTTTCCGCAGCTTAGCGCCTGCGTCTCAAACACATGCTCGAACCGGAACGCGGGCTTCGTGTAGGGCTTTTTGACTTGCTTTTTCTGAGGCTGTTGTTTGTCCACTTCGGGCTCTACCGGATTCCTATTCATCGTCCAACTTTCACTTCGAAAAAATTCTTGCCGCGACCGTACCCCAATTTTCGAGAATTATACATTACTGTTGCCTTCTCCGAAAGATTTGTGCGCGCGCCTGCTCGAGGTGAAGCCGCCGGAGAAACAAAACAAGTTGCAGGGAAAGACGAAGCGTAATGCCTAAGGGTGCGGACCGGATTGGGTACCGAGCGTTCCGAAAAATTCAGGGACATGGGGACACGCAGACCATGACGGTCTGCGACTTTTTATCCCAGAACTTTTCTCCACGAGGGGGGAGCCGCACCCGATGCGATGGTATATGCCGCTCCGTTTTACTGGCCGGTAGCGAGCTTTCTGTTACGAAAACCGAACAGAAGCTCCAGTGCAACTTCGCTTCAGGATAGTACCAACTATGGCACCCGTCTTGACTGTGCGACTCTCCGCTCCCTATCATTACTGTTGGCTCCAATTCCATTCTCTATGGTTGGCGACCCCGAATTGCCATCCGGGGTGGGGGCGGATGATTATCCAAGATTCTGGAACCATCGATCACGTCAAACGTAATCTCAGGGAGCATTGGCAACCGATTCCGGGTCGCGGGATAGTCACCTTGGCTCTCCTTTGTTGGTTGCTGAGCGCAGCCAGTGGGCAGCAACTGTTTCCCGCGAATCCCGCGTCCTCCACGCCGCATTTTGGCATCCCGCAAGATTGGAGCAACCAGCACGTCATCTACACCCGCAACGGCTCGCCCGAAGACCTGCTGAACTTCCGCAACGACCCTCGCTTACTGAATAGCATTCTTCTGCATTACAGGAGGGAGCACCGCAACCAAACCGGACAAACGGCAACTGTCGGGTTGAACGAAGCCGGGTTGAACGAAGCTGGTTGGGACGAATATAGTTTGAGCGAAGACACCTCCGGTACTGATACAACAGAGGGGTTACAGCCGCTAGCTCCGTGGGACCAGCTCGAATACCGCCCCCTTGCACACCTCAAGAACAAACACTCCAAGGTCGACTGGTCCGTCTCCCTGGGGCCGACCGCTGGTATGGCCTTTGGTGAAACTCCGGGAGTGTACACCTATAACTATTCAACACCCAGTTGCAGCGACTTTGTCGTGTACACGATTAACGCGGCTGCGGCTGTGGGCACGCAGGCCAATCTGGTCGGCTTGGCGAATCTCTACACCGACGGCGCCGGCACCGGATATTGCACTGGCACCACTCCCTCGTTTCTATTTTCTTACGCGATCGGGACGGGCGGCTCGCCGCTGTCACCCGTGCTATCGCTCGATGGGACACGGGTTGCCTGGATCGAAAACCGGACTGCCACCAGTTCCTACTTGCACATTACGATATGGGTCGCCAACCAGGGCATCAGTGCCACGTATCCGGTTGCTGTGACCGGTGCGTTCTTAAATGGGGGCTGCAATCCCGTCGGTACTTCCTGCGACGATGCCATCGAATACACCGCGGCGACCTATCCCGGATGCCCCACCGAATATATCGCCGGAAACGGCCATTCCGACCTCTACGTCGACTATGCCAGCGATGCCGGCTACATCAGCGCCAACAACGGACTGCTCTACCATATTAAGAATATCTTCAGCACTACAACCTCTCCGAGCGTCGATTTCTGTATCCCTGTAAATGCGGCTTTCGAAACGGCCCCTAGTTCGGCGATGAGCGGCCCAATCTATGATCAAGATAACAACGAGGTCTTCATCACCGATTCCGAAAACATCTATGCCTATATAGTGAATGCGTCAGCGACGACGCCCAACTTCGCACCCGCGTCCCCGGCATCCTACACGTACGGAAATAGCGCAAGTAACCACAATTACCAGACCGGTCCGGGACCGCTGCTGGACGCGTTCAACGGTTATATCTACGTGTTCTCCACCTACGACGCGAACAGCAAAACTTCGGTGACGCAGTTGCCCACCAGCCTGGCTTCTGCGGTTGCGGTTGAACTGGGGCCCGAAAGTACCAATGCCAATCCCATGCTGTTCTACGGAGCCTTCGATAACAACTATTTCACCTACGGGCCAAAGAACGCTGCCTCCACCCTGTACAGTTGCGGCACCGACTCGACGACTACAAACGCGCAGGATCTTTTCTCGATTAGTTTCAACCCCGCCACCGGGGTGGTGAACACGACCCCCGCCATGTCCTACAACAAAAATGTTAATCCCGGTGGCGCGGGCGGCCCGGGCGTCCTCAACGGACTATGCTCGCCGCTCACCGAGTTTTACGATGGAACCAACGATCGCCTCTTCGTCGGCATGGGAGAGCAAGGCGCTGCGAGCGGAGCCAACGTCGTTACCATGTGGAACGTCAACACCCAACTCACCAACACCAGCGGCAGCGGCGGCACCATACCCACGTACACGGCTGAGGCCACGGGCTACTTGGGCGGCGCCAGTGGCATTTCCGCAGACAACAACGACAGCGGTACATCCCAGGCGGAGAGCATCTACTTCTCGACCGAGGATGCCGGTTCTTCCTCTACCGCTGTTACCGGAGGCTACAACTACACCGGCATCTACACCAACGGCACTCACTTCCCGCAGGGCGCCGGGATGGATGACGACGGCAATGCTTATTCCTACACTGAACTGGGCGCTACCCAAACCTGGAACGGTACCACGTTCACCTTCGGGACACCGAACGTGAACGACGTGTGGTCGAACACCACCATCACGCTGCCTGCGAATTCGTTCAGCACGTTGGAGATTCTAGCCGCAGCCGTGAATGGCAACCAGACCGCGCAGACGTTCACTGTCAACTACACGGACGGCACGACCACAACGTTCACCCAGAGCTTCAGCGACTGGTACACGGGGCCGATGTACTACCCGAACGAATCGGTAGCCGTAACCATGGCGTACGAGAATACCTATAACGGAGGCGAGCGAGTTCACGCGACCTATATCTACGGGTACTCGTATGGCATCAACGCCGCCAAAACGGTAAAGAGCCTCACCCTGCCCGCCAACCGGGATGTGGTTGTTATGGCCGTCGCTTTAGCAACCAACTGCGGAGGCGCAGACTATTGCGCCGTTAAGCTGACGCAGACCGGGCTGCAGTAGCGAGCGCTGGGCTGCCTCTTCATTTGAGTTGGAACGGATTCGGCGTTGCCGTAACCGCGGGCTGGCTAGGAATTCTTAGGGTTAGTTTTGCAGGGTGATAGGTGGCTATGAACTTTTCCGCAGCTCAGCGCTTGCGTCTCAAACACTCGCTCGAACCGGAATGCGGGCTTCGTGTAAGGCTTCTTGGTTTGCTTTTTCTGAACCACTCGCTCGTCTTCATGTCCCAGATTCCCATTCGCCATTAAGCATTTACCCCTAAAAGCAGATTCAACCCAGCGACTGGAATTCTTCTGTAGCAGGATTATACCGTTCTACTCCCCGGCTGAAAGAATTTTTTTGGGCGCTTGCATCTCCGCCTTCTCAGTCGCCCGCCGTCCCCAGCAGAAATCCGTTGGCTTCCTCTTCCGCGGCCACCAGGCCTTCCGGCAGCCGGCCCCGGTTGTACTCTGCCATGCGATTTTTCCACTTGAGGAAATCGGTGATGCTTTCCGGTTCAATGCGGATTTCGACCCGCCGCAGACTTGCCAGCAGAAGATTCATCTCGTTCTGGAACCCGATCTCCGTACGCAGGTTCTTGGCCGACGCTTTGACTTGTTCGATCTCGCGTCCGTTCACCTCCAGCAACCCCCAGCCCCGGGGAAGTTCCTCGGTCCGCAGCAGACCCCGCGGCGTCAGGTAATACCGCTCACAGCCGACGCCGATCTCCGGCCTTTGCCGGAAAGGCTTGTCGCGGTCGGCCAGAAAATCTGCGCGCGACACCTTGCCTTCGACAAGCACCGAATGGCAAGCTCGTTTCCAGCCAATGGCGTCCGGCATCTCGCCACTGACCGAGGCCTGCTCGCTGAGCACCACTCCGCAACGATAGCGTCGCAGCCACTGCACCGCCATCGAAACCAGTCTTGCATGAGTCATATTCGCAGGATTTACACAGAAAGTTTGGAGGCGGAACGCGGTTCTGAGAAGTGTCAGAGTAGCTTCTCGCGGAAACCGGTTATTGACTACTGACTTCGACTACTGACTTCGCATGCCGAACCGCCCCCAAGTCTCGCCTGCACCCATTACCCTCGTAACCCCTTTATCCATCGCCGATTACAGAAGTATTACAACGGAGTTCACTCAATCTTGGTATCGTCCTATTCGGGATTCCATCAAAAGAGGTATACGGAGAAGCGATGAGCGAGACCGCACGCGAGATGACGAATGAAGCGAAAAGCCAGGCCATGACCGCAGCCGGCGAAGGCACCAATCGTAAGGTCGAGGCGACCCAGGTAGGGATTAACTGGGGCACGGCGACCGCCATGGGCCTGTTCCACATCGGCGCGATTGCGGCGCTCTTTTACTTTACCTGGCCTGCATTTTTCGTCGCCATTTTCTTGTGGTGGGTTTCAGGCAGCCTCGGCATCGGGATGAGCTATCACCGCCTGCTGACGCATCGCGGATACAAAACGCCCAAGTGGGTGGAGTACTTCCTGACCTGGTGCGCCACCCTCGCGCTCGAAGGCGGCCCGATTTTCTGGGTCGCGACCCACCGCATTCATCATCAGTTCTCCGACGAAGACGGCGATCCGCACTCCCCCATCGACGGCAAGTGGTGGTCGCACATGGGATGGATCCTGATGGGCAAGTCGATGCATCTCGACACTACGACTCTGGCCCGTTACGTCCCCGACCTGACCAAAGACAAGGTTCACGTCTGGCTGACCAAGTATCACTGGACGAGCAATATTATTTTGGGCGTCATTCTTTATGCCATCGGTGGGCTGCCTTGGCTGCTCTGGGGAGTCTTCGCGCGCGTCGTCGTCGGACTGCATTCCACCTGGATGGTGAACTCGGTCACGCACATGTGGGGTACGCGGCGCTTTGTGACCACAGACCTTTCGACCAACAACTTTCTGATTGCGCTGCTGACCTTTGGCGAAGGCTGGCACAACAATCATCATGCGCATCCGGTTTCCGCCCGTCACGGCTTGAAGTGGTATGAAATCGACATGAACTGGTACGGCATCTGGACGCTGAAGAAACTTGGACTGGCGCGCCACGTCTATAAAGTCGAGCTTTCTCACCTGCCCCCCAAGCCGCAACTGGTGCGCGATGTGAAAGCAGCCGCTGTGATGACGGCAGCCGCGGGCAACGACTGAAAAGCAGGTCTCAGGTGCTAGGTCTAAGGCCTTAGGAAAGGCAAGACCCGGCGCCACCCATCATTCCCGTAGAGACGCGACTTGTCGCGTCTTTGTAAGCGCCATCAGAGGCCACGCCCCGATGCGAGCGCAGCCCTCGTCTGATTCCTGAGACCTAAGACCTGACACCCGTCTCCTGCCCCGCTACAATCTCCCTGTGCGCATCATCAGCCGCCAGAAGGCAATTTACTTTTTCCTCACGCTGGGCGTTCTCCTGGCGGCGGTCGCGTTCGCGGTCGGCAGCGGATGGATCATCCTCAACTGGCGCGAGGGCATCAAAGTTTTTCTCGGCATCATTTTTTTTGGCGCCATCGTCGCGGGCCTTGTCCTCAATACGATTTTTCTGGTCCGCGAAATTCGCCGCAACGAGCAGCATGACAGCTTCATCAACGCGGTCACTCATGAACTGAAAACGCCGATTGCGTCCATTCGTCTCTATCTCCAAACCTTGCAGAGACGCGAAGTGGACGAAGCCCAGCGCCGCCAGTTCTACGAACTGATGCTCCTCGACACCGATCGTCTGCTGCACACCGTGGAGCAGATATTGAAGGCGGGTGAGGCGGCGCAGAGGAAAAGCCCGGCGCAGCGCCTGCCGGTGGAATTCAACACGCTGGTGCGGGAGTGCATGGAACTGGCTCGAACCCGCCATCACCTGCAAGCCGCCGATCTCGACTACCGCGAGTCTTCATCCTTATCTTCATCCCTGCAGAACGGCGACGGCCTGCTGGTTTTCGGCGATCCTGAGGAGTTGCGGACCGCGGTTTCGAACCTGCTCGATAATGCCGTGAAGTATTCGCCGGATGGCGTGCATATTTCCGTCGAACTCGACGCTCCCGACAAGAAGCGTGTAGTGCTGCGGGTGCGCGATCGCGGCGTGGGCATCCCGGAACACGAGTTGAAACGCGTCTTCAAGCGCTTTTATCGCGTGACCGGGCGCTCGCTCTCGCAAGTGAAGGGTACCGGCCTGGGATTGTTCATCGTCCGCTCTATCGCGCGCAAACACGGCGGCCGGGTATTTGCCGAGAGTGAAGGCGCCGGCAAGGGAACGACTGTGACTCTGGAATTGCCGCGCAAAGTGAGAATAGCATGAGCCGGGTGCTGGTAGTGGAGGACGAGGCGCATCTGGCGCAGGGCTTGCGCTTCAACCTGCAAGCGGAAGGGCACGCCGTGGAAGTGGCAGCCGACGGCGAAACGGCGCTGGAGAGGCTGGTCGAAAAAAAAGAACACTTCGACGCCGTGCTTCTCGACGTGATGCTCCCCGGCAAGAGCGGCTTCGAGGTCGCGGCCCTGCTTCGCGAAAAGAAAAACTACGTGCCCATTCTGATACTGACCGCGCGCGGCCGTCCCGAGGACGTGTTGCTGGGATTCGCCGCCGGCGCGGACGATTACCTGCCCAAGCCCTTTGAGCTCGCGATCCTAATCGCCCGCCTGGAGAGCCTGCTCAGGCGCACTCTGTGGATGAAAAACGTGTGGATGAATCATGCCGAACCCGCCGCCGATGGTACCAGCAAGGACCAGTTGCGGCCGCGGCGATCCAGCGAGCCCAAGGCCGGCGCAGATACATTCAGTTTTGGCGGCAAGACGATCGACTTCGGAGAGCTGGAGCTGCGCATGCTCGGAAATACCATCCACCTGACGGTGATGGAAGCGGAGTTTCTGCGCTATCTGGTGCAGAGCGGGGGTCGCATAGTCTCGCGCAAGTCAATCTTAGAAGATGTGTGGGGATTGCACGAAGACACCGATACGCGCGCCATCGATAATTTTGTGGTGCGGCTCAGGCGATACATCGAAGAGGATCCATCGCGGCCAAAGCACTTGCAGACAGTGCGGGGAGTGGGGTACCGGTTTGTGGCTGAGCCGGAGTAAGGCGCGTTAGCGCTGGCTTCCGAGTTCGGTTGGCAGCCCGGTTGACAGCGCGACGAGGAGAGTCGGCTCCGAAGGTTGTTGGCGAAGTTGCCGGATTGCGACAGTCACCGCTCCGACCCTCCGCAAGATGCACGCGATGCAAACGAGAAGCCGCCCAGACATCAGGCGGCTTGCTTTGACGAGAAAGCGAAGAAGGAGTGCTGAGCATCTCCTCTACTTCTTTCCCTTACTGGAGTGGGGTTTCGGTTCCAGCGCAGGTAGTAAGAGCAATCGTGCTGTAGCGCACGACAGCATCGGCCACGGAACAGAATGAGCGTACGCCCGTCTGGTTCGGGGCGATCGGGTTCGCCCACGCGGCATAGCTGCCGGCTGGGTTTGAACCCGACGCCGCCAGGCTGAACGAGTAGCCGCTCTTGCTGCCCGACGCCAGCTGCGTATCAATCAAGCAGGCGCCGTCAGAGTCTGGCGGAGAGCAGTTGGCGCCATCCACGGTCAGATAAGCCAACGAACTGGCAAAGCCCACTGTCGGGTAGGAGGAGTTGTATGAAACTTGCGCTGTGTTCAGGGTGCGAATCGACGCCACGGCGGATGACTCATTGGCCGAAATGCGTGCGCGTAGCAGGTTCGGAATAGCAATCGCAGCAATAATCAGAATGATCGCCACCACGATCAACAGTTCGATCAGTGAAAAGCCCTTTTGTTTCCTCACCTAAGAATCTCCTCATCTCATTCGGCGGCTTTAGCTACACCTACCGATAGCTATGGGGATTCACTGCACCTCCCATTCCGTTTGACAAACTACCAAGCCTTTGGTGTTGTTTCTGACGGGTTCTGTCAGTCTGGAGTCTCGAAAACCGTTAGTGCTGCTTGGCCGAAGAACTGGCCGCCAGTTCGCGAAAGAGCCCCAGTAGGGCAGATGCGGCCTTCTGATCGGAGAGGTTTTCGAGCGCTACCGTAGCCGTGAAATGCGGCGAGGTGGAGTTGAAGCGAACCCCGACAAAATCCTTGTCGCGCCAGGAGGCCAGCGCGTTCACCACCGGGCTCAGTTCGACGGGCCAGTCTTCCTTGGTGGTGAGAATCACGGGGCCGGGACGGGTGATGGTCCAGGCGCGCGCGCCAGTCGAATCTTTCGCCCCCAAGCTCTTCGCCCCCAGGTCCTTCGCCCCTGAAATTTTCGCTCCCGAGTAGCCCGACCAGCGATGACGGATGATGTCGAGATGAAAGCCTGGCGGGAATCCCATGTCGGCTTCGAAGGTGAGCGTTTCCTGCTCCTGTCGCCAGCGGCTCAATGCCCACTGCACCGGCAGCGGACGCGGCAACAGACGAATGGTGAGACGGGCGTCATCGAACCAGCGCGAGGAAAGTTGAAGAGTTGCCTTCAGCCGCGAACTGCTCGCCTGCCAGCGCAGATTTTCCACGCGGCCTTTTCCGAAGCACGCCGCCTGCACCCACTGCAGAACATTGCCTGCCCGCCGCCGGTTGTAACGCACAAACCAGGCGTACCAGATGCAGGAGAGTGCGACCGCCGCCACCACGTCGATGAGAATCAAGCGCCCCACACCCTACCTCTGCGGAGAAATCGTACTTCTAATGGATGCAAGTGCGCAAGGGGAGGACGTGGAAAAAAATCGCGCGCTCGATCGTCCGCTCAATCGTCCGGTGGAGGCCTTTGTTACCAGAGCCCGATCATGACTTTCAGAGTCACTGATTCAGCGTCAACTGGATGCCCTGCCCGAACAAGACGCGACCGGAACTATTGTTATCGAACCGCACATAGTACAGGTCGGGGTGGTCGCCGATAATCGAAAAGCTCAAATCGGGCGCCGCCGGATCGATTAAGGAAAAGTAAGCGTAGGACCAGCTTCCCGTGGGCTCCTGATCGAGGAACTGGTCGAGGGTGGCCACCAATGTCGGCTTGGTCCAGTTGACCAGATCGGTCGAAGTGGAAAGATATAGACCCTTCGCTCCATATTCGTTGTCCCAGGGATTCCATAATGTGGCGATCACTAATGTGGCGATCACTACATTTGAGGGCTGAAAAATGTTGATCGCAGTCACGACGTCCATGTACTCGACCGGCGTGTAGACGTGATCTTCGCGATGCTCCACTGGACCCGGGTAGGGATCGACGAAGGACACGGAGAAATCCGTGCCGCTCCAGCCGCGCCACGAGGAAGCGTCAAAAACATCCTGGGTGCGAATCGGCCCGCCACCACCCGGCACCAGACACCGGTTCGGTCCGGTCTGCCCCGTGCAGTTCGGAGGCCACGAATAGGATGTGACCATGGCGTAAAACCATCCGTCGACCTCAATAATGTTGCTGTCGACGCTATAGCCCGAAGGGCCTCGGTCGACCTCATACTTGTAAGGGATACCCGCCAAAAAATTCGCCGGCGCCTTGAACGACTCGAAGTGGTAGCCGCCATCCGTGGATTGGTGATAAGTATCGGAGTCGTACTCGCACTCACTGTAGTTTTGGGAGTGGCACTCTCCAGGATGCGCCCAGCCGTGATACTCCGTGTGCGTGAGTCCGGCGATGGTTTTGCCGTCAAAGGTGTAGAAGGAATCGATCCAGGTTTGATCGTTGAAGTCCGCGGGATTGGGATCGTTCGCGGAACGATGCCCTACCTCGCAACTGTGCTGTACGCTGTCCAGCGTTGGGCCAATATTTTGGAACAGCTCGGAGCTCGCGGCCACGAGGTGGACCGTTCCCGTGTAATCGCGGAACCCCCGCGCCATCGCGTCTGGAATGTCGTTCGAGTTACAGGATTGCTCGGGAGTCGTGAAGACTGCGGTACGGGAACTGAAATCAAGTACGCCTTTGACCGTTGGCGTCTTGGCCGGGCCCGGCTGACTCTGTCCAGAGGACACTGCCACCAGAACCAGACTAAACAGAATGGGAAGCGTGCGTTTCATCACAGTGTTCACCGTTGCAATGTTCATCGTCGCAGTGTTCATCGTTTTCATCTTCATCCTGGAGAATCAGCATAGTGCCCGAACTGGAGCGCTTCTGATCAAAATCGCTCAACTCAATGCAACAGAAAATATCCGGCACATCGTAAAGCTCTATCCTCCCGCTCATTCGAGTTAACCCAGGGTTCTGCGGATACACTCGCTACCAGGATATTTTTTTCACTGTGCCTAGCCTCGCGGCGACTCAGCCACAATCCCGTTTACAATGGCGGCGTGCCGTTCCGAATCCGACAATTCAAGCAGGCCGATTTTGATACGCTGTGGCGGATTGACCAGGCCTGCTTTGATCCGCAATTGGCCTACTCGCGGCCGGAGATGGCGTTCTATATGCACCGGCCCGGGTCGTTTACCCTGGTAGCCGAAGCGGATACGGTGATTCTAGGTTTCATTGTGGCAGAGTGCCGCCGCAAAATCGGACACATCATTACCATCGACGTGCTCGAGAAAGCGCGGCGGGCGGGCGTCGGTTCGGCTTTGCTACGCGCGGCGGAAGAGAAGTTAATGCAGGCGGGGGCGGGCGCGGTCGCGCTGGAAACGCCAGTGAATAATGCAGCCGCAATTCGCTTCTACAGGCAGAAGGGATACTTCGTGGAAAAAACCGTCGCGGGCTACTATTCGAACCAGATGGACGCTCTGGTAATGGCAAAAGAGCTGGCGCCGCAGCCGCCATGTCTCCCGTAAAGACGCAGCTGGCCGCGTCTCCGGATATGCCCAAGCCCGTTTCTACACGCCGCAGGCGCGAAGAGGAAGGTGGATGAGAATCGCAATTCAAGGAGAACTTGGCTCTTTCAGCCACGAGGCGGCCGAACAAATGTTGCCTCACGCGAAGGTGGTGCCGTGCGCGCGTTCTCTCGAGGTCTTCGACCGGGTGCAGCGGGGGACGGTCGACGGCGCGGTAATTCCGATCGAGAACTCGCTGGCCGGTTCCGTCGCCGAACATTTTGATCTCTTGCTCGGCCGCGACGTGCACATCGTCCGCGAGTTTCGCCTGCGCATCGTGCACAACCTGATTGCGCTGCCGGGTATAAAACTGAGCGCTGTGCGGCGAGTGTTCTCTCATCCCGTGGCGCTCGAACAGTGCCGCGACCTGTTTGCAAAGAATCCGCGGCTAGAGCCGGTGCCATTCTATGACACGGCGGGAAGCGTGAAGCATGTTGTGGCGGAGGGCTTGCGCGACGCGGCGGGGATCGCCAGCCGGCGCGCCGCCGAAGTCTATGCGGGAAGGATTCTGAAGGCCGGGACTGAGGACGACAAGAAGAACTTTACGCGCTTCTTTCTGATCAAGCGAGGAAAGATCAAACCGGGAACGATCAAGCCGGGAAAGCCGCGAGCAGCGCACGGAGCCAACAAGACTTCGCTGGCATTCACCACGAAAAATATTCCGGGAGCATTGTTCAAAGCACTCAGCGTGTTCGCACTGCGCGACATCAGCCTGAGCAAGATCGAATCGCGGCCCATGCGTGGGCGTCCGTGGGAATACGTGTTTTTTGCCGACCTGCTACGCGGCGACGACGAAGCCCTGCGCCATGCGGTCCGCCATCTGAACGAGATTACGGACCTCGTGAAAGTGCTGGGAATTTATCCGGAAGCGTAACCCATCGTGGTGGAGGATAGGGACTCAAAATCCCCGCCCTGTATCTGCGAAGAACGCAGATACAAGGACGGGGCACCCTTCGGGAGTAACAATCAGAAGGTGAAACGAGCACCGACTGTCGGAGCAAAGTTGTTGTCCGAGTTATAGGGGACGCCGGGTCCATGAGGAATGGCGATGGCCAGACCGCCACTCACCCAGGAATACGCAATTCCCGCAAAACCGTCGAAACGCTTGGTGAAGTGATGATCCACATAGAACGACCCCTCGTTGAGGCTACCCGCGCAGGAAGCGCGGAAACCGGCGGCGGCCGAGCAGGTCGGCGGTAGACGGAAATCGTTCTGCTGCTGTTGATACCAGGCGAAGGTGACGTCGGTTTTGCTGCGGTAGGTGTACTTCACGCCCGTCCACCAGATCTGCACTAACTTTTCCGTATCAAGATTGTTGTCTTCGACCCCGCTCATGATGTAACCGCCCTGGTCGGAGGCGCCAACGCCCAACGGGTTCTGCGGGTTGTTCTGCCAGATGTATTCGTAGCCGGCAAAAAACTTGAACAGGTTCCACGCATATTTGACAGCGACCATGACTGCGTTGTTGTCGGTCACGATGCCATAGACGGTGCCGTTCGGGTCGATCAGATTGGGCCCCAGGCCGTCGCCGCCGTTGATGGGGGTTGTATCGATGCTGTCGGTGAGCGACTGCGTATAGCCGAGATGTTGCGTCGCCGGACTCTGACGTCCCAGCAAGGGGTTCAATACGCTGATCGCCTGGTTGTAATGTTGGAAGACGAAGTCGGCGGAAAACTTGCGCCGGTCTCCACCGACGTCTCCGCCAAGGTCGAATCCCCAGGCGTTGTTATGCGCCTCTTCCGGCGTGCAGCTAGTGGCAGTCCAGGTTGCCCCCGTCGCTGCGTTGGCCGAGTAGCAGCCGGCCGAACCATTGGCGAATTTATACATCGCGCCGAAATGGACTGGGCCAACAGTGAGGCGATACTTCAGGGCGTCGTCCCAACGGCTGTCCTCAGTGTCGCCGCCGCCGGCCATCGTGCCGTTATACCCAATGTACGAAAAGGAATAGGCGCCGCCCGCCGGATCGTATTGGAGCATCGCATCGGTGCCGAGAGAGCGCTGCCGACCGAAGGTCAGCGCGCCGAAAATCTTGGACGATATACCGCCGTAGTATTCGTCATTAAAGGGTTGGCCCGCGCGCGCGCCGTCGATGGCATACGAATAGCTGGCCCTGGGAAGGCCATTGTTGACGATCTGGGTCTCGGACGCGTTGGCGAGCAAGCCCGACTGCGGATTGATGCCAGTTGAAGCGTTGAACACAACCGCCCAGCCCGGCATAAACTCTTCCTTGCCCCTGATGCCGAAACCCGTTTGCTGCAGGTTGTTCGGTGCGACGACGAATCGATGTTCATAGCCGTTTCGGTTGACCAGAGATTCGCCTTCATAGTTATAGCCGTTTTCCGGTAAGCCGTGACTGACCCAGCCGGCCCCGACGTCATACGCGCCGTATACCGTGATGCCGTGCCAGGTCAGGGTGCAATCGGTAGTGGCGAACTCGTGGCCGCTGGCGCAGGCGTCGGGAGTGATCCGCTGCATCCTAATGTCGACCGTAGTGTCCTGGCCAACCGCCAGGCTGATTCCGCTGCGCGTTTCATCGGCGAATCCTTGTTTAGCCGCGCGAATCTCGAAGCGCCCCGAAGGCAGGCCGGACGCCTGATAGCGCCCTGCGCCGTCGGTTTTGATCGTGCGCGTTGCACCTGTGTCGGCGTTCCTGATGGTCACCGCGACATCGCGAAGGGCTGCACCGGTTTGGTCCGTCACCACGCCAGAAAGGCTCGCTCCCGTTTGGGCCTGAGCAAAGATCGTCATTAAGGATGACGAAAGACAGAGCACGGCAAGAGACAGCGCAACACTACGCATGACGGCCTCCGACAGCAGTATTGGACCAAGGAATTGAGAAGTGTACATGAAATACGTTTTTACTGTCCAGTAATAGTTGTTTATATATGGTAATTGAATCACGGCTAGGCGGCGGAAAACACAGGGTGTTGACCGCACTCTTCGTTGTCTGTACGATTTCGTTCCGATGCCGAAGAAAGGCAAATCCGGACGGACTGCGCGTGCTGATAATAATGACGCAAATAATAATGAAGACTTGCTGCAACTCCGCGATGCCGCTTTACAGCTGGGTGTCAGCTTTCCCACCATCAAGCAGTGGATTTACAAGAAAAAGATTCGCAGCATCCAGACGCCCGGAGGACACCACCGGATTCCGCGAAGTGAAGTTGACAAGCTGCTCTTCAGAACCCGTGGCAGAACGGAAAAAGATCGGGAGCAGGTCGTCCGCCGGGTCAGCGGACGCAATCAATTGGTGGGCCGCGTCGCCTCAGTTCGCATCAGCGGCCTGATGGCCGAGGTGAAGATCGCGATCGGTGGCCAGCAGATCACGTCCATTATCACCGCCGCTTCTGCTCGCGAGATGCAATTAAAGCCGGGCCAGACCGCGGCCGCCCTCATCAAAGCTACCGAGGTCATGATTCTTCGGGTGTGATATGAGAAGCCTGACGTGGGAAGCCTGACATGGGAAGCGTGATATGAGAAACCTGATATGAGATATTGTCGGCTCTTTGCCGTGCTCTTCGCTCTTGCCCTGGCGTTGCCAGCCGCCCTCGCATTCTCGCAGCAGCTGACCGTTCAAGCCGAAAACGGAAAGCAAACTGTACTGTCCCGGGCCGACATCGAGACCTTGCCACGGGTGAAGGTCACGACCGGCGCTGCCGCTGCATCGGCAATGTTTGAGGGCGTCCCACTGAAGGCTTTTTTAGAGAAAGCGGGAGTCGGGTTCGGCGAAACCATGAAGGGAAAACGGATGGCTTCATACCTACTGGTCGAGGCGGCCGATGGCTATCGCGTTGTGATTGCGCTCCCCGAAATCGATCCCGCCTTCACCGATAAACAGGTCATCCTCGCTTTCTTGAAAGATGGCAAACCGCTCGATGCCAAGGAGGGACCATACCGCATCGTAATACCCGATGAGAAACGCATGGCGCGGTGGGTGAGGCAGGTAACCACGCTGAAGATTATGGATGTGCTTTAAGACGTGCAGCAAGACCTGCAGGAATAGTGAGGCGTGTCGGCCCTTCTGGATCATCACCTCTGTGGCTTTGACCGCTGCGGTGACAATGGGGCCTTCCTGAGGCTTGAGTTCGTGCGCGGTACAGCGGGTGATGGCGTCGAGGTATCCGCTAGACGCTGCCACCGGAGGCCCGGCGACCGCAATCTTTCATCACAACCTGCTGTGAGGCACTGCACAGCGGAAACCGGATCTTCGGCCTAACCTGAGAGTGGGCCGTTCTGGCCCGGAGCCAATAAGGAGGGCTTATATGCGTCGGTTCGTTGCAGGGACTCTCATCTTGATGTGTGTCTTTGTGCTGGGCACGGTTTCAGCCGCCGAGAATCAGATGGGAATTAGAGACAACTATAAGGTGACCTTTTCAGAGAAATTTCGAGTGGCAGACACGCTGTTGCCCAAGGGGGACTATGAAATCCGCCACGTGATGGAGGGCTCGGACCACATTATGGTTTTCCGCCAGCTGGGGACGAGAAAGCCGGTTGAAGTGCGCGCCAAGTGCACCCTGACTCCGCTCGGCGCCAAGGCCACGCGGGACGAGAAGACTTACGTCTTGAACGCGGCCAACGAGCTCGTTCTCCATGAACTGGTCTTCAGGGGCGATTCCGCGGGGCACATTTTTTAGCGGGACCAAAGGAAAGTAGTTGATTTTGGCGGGGCGTGCAGATTGGAAATGCCCGAGGGAGGACGCGTCTTCGATTTCGTGATTACCAGAGTGGGGGCCGACTCCTTCCAGGGGTTGCAAAAGACCAAAAAAGGTCTAGAATTCAACAGCCTAGCTCGACAATTTGCATCTTTTTGCCAGCTCAGTTCATCAAAGGTTGAGTGTAACCCACTCAAGGGAAACTATGAGCGATCTCATTATTAACGAACAAACTTCCTTCGAAACCACGGAGCGCTCCCTGCCCATTTTGCCGGTGCGCGATACGGTCCTGTTCCCCCACGCCGTACTGCCTCTGACGGTAGGCCGGGAAAGTTCTGTGCTGCTGATTAACTCCCTCGGCGAAGACAAGACCATCGTGGTAGTGGCGCAGCGCGAGGCGCGGGTGGACTCGCCTCAGCCCACCGATTTGTACGCCATCGGAACCTTGGCGGTGGTGCACAAAGTAGTCAAGATGCCCAACCAGAGCCTCTTCGTGTTTGCCGAAGGACTGGAGCGGGTTCGACTGGCGGATTTCGCGCAGCTTACGCCGTTCATGCGCGCGCGTGTGACTACGATTCCAGAAATCATTCCGCCCAAAGATTCCGAAATCGAGGCGCTGCAGCGCAACGTCCTGACCTTGTTCCAGCAGATTGTGGCCGGTTCGCCGACCCTCTCCGACGAGCTTTCAACGGTGGCCATGAACATCGAAGAACCGGGGCGCCTGGTGGACTTCATCGCCTCGTCGCTGCCCTCCCTCTCGACCGCCGACAAGCAGGAAACGCTGGAGACAGTCGACGTCCGGGTGCGGCTCGGAAAAATCAATCAGCACCTGGCCAAAGAATTGGAAGTGCAGCAACTGCGCAACAAGATCCAGTCGGAAGTGCAGGATCGTGTGCAGCAGACGCAGCGCGAATACTACCTGCGCGAGCAGATGAAGGCCATCCAAAAAGAACTGGGCGAACAGGACGAAGGCCAGCGCGACACGGAAGAGCTGAAGCAAAAGATCGAATCCGCCGGCATGCCCGACGAGGTGAAGAAGGAAGCCTTGAAGGAACTGGGCCGGTTGGCCCGCATGTCGCCGATGGCGGCCGATTATTCGGTGACGCGCAACTACATCGAGTGGCTGGCCGTGCTGCCCTGGGCCAAGACCTCGGGTGGAGAAATTGAAATCCTGAAAGCGAAAGAAATTCTCGACGCCGACCATTACGACCTGCAGAAAGTAAAAGACCGCATCCTCGATTACCTTTCGGTGCGGCGGTTAAAGCCCAACATGAAGGGGCCGATTCTGTGTTTTGTCGGCCCTCCTGGCGTGGGCAAAACTTCGCTCGGAAAATCCATCGCCCGCGCGCTGGGGCGCAAGTTCGTGCGTCTGTCCCTGGGCGGCGTGCACGACGAAGCGGAAATTCGCGGCCACCGGCGCACCTACATCGGAGCCTTGCCCGGCCAGATCATCCAGGGGATACGCCGCGCCGAGACCAAAGACCCGGTCTTCATGCTCGACGAAATCGACAAGGTCGGGCGTGACTTCCGTGGCGATCCCGCATCGGCGTTGCTCGAAGCGCTCGATCCCGAGCAGAACGCAACGTTTCGCGACAACTATCTGGACGTGATGTTCGATTTATCCAAGGTGTTGTTCATTACCACCGCGAACATGCTCGATCCGATCGCCGAGCCGCTGCGCGACCGCATGGAAATTATCGAACTGCAGGGCTACACCGAAGAAGAAAAGATTCACATCGCTTTCCAGTACCTGATTCCGCGCCAGATCGAGGAAAACGGAATCACCCCGGAGCAGATCGAATTTCCAGAGGAAGCGGTCAGCTACGTGATCCGTCACTACACACGCGAAGCCGGAGTCAGGAACCTCGAACGCACCATCGGCACCATCTGCCGCAAGCAGGCGCGCCGCTTGGCCGAAGGCAAGACCGAGAAGCTGGTCGTTACCAAGGAGATCGTGCAGGAATTCCTGGGCGGCATCAAGGTCCGCAGCGAAGGCGAAATTGCCGAGCGCACCAAGCGCGCGGGCGTAGTCGTCGGACTGGCGTGGACACCGGCCGGCGGCGACGTGCTGTTCGTCGAAGCCAACCAGATGAAAGGCAAAGGTGGACTGACCATCACCGGCCAGATTCAGGACGTGATGCGCGAATCCATGCAGGCCGGCTTAAGCTGGGTGCGTTCGAACGCGAAGGAGTTAGGCATCGACGAGGAGTTTTTCGCCACCCACGACATCCACATTCACGTGCCCGCGGGCGCGATCCCAAAAGACGGTCCCTCGGCGGGCGTCACCATCGTTACGGCGCTGGTGTCATTGCTGACCGGCAAACAGGTGCGTCCGCTGACCGCCATGACCGGCGAAATCACGCTCAGCGGAAACGTGCTGCCGGTAGGCGGCATCAAGGAAAAAGTCCTGGCCGCCAAACGCGCCGGAGTGCATGACGTAATCATGCCAGCCGAGAACAAAACCAATGTCGAGGAAGATCTGACCCCCGAACAGTTGACGGGATTAACTGCCCATTACGTCAAGACCATCGACGAGGTGCTCGAGTTCGCGCTGCCAAGTTCGCCGCGCGAAGAACTGCAAGATGCCGAAGAGCGCGAAAAAGTGCTGAGTACGTAAGGCAGCTGTCAGCTGTCAGCTCTCAGCTCTCAGTAGAACCAGCCCGTGGAGCGACGGGCGTCCCCGCCCGTCAGCCACTCTATCCAAATTGTCTTCCTGAGCGGAGCAGGAACTTCACGAAGTGAAATTCCTGCGGAGTCGAAGGACCCCTGCATCTTCAACTGCGGCAGGCCGCGTCAGGGAATTCTCCTCGAGCATTGCTCTTGGGGAAGGGCACGGCTTCAGACGTGCCGCCAAGAGTGAAAAGAAATACGGGCTTTAAGCCCCTGAGGGACACCTTGCTCGCCGCCGGGTGCCCCACTCATCGCGTCCTTTGCGATGAGTGGGACTCCATCGCCGCAAGCAGCTTGGGATTTTCCTCGAAAGCAAGATGCACCCGCTCGCCCTGTCTTATCGACGATTTCAGCAGCCGCCTTTCGCGCCGAACACCAACACACCGGAGTCGTTAAACCCGCCGTATGCCAGATTGTAGACGCCCTTGCCGATGTGGCCGCCGCTGGCGCGAGCGGTATACAGCAAGAACGACAAATTGGCGCCCGCCGGTGCGGGGATATTCACGGTGAGAAGCCCATCGATGACTTGGAATATGCCGGGATACGTGCCGGTCTCGGGGACCAGCACGGCCCCGCCGCTGTGCGGCCAGCCGGCGCTGCCATCGTCGGTCAGAGCCACGCAGTACGTGCCGTTGGCGTACTGCGATTTGGTCACGGTCATCGGCCAGTTGCCGCTGTAGCTCTGCGCCATGGCGGCGCTGGACGTCAGTGCAAAGGCCACAATTGGCAATGCCATTACGATGAATCTGCGAATGTTCCTGGTCATGGTTCCTTGCCTCCAATGAAAATCGTAAGTCGGTGGTGCCACGAAACCTACCAAAGAAGACTTAGTCAGTTGTCATGAAGATGTAAAGCCATTGTAAAAAGTTACGATGCGCGGGTGTGAGTTGGGACGGTGCTCCACTCATCTCGTAGTGTGCGATGAGTGGGGCACCGGGCGGGCAAAGTTGCAACCTTTCTTCATCACAAACGCCCGGCCCACCCATCACAGACATCCACACGGAAGTGCGTGACAATGTTTCCTGATCTGACATAGCCGAGGTGTGCCAACTCCGACCAAGGTCACCCAGTCTTCGCCGGGACAGTCGTTAGTAACGATGTGATAAACTTTGTAACGCAATATCTGGGAGGTCAGAATCCGCTGAAACTATGAAGTTTGGTAGGATCAAGCGAAAAACAGAGCTAACTCCTTATTCCGGAATACTTTGAAAAATAAGTCCTTTGTCCCCAAGACTTTGGCGGGAAGAGTCCCGCTAATCCCATGATTCCAAAGACTAGGGGGGAGGGGGGTAGTGGTAAACACGGATCAATATCTTCCTAGTAAACATACAAGAAAATCGGCTTCACAAGGGAGAACTCCCTGACGCGTCCTCGCTACGCAAAGAATGTAGGGGTCTTTCGACTCGGCTCAGGACGACAACTTGAAGAGGATAGCTGACGGGTGAGACGCCCGTCGCTCCACTAACCTGCTCCACTGAGAGCTGAGAGCTGCTCCCCTAGAAGAATCCGCGCAAAGGGGCGACAATGGTTCCCGTCAATCATAAGGAGCCACGTTGGGAGCCAGTCCTACTCTAAAGCCCAGTCCACAACGAAGTCCCAAGTCTGAGACTTCCAAGCCGAAACTCGGCCTGCGCGCCTGGATGAATCGCGTGCTGGTAGAGTGCGATCGCGCCGCCGAAGGTTTCGACGCCGATGCTGTGCACGATCTTCGTGTCGCGCTCCGCCGCTGCCGTTCACTCGCCGATGGATTGCGTGCCATCGATCCCGATTCTTCATGGAAGGACATGAAGAAGGCCGGCAAGAAACTCTTTCAGGCGCTCGGTGAACTGCGCGACATGCAGGTGATGCAGGAGTGGGTTGAGAAGCTGAGCGATGAGAAACTACGCGATGAGAAGCTGAGCAATCCTGCCGATCCGGCTGCCGATGATTTATCAGGTGATCGTTTATCGGGTGATTCAGTCGCGGCCACGCTGCTCGATCACGTGCACGCGCGCGAGGCCGAGTGCAAGCAGCATGCCTTCAAGGATCTCAACCAGTTTGATCGCAAGCAATGGCGACAATGGAGTCGGACTCTGCCGCAGCGCGCCGCGCGGGTGCGTCCCGGGAGCGCGGTCTACCTCCACCTGGCGCTCGAAAAGTGGACAGCCGCCTATGAATTGCACAAACACGCGATGCGGACGCGGTCGCAGGTTGCCTGGCACGAACTGCGCATAGGCATCAAACGATTCCGTTACACGGTGGAGAATTTCTTGCCGCGCCAGCACGCGTTATGGGGCGACGATCTGAAAGAACTGCAGGATCTGTTAGGCGAGGTGCACGATCTGGATGTGCTTTGGGCGACAGCCATCGACCCGAATGTGGGCGCGTTCCCGGACCCGGAAACCCGCCGCCGCTGGCGTGAGAAGTTGACGGCCGAGCGCGCCAAGCGCATCGCACGCTATCGCGAGAAGATGGTGGGCCGGCAGTCGCTATGGCGCGTCTGGCGGGCGGGGTTGCCTTCGGGCCCGCAATTGCGTGCAGCCGCCATGAGCCGTCTTCGGACATGGGCCGGATATATCAATGCCGATTTTTCGCACTCCCAGCGCGTCGCCCAGCTGTCGCTTCTTTTGTACGACGGCTTGAAGAATGCGGGGCTGTTGGCGACGCATGCGGTGGCTCCGAATCTGGACCAGAGTTCGGGCCGCATTTCGGACCACATTTCGGAATATGACCCGCGAGACGTGTTGCAGGCGGCGGCGCTCATGCACGGCGTCGGCAAAGCCAAGGGCTCAGAAAATTACCAAAAGATTTCGTACCGGATGATACGCGGGTTGGCACGTCCCTTGGGGTGGAGTGCGCGAGAACTGCAACTGGCGGCGCTAGTGGCGCGTTATCACCGCGGCGCGCTGCCGCGTCCGCGGGGAAAGACCATGCAACTGCTGGAACTGCCCGATCGGCCGATCGCCATGGAGTTGGCCGGCATTCTGCGTCTGGCAAACGCACTGGATGCGTGCCATCGGCACAGCCCAAACCAAAAGGAACACGCTCCGCAGCTCGAGGTTAGTTTGCTGGACCGTGACCGTTCCGTAGTGGTGCGAGTGGCGGGATACTCGGCGCTGGACCGTTCCGCGGAAGCAGTAGCCGCGGCCCGGCATCTTCTGGAAACCGTTCTGCGCCGGCCGGTGCTGATACGGACGTTGCGCGCTTCCATGGCAGAGCGCACGACAGAGCGAAGGTCTCAGGCAGTAGGTCTCCGGTCTCAGGAAACCGGTGACAGTAGAATGGTTTCCTGAGACCTGAGACTTGGAACCGGGACCTATTTATAACTTTTTCGTGCACGTTCCCGCGCCGAGGAGTATCTTTAGCAGTTCAACCGTGCTCCCTAACCGGAGGTGTGTGTTGAAGGATGAAATGTTGAAGAAAAACGCACTGCAGAAAACTAACCTGGCCCTTCTTGTATTGCTCTTTTGTGGGTTCGCTTTATTGGCGCAAACCAAACCGCCCGTCCCCGAATACAAAATCCCCCCTGAAGCTGCCGCCAAGGCAAATCCCGTCAAACCCACGGCGGAGTCGCTCGCCAAGGGCAAAAAGTTGTATGGCTACGACTGCGCGATGTGCCATGGAAAAGACGGCGACGGCAAGGGCGACATGTCGTCGGATATGAAAAACGTCACCGACTTCACCAATCCGGACGCCTTGAAAAATCGCACCGACGGCGAACTTTTCTACATCATCCGCAAGGGCAAGGGCGACGACATGCCTCCCGAAGGCGACCGCGCCAAGGATGACGACATCTGGAACATGGTGAACTACATCCGCTCGCTGGCGAAGAAGTAGGAAGAAAGCAGGGATGACGAGGGCCGGCACAGACGTCCAGGGTCCCGCATCCCGCATCAATCTTGCTTTCGGCAGTTATCCGCCCCATTACTTTGGCCGCAACCGTCGTAACTTGCCTCTTTATCCTCCCAACCTACACTTGGCTGTATGAACCATATCGTGGGTATCCGAACTTGTGGCGTGACTTGCGGCGCCAGCCGTCGTAGATTGGCCTTCGTCCTGCTCATAGCGCTTTGCGCCAGCCTGCCAGCCGCGTCACAGACTGCACCCGCTCCCAAGCCACAGTCGGGAGAAGACTTGCCCGTGCCGGGGCGTCCCGTGCCCGCCGATCACGGGAAGCTATCGGAACACAACATCGAATGGCTACAGACGCAGCCGCCGCAAACACAGATGGAGTTCCTGCTGGGCGCGGCCGTGAATCACGATGTGGGTGCAACGAAGATGATTGCTGAAATGGTGGGAGGTTGGTTTGGCAAACTGCATGACACTCCGCGCTGGGAAACGCTGCAGGAGACGGCGCTCTATTCGAACGATCTGCGTGTGAGGGCCGCGGCGATCGAAATCAATCTTGCGCTCAGGCATATCGAGAAGACCGACGAGGAGGCCGATCGGCTGATTGAGACCGCGCACAAACTTACGGGAAGCCGTTCTTATTTCGCTTGGGAACTGGGGATGCTCGCGAATCGCGGCATAGAGACGGCGCGCATTCACGAGCTGCTGGCGGAGTGGATCCACGATCCCGACCAGCAAACGCGCTTTTGGTCGGTCGAGGGACTGGCTCACTTGGGAACCGACGACACGATCAAGAACTTTCTCGATGTTTTCCGCAACGACCCGTCGCTCGATGTCCGGGAACGTGCCGGCTGCAGCCTGGCGAAATCCGGGATGCTGACGCGCGAGCAACGCATGAAGGCTGTACCCGGCCTGATTGAACTGGCCGACGATCCATCGCTCGACACGACCACGCGCAACTGGGTATATCAAGCCTTACGCGAAATTACCAACGTCAATTTGCCCAACGATCCTGCGACGTGGCGCAACTGGTACTCGACGCATGGCGTAGAGAAGACGCGTGAATTCGGTACTGGCGATTCCTGGTCGGTGCTGGGAAATAGCTGATGTCGCTTCTGCGCTTGCTTTCTTCACCCTGTTAAAGAACGAAGCACCTCAGCTGGAAATCAGATCGGCAAAAGCAAAGTTCTCGCGAACCACGGTCACGCCGACTGAAACCGGGAGCGCGCCATTCAGCATAGGCCCTGCGTATACAAAGGAATGGAACTCCCCGCGTTCACCGCAGGGATCCACTCCAGCGGGCAGCGCGGAAAGCAACGTCCGGTCGAACTCGCGGCCCACGAAGGATTGCTCAAGTTTCGTGGTGTCAACACAAGTCAACTTTGCCCGCAGTCCGGCAGCGATCATCTCTTCCGCTAGTGCGTGCGTCGGCAGCCCCCACACGGGGAATATCGGCCGAAGTCCCGTGCCTGCCATTTGTTTTTCCCTGTAGGCGCGCACATCCTCGAGGAACAGATCGCCAAACGCGACCCCTGCGATGCCTTCGGAGACTGCCTTGGCACAGGTTTGAGCCATCAGCGATTCATACTGCTCATTGGAGCATGGCCAGGGCAATGGAACCGCCCAGAGCGGAAGTCCGGCGGCGGCGGCTTGCTGCTCGACCAACTCACGTCGGACCGCATGCATGGCGACGCGCCCCGCAACTTCATTGAAAGTAGTCAGCAGCCCTGCGACTTCATACTCACCACGCTGGCGGAGAATATGAAGACTCCATGCGCTGTCTTTACCGCTGCTCCAGGAAAGAAGAATGCGTTTCATGGCCAATTGGCTGGTGGGCTGACGGAGCTGACGGCCCGTATCATTGCTATTTCAGGACAAGCACAACATTATTATGGATCACACCATTGTGGATCACATCTCCACCAACCGCGCTCGCGCTTTCTTGGCCGCCCGCATCAGGTCCTCGTCCAAGGTCGCAAGTGGCAACCTGCTGTCCAGAGCCAGGTCAAGGTAAGCGGCATCGTAGGCCGTCAAGCCGTGCTCGCGGCTGAGGTGCTGAATCCTGTCAAAAACAACTCTGGCCGGAAATTGTTCCAGCACAATCGGGAGCGTTGCCAGATCGTCGAGAAAGCTCCGCACCAGGTCTTTAGAAATGCGCTTGCGCTTTTCTCCCATCAGCAAAGCGTTCAGAACTTCGTGTGGCCAGAATGACGGCGCAATTGCAGTGTCACCGCGTTTGAGCAAGCCAGCCACATGCGGCGCCGTGGCGGCATTCTCGTCGGGAAAACACCAGGCCAGAACGACGGAAGCGTCGAGGACAAAGCGGCTCACTGGCGTCCTTCATTGATCAGATCTTTGATTTTGAGTCCACGCAAGGAGAGCCGGTGGCGCTTGCCGAAACTCGCCAGTCGTTCCGCTGCCTCTGCCGTGGAACCGCCCTGGGCCGAGATGCGCTCCTTCAGCAGCGCTCCCAGCAGCCGCGAAACGCTGGTGTCCCGGCGAGCGGCCTCGATTCTAGCCCACTGGGCTACGTCTTCTTCGAGGGTGACGGTTACGTTGCGGAGGCGGCGAGACATGAAAACAGTGTAACACGAACTTCGTGTAATGGCACCATTACGAAGAACAGAAATTCATGACTGAGACCCCCTACTGAAAAGATGAGGCACGCCTCCTTGCCTGGGCGTCAGCAGGTCCCTTGTTGGGAGGCCCTCTTATGGTCCTCATCCATTCTCTTGATTCGCTCCTGATCCATTGCATGAAGCAGGCTGATTAGTGACAATGCTGTTGAGAAGCACTACTCCCCATCTAATTTGCCAAAATCAACCTCGCCGTAGTGGGCAATCCGATTACGTCTCTCGAAAAGCTGGTCTTGAAAGTGGTCCCTAATCGAAGTAGAGGGATCGAACATAGAGAGGGCAGGTACCAACAACTGCTTATTCTGTGACGCGAATTGGTCGAAGCACATGTTCGTCAAGAGCCGACTCAATTTATCCAGTCGCTTCCCAATTGACCTCATGCTGCCCCATTCTTTCTCCCACAGCTGCCTATCACTCACAGTTCGATGAGCAAGAACTTTTCCAGAATCAATTCCTTTCCACTTAAAAAACAGGTAAGACATCTCGCACTCGACTGCGATTGCGAACAAAAGTATCGCAACCGTTATATCGCTGTTTGCAAACTCCTGCTTTGCACGTTCCATGAGAAGACGAGCGACGATATTGCCCAGCGGCCAGACGTGGTAGGGTTGCACGCCGCACTTCGGACAACGAAAATACTTTGGGAGGTTTCTGGCATTTATTTCTTGAGTGAATTTTTCGCCGCAGGCTGGGCAAGTAATCGGAAGAGGGACTTTCATTCACAAAATTATAGCCCCGAACTATACGGGCCTACGCAAACAGGAACTCTTTGGTCCGCAGTTCTTTGATCGTATCCCGCAGCTTAGCCGCCTTCTCAAACTCGAACCGCTTGGCCGCTTCCCGCATATCGCTCTCTAACTTGGCAATGTAGGCGTCTAACTCCTCCTGCGATTTCAGATCCGGGATGCCTTCGGCCTCGGGGCCGGTCAGGTCGGTGTAATCGGCGCCTACGATGGCGACCAGCGTCATGTCGAGCGGGCGAATGATGGATTCGGGCGTGATTCCGTTTTCTTCGTTGTAGGCTTGCTGGATGGCCCGGCGGCGGTTGGTTTCGTCGAGCGCCTTTTTCATGGAGTCGGTCATGCGATCCGCATAGAGAATCGCCCGGCCGTTCAGATTGCGGGCGCAGCGTCCAATCGTCTGGATCAGCGAACCGGCGGAGCGCAGGAAGCCCTCTTTGTCGGCGTCTAGAATCGCCACCAGCGATACTTCCGGCAGGTCGAGGCCTTCGCGCAGAAGATTGATGCCGATCAATACATCGAACTCGCCTTTGCGCAGGTCGCGCAAAATCTTCACCCGCTCCAGGGTTTCGATTTCGGAGTGCATGTAACGGCACTTCACGCCGACTT